>ERZ857998.2945-NODE-2945-length-14790-cov-4.586766_pt1 | contig 14790 bp, 17 predicted proteins | sample MGYA00519954_ERZ857998 | MGnify/ENA primary metagenome ERZ857998 (study PRJEB31778, sample SAMEA3449424) | human gut metagenome | biome: human gut; feature: human-associated habitat; material: faeces | place: United Kingdom | collected 2010/2012 ...
CACAACCGGTGAAGTATGAGTGGATGGCGCTTTATCGGTCGCGGCATTGTTTTCCACCTCTTCATTGACCAGCTTGCTGAAATTGTCTGTTGCCAGATCAATTTGCTTATACAGTTTTTCAAATCGCGCGCGATCAACCACTGACGAGAAAGTAAGACAAAGCTGTTCTGCATCTGCGGGGCAACTGTCGCTGGACGTCACCAGAGAGATGGCGTTGGTTTTCTTATTTTCAGAATTCGCCAGCTCCTGCGCGTCCTCCAGGCTAAACGACACTTTGTCAACCGCACGCAGGCTACGCGCAGCTTCTGACTGGGTGTTGAATGTTGCAATGGTCGTACTGCCCACCACACAACTCACGGTATTGCCTGGCGTAAAGGTAAAGCCATCGCTGGATTCACCATTACAGGTAGCACCAGTTACCCGCTGGCTTCCGCCCAGGGTCAGATAACCCGTTTTCGTAGGAACAGGTTCTGGCTCCGGTTCTGGTGTCGGCTCAGGATCAGGTGTTGGATCCGGCGTAGGTTCTGGGTCCGGCGTCGGCTCAGGTGTCGGCTCCGGGGTTGGTGTTGGATCGGGTTTCACTTCCGGCAAAGTCCCTGATCCAGAATCTACAGACGGCGTATCGGAGGACGATCCTGAACCACCACCATCACAACCGGCTAACAGGGTTGCGCTTAAAATAGCCGCTAAAAGCGATTTCTTATATTTAAATTTCTTATTCATTAATAACGCAAGTGACAAAACAAAGTTAAAAGATTCGTAACCGAGGAAATAGTTTTATGCTTTATCTTCTTTAATAACTTCCTCCATTCTTAAGAAAACGGCATCATTGATAGAAAAACAGGTAAAATTTATAAGAATAACCCCTATTCGATGTCTGGATGGTTATTTTTACGAAATTTCAACAAACAAAAAATTAACAACCATTCACAACGTAACTATATAAATTTGTTGGTAGTTTTAACGATTAAGATTGCAAAAGCAACAGATAGAACGGAGTTTGCTCATCAAGCGAACATAATTAATACAGACTTGTTTTGCGTGATAAAAAATAGATGTTCTCACGCTCTTAATTATTTAGCATGTTATCTGAACGCAAAACATTATTGCTGCATGGATAATAAAGCAGGAAATAATTTTCCATTAATAAGACAGAATAATGTAAACGAAGCCGGATGATATTAACGATCATCCGGCATTATTGACTTACGAAACTAACATCCCGGTAAACACATACGCCTGCAACAGCGTGATAATGCCGATAACGCTGGCAAAAATCAGACTGTGCTTCACGGTGTAGCGGAACAGTTCAGATTCTCGCCCCACCATGCCCGTCGCGGCGCAGGCCACGGCGATGAATATCATCGGGCTTTTCGAGTCGCCGAGGCCGCGGAAAATGGAGCTTATGATGTTGTATGCCGTGATGAACGGGATACCGATGAAGCAGATCGTGAGATACGCCCGCGTCCCGTCGGCGGCCTCCGCCGGCGTAGACATCACGGAGACGATGGGTCTGACAAGCGCCAGAAGCAGCGCCGTGATGACGACGGACAGCAGCATGAACAGCGTAACGGTGTTGCCGATGGCGGCCGAGGCATGCTTCTTGTCCCCCGCGCCGACGGCTTGACCTATGCACACGGTCGAGCCCATTGCGAGGCCGACGATCATGACCGTCAGCATGTGCATGACCTGACTGCCGATGGACACGGCGGTCGTGCTGGCGACGCCTTCAAACTGGCCGATTATGAAGAGGTCGGCCAGACCGTAGAGCGTCTGAAGGAAGTATGAGAGCAGATATGGCAGCGAGAAATAGGCTATGTTTTTCAGTACGCTGCCGTTTGTAAGATTCTTTTCCAATGAGTTAACCTGATCGCTTAGGATATAAATCCGCCGCCGAGGACGTAGTCGCCGTCATAAAGCACGGCAGACTGCCCCACGGCGGGGGCGCGCACCGGCTCGTCGCAAATTATGCGCACGCCGTCTCCTTCAGGGTATACGGTGCAGGGAGGCATCTCCCATTTCGTGTGCCGCACGCGGACGTTCGCGCGGAACGACTCGGCGGGGCGGTCGATGAGCCAGTTGAAGTCTCTGGCACGGACTTCGGTTTTGAACATATCCTCCCACAGCGCAAGCTCGATAGTGTTATCCGCTGCGCTGATGCGGGAGATGTAGACCTTGCGCCCGTCGATAAGCCCAGGGCGGCGCTGGCCTACGGTGTAGCGGTGTATGCCCTCGTGCCGCCCGACGACCTCGCCGCGGAAGATGAAATCTCCCGCCGGCGGCAGCTCCGCTCGGCGCGATATCCAGCCGATATAGTCCTTGTCGGGGATGAAGCATATCTCCATGCTGTCCGGCTTGTGCGCGACCGGCAGGCCGAATTCCTCGGCCAGCGCGCGCACCTGCTTTTTCTCGAAGCCGCCGAGCGGGAACACCGTGCGGCGCACCTGCTCGCGGCTTAAGCGGCAGAGCATGTAGCTCTGATCATTGGCGGGCATGCCTTTCATGAGCCTGCCGTTTTCCGTGCGGGCGTAGTGTCCGGTGGCTACAAGCTCCGCGCCGACGCGGTCGGCCTCGGCGAGCAGATTTTTGAACTTTGTGCTGGGGTTGCAGATTATGCAGGGGTTCGGCGTTTCGCCGCGCAGATACGCCTCCGTGAACGGACGGCATACATTGCGCTCAAGCTCGGCCTTGACGTCCAGCACCGTCAGCGGCACGCCGATAAACTCCGCCGTGTCTATCGCGCATTGCCGCGCGGCCTCGTCGGCGTTGTCCATATACAGGCCGTACACCTCATGTCCGGCCTTTTTCAGAAGCATGGTGGATACAGTGGAGTCCACTCCGCCGGAAAAGCCGAGAACGATCTTGCTCATCTTCCGCCCTCCATGTAGATCATCAGCACCGAAATGTCGGCCGGGGACACGCCGGAAATGCGGCTCGCCTGCCCAAAATTCTCAGGCCGGATCTTTTTCAGCTTCTCGCGCGCCTCCAGCCGCAGGCCGTTTATCGCGTCGTAGTCGATGTCGGCGGGCAGGGGGCGGCTCTCCATCCGCGTGAATTCCTCTACCTGCTTGAGCTGTCGCTTGATGTAGCCCTCGTATTTGAGGCTTATCTCCGCCTGCTCCGTCACTGCGCGCGGAAGCTCCGGACGCTCGGGGTCAAATTCCGCGAGGTCGCGGTAGCTTATCTGCGGGCGGCGGATGAGATCAGCGAGCGAGCTGCCGGTGGATATCTCAGCCGTGCCGCGCGCCGTGAGTAGCGCGTTTATCCCGTCGCTCGGGGCGATATGCGTCTTTTCAAGGCGGCGCAGCTCCGCGTCCACGGCGGCGTATTTGTCGAGAACGCGCCGGTACTGCTCCTCGGAGACAAGCCCGATACGCAGGCCGATGCCGGAAAGGCGCTTGTCCGCGTTGTCCTGCCGGTGCAGCAGGCGGTACTCACTGCGCGAGGTCATCATGCGGTACGGCTCGTTCGTGCCCTTGGTCACAAGATCGTCTATGAGCGTGCCGATGTATCCGTCGCTGCGGCGGAGTATCATCGGCTCGCGGCCGAGTATTTTCAGCGCCGCGTTCACTCCCGCAACGAAGCCCTGTACCGCCGCCTCCTCATAGCCGGAGGAGCCGTTGAACTGCCCCGCGCCGTAAAGTCCGGAGATTTTCTTGGTCTCCAGCGTCGGATAAAGCTCTGTCGGGTCGATGCAGTCGTATTCTATCGCGTAGGCGCAGCGCGTCATCTCCGCGTGCTCGAGTCCGGCGACGCTGTGCAGCATCTCGACCTGCACCTCCTCGGGCATCGAGGACGAGAAGCCCTGAATGTACAGCTCCTCGGTGTTCAGCCCCATCGGCTCGATGAACAGCTGATGGCGCGGCTTGTCGGCAAAGGTCATCACCTTTGTCTCGATGCTGGGGCAGTAGCGCGGGCCGATGCCCTCGATAACGCCGGAATATATCGGGCTGCGGTCGAGATTTGCGCGGATTATCTCGTGCGTGCGCTCGTTGGTGTAGGTCAGGTAGCACACGGCGGAATTGTTGACCTTGTGGGTGGTGCGGAAGGAAAACGGCTCCGCCGTCTCGTCCCCCGGCTGCACCTCCATTTTGGAAAAATCGATGCTCCGCCGGTTGACACGGGGTGGCGTGCCGGTTTTGAAGCGGCGAAGGCGCAGCCCCAGGGTGCGTAAATTATCCGCCAGTCCCACGCTGGGGTGCATCCCGTCGGGACCGGAGGGGATGACGCTCTGGCCGGTGATGACGGTGCTGTCCAGATACGTTCCCGTGGCGATAACCACGGCTTTCGCGCCGTACTGCGCCCCCAGCTGGGTGCGCACGCCGGTGACGGCGCCCTCCGCAGTCAGAATTTCCACGATCTGCGCCTGTTTCAGCTCCAGATTTTCCTGCAATTCCAGAACGTGCTTCATATACTGCCGGTATTTTACCCGGTCGGCCTGAGCCCGGAGGGAATGGACGGCGGGGCCTTTGCCCCGGTTGAGCATCCGGTACTGGATGCAGGCATGGTCTGCCGCCGCGCCCATCTCGCCCCCCAGCGCGTCCAGCTCCCGCACCAAGTGCCCCTTTCCGGTGCCGCCGATGGCGGGGTTGCAGGGCATATTTCCAACGGCGTCCAGATTGATGGTAAAGAGAATTGTGTGATTGCCCAGCCGTGCGGCGGCAAGGGCGGCTTCGATTCCCGCGTGTCCCGCCCCGATCACGGCAACGTCACAGCTGCCCGCGTAATAGCTCATAATGGTTCCTCCTGTGGGAAGAAAGGGGTCACGCCTCTTCCTGTCCCTCTGTCTGCTTTTTCTCCTCCGGGGGGAGGACAAAGGGCCTGCACACGATCTCACACCGGTTGATGGGGGTGCCGAGGGCGTGGAATTTTTCTTCGTACCCCGTCATGATGCCGACGATGCCGTCCTTGTGCAGATCATGGGTGACATTCTTCACTTCCAGACCGCAGGCGGCAAATTCTTCCAGGCTGTAGGCAAACAGGGGAGCGTTGTCGGTCTTGAAGTGGATCTCCCCGCCCTCCCGGACGGTGCGGCAGTATTTGTCCAGAAATGTCCGATGGGTCAGGCGGCGCTTGGCGTTCTTTTTCCGGGGCCATGGGTCGGGGAAGTTGATGAACAGCCGGTCGATCTCCCCCGGGGCAAAAATTTCCTCCATTTTGGCCACGTCCATATCGATGAAGAATACATTCTTCAGCTCCATATCTCTGGCCTTCTCCATGGCCACCACCATGGCCTCCCGGCAGCGCTCCACGGCGATGAGCAGCACGTCGGGGTTGGCCTGAGCGGTCTCGGCAGTGAATTTTCCCTTTCCGCAGCCGACCTCCACCCACAGTGCCGTGCAGTCCGGCTTCAGGCTCCGCCAGTTTCCCCGGAGCGTCTCCGGCTGATCGATTCGGTAGGCGGCGCATTTTTCCATTCTGGGTTCCAGATTCCGCATTTTTCTCATTCTCATGGTGTCTTCCTCCAAGCTTCCGCATTTTGGTCTATTATAGCAGAGCGCAGCCTGTACGTCAAAGGAAATATCCGCTTTACATTTGCCAAGTAATTCGCTACAATAGCAGGCAAAGGAGGGATGCCTCATGCGGTTCTTTGACGACCCCGGCAAAGCCCTGCAGCAGATGGAAGACGAGCTTCTGGAAGAAGATTGGGACGAAGAAGATGTGGACGAGGATGGCGAGGACTTTCCCGTTCTCACCCGGCGTGACAGCCGCCCAACCAACTACGCCGTGGACTTTGACCGCACGGTCTACGACGACGAGGAAACGGACGACGCCTATTACGCGGAGGATTATATCGCCGACCGCAAAAGCCGGAAAAAGCAGCGAAGGAAAGGCTCCGGCGGTCTGGTGCTGCTGCTCCTTGGGGAACTGGCCGGTATCGCCGGCATCATCTGGTGGTGGATCAAATGGCTGAGCTGAAGACCGTAGGGCGCTTCGCCCCCACTCCTTCCGGGCGAATGCACCTTGGCAACGTCTTCGCGGCGCTGATCGCATGGCTGTCCGTGCGCTCTAAGGGCGGAGAAATAGTTCTCCGGATGGAGGATTTGGATACCCAGCGAACCAGTGAGGAATACGCGCAAATCCTCCGGGAAGACCTGCGCTGGCTGGGTCTGGACTACGACCGGGAGACGCCGCCCCAGAGCGCGCGCAGCGCCGTCTACGACAGGTATTTTGACAAACTCGCCGAAATGGGGCTGCTGTATCCCTGCTACTGCACCCGCAGCCAGCTTCACAGCGTCAACGCGCCGCACCTGTCCGACGGCACCTACGTCTACCCCGGCACCTGCCGGAATCTGACGGAAGCGCAGCGGGCAACATTTCACCGCGCCCCCGCGTGGCGGGTTCGGGTGCCGGACAGGGTCTGGACGGTGGAAGACCGGGTGCAGGGGCATTATGAATGCAATCTCGCCACCGACTGCGGAGACATGGTGGTGCGCCGGGCAGACGGTGTCTACGTCTATCAGCTTGCCGTCACCGTGGACGACGGGGAGGCCGGGGTCACCGAGGTGGTGCGGGGGATGGATTTACTCAGCTCCGCCCCCCGGCAGATGTATTTGCAGGCGCTGTTGGGCTTCCCCCATCCGGCCTATGCCCACGTCCCCATGCTTCTTGCCCCGGACGGCCGCCGCCTGAGCAAGCGGGACAAAGATCTGGATTTAGGGCAGCTTCGCGCCCGCGTCACCCCGGAAAGGCTCATCGGCACGCTGGCTTTCAGCGCGGGGCTGATCGAGCGGAATGAACCCGTTTCCGCCCGGGAGCTTGCGGGGGAATTCCGCTGGGACAAGCTGCGCAGGGAAAGCATTTTCCTGAATTTCGAGCAACTTATCTAGTGTTCCCCACTCTTTTTTCACCTGAAAGCCGATTTTCTCGACACTATGCACAAAAAGCTCCGCTTTCCCTTGCTTTACGGGGAATTACACGTTATAATGAACCCACCCCAATGAAGCAGGCGGCGCTGCCCGACTCCATAGTGCCGCCGAAAAACAAAAAAGGAGAATTTGAATGGCACGCAAACCTATTCTCGTCGTTATGGCCGCCGGTATGGGCAGCCGCTACGGCGGACTGAAGCAGATCGACCCTGTGGGAAGTCAGGGCGAAGCGATTCTGGACTATTCCCTTTATGACGCCCACAAAGCCGGTTTCGATACCGCCGTTATCATCATCAAGGAAGCCATCCGCAAGGACTTCATGGAAACCGTCGGCGAGCGGCTGAAAAAATGCCCCATGGAGATCCGTTACGCCTATCAGGAGCTGGACGATATCCCCGCCGGCTACACCGTCCCGGAGGGACGCACCAAGCCATGGGGCACCTGCCACGCGGTTCTGTGCGCCCGTGAGGCCATCGGCGACGCGCCCTTTGCGGTCATCAACGCCGACGACTATTACGGCACCTCCGCCTACCGGGTGATCTACGACGCCCTCTGCTACGCGCAGGATAAGGATACCTACGATTACTACATGGTGGGCTACGAGCTGGGCAAGACCGTGACGGACCACGGCAGCGTCGCCCGGGGCATCTGCGTCACCGACGGCAAGGGTCATCTCACCGGCATTGACGAGCGTACCCGTGTGGAAAAGTACCCCGGCGGCATCCACTTCACCGAGGACGGCGAGCACTGGGTGGACGTCCCCGCCGACACCACCGTGTCCATGAACCTGTGGGGCTACACCCCCGGCTTCCTGAAGGAGCTGGAAGCCCGCTTCCCGGCCTTCCTGGACAAGGCGCTGGTGGAGAATCCCATCAAGGGCGAATTCTTCCTGCCCCTGGCGGTATCCCAGCTGATCGGGGAGAAGAAGGCCACGGTCACGGTGCTGACCTCCCCCGACAAGTGGTACGGCGTGACCTACGCCGCCGACAAGCCTGCGGTGGTAGCCGCCCTGCGCCGGATGACCGACGAGGGCAAGTACCCCGATGGTCTTTGGAAATAACGCAATAAGCACGAAGCCCGCACACCGGTCAAGCGACCGATATGCGGGCTTTTTCAGCTGATCTCTATTTTCCGCCCATAAGAATCTTGGCAAGCTCGGAATTGGCGTCCAGAATGACGGTCTTTTCGTCGCCGTTCAGGCTGGCTTTCAGCGCGTCCAGCGCCAGAGAGAACTCGTAGAAGTCCTTCTTGTCCTGCGTGTCGTAAGCCTCCGCCAGCAGGCGCATGTACTCCTGCTCGCCCTCGGCCTCCAGCTTGGCGGCAGCAGCCTCGGCGTCGGAGACGATGATGTTCACCTGCTTGTCCACGTCGTTGCGGATGATGGAAGCGTCATAGTTGCCGTCGGCGGTGTACTTCTCCGCCATCTGGTTCCGCTCGGAGATCATCCGGCCGTAAACTGCGTTCAGGTTGCTTTCCGGCAGGTCGAAGCGCTTGATCTTCACGTCCTCCACGTGGATGCCGTAGGACTTGGCCGCGGCGTCTACCTTGACGGTGATGTCGTCATAGATGGTGTTGCGCTCGGCGCCGTCGTTCATGTTGATGATGTCCGCCTGGGCAAGCGTGCCCATGTCGGTTTTCAGGGCGCTGTAGGTGATGGCGTCCAGCCGTTCCTCCGCCTTGGCCGTGGAGCCGAGGGTCTGGTAGAACAGCTTGGGGTCGGAAATTCTCCACAGAATGTAGCAGTCCACGGTCATGTTCTGCTTGTCGGAGGTCAGCACCTCGGAGGGCGGAATGTCATAGAGCTGGGTAGCGTCGGTGAAATACTTTACGCTGTCCACAAATGGCAGCTTGAAGTGCAGCCCCGCTTCGCTGGTGGTGTCGATGATCTTGGAAAACCGTACCGTGCAGGCATACTCGTCCTCGGCCACGGTAAACATGGAGCCGGCAGCCAGTATCACCGCCAGCACCAGCAGCACGATCAAAATTCCCTTTTTCTTCATTTTGCGTTACCTCCTTCGGTTCCCGCCAGGGATTCCAGCGGCAGGAGCATCTGGACATCGCCGCCCTGACCGCCGGTGTTGATGTAGAGCTTCACACCGGGCAGCACCTGAGAAATGGCCTCGTAATACATTCTCGTGCGGGTAATGGCGGGGTTCTGGGCATACTCGGAATACATGGCCTCAAACATGGCCACCTTCTCAATGGCTTCGTTGATGCGCTTCTGTTTCAGGTATTCCGCGTTCTGGATCAGTTGGTCGGCCTGAGCCTGAGCCTGCGGCAGCTGGGCGTTCTGGTAGGCTTTGGCATCGTTGATGACCGTCTCCGCCTGCTGCTTGGCGGTCTCCACGGCCTTGAAGGCCTCTATGACCTCCTGGGTGGGCGGCTCGGCGTCCTGAATCTTTACGTCCACCAGCGTCAGGCCGATGTCGTATTCCTTCAGAATCTCCGTGACCAGCTCCTTGACCTGCATCTGAATCCCCTCCTTGCCGTCGGTGAGCACGGCGTCCACGCTGGAGGAGCCCACCACGTTGCGGATCTGGCTCTGAATCAGATTGCGCAGGATCAGCTCCGGCTTGTTGGAGGAATACAGGTACTGCACCGGGTCGGAAATCTTGTACTCCACGAAAAAGTCCACGTTGACGATGTTGTAGTCGCCGGTGATCATGGTGCTTTCGCTGTCGTTGACCTCGTAGCTGTTTCCGCTGCTGGAATAGCCCAGCTCGATCTTCTGATAGACATTCACGTCCACCTTCTCCACCTTCTGGATACCCAGAGGGAGCTTGAAGTGGACGCCCGCCTCGGTGACGTCCGTGACCTTGCCGAAGGTCGTGACCACCGCCTGCTGCTTGTCATCCACGGTGTAGAAGCAAGTCAGCGCGACGGCCAGCACCAGCAGCGCCGCTATAACGGCAATCACGGTGCGTCCGGCTCGCTTAAAGTCCGGCTTTTTCTTTGGCCTTGTATTCTGGCCGCCCGGCCAGCTGTAGGTTCCGTTTTCATCCATTGCTTTATTCTCCTTTTAAATTGATAGTTCCGTCAGCATCTGCTCCGCCTGGGCTTTCAGCCGGCCGGCCAGCCAGGCGGTGAGCATCACCTTTAACACTTTTTCCAGCTTCTCTCCGGCGCCGGGAATCGGCTCACGGTAGCCCGCCGTCACCTCTTTCAGGGCGGCGTCCCAGATATCCTTGTCCCCTAAGTCCTGCGCCCGGGCTGCCAGACGGACGAAGTAGAAATACAGAAGGGTGTCGTCGATCAGATCGTCGCTTTCGTCGGCCAGGTCGCCGTTGATGTAGGAGATCAGCTGGCAGCTCTGCTCCAGCGTCAGCGCGCCCTTGAGCAAATTGATATTCAGGATGCGGCAGACCTGCTCCATATCGTACCGCTTGCCCCGGGGCGGCTGAAGGTAGCCCCGCTTGACCCAGTTCTGGACGGTGTGGGGTTCCAGTCCGGCAATGCCGGACACCTGACTGAGGGTCAGTCCCCCCGCCAGAAAAAGCGACTCAAACACGCTGTCCACCCGATCCGCGTCCTCCCGCTGCCCTGGAAGGGTCGTGCCGGGAATTGTCCACTGCATGATGTTTTCCTCCTCTCTTCCGTTCTTTGATTGTATCATATGGTCATTTGATTGTCAATAGTGTTCTTTAGATTTATTTTATGAAAACAATCTGTCTTTTCCGGGGAGAAAATTTCTCTTGACAACCGCCCTGAACCATGCTAGAATATCCGGGTGATAAAGAAGGCTGAACATCCGCCTCACCGTCAGCAGACGCGAAACGGTTCATATTCCACTTTTCCCGCGAGGGGCAGGTGGGGTTGGTGCGGGTGCTTTGGCATCCGCTTTTTTGTTGTTAATGGAGGTGCTTACCATCGCAAAATTAGATCATCAGCTCAACGAGGAAATCCGGGACAAGGAGATCCGGCTCATCGGCGCCGACGGCGCACAGCTGGGGATTATGTCCTCCGCTCAGGCCAATGCCATGGCAGAAGAACAGGGCATGGACTTAGTGAAGATCTCTCCCAACGCGACCCCTCCCGTCTGCAAGATCATGGACTATTCCAAATTCTGCTTCGATCAGAAGAAGCGGGAGAAGGAAGCCAAGAAGAACCAGCGGGTCGTGGAGATCAAGGAAATCCGCATGAGTCCCAGCATCGATACCAACGACTTCAACACCAAGGTCAAGGCCGCTCAGAAATTCCTGAACGACGGCAACCGCGTCAAGGTCAGCGTCCGCTTCCGCGGCCGTGAAATGGCGCACACCAACCTGGGCGAGAAGCTGCTGATGGACTTCGCCGCGAGCTGCTCTGAAATTGCCGGCATGGAGAAAAACCCCAAGCTGGAAGGCCGCTTTATGGCAATGTTCCTGACCCCCAAGAACAGCAAATAACGCAACCACGATATACTAGATTACGGAAGGAGAACCTACCTATGCCCAAGCTGAAAACCCACAGCGGTGCGAAGAAGAGATTCAACCTGACCAAGACCGGTAAGGTGAAAAGAGCCCGCGCTTACAAGAGCCACATTCTGACCAAGAAGACTACCAAGCGTACCCGCCATCTGCGTGCGACCGCTTATGCCGATATGACCAATGTGGACGCAATCAAGAAAATGATTCCCTACAAGTAAGGCAGAAGGAGGATACTGAGAAATGGCTAGAGTGAAAGGCGCGATGATGACGCGCAAGAGAAGAAACGCTACCCTGAAGCTGGCAAAGGGCTACTGGGGTTCCAAGTCCAAGCACTTCAAGATGGCCAAGCAGCAGGTCATGAAGTCCGGCAACTACGCTTTTGCCGGCCGCAAGCAGAAGAAGCGTGACTACCGCCGCCTGTGGATCACCCGTATCAGCGCTGCTGTCGCTCCCTACGGCATGAACTACTCCACCTTCATGAACGGCGTGAAGAAGGCCGGTATTGAGATGAACCGCAAGAGCCTGTCCGAGATGGCGATTCAGGACAACGCCGCGTTTGCCGCTGTTGTCGATAAGGCCAAGGCTGCTCTGAACTGAGTATAAAAGCCACGAAAGCCCGCTTCTGAACGAAGCGGGCTTTTTACGATTGTGCTTAGCCATAACCGCTGGTTACGATTTTCCATTTGCCGCCGTTCTTTCTGGCAAGATACCAGCCCCAGCGGGTGTAAGTGTGGTTCGGCTCCAACGAGCCGTCGCCGCCGTGTTCATCTACGGTGAAGGAGGACAGCAGGACAATTCCCTCGTCGTAGTCCCCGAAGCTCAGGATGTACTCCTGTTCCTTTTGGACGGTTTCGTCTCCGGCATAGGAGATTTCCGTCAGCGTGCATCCCTGAAAATCCCGGAAGCCGGTCTTCACAGCCTGAACGGCCGCAAGATAGTCCTCCTGCGTGTAGATTTCGGAAGTCATGTCAATGACGGCAGCATTCTCTGCGTTTCCGCCGCAGCCGGAAAGGCTCAGCACCAAAGCGCAGAGCAAAATACAGGCAAGCATTTTCCGCATACAATCACCTCCATGGATTTTGCATATCATACCATTTATTTCCCCCGCAGGTGTGGCGGATTTGTAAACACTTGTTTAGGGTCTATCTGAAAACCGTCAACACGCCCAAACAGCGGGTCTTTTCCGTCTGCTGTGCACCATTTTCCCTTGCAATACACAAAGTATTTCTGCGGAAAAATGGCTTCATCAGACGAAAAATCCCTCGCTGTTGGTCATATTTCCGGTTTTCAGATAGACCCTAAGATGGCAAAGGAGAACGCGCCCATGAATTTAACCTGCACCGCCGCCCGGAGCGGGCGGCTCTCCTCCTTTCTGCGCCGGGAACTGAAGATGTCCACCGGTCTGATGAACCGGCTGAAATGGAACGGCGGCATTTGCGTGAACGGACTGCCTCAGCACACGAACTACCCCGTCCGACCCGGGGATGTCATTACCGTCCTGTTAGACGAGCCGGAGCCGGAATATCCCGCCGAGGATGGTGATCTGACGGTTCTTTACGAGGACGAGGGCATTCTGGTGGTGGATAAGCCCGCCGGTATGCTGATTCATCCCTCCCGGGCGACGAATCAGGGAACTCTCGCCAACCTTGTGGCCGGTTACTACCGCAGAAGCGGTGAGAAATCCGCCTTTCATCCCGTGACCCGGCTGGACAGGGACACCTTTGGCATCGTCCTGCTGGCAAAGAACGCCCATCTTCACGCCCTTCTCCAGGACGCGGCGGTGAAGAAAACCTACCACGCTCTCACCTTCGGCGGCCCCGACACGGATACCGGCATAATCGATGCCCCCATTGCCCGCCTGCCCCTTCCCAGCCTTCTGCGGCAGGTCAGCCCCGAGGGCAAGCCCTCCGTGACGGAATTTGAGGTGCTTCACCGGGACGGACAAATCTGCAAGCTTGCGCTGCGCCCGGTGACAGGCCGCACCCACCAGCTGCGGGTACACTGCGCCTACATGGGCTTCCCGATTCTGGGCGATCCCCAGTACGGCACGGAGGAATCCTGCCGATTTTCCGACGGGCTGGGACTGTCTTATCAAATGCTCTGCGCCCATCGGCTGGAATTTACACATCCGCTGAACGGGGAAAGCATGGTTCTTGTGTCCCGGATGGACGCCCGACTCTCATTTTAAGGAGGATTCACGTATTGCACTATCGAAAAAATATTTTCATGAAGGACGGAAAGGACTGTCTTCTTCGCGGCGCCACCGCCGATGACGCCGAAGCCGTCTGGGACTTCTTTATCCTGTCACACGGCCAGACGGATTATCTTCTGAGCTATCCGTACGAATGCGGAAAGGACTTAGAGCAGGAGCGGCAATTCCTCGCCGACAGAGCTGCCAGCAAAAACGCCATTGAATTGTGCGCCTTTGTGGACGGCATTCTGGTGGGGACCGCCGGATTTGACCCAATCGGACAAAAATGTAAGGTCAGACACCGTGCGGAATTCGGCATTTCCGTGGAACAATCTTACTGGGGAAAGGGCATCGGGCGCGCAATGACGGACGCCTGTATTGAATGTGCCCGTCAGGTCGGTTTTCTCCAGATGGAGCTTGAGGTCGTGGCCGACAACTTTCCCGCGATCTCCCTTTATGAGAGCGTCGGCTTCCGGGAATATGGCCGGAATCCCCGGGGATTCCGCACAAAGGACGGTCTCTGGCAGGAATTGGTTCTTATGCGGCTGGAATTGGGTACCTGACCTAGGGGACCTCTGAATAAGTCGTCTGCGGCTGTGAGCGGATCTTTTCCGCCCATTCTTCCGTATCGAAAACGGGAAATACATACAGTATTCCGACCTTTTCGATACTTCGACTGGCCGGAAAGTCTCTCGCTCACAGCTCTTGCCGATTTAATCATACTATTTCTTAGGGCGTATCTGAAAACGCAATATTCTTGTGCTATTTCAACAAAATCCAAATGGAAGCGAGATGGACAAAAGCAAGAAAGGACACAGCAAGCTTATCATAGCGTGTAGCGACCCTGCGGAAAACTTTAAGTTTATTGAAGAAACACTCAATCAGATGGCGTTCCTTATAGGTGTGGAAATCGCAGAACCAAGGCTCGATCACATTACTTTTGGGTGGGATCGTATACGATGCTCCCTGCTCCGAGATGTAGGCGCGAATGGACTTTGTTCCGTATGCTTTATCACCCAGAATGTTGCTTCCGGAAATTTTCACTTCCGAAAGCAGATCGACGGCGACACTGGCATCAAAGATGTTTCCGCCGGTAAGCAGAAAGTGGACGGGATTTCCCAATGCATCCACAACAGCATGGATTTTTGTAGTCTTTCCACCATGACTTACACCGATAAACTGGTTGTTTTCCGAATTTACAGCCCCCTTTTTGCACCCGCACTCTGCGGATGTGCTTTGATGCTCGTGCTGTCGATACACAGGTTCTCATAGTCTGCATCCGCATTCAATTCCTGAAAAATGCGCAAAAGGGTTCCGTCGTCAC
>ERZ857998.2949-NODE-2949-length-14776-cov-3.966307_pt1 | contig 14776 bp, 19 predicted proteins | sample MGYA00519954_ERZ857998 | MGnify/ENA primary metagenome ERZ857998 (study PRJEB31778, sample SAMEA3449424) | human gut metagenome | biome: human gut; feature: human-associated habitat; material: faeces | place: United Kingdom | collected 2010/2012 ...
AAGATACCGTCAAGGACGGCAGCTATGTCATCCAGCGACCGTTCGTTCTCGTGACCAAGACCGGCGCGAAGCTCTCCGAGAACGCACAGAAGTTCTTCGACTTCGCCCTGAGCGCGGAAGCCGCCCAGTACATTACCTCCGCCGGTGCTGTCCCGGTGAACGGCTGATATGAAAAAGAAACAGACAATGGAAGACGTCGTACACGGCGTCTTCCTCCTGTTAGGATTGGTCACAGTCGGGTGTGTGCTGCTCATTACCGTGTACCTGATCCTGTCCGGCCTGCCGGCCATCACAAAGATCGGCCTCGGAAACTTCCTGTTCGGCATGGACTGGGCTTCGACGGCCTCCGATCCGAAATACGGCATTCTCCCCTTTATTCTCACCAGCGTTTATGGCACCTGCGGTGCAATTCTGCTCGGCGTGCCGGTCGGGTTCCTGACGGCGGTGTTTCTTTCCAAAATGGCCCCGAAGAAGCTCCGCTCCGTCATGGAATCGGCGGTCAGTTTGCTTGCCGGTATCCCGTCGGTTGTCTATGGTCTGGTCGGTATGCTGGTGCTCGTTCCCGGCATCCGGAAGCTGTTCCACGTGCCGGACGGCGCAAGCCTGCTTGCCGCGATGGTCGTGCTGGCAATTATGATCCTGCCGTCCATTATTAAGGTTTCCGTCAACGCGCTTGACGCGGTTCCGAAGGAGTATGAGGACGCGTCGCTGGCGCTCGGCGCAACGCCGGTCGAGACGTGGTTCCGCGTATCGGCTCCGGCGGCCAGAAGCGGCATTGCCGCTGCCGTCGTGCTCGGCGTAGGCCGCGCCATCGGCGAGGCCATGGCCGTCATGATGGTGTCGGGCAACGCGCCGAATATGCCGTCGCTGTTTGAAAGCGTGCGCTTTCTGACCACGGCGGTCGCAAGCGAAATGTCCTATGCGTCCGGCCTGCAGCGGCAGGCGCTGTTCTCCATCGCACTGGTTCTGTACCTGTTCATCATGCTCATCAACGCGGCGCTCAACTTCTTCCTGAAGCGCAAAAAGGAGTGAAACCATGCTGACAAACAAGCTTTCCGCGGCCAGACGGGTGTATACCGCCGTTATGCGGGTTCTGCTGCTCCTTGCCGCCGTGCTGACGGCCGCGCTGGTCGTGTTCATGATCGTATATGTGCTCTATAAGGGCCTGCCGTATGTCACATGGCACCTGATCTCGACGAAGCCGAGCTATATCACCGGCGCCATCGGCATTCTGCCGGATATCTGCAACACCATGCAGATCCTGCTCGCTTCCCTGCTCATTGTCCTGCCCCTCGGCGTGGGCGCGGCGGTCTATCTGACGGAGTACGCGCAGAACAAAAAGCTCGTCGCGGCCATTGAATACGCCGCCGAGACGCTTTCCGGCATTCCGTCCATCATTTACGGTCTGGTCGGTATGCTGTTCTTCTGTGAATTTCTCGGTATGCAGACGAGCCTGCTGGCCGGTGCCCTGACGCTCGTGATCATGAACCTGCCGACCGTCCTGCGCACAACGCAGGAAAGTCTGCGGACGGTTCCGCAGAGCTACCGCGAGGGTGCGTTCGGCCTTGGCGCAGGCAAATGGCGCGTGGTGCGCACGGTCGTGCTGCCGGGGTGCATCGACGGCATTGTGACCGGCTGCATCCTCTCCGCTGGCCGTATTCTGGGCGAATCCGCCGCACTTTTGTTCACGGCAGGCTTTGCCCACACGCTGAACAAATTCGTCATCGGGCTTGCCAGCCCCGGCGCGACGCTGACGGTCGCGCTGTACGCCTACGCGAAGGAGGAGGGCGAATTTGACGTTGCCTTCGCCATCGCGGCCATTCTTATGATCTTAACGCTTCTGATCAATCTTGCCGCCGGGATCGTCGGAAAACAGATCCAGAAACGGAGCCGGCAATGAAATCTGTCAACCCCTGCGGTTTGATGCGGGCCGCGCTGATCAACGACCTGTCTTGCTTCGGCAAGTGCTCCCTGAGCGTAGCAATTCCAATTCTGTCCAGCTACGGTGTGGAAACGGTGCCGCTGCCGACGGCGATCTTATCGACGCACACGGGCGGCTTTACCGGCTTTGTCGTGCAGAATATGACGGAGAATATGCGGCTGTTCGCCGCGCACTGGAAAAAGCTCGGCGTGAAATTTGACGCCATTATCACCGGCTACTGCTGCACAGTTGAGCAGATCAAGCTGACAGCGGAGTTCATCCGCAGCTTTTCCGATACGGACACGCTTGTGATCGTAGACCCCGTGTTGGGCGATCACGAAGCGCTCTACACCGGCTTTACCGACGCGCATGTCGATGCCATGCGGGAGCTTTGCAGTCTGGCCGATCTGATCACGCCCAACCGCACGGAGGCCGCGCTGCTGGCCGGTCTGTCCTTCTCCAGCGCAGACGAAACGCTTTTATATGCGCAGCAGGTCAAGGACGCGGTCATTACCAGCGTCGGCTCCGGCAACCGCATCGGCTATCTGGCGCGGCTGGACGGACGCGTGACGCTTGTGCAGAAGGAAAGCGTCGATATGACCGTGCATGGCGCAGGCGATGTGTTTACCAGCGCGCTGAGCGGTGAGCTTCTGAGCGGACAGGCGCCGCAGACGGCGCTGCTGCGCGCAGCGGATTTCTGCGACAGCTGCATCCATGAAACGGCCAAGCGGCAGCCCGGCCACTGGTACGGGCTGGCCTTCGAGCCGGTATTGAAAGGAACTCGTGTATGAACGATATTATCACAGTCAAAGACTTACAGCTCTGGTACGGGCAGACGAAGGCGCTCAAGGGCGTGTCGATGAACATCCCGGAAAAGAGCATTACAGCCCTCATCGGCCCCTCCGGCTGCGGCAAATCAACGTTTCTCAAGACGCTCGACCGTATGAACGATCTGGTTCCGGGTGTGCGCATTGAGGGTGAGGTCAAATATAACGGGCAGGATATCTTCGCGCCGTCCGTGGACGTGAACGAGCTGCGGCGCGAGATCGGCATGGTCTTCCAGAAGCCGAATCCCTTCCCCATGAGCATCTACGACAACATCGCCTACGGCCCCCGGACGCACGGCGTGCGCAAAAAGGATGAGCTGGACGAGATCGTCGAGCAGTCGCTGCGCGGCGCGGCGATCTGGGACGAGGTCAAGGACCGGCTGAAAAAGAGCGCGCTGGGCCTTTCCGGCGGACAGCAGCAGCGGCTTTGCATCGCGCGGGCGCTGGCCGTGCAGCCGCAGGTTCTGCTGATGGACGAGCCAACGAGCGCGCTCGACCCCATTTCGACCTCCAAGATCGAAGAACTTGCCACGAATCTGAAAGAGCAGTACACCATCATCATCGTCACGCACAACATGCAGCAGGCGCTGCGCATTTCGGACAAAACGGCGTTTTTCCTGCTGGGTGAGCTGATCGAATACGACGACACGCAGACGCTGTTCTACCAGCCGAAGGAGAAGCGCACCGAGGATTACATCACCGGGAGGTTCGGATAATGAGAAGCAAATTTGACCAGCAGCTTGCCCTGCTGAATGAAGAGCTGACGCAGATGGGCGAAACGTGCGCGAAGGCCATCGGTCTTGCCGCGCAGGCGCTCGAAAATCAGGACGCGGCGACCGCCGCGCCGGTCGCGGAGCTGGAGGAGCAGACAAACGAGCAGGAGCGCTCGATCGAAGCGCTGTGTCTGAAGCTGCTTTTGCAGCAGCAGCCGGTCGCGCGTGATCTGCGGCAGATTTCGGCAGCACTCAAAATGATCACGGATATGGAGCGCATCGGCGATCAGGCGGCGGATATTGCCGAGATCATCCCGTTTTTCCTCAGCCATAATACATTCGACTGCACGCTTGTCTGCCGCATGGCGCAGCAGGCCAGCTCCATGGTCACGCAGAGCGTGGACGCGTTCGTCCGCCGCGATGTGGATCTGGCCCGCTCGATCGCAAAGCAGGACGATCTGGTCGATGAGGATTTTTCCAATGTCAAGCAGGCATTGATATCCGCGATTGCCCGCGAACCCGGTCAGGGCGAGGTCGCGCTGGATCTGCTGATGATCGCAAAGTATTTCGAGCGCATCGGCGACCACGCGGTCAACCTGTCCGAATGGGTCGAATTCTCCGTCACCGGCGTGCACAAGCACGACGGCGTGGAATACGAATGATCCCCTCTCTCAAAAAGCCGCAGGCCCCTTTTCCGGGCTTGCGGCTTTTTGCTGCGTGTATTATAATCAATAAAAAAGGTCGTTTCTACGAAAGTGAATGAGGCCGCTTATGAAAAAAGTCAGAATCACGGTCATGAAGATGGGGTGTTATCCCGATCTGATGGCGGAATATGAGAACCCGATGGAGCATCCTTGCGATATGGTGCTCGGGCAGGTGTTTGTGGCGGACGGGTGGAACCGGCCGGAGGGGCTTTGTCTGAGCGCGTGGGAGAGTATGTCGCCGTTTGTGTTGGCGCTGGCCAGCGGCGGGGAGAATCTTTACGACGGGTGGATGAAAAATCCGCGCTCGGCCATGATCTCCTGCAACGACGGCTTCCGGCCCGTGAGCTTTCTGTTGGAGGCAATAGACGCTTGACACGTTTACTATACTGAAAGCAGAATATGAAACAGGAGGTTTTTCTCATGGGTAAAACACTTGTCGCTTATTTTTCGGCGTCCGGCGTAACGAAAAAGCTGGCGCAGACGCTGGCGGACGCCATCGGGGCCGATCTGTTTGCAATCGAACCGAAGGTTCCCTACACGCGTGCCGATCTCAACTGGATGGACAAGCAGTCCCGCAGCACCATTGAGATGCAGAACCCCGCGTCCCGTCCTGAAATCGCAGGCACCTGTGCGAACATCGCGGACTACGACACCGTTTTTGTCGGCTTCCCCATCTGGTGGTATGTTGCGCCGACCATCGTCAACACGTTTCTGGAGAGCTGCGATCTGACGGGCAGGACCGTCGTTCCGTTTGCCACCTCCGGCGGCAGCGGCATGGGCGGCACAAACAAGGCCCTCGCGCCCAGCTGCACGGGCGCACGTCTGCTCGAAGGCAAGGTCTTCCGCAGCAGCACGAGCACGGATACCCTGCGCGAGTGGGTCAAGACGCTGAAATAAGACGCAAATATAAAACCAGCCCCCGCTGCGGCGGAGGCTGGTTTTGCGTATGCTGCAATTTCTCTGGTTTGGTTGTAGGGGCAGTACGTTTTTGTATCGTTTCATAAAAAATAGGCTTCTGGATTATCAGGTATTGCGGAAGCGTGCCAAGAAATCCTTTGTCTGCTGGTGCTGCGGGTCGCCAAAGATCGCTTCGGGGGAACCCTGTTCCAGGATCACACCCTCGTGCATGAACACGACGCGCTCGCTCACATCGCGGGCGAAGGCCATCTCATGCGTCACGACGAGCATGGTCATGCCCTCGTGCGCAAGGTCCTGCATGACGGAGAGCACCTCGCCGACCATTTCCGGGTCAAGCGCGCTTGTCGGCTCGTCGAACAGGAGCACCTCAGGGTTCATTGCAAGTGCACGTGCAATGGCGACACGCTGCTTCTGGCCGCCGGAGAGCTGACGCGGCTTGGCGTTGACGTAGGGCGCCATGCCGACCTTTTCAAGGTACCGCATGGCCTGCTCCTGCGCCTCGGCCTTACTGCGGCCAAGCACCTTCATCTGGCCGACCATGCAGTTTTTCAGAACCGTCATATTATTGAACAGATTAAATGACTGGAACACCATGCCGACGTGGGAGCGGTATTTTGCGGCGTTGACGCTTTTGCCGGTGACATTTTCGCCGTGGTAGAGAATGTCGCCGCTCGTTGGCGTTTCGAGCAGATTCACGCAGCGCAGCAGCGTCGATTTGCCGGAGCCGGACGCGCCGATAATGGAGATCACGTCGCCTTTTTTGACATCAAAGTCGATATCGCGCAGGACTTCGTGCGTGCCAAAGGACTTGCTCAGGTGCCGGATCTCAAGAATATTGTCTGCCATATCAGCGATCCCCCCTGCTGCGTCCGAATTTAAGTTCCTGCTCCGTGCGCTCGCGGAACTCCTTGCTCTGCTCGTCATAGTTGCTGCCGCGCTTCGGGTGCGAATACGTGCCTGCGGTCATGGTGAGCGGATCCTCCTGCACAAGCTCATAGCTGTCAGAGCCGTCCATGAGCTTTTCAATCAGCCGCAGAATGCCGGATGCAATCAGCGTCATGGCCAGATAGCCTGCCATTTCAATGACGGCGGACGGGAAATATTTATTGTTGATGCCGACGATATAGCGGTGCGAGGCGAAGAACTCCGTAAAGCCGATGATGAACATGACGGAGGTATCCTTCACGTTGATGATATAGTTGTTGCCGATCTGGGGCAGGATATTGCGGATGGCCTGCGGCAAAATGACGCTCGTCATGGTCTGGAAGTGCGTCATACCGATGGCCTTCGCGCCCTCGGTCTGGCCGGGGTCGATGGAGATAATGCCGCCGCGGACGGACTCGGCCATATAGGCGCCGGTATTGATGGAGACCACCAGAATGGCCGCCATCCATACGCTGGGCCACTGGACCGCATTGCCCGTGAAGTAGGGCAGGCCGTAATAGATGAACACGGCCTGGAGCATCATGGGCGTGCCCCGGAAGACCTCCACATAGATCCGGACAATCACCCGGATCAGCTTAATGAAGAACCGTTTGACGGGAGGATCTGTCTTGGCGCAGGGGATGGTGTTGAGGATGCCACATACAAAGCCGATGATGCAACCGAGAAGCGTGGCCACCAGGGCCAGGATCAGGGTGTTCTGAATGCCGTTGAGATAGTCGTCACCATATTGTTCCCATAGCTTGGCAATATCGGCGCCGAGCTGTACCAGTCGTTCCATGGGGGACTTCCTTCCTTAATTTTATTATGAAATTGACCGCTCCGTTCTGAGGCGCATCGGAAGAGGGGCGCGGCTGCGCCCCTCTTCCGACATGCCCCAGAGCGGGAGATTCCTCCCGCTCCGGGGAAGGTCAGATGGTTCTGCCGGGCCTCAGCTCTCGCTGAGGGGCTGGATGGCAATGGCCTCATCCATCATGGCGTTGAAATCGTCCTCGGTCATGGTGGAGAGCACGCTGTCGATGGCGTCCTTCAGCTCGGCGTTGCCCTTTCTCACAGACACGCCGATGTTGATCTCGCCCTCATCCACTTCGAAGTTGTCGTCGGAGCCGGTGAAGTCCAGGAGCTTCATGTCGGGATAGGCGACCACGGCGCCCTTGGCGGTGGGCATATCCGTGCAGATGAAGTCCACGGTGCCGGTCTCCAGAGCCATCAGCATAGCAGGGGCGCTCTCGGCGGCGGGCTGGATCTGGGCGCCTTTGATCTGGGGCAGCATGGAGTCATACCAGATGGTGGCGATCTGCGCGGTGCAGGAGCCGCCGGCCAGGTCGCTGATGCCAGCGGCACCGGCATAGGGGCTGTCGGCCTTGGTGACGCAGACGATGGAGGCGTAGAAGTAGGGGCCAGCCATGTCCACCTCGGCCAGGCGCTCGTCGGTCATGGACTGGCCGGCGATGACGGCGTCGATGGTGCCAGCCTGCAGGGCGGGGGTGAGGCCGTCCCAGCTGATCTGCTGGATCTCCAGCTCCCAGCCGTAGGTGTCGCAGATGCGCTGGGCGATCATCACGTCATAGCCGTTGGCGTAGGAGCCGGGGTTGTTCACGATGGGCACAGCCCCGTTGGAGTCGTCGGTCTGGGTCCAGTTGTAGGGGGCGTAGGCGCACTCCATACCCACGGTGAGGACGCCGTCCTCCAGCCCGGGGATGGTGCTGGTGTCGGTGCTGGTGAGGTCCTCCACTTCGGGGATCTCCACCACGTCGGTCTCAATCTGCTGGGCGTCGGTGTTCTCGGCGGTATCGCCGGTGGTGTCTCCTCCGCAGGCACACAGGGACAGGGCCAGGGTGAGAGACAGGGCAAGGGCAAGAATCTTCTTCATGGTGTCTCCTCTTTTCTTTTGATTTTGGTTTTTTCAAGAAAAAAACCATGGACCCGAAGCGGATCCATGGTAAAAAACAATAGAAAGCGGGACGAAACGGGGGTCCCTTGGTTTTACCATGATAGCGCTCCATCGAACCTTAAGCGCTGCTGTCATCGGCAAGCGCTCCATTGTATCTCAATGGCAGTCCGTCAGATATTCTCTGACGGCCCAGGCATCCTCCCGCCAGGCAACGGAGGGGACCCTTCGGCGGCCTTCCCTTTCCCCTCCCCGGTGACCTGCCGGTGGGCGGAGGGTACTGATGTATGCCGCGCCTCTATCATTGCTCTTCATTATACGGGACAAGGCAAGGCCTTGTCAAGAAAGCAAAAAGGCAAGATATCTCCCATTTATTTCGCAGGAAATTAGCGGTATTGCACAATATTTCTCCCGTTTCACCCCGCAAAGGGCCGCACCCGGAAGATGGCGCCCAGGTCCTCGGCCAGCTTCCGGCAGGCCTCGATCTCCTGGGGGCTCTTGTCGTAGTCCACGATGGAGACCATCACCTTGGGCACATACCGGGCCGCCCCCCGGACGAAGTCCAGCATGGCCTGCCAGCCCTTCTCCCCGGCGCCGGGGCGGGTGAGGCGGAGGTACTCCTCCTTGTCCGAGCCGTTGAGGGACACGGACACCGCATCCAGCCGCCCCGCCAGCTCCGGGGCGATGTCCCGGTGGTTGATGAGGCTGCCGTGGCCGTTGGTGTTCAGGCGGATGGGAGGCAGGTCAGCCCGGCCGGCGGCCCGGAGCTGGTCACAGATCCAGAACATGTCGTCGGCCCGGCAGGTGGGCTCCCCGTAGCCGCAAAAGACAATCTCGGCGTAGGGGGTGAGGTCATGGGCCAGGATCTCTTCCAGGACGGCCTCCTTCGTGGGCTCCTCCTGGAGCCACAGGCCCCCCAGGGCGGAGGCATCCTGGTCCCGGATGCAGAAGACGCAGTGGCAGTCGCAGCGGTTGGTCATGTTGATGTACAGGCTACCGTAGTAGTCGTAGGTGATGATGTCGCCCTTCATAAAACCATCTCCCTTGTAGGTTGGGCTTCGGCCTCCCCGTCGGGGATGCCGAACAGTTTCCTCCCGGTTGCCGTGGTGGCTTCCTCCACTTCCTGGCGGGTGAGGCCCTTGATGTCCGCGATGGTCTCCGCCATGCGGTAGACGTACCGGGAGTCGCACCGCTTGCCCCGGAAGGGGGTGGGGGCCATGTAGGGGGCGTCGGTCTCCACCATGATCCGCTCCAGGGGGACGGCGGCGATGACCTCCGGGGCCTTCCGGGCGTTCTTAAAGGTAATGGTGCCGGTGAAGGACAGGTGCCAGCCCAGCTTCACCAGGGTCTTGGCGTCCTCCGCCGAGCCGGAGTAGCAGTGGAACACCCCCCGCACCCCGGGGAACTCCTTCACCATGGCCAGGCAGTCGGCGTGGGCCTCTCGGTCGTGGACGATGACGGGGAGGTCCAAGTCCCGGGCCAGCTGGAGCTGGGCCCGAAAGACCTCCTTTTGCAGGTCCCGGGGGACCTCCTTCCAATAGTAGTCCAGGCCGATCTCCCCGATGGCCTTCACCTTGGGGTGGCGGGTCATGGCCGCCACCTGGTCCAGCCAGTCCGCCGGCAGGCCCAGGGCGTCCTCGGGGTGGACCCCGGCGGCGGCGTAGACGTGGGGGTACCGCTCCGCCAAGTCGATGGACTGGCGGGAGGTGGGCAAATCGCACCCGGGGCACAGCACCAGCCCCACCCCCGCAGCGGGAAGGGCGGACAGGACTTCGTCCCGGTCGGGGTCAAAGGCCTCTGAATAGTAGTGGGCATGGGTGTCAAACAGCATGGGTCAGTCCTCCTCTTCTGGGGCATCCATGGGGTGGCGGCCCTGGTGGTCTCGGATGGTCTCCTGGGTCAGAACGGCCGCCGGGTCGGCGTCCCGGAGGTGGAGGATCTTCTCCGCCAGAATCCGGGAGAACCCCGCCTGGAGAATGCTCTGGATGAGGAACTTCTCCACCAGCCCCTGGTCGGTGACCTGGGGGTCCAAAATGTCCTGGACGGCCGCCCGGGTCTGGGCGGTGTAGAAGCTGCCGATCTCCCGCACCTGCTGGATGTAGTTGGTGTAGAAGGCCGCCACCACCCCCTCCTCGTCGGTGGGGGAGGGGAGCAGCTTCTGCAGGCTGCCGATGCTGATGCCCTGCTTCAGGGTGAAGATCATGATCAGAAAGGCAATGTGGACCCGGTAATACCGCCGCTTCTCTGGGGCGGGCATCACCTTCAGCCGGACGTAGTTGTTGATGGTGGTGGGGGTCACCGGCTTGTCCTTCTGGTCCTCCACGGGGATGAAGTCCAGGTACTGGGCCAGCAGGGCAATGACCTGGTCCATGTACAGGCCGATGTCCGGCAGCTCCTTCCAAGCGGGGAGTTTGTAATGGTTTAAGTACTCCTCCCACCGGATGAGCTTGTGGGTGATGAGTTCTTTGTCGTAGGGCATGGTGTCTCTCTCTTTCCGGCCCGGAAGGGCCCTGGCGCTGGGGGAATGGGACCGGGGCGGCAGCACCCCGGTTTCCTATTATTTCCTACTGTTATAGTATACCACAAAGGGCCCCTGGGAACAACCGTTCCCGGGAGCCCTTTGTACACTTCTTGTATGGTGTATTAAATCTTTCCTGTCCGTCTACCGGATTCCATCCAGCCCAGTGAGGGCGCGGGCGGTTTCCAGGTCCTTCCTGGCCACGTAGATGACGTACTGCCAACTCTGGGCGGGGTCCTGGAAAAGGGCGCCGCTGCGCTCCCGGGTGCCCATGGAGAACACCGAGGGGGAAGTCCGGTCCATGGTGCGCACCTGGGAGGGGATGTTGTGCTGGTCCAGGATACGGACGATCTCCTGGCAGCGGTCCTGCTGGAACACCGCCGCCAGTTGGGCGCGGTTCAGGGGGGTAAGCATACGAACCTCCTTTCTGGCACAAAGGGGGACACGGACGGCCTGGGGCTTGGTCCTCACGTCAGTCCGCCAAATGCACGCTGACCATGCGGACCGAGACGGGGAGCCCCTCCTGGTCCGCCAGCGCCTCCGAACCATAGAGGTAGCGCACGTCCACCGTGTCTCCCACCTGGATCGCTTCCTGCTGGATGGCGTCCGCGATGGTCTGGTCCATGGGGGAGCGCAATTCCGTCCCTGCGGGGAACCGGTAATCGTCATACCGGATGTCCTCGGAGAGGGAAACGGTGATAAAATCCTGTTCCAAACGGGTCACCGTTCCGGAAGTGTTGTATTCTCCGTCGACCAAATGGGGATTCGTCACCCGCCCCCAGCGGAAGGCGGTAACCTGGACGGGGTCTCCGGGGATCAGGTCCCGGGCGCAGTCAAAGGAGAGGTACATGCCCACTGCGGGGTCCTCCACGTCGGTGCCGTAGTGGGTGCCGGTGCGGGAGACATAGACCTCCTCCGCCTCCTGGACCACCCAGTCGGGGTAGAGGGGTTTGACCAGGAAGAAGTCCTCGCTGTAGTCCAGAAGCTCCCCGGTCATGGTCCATTTCTCCAGGCCGAAGCTCACCACCCAGACGGTGGGGGGATCGCCCGCTTCCACCGTGTCGCTGAGGAAGCAGCCGCCCACCAGGTCCCCCACCTGGATATCCTCCAGGTCCAGGACCTCCTGGATGGGCTCGTCGATGGGGAAGCGGAGGTCGGAACCCTCCGGGAAGAAATTCCCGTTGCATTCCACGTCCCGGGTGAGGGTCACGGTGACGTAGCCGTCCTCCAGGCTTTGGATCACGCCGTCCATGCCGATCTCGCCGCCTTCGGTGATGTCGGCTTCCGAGGGGTTCTCCTTCTGACAGCCCGCCAATCCCAGGGCAGCGGCCAGGACCAGGGCCAAAAGAAGGGGGAATCTGCGTCGTTTCATGGGAGGTTCCTCCTTTCGTCAATAGAGGGCCTTTGGTAAGGTCAATGTACCACAGAAACAGGAAAAGGGCAAGAGAATTTAGAAAAAACGACAAATCCCAAGGAGATCTTCTCCCCGGGATTTGTTCTTCTTGGATAAAAAGCTTGGGGTTCAGGGGAGATAGTAGGTGATCTCCCCCTGGTGGTCGGCCAGGAGCTGGTCCTGGTAGGCCTCCACCGCCTCCTGGGCCTCCTGGGACGGGTTCATGGGGTCATAAGGCAGGCTGTGGGCCTGGCAGTATTCCTCCATCACTGCCTCTTTCAGCTTCGCCTTGGCCAGGAAGCGGGGGGCCTGCCCTCGAAGGTCTGCCACGTATTCTTCGAAGGAGATCTCTGCACTGGCGCAGTAGTTGTCGATCTGTTCCTTTCCCTCCGGAAGTTCATAGGCGGTGTACACCGTCTCCTGAAGATATTGCTCGATCTCCTCCTGGGTGGGGGTGAGGCCCCGGGCCTCTGCCTCCTCCAAAAGGAGGGCGTTTTTCAGCAGGTCGTCCACCACCTCCCGGTCCGAGAGGGTGGCGGGGTCCACCCCGGCCAGGGCGGCTTGGGTCTGCTTTTGGTAGTCCACCACCGACCGCAGCACCGTCTGGTCCTTGTAGACCGCCAGCACGGGGTCATCGGGCGCCTCCGCCTGCTCCATCGCTTCCTCGTAATAGGTGCCCAGGGATTCTTCGACCGGGGTGTCCTCCGCACTTTGGGCGGCGGGGTTCCCCTGGCAGCCGGAGAGCAGGAGGGCGGCTGTCAGACAGAGGGCCAAGGGAAGGGAACCGTTCATGGGAAGAACCTCCTTTCAGGATGTGCTTATGGGCGTGGTTTTCTCCGGCGGGCCAGGGTCAGGCCGGTCAGGCCGATGCACCACCCCAACAGGGATGCGGCCGACACATCCAGCGATCCCTCCCTCTGGGACAGGGCAGGTACCCACCCGTGGGTGGCCCCCACGAACACCAGGGCGACGGCCAGCATGGCCAGGACCAGGGGGAGGTTCCCCTTCCGGGAGGCCCAGGTGCCCAGGGCCATGACGGGAAAGCTGACCAACAAGGCGAGGATGTACCAAGGCATACGATACCCTCCTTCCGCAAAAGGCTGTCGGGGGCTATTTCTCCTTGGGGGCGCCCCCCCTCTCGTCTGCGCTGTCCTCTCGCCGGTATCCCTGGACCATCACCAGAAGCCCCGCCAAGCAGGCGACCACTTCGCCGCCGGGGAAAAACAGCATATACTTCTCTGAGATCACAAACGCACACCCCATCAGAAGAATCCCCAGACCCAGCAGGGACAGTTTTAAACCTTTCATCAACAGGCACCTCCGATTCTATGGGCAGGAAACGGGCGGATCGGCATCATTCTCTCGCTGGAGGGTCCGGCTCCTCCTTGTCCTTCTGGAGGAGCCAGGCGATCCGCCCCCCGGCTACGGCAATGGCCATGATGGGGCCCCTTTCCGGTATGCCGCAGTAGGTTCCCAACACCGTCATGGCCAGGAACCCGAAGACCAGAGTGAGGAGAAAGGTTTTGCCGTCCATTTGGGGGGCCTCCTTTCTTCGGGAAACGCTTTCTATAGAGTATAACGCACGAGCCCCCCAATTTGTGACAGAATTTCACAAAAAATTTTTCTTTTTTCAGCGCGGGCCCCAAAAAGCCCCTTCTACTTCCTATATGTCGCCACCCCGCCCCTTTCTTGCACCATTTCCAAAAAAATTTCTTCCCGTTTCCCTTACCCCGGCGGCCCAGCCCACCTCCCGCAAAAAAATCCCCCGAACCCAAAAAATCCCGTGCGTTTTCTTTGGGAATATGGTAAGATAAAAAGAAGTCATTGGCAGGGGACGCCGTTCCCTGCTGTTTTTTCCGAAGGGAGTCCTGTTTCATGCGGAAATCTGTCCTGCTCCCCGCCCTGGCGGTGGCCGGCGGCATCGTCGGCCTGCTGGTGCGGCGGGTTTACCTGGCCAACGGGTTTGAGGTTGGCACCGGCCTGCCCATCGCCGGCGCCCCCAGCCTCTGGGGCATGGCCCTGGTGGCGGTGGCGGTGGTGGTGGTTCTGGCGGTGCTCTCCGCCGGGAAGCACCGGAACTTTGACCGCTGCTATGCCGAGGCCTTCCTGCCCCGGTCCCCCCTGTGCCTCACCTTTCAGCTGGCGGGGGTGGTGCTGCTGGCCATCGGGGGCTTTCTCGCCCTGGCCCACTGGGTGCAGAGCCCGGTGACCGACCTGGGCCAGCGCACCGTGAGCATCGCCTGGGCGGGATTGGGCATCCTGGCCCTGCTGGCCGCCGCGGGGATCTATTTTGTGACCCTGAAAATGCGCCGGGGCCAGCCCATCCTCACCGCCTGGGTCACCCTGCCGGGGTTTGCCGGGTGCCTGTGGATCATGTCCAACTATTACGAGAGCTGGGCGGCCAACCCCGTCCTGGGGCAGTACCTCATCCCCATGCTGGGGGCCCTGCTGTCCATGCTGGCCTGCTTCTTCATGGGGGGCTTTGCCTTTGAGAAGGGGCGGGTCACCGTCACCCTCACCCTGGCCCTGGCCGGGGGCGCCCTGAACCTGATGTCCCTGGCCGACGGCCTGCCGTTGGCGGACACCGCCCTGTACCTGGGCATGACCTTCTATCTCCTGGCCTCCGCCTCCGCCCTGGCGGACAGCGACGCCCGGCCAGAGGCCGCCCCCACCTGCTCGGCTCACTGTGAAACCTGTGCCGGCTGCGCCCCCATGGGCACCCTGCCCCCCAAAGAGGAGAAAAAGAAGAAATCCGGCGGCGCGGCCTCCTGAGCCCCGCCCGTCTGAACGATCCCACAACAATCCGCCCCCCTGGGGCGTACGGAGGTTACGCAAACATGGAAAGAGATCAAAAAAAGAAGTTCTATATCACCACCCCCATCTACTACCCCTCGGACAAGCTCCACATCGGCCACACCTACTGCACCGTGGCCACCGACGCCATGGCCC
>ERZ857998.2950-NODE-2950-length-14766-cov-12.030793_pt1 | contig 14766 bp, 14 predicted proteins | sample MGYA00519954_ERZ857998 | MGnify/ENA primary metagenome ERZ857998 (study PRJEB31778, sample SAMEA3449424) | human gut metagenome | biome: human gut; feature: human-associated habitat; material: faeces | place: United Kingdom | collected 2010/2012 ...
CTGCTGCGGCAGGGATATACTTGCAGGTTTGACGCTGCAAACCTGCAAGCAAGGTGTCAAAAGCACCGCGCAGGTCGCTGCTTTTGACGGATTCTATGGTTCTTCCTACGCAATGCTCGTGCGCGAACCGGCGGAGCGGTTCGCGCATGCAGAATACGATGGAACGACCGTATCAAATACCATAACATCGGGCGCAGCGCCGTTTGACGGTTTCAGCGCTCCATGAACCGCGAGAGAAACTCGCGCGTGCGCGGATTCTCGGGGGATTCAAAGATCTGCCCGGACGCGCCCTCCTCCGCAATCACGCCGCCGTCCATAAACACCACATGCGAGCTCACGTCGCGGGCAAACGCCATCTCGTGCGTGACAACGAGCATGGTCAGCCCCTCTGCGGCCAGCGTCCGCATGACCGAGAGCACCTCGCCGACCATCTGCGGATCGAGCGCGCTCGTCGGTTCATCGAACAGCAGCACCTCCGGCTCCATGGCCAGCGCACGCGCGATGGCCACGCGCTGCTTCTGTCCGCCGGAGATCTGTCGGGGCTTTGCATGGATATACGGCGCCATGCCGACCTTTTCCAGATACCGCATGGCCCGCTCCTCGGCCTCGGCCTTCGGGCGCTTCTGCACCTTCCGCATGCCGACCATGCAGTTCTCCAGCACGTTCATGTTGTTGAACAGATTGAAATTCTGGAACACCATGCCGACGCGCGCGCGATAGGCCGCCGCGTTGACGCCATGGCGCAGGATGTCCTCGCCGTGATAGAGGATGCGGCCCTCGCTTGGGTGCTCGAGCAGATTGATGCACCGGAGCAGCGTGCTCTTGCCCGAGCCGGATGCGCCGATGATGCACGTCACGTCCCCGCGCGATACGGAAAAGTCGATATCGCGCAGCACGCGGTTCTTGCCGAAGCTCTTGCCCAGATGCTCGATCTGTAAGATCTGTTCGCGCTCGTCCATGCTCATCGTCCCCCTTCCCGAATGTCCGTGTTCGGATCGATCCTGCCGCGGTGGCGCTTTTCGTCAAAGCTGTACATGCCGCTGGTATGCGCCAGCGTATCGGTCGTGGCGAGGTCGTAGCTGTCGCTGCCGTCCATACGGTTTTCGAGCAGCCGGAGGATGCGCGAGCAGACGAACGTGAGCACAAAGTAGATCGCCATCGTGATCGTGAACGATTCAAAGTAGACGTACTCCGCGCCGGCCACGCCCTTGGCGGTATAGAACAGCTCAACTGTACCGATCACGGAGAGCACGCAGGTGTCCTTGATATTGATGATCAGGTTGTTGCCGATCTGCGGCATGATGTTGCGCAGCGCCTGCGGCAGAATCACATACAGCATCGTCTGCACATGCGTCATGCCGATGGCCTTTGCGCCCTCGGTTTGGCCGGCGTCGATCGACAGGATGCCGCCGCGCACGGTCTCGGCCATGTATGCGCCCGTATTGATGGAAACGATCAGCAGCGCCGCCGGCAGCATCTCCATATGGATGTTCCACAGCATCGCCATGCCGTAGAAGATGAACATGGCCTGTACCATCATGGGCGTGCCGCGAAAGACCTCCACATATGCGCCGAGCACAAACCGGACCACGCGCATGATCCACCAGCGCACCGGCTGCTCCTTTCGGTCGGCGGGGATGGTCTGCACAATGCCGACGCCAAAGCCGATCAGGCAGCCGACCGCCGTCGAGATCACGGCGATGAGCATCGTCATGCCCGCGCCGCGCAGGAAGGACGGCCCGTATTCCACCCAAATGTTGGCGATGCTCGTCCAAAAATTCGTTCCCATGGTACTCCTTCCGTCGTTTCCGGTTGTGCATGCCGCCGGGCGCCCCCATATCCGGGGGCGTCCGGCGGCGTTTCGTTTCGTTTTGTCCGGCCGGCAGGCGATGGGTGCCCGGCCGGTGTTCGGCTGCCGGTTGGGGCCGCCGTTTCCAAAAGGCTGCCCTCCGTCGGCTGCAGGCCGTGACCCGCTGGCGTTATTCGCTCAGCGGCTGGACGGAGATCGCCTCATCCATCATGCGCGTAAAATCGTCAACCGTCAGGCCGGCAAGCGCATCGTTGAGCTTTTGCAGCAGCGCCGCGTTGCCCTTTTGCAGCGAAATGCCGATATTGATCTCCTCCTCGGAGACGACAAAATTGTCGTCGCTGCCGGTAAAATCGAGCAGCTTCATATCCGGGTAGGCGACGCAGGCCGCCATTGCCGTGGGCATATCGGTCACAACGAGATCGCAGCGGCCGGATTCGAGCGCCACCAGCATCGCCGGTGCGGATTCCATGGCCGGCAGAATGTTCGCTTCCGCGATCTGCGGCAGGCAGACGTCATACCATACGGTCGACTGCTGCGAGGTGCAGGTTGCGCCCGCAAGATCGGCAACGCCCGCCGCATCGGCATACGCGCCGTCCGCCTTAACAAGGCCGACGATGGAGGCATAGTAGTACGGCGTTGTGAAATCCACCTGCTTGAGGCGCTTTTCCGTGATGGACTGGCCCGCGATCACGCAGTCCACCGTGCCGGACTGTACGGCCGGTACGAGCGAATCCCAGTCCAGCTTGACGATCTCAAGCTCCATGCCGAGCTTGTCCGCAAGGTACTTGGCCATCATGACGTCATAGCCGTAGGCATAGTCCGGGCTGTCCTTGATCGGCACGGCGCCGTTCGCGTCGTCCGGCTGCGTCCAGTTATACGGCGCATAGCTACACTCCATCGCGACCGTCAGCGTGTTGTCCGTCTGCTCCGTGCCGCCGCCCGCGCAGCCAGCCGCCATCGTGCCGACCAGCAGCAATGCCAACATCAAACCCAATGCTCTCTTCATGTTTTGTTCCTCCCTTTCCGACACAAAAAAAATCCCGCAGCGTCAGAAAGCGGCGCTGCGGGATGAACTCCCGTTTCGGCGGTCACAGGGCATGCACCTGCATCCGACCGATCATGATAGCGCTCCACTTTCGTGACAGTGCGCCGCATGTTCTGCGGCGTCCCAGCGCACCCGCCGTGGCAACGGACGGACTACACTTCGGCGGCGACCCCTTTCGCGTGCGGCGGCTTGCCAGCCCCCGGGTTTTAGAACCCGTGCCGCACGGTACTCTTGATAACCGCGCCTCTACCACTGCTGCTCCTTTTGAAACAGCATGTTGATCGTACTATATAATATATGATTTGTCAAGGGGATTTTGGAATGTTTTGGGGGCCATCGGCAGCAAACTGTGCTATGATAAATGAATCGGAGGTTTTGTTCGTGGATTTTACCTGTTATCTGCGCGCCGTGCGGCGGCGGCCGGCGCAATCGTCGGGAATGGAGCGGCCCTACTACGCGGACATCCCCGCCATCCGCGCGCTGTCGGCCGATGCGCTCGACCTCTCCTGTGCGCCCGTGACGTTTCTGGTGGGCGAGAACGGCAGCGGCAAATCCACGCTGCTCGAGGCCATCGCCATCGCCGCCGGGTTCAATGCCGAGGGCGGTTCCAAGCAGCAGCGATTTTCAACGGTGGAAACGCACGCCGCACTCTATAAGGAATTGCAGCTCACGCGCGGCCCGTTTCGCGAGCGCGACGGCTATTTTCTGCGCGCGGAGAGCTTCTATAACGTGGCGAGCGATCTTGCCGCCCGCAACGACGACGGCTGCGCGTTTCTCAGCTACGGCGGCCGCCCGCTGCATGCCCAGTCGCACGGCGAGAGCTTCCTCGCCCTCATTCAGAACAGGCTCTCAGGCAATGGGCTGTACCTGTTCGACGAGCCGGAGGCTGCGCTCTCGCCCAACCGGCAGATGGCTCTGCTGGCCCGGATACACGCGCTTGTACAGGCGCGCTCGCAGCTTCTCATCGCCACGCACTCGCCGATCCTGCTCAGCTACCCGCACGCGGTGATCTACCTGCTCGATGACGCCGGCGTCCATCGGACGCGCTACCGGGACACGGAGCACTATGCCGTCACGCGCGCATTTCTGAACAGCCCGGAGCGGATGCTCTCCATCCTGCTCGGGGAGGACGGCGGGGATTGAGGGCGATGGGCGCCGGCTGTCGGGGCAATCGCACGGAAGGGCAGCGCCTGCCCGCCGGAATCGGAATGGGGGTGTGAAAACGATGGAATTGGATTGTGGGTTTACAAGGGAAAACCAATGGTTTCGGTATCGGGCCGCCGCGATCATCATCGAAAACGGCTGCGTGCTGTTTGCCGGGAATGCGCGGGCGGACTACCTGTATTCCGTTGGCGGCGCCGTGCACATGGGCGAAACCGCCGAGGAAGCCGTCCGGCGCGAAGTGCTGGAAGAAACCGGAGTCTCATACGAAATTGACCGCCTCGCATTCATCCATGAAAACTTTTTTGAAGACAATAGCCAAGGTTTTGAGGGGCTGGCGTGTCACGAGATCGCCCTCTATTTTTGGATGAAGCCCCGCGGTTCGCAATCGCTCAGCTGCCACGGCACCACACAGGGCGTGCCGGAGACGATGCACTGGATTCCCGTTTCGGCACTGGACCGGTATCGCGCATTCCCCACGTTCCTGGCGGACAAGCTCCGACACCCGATGCCGGTCATCGAGCATATCGTGACGAGAGAAATGCGCGGTCCAAGCGTCTGAGCGGCTTTTATCGGTGCGCAGAATCGCGGCGCAGTCAAAGCCCTGCCCCCAAAATCCCGGTGTGCGATCAAACTCCGGCGCTGGCTGCGCCAAATACAGCACCGTTTCAGGAGCGCCCAGCAGCGGCATGCTTTGCACCGCCTGCCGGCAACGCGCAGCATTGATAGATGCGCGCGACCGCCTCCTCGATCTTGTCCGGATCGACGGAGGAATAGTTCATCACAAACACATGCTCAGCGGTATGCGGGATTTGCGCGTAATAATCCGACAGCGGCGCGAGCTTGACCCCGCGCTCCTTGAGAAGCCGGACAAAGTCCTGATCCGTGCGCTCCATTTTGATCTCCATGAGAAAATGCAGGCCGGCATCCTCCTTTGAGATCGCAACATACTTTTTGAGCGGGCTGTCATATATGGCCCTTACCACGGCGTCGCGCTTATGATGATAGTAATTCCGCATCCGGTTCATGTGCTTTTCAAAATACCCCTCCTCCATAAACCTGGCCAGCGTATATTGCTCAAAATTCGACACGGTACAGGCGTAGAAGGACAGCGTTTCATAATATGCCCGCAAAAGCGGCTGCGGCAGCACCATATAGCTGATGCGGATGGTGGACGCGAGCGTCTTTGTAAACGTGTTCATATAAATGACCTTGTCCGACACGTCGATGCTCCGCAGCGTTGGAATCGGCTGCCCGCTGAGCCGCAGCTCGCTGTCGTAATCGTCCTCGATGATGTATCTCGATCCCGCTTTGGACGCCCAGCTCAACAGCTCATATCGCCGGCTGATCGGCATGACGATGCCGGTGGGAAAATGGTGCGCAGGAGAGATGTGCACGACGTCAACGCCCTTGTCCTCCAGCTCCTGCACCCGGATTCCGCATGCGTCCATGGATACGAACTCACACGCGACCGAATGGCTCTTGTAAATCTGTGAAATCTTGCGGTAGCCGGGATCCTCCACCGCGTACCGCTTCTCCATGCCGAGAAGCTGGATGAGCAGCCCATAAAGATATTCGGTGCCTGCGCCGATAATGATTTGCTCCGGCGCTACCCGCATATCGCGGAACGCCTTCAGATGATCCGCAATGGCTTGCCGCAGGGGAAGGATGCCTCCGCTCGGCGGGTTGGTCATCAGCGCCTGCTGCCGGTCGCGCAGCACCTCCCGCACCAGCTTCGCCCAAACGGTAAACGGGAACAGGCCCGATGGGGTTTGGTTGCTCGAAAAGTCGGCCAGATAATGCGGCTCTCCGCCCGTCAGCCGCACGGTCTCGCAGACGGCCGGACTGGGTTTGGGAATCGTCCGATCCTGAAAATCCGTCACATAAAAGCCCCGTTTGGGAATGGAATAGATGTATCCCTCCGCGATCAGCTTCTCGTATGCGTTCTCCACCGTAATGACGCTGATACCCAGATTTTTTGCAAAGCTGCGCTTGGACGGCAGCTTCTCCCCTGCATGCAGCCCGCCTTGCAGAATATCGGTTTTGATGGATTTATACAGGTGCTCATAGAGCGAATCTGACCCGATGTCCGCAAACGAATACGTTCTCATATCGCGTTTTAGCCTCCCATCTGACCTTTCTGAATATATCTGATTTGACAATTTACTTATATCCAATCGCTATTATAATAAAACCCAACGGCATTTGTAAAGCTGGGCTCCGCCCATGATCTGAAGGAGGTTTTTGCTATGAAGGACAGGTATGCGTTGAATAAGGAATTGGCGCAGATGCTCAAGGGCGGCGTCATTATGGACGTCACGACGCCGGAACAGGCCAGAATCGCCGAGGCCGCCGGCGCCTGCGCCGTGATGGCGCTGGAGAGAATCCCGGCCGATATCCGCGCCGCCGGTGGCGTATCGCGGATGAGCGACCCCAAAATGATTCGGGGCATTCAGGACGCCGTATCCATCCCGGTTATGGCAAAGTGCAGGATCGGCCACTTTGTGGAGGCGCAGATTCTGGAGGCGATCGAAATCGATTATATCGACGAAAGCGAGGTTTTGTCGCCGGCCGACGATATGTACCATATCGATAAAAGGCAGTTCCGGGTACCCTTTGTCTGCGGCGCAAAAGATCTGGGCGAAGCGCTGCGGCGCATCAACGAGGGCGCTTCCATGATTCGCACGAAGGGCGAGCCGGGCACGGGGGATATTGTTCAGGCGGTTCGCCACATGCGCATGATGAACCGCGCCATCGCAAGGATCGCCGGCATGCGCGCCGACGAGCTGTACGAGGAAGCAAAGCAGCTTCAGGTTCCGTATGCGCTGGTGGAATTCGTTCACGAGCATGCGAAGCTGCCCGTGGTAAACTTTGCCGCCGGCGGCGTTGCAACGCCTGCGGATGCAGCGCTGATGATGCAGTTGGGCGCCGAGGGCGTGTTTGTGGGCTCCGGTATCTTCAAATCCGGCAATCCCGAAAAGCGCGCCAACGCCATCGTCAAAGCGGTGACGAATTTCAACGACGCAAACATGATCGCGGAACTCTCCGCCGATCTGGGCGAAGCGATGGTTGGCATCAACGAGCAGGAGATCGCGCTGCTGATGGCCGAGAGAGGAAAATAATGACCATCGCGGTGTTGGCCGTACAGGGCGCGTTTTCAGAGCATGAGCGGATGCTCCAAAGGCTCGGCGCGCGCTGTGTTGAAATACGGCAAAGGGCGGATTTGGCGCAGGCGTACGACGGTCTGGTTCTTCCGGGCGGCGAAAGCACGGTTCAGGGAAAGCTGCTCAGGGAGCTGGGGTTGTTTGAACCCCTGCGGGATCAGATTCAGCAGGGCATGCCGGTATTGGCCACCTGCGCGGGCATGATTCTGCTGGCCGAAAGCATCGAGGGGGCGGACGGCGCTTATTTTCAAACGATTCCCATGACGGTCCGGCGGAACGCCTACGGGCGGCAGCTTGGCAGCTTTTCCATCGAGGGCGAATACAAGGGACTGGGGGTCATTCCCATGACGTTTATCCGCGCGCCCTATGTGACGGCTGTGAAGCCGGATGTCGAGGTGCTGGCCCGGGAGGGTGCGCACATGACCGCCGTGCGCTATAAAAATCAAACCGCGCTGGCCTTTCATCCCGAGCTGAACGCTGACGCCCGCGTGCACAGCGCGTTTTTGGAAACGGTACGCTCGCACCGGCAGGGGCAGTAACCGGCCTCGGCCAGCGCCAAATAGACGCGCTATAAAAGAATCCCGTGTGGCAATCGGGTGCTGCCATGTGCTATGATAGGATCACAGCATGAACCGTTTGCCGATGGCGCCGCGTTGCTCCGGCGGCGGCCGCGATCGGAGCGGGCGCGGCTTTGAGCGTCGCGCAAGGCGCCGTTTCCACAGCGTGATTCTGCGGGCGACCAGCGCTGCTTTTGAACGGCGCAATTTGCAGCGCCCCGCGCGCTGGGCGGCAAGGGTACGCCCCGCGAGGTGATCCGCAGCTACTTCCTGAACGACTTCTATGCCGACCACCTGAAAACCTATCAGAAGCGTCCGATCTACTGGCTCTTTGACAGCGGCAAGAAGAATGGTTTCAAGGCGCTGTGCTATATGCACCGCTATCAGCGCGATCTTCTCGCCCGTCTGCGCACCGACTATGTGCATGAGCAGCAGGAGCGTTACCGCACCCAGCTTGCCCAACTCGGTGACGCCATTGACCATGCCAGCGCATCCGAGCGCGTGAAGCTGACCAAACAGCAGAAGAAGTTCCAAGATCAAGCGACAGAACTGCAAAAGTACGAGGAAAAGGTTCACCATCTTGCCGACCAGAACATCGAGATCGACCTTGATGACGGCGTGAAGCATAACTACGAACTGTTTGCCGACGTGTTGGCGAAGATTAAGTAAGACGGTTGAGCATGGTCAAGAGCGAATTAGAAATGCTGCAATCCTTCATTGATGAACTTTCCAGCGCTCTTTCTATGTCTCCGCATGACGAGGAAAGCTTGTATGATTTGCTCAATCGAGCGAACGCATTATATGGCGATTATGTGCCTGAAATCGTAGAACAGCGGGAAGAAATCATGCAGTTTCACGGGCTGTTATCTCGAAACTGCAACGCAATTCTCGCGCTGCTCAAGCGAGAACTCATAAAGCAGACGGACAACTTCGAGGCTGGCATTATGCCGCTGACCTATTCGCAACTCTCTGTTTGTCCGGCAGCACAGGCGGTATATAAAAGCGGCATTACAAAATATGCCGAAAAGAAGTACGACAGAAATGTGCTGGATGACATGAGGCTTTCGTTAGAGCTATTGGTGAAACAGATTCTTGGCAATGGGAAAAGTCTTGAAAGCCAGAACGCTGAATTAGGGGCGAAACTCAGCGGCTACCACACGGAGCTTAGAAATCTTGTGATAAAAACCGTCGATTACCTTTGCAAGTATCAAAATCACTATGTAAAGCATAACAACGCGGTAAACCCAGAGGAAACTGACTACATAATTGAGCAAACAAGCGCAACGATCAATTTCCTTATCAAAGTCAAGTAAAGGAGTAGTGGGAAATGTTTGGGAGTGAAACACAGAAAAACAGTCTCCCTCTGATTATCGTCTGCGACGATAAGGACATGGTCTATGCCAATTATCTGATTCAGCTTATCGGTCAGAAGGATGATGCCGGAGACAGCATTGTAGGCGTTGAGGATGACAGTGTTTCTGCTGCGATTTACACGGTAAAAAACTACAAAGACAATCTGCCGCAGATCCCCTCCACGCAGCACATCCTTTTTATTGGACAGACCATTGTTGCCAAGGAACAGAGCAAAACAATTCCGGATGTGTTCAATAAGCTGGGAATGCACTATGGTTGGCTCGGCAAGCGGGCTGTGCTGTATGTAGATGGTACCACAAGCGATTGGATGAAGCTAAAGGATAGCAAAAAGCACTACACCGAGTTCTGGCAGTTCAGTAAGGAGCGCGGTATGACGCATCCTGATGCACTGGCTGAATACGCAAAGAAGCTCAGCGGCGGCTTCGTAAACATGATCATGCCGGTCGTTGTAGGTGCGCCTAAGATATTGATTGACTATAATAAGACAGTAAATGCAGTCAAAGCGCAACAGTACAAAACGCTCGTCAAGGTTTTCTATGAGGATGGCTTGAGGTCCTTTGTGGAGGGATAATTTATGAGCGCCTTCGAGGAAGGCTATGCCTTTTTTGAAAAACAAGCTGGTGTTCAGTATGCCGGATATGAAGGTGGCGTCTATGTCAATCAGGTTGACGCAGAAATTGCCAAACTCATCCACGATCTGAACGCATTTGAAGGCTTCAAGACAAAGCCGGATGCCCTCAAGGGAGATATTGCTGAGTTCTGGCACGCGAATACCTTTAATATCAATGCAACCGCCCGTGATACTGCAAACAGAGCTTTTGTAGATAGAAGCCATGACTTTGCCTCTGCTGATATAAGCAGCAACTTTGAAAAACTCTTCGGCTTGAAATACTATAAAACCGGGGCTGACAGCGCAAAGCAGCAAGCCAAAAGCGTTTTCGAGCGTTTCAACGAGTACAAATCAGCCGGAGGCAAAGACCCATTGAATGTATTTCTTGAAAAACGGGGCTTTACTGATGATTCCGTTCTCCATGACCCAATTTACTGCGGTCAGGTGCGTGTAATCCCAGCGGATCAGCTAAAAGAGGCTTGTGCTTGGCTGAGACAAAAGATTGCAACTGAATCGACAATTCGTCCTGAGCAAATGGAGCGGTACCAAGACACACTTAGAATGCTGTCAGACCGACTGAGGGATGGTCAAGGCACAGAGTCCATTCCTCTGACCGAGGCGGACGCAAAGGCTTTGGCTATACTGGCTAAAGAGGGCGGTATATCAGCCGAAAAGTTGAAACTTCTCGGCGTCTCCGCTGATGAAATGATTCACTTCGAGTATCTTGCAAAGCAAGCCTTCAAATCAGGACTTACCGCTGCAACAATTTCTGTTGTTCTGAATGTTGCGCCAGAGGTTTACAAGGCAATCGACCATCTGATCAAGAGCGGAGAGTTGGATGCGAAACAGTTTCAACGTATAGGCTTTGCCGCTCTTAAAGGCGGCAGTGAAGGATTTGTTCGAGGTAGCGTCTCCGCTGCAATTACTATTGCTTGCAAATCTGGTATGCTTGGAGAAGCATTGAAAGGAATTTCACCCTCTATTGTTGGTATGGCAACAGTTCTTGCTATGGACACTATGAAGAATGCCTTCAAAGTTGCTGCGGGTGAGATGACGCGATCCAATCTGGCACAAGAGATGGTTAAAGAACTTATGATTTCTTCTGCTGCACTCGCAGTAGGAACGGTTGCTCAATCTTTCATCGGAATCCCAGTCGTGGGGTTCATGATTGGCAGCTTTATCGGCTCTGCTATTGGATCATTCGCCTATAACTGTGGTTATAGCGCAGTTATGAGTTTCTGCATTGATACAGGCTTTACGATGTTTGGACTTGTGAAGCAGGATTACACACTGCCAGAAGACGTGCTTGAATACATAGGCGTTGATGTTTTTCAGTATGAGAAGTTCCTTCCAAAGCAATTTCAAAAGGAAGATTTCGCGCCACTTAACTTCAACCAAAGAAAATTTGAAGCGAATACATTAGGAATACACTTTTTACGCAGAGGCGTGATAGGCGTTTCTGAGATAGGCTATGTATAATACTCTTAGCCAAGAAAGGAATACACCGTTATGTCCACAGAATCCATCCAATTTACACTCAGAGAACGTTTTGCAGCTCCCTTGCCGGAGTTCTATTGCCGCAGGATCATCTTCTGGAAGGATGAGGATCGGGAGTTTGAGAAGGACGTTGACGAGCTGAACTTGGAAGGCGTCAAGATCATCAAACTGACCGGCACAAACAATTTTGCTGTCAAGAAGCTGCTTCTCCACGACGATTTAGAGAGCGATTACCTCGTCTACTGCCCGATTACATACACCAGCGACGAAGATAACTGGCTTCAGGACATTGAATATTACAGCGAGACCTTCCGCGCAGATTTTATCTCGATGCAGATGGACGAGCTGAATATCGCACCGTCTGCCGCTATGCGGAAGACGGTCAAGCTCTATGCCAAGTTCCTTGAGAACAAGGAACGCCGTCAAAAGCTGCGCAAGATCGGGCGGGACTATCAGACGCCGCTCCAGCTCCACATTGACATTATGGCGGTTCTCGCCGGTCTGAGCGAGGGTTCTGCGCAGGATGTCATCATCGCCGTCCTTGCTGCAGGTCTCAATAAGGAGACGAACAGCGTCTTGCAGAACATCCGCAAGTTTGGAAGCATCGAAGCCTTCTGGCAGCTTGCGCGGAAGTACACCGGCTACATCGAGGAAGAGGACAAGCCTCTGGGTTACTTTGCAGCGCATGTTTTGCTGACCGCGCTTTCTCAGACGATGAACGCCTCCGTTCTGAAAGGCTTGGAGCGTTTTATGTCCGAGACCAACAAGGCGTACTGTTACAGCATCGTCCATGAATGGCGTTCCCGCGAAGATAACGAGGACTTATATGAGCTGTGCCGCACCGTGGAGAACGAATTGCAGCTCCCGACGCGCTTTGACAAATTTGAGCCGGAAACGCTGATTACAGGAGACGTCTTCCCGTGCATCAACGAGAGCATCCTGAAACAGCTCTTTGCCGAGATCAGCGACCATGTTGTGAAGATCGATCTCATTAGGAAGGTCTGTGAAAACAGACGGACAGCCGGATGGTACAAGCGGTTTTCAAATTATTTTGACTGCCTCTTCTTCATCGGAAAAATGCAGACCTTCTATCAGGAACACGGCGGCGGATTCCATATCGTCGAGCCGAAGAAAATCTGGAAGCTCTATACGAGTGATCTCTACCGTATGGATGCCTACTATCGCCACTTCCATTATGCCTTCGGCAACTCTCTCAAGAATGCAAATGACATTCTGGAAGACGGCTTGAAGCACTCGACGGAGTTTGTTGAGGCGCTGTATCAGAACTGGTTCCTGCGGGAATTGACCGCTTGCTGGACAAACGCGGGGGCAGAAGACCTCGCTGCTCTGGGCTATGTCTCGGAGATCGAGAAGCAGCGGGATTTCTATAAAAGATATGTCGCTCCCGCAAGCAGTAAGAACACCCGCGCATTCGTGATCATCTCGGACGCGCTTCGCTATGAGGTCGCCTCCGAGCTTTCCGAGCGCATTGTCCGCAACACAAAGGGTACCGCCGAGTTGGAGTCGATGCAGGCGATCTTCCCGTCCATCACGAAGTTTGGTATGGCAGCCCTTCTTCCGGCAAAGAGCATTTCTGTGAACGACAGTATGGACGTTCTCGTTGACGGAAATCCCACCCGTTCCACCGTGGAGCGAAACACGATCCTGAACGCGACGCCGAAAGCCAGCGTTGCCATTCAATACAATGACCTTCTGAACATGAAGAAAGATGAACGGCGGGAGTTGGTTGCCGGAAAAGATGTAATCTACATCTACCACAACGCTATCGACGCCATCGGAGACAAAGCCCCTACGGAGTCCAAGGTCTTTGACGCCTGTGAGACGGCAATTCAGGAGCTTTCCGGCATTCTGCGTATCATCGTGAACGAACTGAGCGGAACGAACATTTTCATTACAGCGGATCACGGGTTTCTCTATACCTATAAGCCGCTGAGTGAGAGCGACAAGATCGACCGAAAAGCCTTCTACGGCGATGTGTACGAGCTTGGACGGCGTTATGCACTGACTGCTCCTGACACAACCGCCGATTTCCTGCTTCCTGTCAATCTGGAACGGGAACTGGATGGAACGCCCATCAAGGGCTATGCCCCGCAGGACACCATCCGCATGAAGGTTCAGGGCGGCGGTGAAAACTATGTCCACGGCGGTATCAGCTTGCAGGAGCTTGTCGTGCCTGTGATCGGCTTCAAGAACCTCCGCACGAGCAATAAGAATTACATTGAGGTTAAAAACGCGGAGCTGAAGCTCCTGAGCGAAAGCCGCAAGATTTCCAACCTGATCTTCTCGTTGGAGTTCCACCAGCGTCAGCCCGTGGGCGATAAGATTCAGCCCTGCACCTACTCCATCTACATGACGGACGATGAGGGCGTGGTGATCAGTGACCGGCAGACAGTCATCGCGGATAAGACCAGTGACAACGCGGCAGATCGCGTGTTCCGTGTCCGGTTCAACCTGAAAGCCGGAACGTATGATAAGAAGAAAGTCTATCGTCTGGTGATCGCAAACGAGATTGACGTGGAAGAGATTGAGTTCCACATCGACATTGCTTTTGCTGATGACTTCGGCTTTGACCTGTGAGGTGAAAAGAATGGATGAGCAGATGAAGACCGGAGAAACCGGCGATAAAAACGCAGTGATCGACCAAAAGCTGCGGCAGTTCTTTGACGGAAAGATCGTCCGGAAAGACCTGACGAAGAAGATCAAGGAAGGCGCGAATGTGCCGGTCTATGTCCTTGAGTTTTTGCTCGGTCAGTATTGCAGCTCGGATGATCCGGAGGTCATTGAAACCGGCGTGGAGAATGTCAAGCGCATCTTGGCTGACAATTATGTCCGTCCGGACGAGGCGCAAAAGATCCTCTCCATGCTGCGTCAGCGCGGGATGCACACGGTCATTGACAAGATCACTGTCAATCTAAATATGAAAAAAGATACCTATGAGGCAGAGTTCTCCAACCTTGGTATCAAGAATATCCCTATTTCAGAGGACTATCCTGCAAAGTTTGACCGGTTGCTCTGCGGCGGTATCTGGTGCATTGTGCAGCTCGAATATGAGTTTCTGGAAGAAGAGAAAAGCACTTCTCCTATCCACATTCGCAAGCTGACACCGATCCAGATGCCTCATGTGGACATTGAGGAATTGAAGGAAGGCAGAAAGAACTTCACCGAAGAAGAGTGGCTTGAGATCATGCTGCGTTCCTGCGGTTATGAGCCGGATAAGCTGAACGACCGCGAACGATGGCTCCTGCTTGCCCGTATGCTGCCGCTTGTCGAGAACAACTTCAACCTCTGTGAGCTGGGTCCGCGAAGCACCGGTAAATCCCATATCTACAAAGAAATCTCCCCGAACAGCATCCTTGTTTCCGGCGGTCAAACTACCGTTGCGAACCTGTTTTACAACATGGGCAGAAAAACCGTTGGCTTGGTCGGCTTGTGGGACTGTGTAGCATTCGACGAGGTTGCCGGTATCAACTTCAAGGACAAAGACGGCATCCAGATCATGAAGGACTATATGGCGTCCGGCTCCTTTG
>ERZ857998.2957-NODE-2957-length-14740-cov-4.170718_pt1 | contig 14740 bp, 10 predicted proteins | sample MGYA00519954_ERZ857998 | MGnify/ENA primary metagenome ERZ857998 (study PRJEB31778, sample SAMEA3449424) | human gut metagenome | biome: human gut; feature: human-associated habitat; material: faeces | place: United Kingdom | collected 2010/2012 ...
AGTTGGTTAGAGCGCCGCCCTGTCACGGCGGAGGTCACCGGTTCAAGTCCGGCCGTGGTCGCTGGAACAGCGCAAGTTGTTCATGGCTCTGTAGCTCAGTTGGTAGAGCGAACGACTGAAAATCGTTAGGTCAGCGGATCGATGCCGCTCGGAGCCACCATGGCTTTAAACCTCGGAAATCTCCGAGGTTTTTTGTTTTTCATCACTTTTAAGTCATATAGGAACCAAAATTACGGCGGACTGACTGCAGAGAGGCCATGACTTTTTGAAGGGGCAGATTCTTCGGTCATGGCTCTCTCAATCTCATGTCTTGCTGAATTCGTGATGTGGGCGTGTCAATGCCCCGTACGGGTGTGTCATCTTATGCTTTACTTAGAAATGACTAAGAAACCCCCGTTGAAGGGTGAATTTGTCTGTTGGCGGATTACACTGGAATACCATAAGACAGGAACAATGGAGGGTTTGTGGGCAGAGCTATGACAAACCCCGTTAAGGGAATATTCACTGGGGCGGTAGCATGGAAGTGCTCTTGGTCGGTAATACCGATTTCATTACCAAACAGTGGATTCAGCATGCCTTTCCCCGAGACCATGTGGTGATAGCGGAACGCGAAGGCACCGTAGACGGCAATGACCATCTCAGAATCGTCAACATGTCTGACGCCAACGCCCTTGCCGAAGCCCTTACCACATACGAATTTGATCGCATCGTATTCTTTTCCGAAAATCTGACCCCACGCAGCGACAGAGACGGCGACCTGGGAGCATTGCGAAGACTTCTGCATGCCATTCGCAACAGGCAAACGCAAATGCTGATGGTCAGCGGCCCCGAATCCGAATTCACTTATCCGGAAAACGACGACGTAAGCGATACCAGCAAAAGCCTAATGTCTCGAGCATCGGAAGAACTCTGCCTGTATTACGCGCGCACCTACCGTCTGGAAGCGAAAATCATTCGTTGCCCATACTTGTATGCACCCGAACGCAATGGGGTAACCGCATATTTCGGCAGACTGTTCGAACAGGCGTCAGCAGGGTCGATCTCATTCTGCGAACGTGAACAGCAGCAGACATGCTTTCTCTGCGCCGACGATCTTGCCGAACTGATCTACCGCATGTTCGACGATTGGACCGCTGAAAGCGAAGTATTCCACGTGCCCAACGCGTTTGACTTCACATACGGTGATTTGGCTGATGTGATTAGCGCGGCATTTCCTGGATTATCGGTGACTTTTGGCGAAGACAGGACACGGCATTACCCGGCAGACGACCATGCGCTGCGCTTGCGTTATGGCTGGTCGCCGCGATATTCGCTCAAACAGGATCTTCCCCTGGTGCTGCAACGCTGGAAAGAGGCGCGTGCGCAGGAACAGTCCGAAAAGCACCTGATCTGGGATTTTCTGTGCAACCATTCGAAACCATGGATCGCATTCGAAATCTGCGTCACGTTCATACTGGAGGAACTGCTTCGCACCGCGGTACAAGGCAACAGTCAGCTGGGAACCGTGGATTTGCGCCTGTTTTTCGTGGTGATCGTCGGCACGATGTACGGACTGAACGCAGGCGTGTTCGCGGCCGCGCTCGCATGTGCCGGCATGGCGTTGTCGTACGTGTCGAACGGTGCGTCATTCGCGCCACTGTTTTACGATACGTCGAACTGGATTACGTTTGTGGTGTATTTCGTTGCGGGCGCAGTATGTGGGTATGTACAGATGCGCAATCGCGAAAACCTGCGATTCATGCGTGATGAAAACAGTTTGCTGCGTGAACGACTTGCGTTCCTGCGTGACCTGTACCACGATGTGCTCGATGATCGTCGTATGTTGCGCGGGCAGATTATCGGCAGACGTGACAGTTTCGGCAAAATGTATGCGATGACCCGTGAATTGGACGAAGTGCAGCCTCAAAAGCTGTATCGTGCGGCCATTCGCATTATGCAAGATACGTTGGGCGGCGATAGTTTCGGTATTTACCGAATCGATAATGGTGGTCGTTTCGCGCGTTTGGTGGCCGCAAGCCCGCAGACTGAATCTTTGTTCAGCAAATCTACGTTGCTTGAGAATTATGCCAACGTTGTCATTGCCTTGGATCATGGCGGATTGTGGGTAAACCGCAATCTCGAACAAAACCTTCCAATGTATGCGGCGGGCGTGCATGCCAATGGCAAGCTGGCCGTGGTGATTGTGCTTGCCAAAGCCCAGCCCGACCAAATGAACCTGTACTTCCAGAATCTGTTCACCATCATGTGCGGCTTGGTGGAATCCGCTATGGTGCGTGCCTTCGATTATGAGAATGTTGCACGGCAGACGATGCTGGTGCCCGGCACTGAATTCTTGAACGCCCAGGAGTTTCTGCCTAAAGTGTTGGCTGCAAACGAGCTCAAGCACGATCATATGGGCGATCATCTGCTGCTGCGTGTGGCAGACGCTTGGCAAGACGATGGCAGCCGCCTGATGGGAGCCATTCGCCAAACGGATGAGGCCGGTGTGCTGCAGGACGGCAATGTGTATGTGCTCATGAATCAGGCCAGCGAGCATGAGCTGCCGATCATCAACAAGCGTTTGACCCAGGCTGGATTGCATGTGACGCTGGTTTCAGACCACGAGGAAGATTCGTTGCTGGCTGAGGCTTCGAAACAAGTGGCTGCCGAATCGCAAGCGGATGAAACGCTGCGCAGGAACGTTGCGCCGAATGATTCTGCATCGCATGAAGGCGGCACAGTGTGAACGCGACGGTGATGGCGATGCTGCTTATCGCCGTGCATGTAATGATATGCGTGCTGCTGTGCGTATTGTCTCGCGTTGGCGTGCTTCGCGTGGAGGGGCGGCTGCTTCCTTTCATGCTGCTGGTGCCATTGTGGGGGGGGGGCGTTATGTGTGCTGATGCTGCATACGCGCACGCTGATTCGCGCTGGCGAGCACACGGCTCCGGGGCTTGAGCAAATGCGTGTGGATGATGAGGAACGTCGAAGCATCCTGGTTGAGGAACGAGCTGATTTCGCCAATACAGTGCCGTTGGAAGAGGCACTGATCGTCAACGATTCGAGTCAGCGTCGCAGTCTGGTGATGTCCATTCTCAACGACAATCCCAGCCATTATATCGATGTGCTGTCGCAGGCCCGACTGAATGAGGATGTGGAGGTCGTGCATTACGCGGCTACCGCCATGGCACAGATCAGTGCCAAGGAAGATCTTGCATTGCAGCGCTGCCGTAACGATTATCTGCAGCATCGAAATTCCGAAACGATGTTGGAACGCTATTGCGATGCATTGGAACGATATGTCAATTCCGGTATTGCGCAAGGGCATGCATTGCAGTTGCAGAAGCAGCGATATGCCGAAGTATTGCAGGAACGACTTCGTAAACATGACGATTATCACGTTGCGTGTCGTCTTGCGCAAATGCAGATTGATCTTGGACTCTTTGATGATGCCGCGCACACCGTTGACGGCGCTATGGAATGGTGGCCGGATCAAGGCGATGTATGGCTGATGCGTCTACGGCTCGATGCCGCACGCAATGATGGCGATGCGTTGCGTCAAACCGTTCAGCAGATCGAAAGCAAGCATATTTATCTCGGTGGCCAAGGAAGACGCACGTTGCGGTTTTGGACTGGAGCCAAGGAGGCTGAACGCGCATGATCAGAGGATTCCTGTCAGACGTGTTGGCCAAGTGGAAGCGATTCCGCTGGCAAGGTCTGGTCAAGGTCTGGGCTGTGTTCATGGCCATCGCATTGGTGTTGCTGGTGGAAAGCCTGGGCGTGCATTATGGTGCCACGCGGTTCGACATCACGTATTTGGATCGAGCCAAAGCCATTCCTGCTGCCAATGCTATCGCTGGACAAAAAGCCACGAATCTGTTGGTGGTTGACAGTTCGCAGGAGGGTGTCAGCGATGCCGAAGCCATGCTCGACCAGATTCTGCTTGATATGAAAGTCCCTACCACTACGGTTGACGTGGCTGACGAAAACGCTGAATTTCCAGCGTTGAATCACTACAGCACCATAGTAGTGGCCATGCCTAATCTCGACCGTCTGGGCGAGCATGTGCTGCAAATCATGCAATGGGCCAAAAAGGGCGGCGGAGTCATGTTTGCCATGACTCCCGAAAAAACCGGCTATTTGGACGTAATCGGCCCGCAGATCGGCATTGAATCGTCCGCATACGAATATGTGGCGACTGAAGGCATTACACCTTCCGAAGATTTTATGTTGGGTGGCGGCCAGACATACATATTCAGTGACCCGTTCAAATCGTCGCTGAGCGTCGCATTGAATGATCGTGCACAGGTGGAAGCGGTCAGCAGCAATGGCAGAACGCCATTGGTGTGGAGGACCGCGGTGGAGTCAGGAACGGCTGTGATGTGCAATATCGGCATTTACGGCAAGGTGTTTCGAGGATTTTACGCTTCGGCATTCAGTCTGCTCGGTTCTGCCATGGCCTATCCGGTGATTAACAGCGCAGCTTTCTACTTGGATGATTTTCCCTCTCCGGTACCGTCTGGCAATGGCAAATACATCAAACGTGACTACAACATGAGCATTTCCGAATTCTATTCTCAAGTATGGTGGCCGGATTTGGTGCGTCTTGCGGAACGGTACGGTATTCGTTTCACCGGTGTGATGATTGAGAATTACGGCGATGACACCAAGGATGATCCGGTACGGCAGACGGACAACACACAATTCGAGTATTATGGGGGATTGCTGCTTCGGCAAAACGGCGAAATCGGATATCACGGGTACAACCATCAGCCGTTGGTGTTGCCGAATACAGATTACGGCAACGAATACACGTACGTGCAATGGCCGAATCGCAAAGCCATTGTGGCATCATTGCAGGAACTGATTGCATTCCAGAAAGACGTATTGCCGGCCGCAACATCGTCGGTATACGTGCCGCCGTCGAATATCCTCTCCCAAGAAGGACGAAAGATCATAGGCGAGGATGTGCCGCAGATTCGCGCCATCGCCAGTACGTATATGCCTTCCGACAGTTCCTTGCCGTACATACAGGAGTTCGGTGTTGCGGCCGATGGCGTGGTGGAGGCTCCACGTATCGTGTCCGGCGGCATGGTGGGCGACACGTACATGCGTCTTGCCGCGGTTTCCGAATTGAACATGCACTATGTGAGCACGCACTTCATGCATCCCGACGATCTGCTTGATGAAGATCGTGGTGCGAAAGAAGGTTGGGAAACCTATCGCAAGGGATTGGAAGATTATTTGGATTGGTTGGAACAGTCGGCTCCGTCCATTCGTATGCAGACTGGAACGGAATGCGCTGCGGCGGTGCAACGATTCTCAGGATTGACGGTTTCGATGGCAACGTCCGACGATAGTTGGGATTTGCATCTTGGCAACTTCATCGATCAGGGCTGGCTCATGTTCCGTGCGAACAATGGCACGCCTGGCAGGGTCCGTGGCGGAAGCCTCACCAAGCTGAACGGCAACTTGTATCTGCTCAAAGCCACGAGCGCCACGGTTCATATCGAACGCAAGACTGGGGGAGCGGCATGAGAATCTGCCTGGTTTTGGAAGGATGCTACCCGTACGTGCATGGTGGCGTGTCCACATGGATGCACAGTTATATCGAAGCGATGAAAGAGCACGAGTTCGTATTGTGGGTGATCGGCGCCAAAGCCGAAGACCGCGGCAAATTCGTATATGACTTGCCCAGCAATGTGGTGGAAGTGCATGAGGTGTTCCTCGACGACGCCTTGCGTCTGAGCGGTGAACGCGCACAAGTGTCGTTCACCGAAGAGGAATTGCGGTCATTGCGCGAACTGGTGAATCTTGGCAGCCCGGACTGGGATGTGCTTTTCAACCTGTTCCACACCAAAGGCGTGCATCCGCTGTCGTTCCTGCAAAGCCGCGAATTCATTGACCTGTTCACGCAAATCTGCATGGAGGAATACCCGTATGTGGCCTATGCCGACGCTTTCCATACTGTGCGCTCCATGCTGCTGCCGGTGTTATACCTGATGGGCAGCGAAGTGCCGGAAGCGCAAATCTATCATGCGATTTCCACCGGATATGGCGGATTGTTGGCTTGTCTGGGTGGTTCCATCAACCATGCGCCGGTATTGCTTACGGAACATGGCATCTACACGCGCGAACGTGAAGAGGAGATTATTTCTGCCGAATGGGTGCTTCCGGCTTTCCGTCCGCGTTGGATTCGTTTCTTCTACATGCTTTCGGAACAGATCTACCAGCGTGCATGGCGTATCACTAGTTTGTTCGGTCGTGCCCGTCTTATCCAAATAGGTATGGGTGCTCCCGCCGACGCCTGCCAGGTTATTCCCAACGGCATTCAATACGAACGTTTTTGCGATATTCCTCTGAAACCCGACGATGGTTGGGTTGATATCGGTGCGGTGGTGCGCATGGCGCCGATCAAAGACGTGAAAACCCTGATTCATGCGTTTCATGAGCTTTCATCTCGCGTTGACAATGTGCGTTTGCACATTCTCGGCGGTGTTGACGATCAGGAGTATGCCAACGAATGCTATGAGCTTGTGGAACAGTTGGGCGTGCGCAATCTTGAATTCACGGGCCGTGTGAACGTGGTCGAATACATGCGCAAGCTTGATTTCACCGTGTTGACCAGCATTTCCGAAGGCCAACCATTGTCGGTGTTGGAATCGTTCGCAGCCTCACGCCCATGCGTGACCACTGACGTCGGCTGTTGCCGTGAGTTGTTGGAAGGCGAGGATGGCGATGATTTCGGCATTGCCGGCTTTTATGTGCCTCCCATGTACCGCGAAGGCTTAAGCGGGGCGATGGAACGCATGTGTTCCAGCCGCGTGTTGCGTGAAACCATGGGGCAGATCGGCCGCGATCGTGTGAATGCCTATTATCGGCATGAGCGCATGCTTGACGATTATCGCAGGCTGTATGCCGATACCGCGGATCAGTTCGGATTGGAGCGCTGATATGGCTGGTATTGGATTTGAACTGAAGAAACTGTTCCACCGTAGAGGCTTGATGGCGATGCTGCGAGCCTACGGCTATGCCGGCGTGATTTGCGCAGGCCCGATGCTGCTGGGCGTGCTTCTGCAGTTTGGCGTGCTGATCATGAGCGGTTGGTGGCAGGTGGGGCGCCCCGACCGTGATCTGCTTGTATGCATGATCACATACACATTGCTTGCCTCATTGGTGTTGACAAGTTTTCTGTCGATGCCGGTCACACGTTTTTTGGCGGATATGCTGTTTGATCACGATGAGAAGATGATTCTGCCGTCGTTTTGGGGGGTCTACCGGCATCATGTTGGTAGTGGGCGCGGTGTTGTACACGGTGTTTCTGCTGTTTTCTGGAGCCACGTTGATGCAGGGCGTGTTGTGTTTATGGTTGTTTCTTGAAATGGTCGTCAACTGGAATGCGATGAGTTATTTGACGGCCATTAAAGATTACAAAAGCATTCTGTATTCCTTTGCTGCTGCAGTGCTGGTGGCGTTTATTACGTCATGCGTGCTGCTTGCGTTGGCGTTGCCGCCGGTGGAATCGCTGTTGTTTGCGGTGGTGCTTGGTTATGGTGTGATGCTGGTGTGGGATGTGCTGCTGTTGCATCGGTATTTTCCGCAAAGTCGTGAGAATCCGTGGCTGTTTCTGCAGTGGGTTGACCAGTTTCTGCCGTTGGCGTTGACCGGATTGTTCACCACCATTGGCCTGTTCGCCCATTTGGTGATCACCTGGTGTGGGCCGCTTGGCATCAAAGTGAAGGGTTTGTTTTATGGTGCGCCATATTACGATGTGCCCGCCATGCTTGCGTTTTTAACGATTCTGATCACCACGGTGAATTTTGTGGTGTCGGTGGAAGTGAATTTCTATCCGACATATCGTTCGTATTACAGTCTGCTCAACGATGGTGGCACGGTTAAAGACATTACCGTTGCCGAAAACGAAATGCTCGCTGTGCTCAATCGAGAATTGCATTACACGGCGTTGAAGCAATTGCTGGTGACCGCTGCCGTGATTTCGTTGGAAAAAACAGTGCTGAACGCGCTTCCTTTGGGTTTCAACGATGCGATGCATGGATATTTTCGTGTGCTATGCGTCGGATATGCGCTGTATGCGGTCGGCAATATCGTAATGCTGATTCTGCTGTACTTCACCGATTATTCCGGTGCGTTGACTGCATCGGCATTATTTGCCGGGTCGACGGTTATTTTCGCGGTGATCGGACAGTTCTTCACTACCACACTGTTCGGCTTCGGTTTTCTGGTGGGAGCGTCGCTGTTCGCTATTTATGCGATGTTCCGGCTCGCCTCGTACACCGACAATCTGCCATACCGAGTGTTGGGGCAGCAGCCGATTGTGGCACAGACGAAACGTGGACGTTTCACCGAACTGGGCATACTGCTTGAGCACGGCGAACAACGAATCGATCAATCACTGCATCACACGGAACATAAGAGGCACGCGCGGCGCGAGTGCGGGACGAACATTACAGAAGCGAACAATGCAATCGGGGAGGAATCGTAAATCATGACATGGTGGAATCGACGCAACACAAAAGCCATTACCACGCTTGTCAAGCAAATAGCGTCATTGACGGCAATGCTGATGGTGCTTTCCTGCGCCGGATGTGCGACTTCGTCACCCAACGATAATGAACAATCGCAATCATCGGATTCAACGCAGACGCATGAGCAAGTCAAGAAAAGCGCTGAACAAAGCATCGACGGCGCACACTTGCGCGACAACGAATCGTTATACAAGGTGTATGACGACAGCGGCGTGGAAACCATGTATCTGACGGTATCGCGCGGTAATTCGTCGGAAGGAACCGACCATAGCTGGAGTGAAATCAACCAGTATTCCGTTGATGACTATGCGGCAATGGGCGTTGGACGCTACAAGGTCAATGGTTTGCTGCAGGTCGGCGACGAACAAGGGCCGGTTTCCGGGGAGCTTGGTTTTGGCGAAAGCGCGCCGAACGCCACCGTGCAGATACGTGGTCAGTCATCGAGTAAAAACGAGCAGAAGAATTACAAGATCGAGTTGAAAAGCGGCAAAGGCAAGTGGCGTGGACAGCGTACCATCGCATTGAACAAGCATATGGGTGAAGGTCTGCGTTTCCGTAACAAAATGGCCTTTGATCTCATCAAAGGCATCGACCAGATGATGGGGCTGCGCACGCAATTCGTGCACTTGTATGTGAAAGACGAGACCAGCGGATCGGATTCCTTTGACGATTACGGTCTGTATACGCAGGTCGAACAGCTCAACAAAACCGCATTGCAAGCGCACGGACTTGATAAGAACGGCCAGCTGTATAAGGTCAATTATTTCGAATTCCATCGAGATGAAGACGTGATCAAACTCGCCGACGATCCCGACTACGATCAGACGAAATTCGAAGAAAAACTGGAAATCAAAGGCGACAACGACCATACCAAACTGATTGCCATGTTGAACGCGCTCAACGATTATTCAGTGCCGATGAGCGACATTCTCGGCAAATATTTCGATACCGAAAATCTCGCGTACTGGATGGCATTCCAGCTGTTGACTGGCAATATCGATACGCAAAGCCGTAATATGTACCTGTATAGTCCCACGAATTCCGACACATTCTACGTGCTTGACTGGGACAACGACGGCATGCTCATGCGCAAGGAATATGAGATCAAACAACGTTCCGACGGCAAAAGCTGGGAGAACGGCATCAGCAACTACTGGGGCAACATGCTGTTTAGCCGCTGTTTGCAGACCAAGTCGTTCCGAACTGCGCTCGACAAGGCAATAAAAGACGAATACAAGTACATGAATGCCAATCGCATCAACTCCATGGTGAAGCATTACCGCAGCATTACGGAACAATATGTGTGGAAAATGCCTGATTCCATGTATGAATGCGTCACCAAAAGCCAATATGATGTAATCGCGAACCAGCTGTACAGCGAAATCGAACAGAACTACCAGACATACCAAACCGGGTTCAACAAGCCCATGCCGTTCTACATCGGCACACCTACCCCTACCAATGGCAAGCTAAAACTTAACTGGGATGTCTCCTACGATTTCAACGATGAGGATTTGCGTTATACCGTCACCGTGTCCAAGGATTACGAAGGTAAGGATGTAGTGTTCACACAGAGCGACCTCGTATTGCCGGAAGCCGTGATGGACATGCCCGGTGAAGGCCAGTACTTCATCAAAGTGAGCGTGCGCAACGCATCAGGCGAGACTCAGGACGCGTTTGACTACTACGTCACCGACGGCAACAAGATCTACGGCACCAAGTGCTTCTATGTGAAAGCCGGCGGCAGCATTGTGGAGGATGCCAATGTTCAATGACGGTGGCAATCGAGGAACGTCGCTGCTGCAGCGCGTCAAACGTCGAGTCTGCGAAGAATTATCCGTTCCGCCGAGCACCGCCAGGGAACGGTTCCGTCATGAGCTCAAATATCTGATCTCATACGCGCAAAAGACCGATTTGAACGTGCGTATGGCGCCGCTGCTTGGTCTCGACAAACATGCGAGCAACGGCGGCTATATGATTCGCAGCCTGTATTTCGACGATTATTGGAACACCGCATATCAGGAAAAAGTCGACGGTGTGCTGCTGCGCAAGAAATATCGTATTCGCATCTACGATTACAGCGACCGCGTGATCAAACTGGAACGCAAACGCAAAAGCGACAGTTGGATCTACAAGGAGGATGCGCCGCTCACCCATGAGCAGTTCGACCGCATTCTTGCCGGCGATTACGAGTTTTTGCGCGACAGCGAGCATCAATTGTGCCGCGAGTTTTATGTGGAATGCATGTGCAATGTGTTGCGTCCGCGTGTGATCGTCGATTATGAGCGCGAACCGTGGATTCTTGACGCTGGTACCGTGCGTGTCACTTTCGATATGAATGTGCGTGCGGCGGTTGGAGGATTCGATATTTTCGACTCCACACTGCCGGTATTGCCCGTGCTTGAGCCTGGAAAACTGGTGATGGAAGTCAAATTCACTGAATTCCTGCCACAAATGGTACGCGATCTGTTGCCAGGCAAAGCTCAGGAGTTGACATCGGCTTCGAAATACGTGCTCTGTTATGACAAAGCCTCGTATTTGCGGGGATTCGGCTACTGGCAGGAAGGTTGGAGCGTGCCGAGCCTGTAAAGACAGTCTATGATCGGCTGGCATTTCCCGAAATCAAACGTTACGAATCAAGGAAGCAAGAGAGAAAGAACAGCATTATGAGCGTTAATGATATGATCAAAAAGTCGGTGCTGAAATCCTTCGGTCAATACAATGTGCCCAAAATGGCGTTGGCATTGCTGGTGGCGTTGATTGTTGGCATCGTCATCTACTACGTGTACCGCCGTTTCTACACGGGCGTGGTGTATTCGCGCAGTTTCGCGGTCACATTGGTGGGCATGTCCGTGCTCACCTGCATGGTCACGTTGTCCATCAGTACGAATATTGTGATTTCCCTTGGTATGGTCGGTGCGTTGTCGATTGTGCGTTACCGTACCGCGGTCAAGGATCCGATGGATCTGCTGTATTTGTTCTGGTCGATTACTTCAGGTATTGCGGCGGGTGCTGGCATGTATGTGCTGGTGATTGTGGCCGGATTGGTGATGATCGGCATGCTGGCATTGTTTTATTCGCATCAGGACAAGGGACGCGTGTACATTGCGGTGATCCACTATGTGGGCGATATGGTTGGCGATGAGATCACGCGCGCGTTCGGACGCACTAAATTCTTCGTCAAATCCAAAACCATGCGTAGCGAACGCACGGAAATGGCCGTTGAAGTGTTTTGCGACGACAAGGATATGACGTTCGCCGAACGTATCCGTGCAATTGACGGCGTCGAGGACGTCACTCTGATACAGTACAACGGCGAATACCACGGATAGTTTTTTCGACGAGGGGGAGACCGAGTGACCGACATGCCGGAAATGGGCGGAATGCCGTCTAACGACGAACTGGTGCCTTTTTTCACATTCGAAGACATCGATTATGCGATCGAAAACGGCGAATTCTGCTGTTATCTGCAGCCTAAATGCAATGCGGAGACGGGAGCTATTGTAGGAGCCGAGGCGTTGGTGCGCTGGAATCACCCCAAATATGGCGTGATTCCCCAGGATGGTTCGTCCCGGTATTGGAAAAAGCCGGGCGTATCTGCCATGTGGATATGTTCGTATGGCGCTTCGTGGCTGAGATGCTGGGCAGATGGGAGCGTGAAGGACGCAATCTGGTACCGGTTTCCGTGAACGTGTCCATGATGGATATCGACCAGATGGATGTGGCCGACGTAATCGGCGGGCTGTTGAACGAATATGACGTCGACGCGCGTCTGTTGCGGGTGGAAATTACCGAAAGCGCCATGGCGAAAAACCTGTCCATGGTGAAGGACACCATCCGCAAACTGCATGCGAGAGGCATCGTGGTGCTGATGGATGATTTCGGTTCGGCATATTCCTCGCTGAACATGCTCAAAGACATTAATGTCGATATGATCAAACTGGACACGAAGTTCATCGAGCTGAGCAAGGAGAATGCCGGTAAAGGCGTGAAAATCATCCAATCCATGATTGTGATGGCCAAGAAGCTGCATCTGATGATCATCGCTGAGGGTGCCCAGACCAAGGAGCAGGTCGATCGGCTGAAAGCAATCGGGTGTGAATACATCCAAGGATATTATTTCTACCCTCCACTGCCGGTGAAACAGATGGAAACGCTGTTGGCCGAACGCGCCGACGGTCGGCACTATTGGGATATGTCGTGCGATTACCTGCATCGCGATCATGTGATCGTCAACGGCCGGGTGCTGTTGGGAACCTCCGCGTTGGCGGCCGACACCTTTGAAATCCTGGCTGATGGTCTGGCGGAAATATCCCGGTTGAATGTGGAGACAGGCGAATACCGTGTCATCAAACGGGATGGGGTGATTCCCGATCCGGAAGTCGACGAATTCGGCGCCTACCTGCGTGCGGTGGCCGCCAGCCGGGTGGTGCATCCTGACGATGCCGGACGATTCTTCGCCGATCTGAGTCTGACCTCAATCCGGGAACGGTTATACCGGCAGGAAACCGTGCTGGGGATATATCGCAGCGAGATATTGGCCAAAACCGGCGTAGTCGCATTCGCGGCGATTCCCACTCACGCATGCTCCCCATCCGACCCTTGGGCTGTGGTACTGGTCGGACAGAATCTGCCCATAAGACTATTGGCATGCGGCGATGCCGATAATTACCGCAGGGATTCGCTTACGGGACTACTCAACCGCAATGCCTACGATGACGATTTGGAGTGCATCCAGGCTACGCATGACGAGCCGTTGACGGTGGTGTACATCGACATGAACGGACTGCATGAAATCAATAACCATTTGGGGCATGCCAAGGGCGATTCGGCGTTGTGCAGACTTGCGAATGCGATGCGTGCCTGCTTCGGGGATGACAGGATCTACCGCATCGGAGGCGATGAGTTCGTGATTGTCAGCTGCAACCACACGGTGAGCCAAAGTATGCGTCGGATGACGCGTATGCGTCGGGATTTTCTGGAAGGTGATTGGGATATATCCGTAGGCATGGCCGAATCCGATGATGGAGGGGATCTTCCGGACCTCATCAATCAGGCGGAAATCCGTATGCGTCAGGACAAGAAACAGTATTACGCCAATGGCGGAGTCAAACGTCAGCTTCGCATGCTCAACAACCAGCTTGAGAATATTTTGGTGCGTAATGAGGATATGAAAGCGCTGCTTGAACATCTGAATGTACGTTATCCGGTGTCGTATATGGTCAATCTGAATACCGATACGCAGCGTTCGATCATGGTGCCCGATTTCTTTCAGCGTATGCTTGATGATCATGGCGGTTCCTTCCGCGAAGCATTACGTGAGTATTGCTGTGTGATGATTGCTTCCGAATATCAAGAAGGTCTCCTGCGACTGCTTGACTACGATGTTGTCCGTAGCCGGCTCAAGTCGGAAGGTGTCGTGCAATGCGGTTACGTGAAGAACGACGGTGAGCGGTTCATGTTGACGATTCTTACCGACAACAGATCCATGGACGATACCATGTGGGTGTTCGAACGTAAGGACCTGCTGTAGCAGAAGAGCAGGTTGTTCGATGGATGTTTTTACCCCCTATCTGGTTTTATTATGTGAGAATGGTTACATAATGTCGCGGTGTCGTTGATCGCATAACAGTTGAAAATGGGTTTATGATGGGAGCGTTGGCTTCGGCAAGGTATGACGAAGCCTATGAACGCACAGTAGCTTAAAGGAGAGCATACTATGGTCTATCGCATGATTTTCAACCAGACGGCGTATTTCGGTCGCGGAGCCATCAAGGAGATTCCGGGCGTTGCCAAGTCGCACGGCTTCACCAAGGCATTCATCGTCACCGATCCGGTGCTGCTGGAAACCGGTACCGTCAAGAAGGTCACCGATGTGCTCGATGAGGCAGGCATGCCGTATGAGGTCTTCGACAACGTCAAGCCGAACCCGCCGGTCGAATGCATTCAGGACGGTGTCGCCAAGTTCGCCGCATCCGGTGCCGACTTCCTAATCGGCTTGGGCGGCGGCTCCCCGCAAGACACCTGCAAGGGCATCGGCATCATCACCGCCAACCCGGAATTCTCCGACGTGCTCTCCTTGGAAGGCGTTGCCGACACCAAGAATCCGTCCGTGCCGATCTTCGGCGTGCCGACCACCGCTGGCACTGCTTCGGAAACCACCATCAACTATGTGGTCACTGACACCGCCAACAAGCGCAAGTTCGTGGCCGTCG
>ERZ857998.2958-NODE-2958-length-14737-cov-3.153317_pt1 | contig 14737 bp, 17 predicted proteins | sample MGYA00519954_ERZ857998 | MGnify/ENA primary metagenome ERZ857998 (study PRJEB31778, sample SAMEA3449424) | human gut metagenome | biome: human gut; feature: human-associated habitat; material: faeces | place: United Kingdom | collected 2010/2012 ...
TAAGAGTCGGAAAAGCTGTAGAAGCTTTACCGGAAACTACGGTGGCCTCTAGTTTTCAGTTGTATCAGGAATTGGGGTTGAGGGGAGAAGTGAATTTTCCTGCATTCGAACAGGCACTCAAAGGATTTTCCCGATATGCTTCCGGACAAGACCGCTTGTTAGTACTGATCGATTATACCAAACCTTCCACGGAGAAGCGGTTTTATATTTTAGATCTTTTGCAAAAAAAACTTTTAATTCTGCAACAATCGCAACAAATAACCTTCTCTTTTTGGAATATCCATTCATTGCCCGTGCTCTATTAACGAAAAATGTTCCCTTCGATTTATCAAGACACTTCTTTTTTTTGTGGAATAAATGTACCTATATTTTTTTGAGAATGATGTATTTTTTTTGGAAAAGGTACAATTTTGATTTTGCAATCTCTACTTTATTTTTTGAGAAATGTACCTTTTTTATTTTCAGTCTTTAGATTTAGAAACGTACTTTTTCTTTCTTTGAGAGTTCATTTTCTTTTTGGATCAGCTGGCATTTTTGCATTTTAAAATCGTTGCTTTTAAAAATATATGTGTACCAATTTCCCTTTTTTAGAGTTGCTTGTACTTTACCGGCCAGGTACAATCAAGCAAAAAAAGAGTCGACTGACTCTTTCAATTTCATTTTTTATTTTTATTTGATTGTGTTATAAGTAATGCTAACACATTTTTAATGCCTTATATTTCGTTGCTTTCTTTTTCAAACAAATCAATTCGTGTGCTTAATCCATCTTTCAATTTTTTTAATCTTTCCTCCGACCATTCTTTATTTTTATATTCCATTTTCGTTTGGAAACTCTTTAATAACGTATAATATTCTTCCGATAATCCTTTTAAATCTTGAATAGGAATAGCACGAATTATATCCCAATCTAAAGATTTTAAAATCGCATTATAATCTTTAGATGTATTTGTAAAGAACTTTCCGTAGCCATGAGTGAAGTCCATATTTTGAGTATACTCATCGCAGCACATGCTTTGGCCTGTGTCAAAAATTGGTGTGACTCGTTCCCATTTTAAGGTTTCGACGTTCCGAATAATTCCGTAATTCTTTAAATGGCGATCTACATTCATTGTTAAATAATCAACAACAAACATTTCAGTTATTTTTTTTCCGGCATCCAGTATTCCATGATTTTCTAAAATCTGTACATAATGTTTATAATCATTAATGGTATTTTCTTTTTTTGTACTTTGAAACACATCATAAGCACCGATGATTTCTTCGTTTTCATTAATGAAATTTTCACATTTCGAAACAATGACTTTATCTTGTTTTACTGTATACCAGTCTACAATATAATTGCAGTAATCAAATCCAAGTCGCTTACATATTTGAGAAGCCAGCCACTCATTAAATGGTTCCTGCTCAAAACGTGTATATGTTCCCTTAACAAGTACCCTCTTATCATTTTCAATAATCCACCCTTTTTGTAACATACCATCGGTTGTATTGTTTGGTGTTTTTAGCGAATTATTTTGTACAGAATACGAGTTATTTGAATCATCTAAGGATGCTTGCAGAAAACCCGCAGCATCAAAATAATGCGTAAAGAAATTGATATCTTCCCATTGTATACAGCTACATTCTTCAACAATCCAATATTGATCTGATAAGGATAACGCATAGTGTTTGTTTAATAAATCACCTGGACTTGAAACATTTAATCTTTCAAGTAAATGATTTAATTTTTTTCGCCATGAAGGGATCCCACGTCCTTGGAACCATTGATTCATTGCTTTAACATTGCTTATGGCTGCATCGTAATACGCATTATAAAAAGATAATGGAGCATATTCTATATTTGTTATTTCGTAAATATTTGTAATTGCCTGTACGTCTTCATTATATTCAACCAAAGCAACTTGTGTATGCTTATTCATTAATCGACATTTCATAATTTTGCTCCTTTCTTTTTATTGTTTTTTACTTTGCATACTTATCATTTAATTCCTGAATCAAATCATCAGTTGTCATTTCTCCTTCACTTACTTTTAAAAGCTTTTCAATAAATTCTTTACTAACATACATATCTTCTATAGCCATCGTTGCTACTGCCTGTTGTACTTTTCTACCCGCCTCTGTGTTTTCGATAATCATTGTGCATCTCCTTTATTTTTAAAATCTATCATTCCCAATGACAATCTCTTCTAATGTCCTTGGCTCATAGTTCATATATGGCATCATACATCCAATATTATATGCACGTAATTTTCCACTATATGCATGTCTACAATCATTTTTTTGCATCTGTCTCAGACAACTTTGATAATACTTGTCTTCTTCACTTTCATGTGTATGCCCATAGAGCAGAATTTTTCCCCGTCCCATATCTTTCCATGAAAAAATTGGGTAGTGAGATAATATCAATCCATGCTTTTCTTGCCCAACTGAATCTTGAATTTCTTTATAATCGCAGATTTCGGCAAATAACTGCTGATATCTATAATCAGATAGATCATCATGGTTTCCTTTAATCAAGACCTTTCTTCCTTTTAAACGTGCCACAAAGGAAATCAATTCCTCATTTTTTCCCCGCAAACTAATATCACCTAAAATATATACAATATCGCCATTCGTCACACGATCATTCCAGTTTTTCATGATTGCCTCATGCATTTCTTCCATTGAATCAAATGGACGATGATCATATTGGATTGCTTTTTCATGAAACAAATGCAAGTCGCTAATATAATATTTCATCTAATTCAACCCACTTTCTTTATCTTTTTCTTGTATTTATAACTTAATTATACCGCGATATCTACACACGGTCAGCGTCACTTTGTAAATAAACCAACTCACCATTCGAAAAGTACAAAAGCCTATAGCACCCAAAACCACAACATGACACCTTTTTTAATGTAACTATTAAAAAAAGACTCATATCGAGTTTTTAATAATCTTTTCTAATCTTTTTATTCATAATCCACTTTAGATAGATCAACAATAAAGGATTCTACCATAAACATTTTAGGATCTATAGGAACAATTCCACCAGGTTTTCCATCAGTATATGTAAACAATTTTGTTGTTGTTCCCTCTGTGCTAGTACTAGTACTACAATATTGGACATATTTATCATTACAAGAATGAATAGCATCTCTTGTGCATAGATAATTATATACATCCTTTGGCCCATTATTTAAATCTTCTACACTAGGAAGATATACATGTCTTTTCAATGTGTTATACTTTTGTCCTTTGTAATTTGTATTATATTTTTTTTCTATATTCACTACTTCTTTATTATCATCATAGGATGCTTGTGTGATTTCTGTTAATTCAATCGCATTCTGTAATTGTTTTGAAAACGACGGATATAAAGTATTCTCAAAATAATTATCAATATCACTGTTTTCGTAGATATTGAAATTTTCCGTTCCTACTGCCTTTTCATTAAATGTAGGCGCCTTTGTTTTAAGACTTGGGATTGAGCATACTAAAAATTTGTTATTGCCTGTTTGTTTTAATATATAATAAGTGTTTCCATCAATCTTAACCCTTTTTCCTGCTTCAATTCCGTCAGGTGTTTCCCATGTCCCATCAACACCTTTTCCATCAGGCATCTTCACCGTTCCCAAACTCTCACCAACCTTATTTGCAAAGTTTCCTGCAAATCCATTAATGCTAGATCCAACCACATTCCTCATCGGTGTCAGATATAGCAGCACAAAACATATGGCCACTGCAATAATGATCACTCGGCCATACTTGTCAAAAAATCCATCCATTTTATTTCCTCCTGGTATATTGTAATTGACCCATTTTTATTTTTATTCAAATTATCCACAAGTAAAAAAAAGAGGATGTTACTCCTCTTCCTGTAAGCTAAATCTTATTGGACTCAATATCTCTCAATACTGTGGATCAAGATTGCTTGCGACTATTTCTAAAATTAAACGGTCTTTTTCCGATAAAGGTTTAGAATCAATGGTTTTCAATAATTTACCCAATGAGCAAAACGCTTCTTTAATGGCAGTATAATCTTCATGGCAATATGCTGCCACTTTTACGCGCTGTACAATGTCGCCACTTTCTTCTTCTGTTTTTATCCATTCATCAGCTTTTTGTTGTGCTTCTTTTTCCATTTGCTTAACTTCTTCTTTGTTCATTTTATTTCTCCTTTGTTTAATTAACATTTGTTCATATTTTCATGATATTCATTTATCATTTTTCGAATGAAATCCATTCGTTCCATAGCATATTCGTATCTTTCTTCATTGTATTCCATACGATTGAGGTTCATGTCCGACACTTCTTTAGCAAGGTTCAACCATTCATTGATCAATTCAACAGCCTTATCTTCACTCATATTTTTCTCCTTTTTTTTAGAAACCTAACTTATGAGAACTGATTTTATTTGCAGCTCTGACACGCGCCTGGTTAAAAAACTTCGCGTACGTTTTACTTGTTACGGCTACAGTATCACCTAATCTATCCGCCACTTCTGCTTCAGAAAGACCTACAATGCTAATTAAATAGCTTGCGTGTGAATGTCTCAATCCGTGGAATGTAATATGTTTTAGTCCATTTGCTTCAGCAAGCTTCATCATATACTTATTTCCAGTGGTGGCTGCGAGAGGGAAGTATGGACCACGTGTCGCCGAATGAAATACATAACAGTCATTGGTGAATTCTGGTTGCTTTTTATGGTTTTCATAAATTTCAGTTAGCACAGCTCTTGTATCATCATCCATTACAAGCTGATGATAATCGCCATTCTTTCTCCCCGCACGTTCTGTGTTATGTTTAGAGATATGGTTGTTGATGTTAATAATGTTGTTATTAAAATCGATATCCTTCCATCTCAACGCTCGAATCTCGCCATATCGCATTCCTGTAAAGTAACCAAATCGAATGATATGTTGTATTTGTCTTACATCTGGTGCGGTTTTGTACACTTCAGGAATTGATTCAATAACTTGTTTCATTTGTTCCGGAGTCCAGAATTTTAAATCGTCATTCGTTTTAGCAACTTTTAATTTTGGATAATTCGCAATAGGATTATTGTTAATATATCCCTTTTTCACGGCAAAATTCATCAGTATCTTCATTGTTGTGATTATCGTATTAATATACGATGAATGATACCCATTTGATTGCATGTCTCGTACAATCAAATTCATATCAGATTCACTTATATTAACTATCTTTTTGTTTTTTAAACGTGTAAAGAATCTGTTGTATCTGGACTTCATATCAATCAGAGATTTACCAGATTTATGCACTTCAAGATAAACACAATATTCATCAAACAGGCTGTTAAATTTCATATTCAAGTCCATTGAGGATTTTAGAAACTGCAATTCGAATTCTTGCGCTGATCTTTTTGTTTTGAATTTCGTGTCCGTTTTAGGATTTCTTCTGATTGTAGTCCTTTGATGTGTTAATGGATTGGTACATTGAATTATCCAATATCCTGTATCTTTTCCTCTAATTTTCTCGTGAAGAACTGTCATTTTTTGCTCCTTCCTTGGTTAACTTGGTTAAATAGTATACATATTTATTCCCTTTTCCTTTACCTTTGCAGGAATTCTCGTATCTAATTTTTCCCGTGTCTATCAATTCTTTTCGCGCTCTTTCCAGTGTTCTTTGCGATATATTCTTGCTGAATGCTGCCTGATTTAGGGATTCGGCCATTAAACCATCTGGCTGGATTAAGCTTAACTCACTTAATATAAAGTCCATTGCTTTATCTTTTTTCGAAGGGCCCTTTTCGATACATTTATTCCTTCGGAGATTTAAATAAGCATCATCGTCTTTGTCGCTAAACCCAACAAGACGTGGTAGACCATGATCACCTTGCTCAAATAGAATGGTTTTATTCCGTTTGGTTAAGTTGTTCTTCTCGGATGACACATATTTAATACCATCTTCATCTGTTTCACCCACCATCAATACTTGACGCACAACATCAAACATATCACTACTATCTGCGAGTCTATCACGACCACCACTTGATGCATTCTTTTTAGCATGCATAATGACAAGTATAGTGACTTCATATTTTTTTGTCATTACGTTTAGCCAGTCAAACATGGGACGTACATGATTACGAGCAATTAAATTCACGTTCTCAGGCACAAATGATTGCAATGGATCTAAAATTAATACATCAGGTCTGTGTTTTTTTATTAGATACTCTAAATTGGGTGATCCAATTTTATATTTTGAAAAATTCGTATTCGTGTCACCGATGCAAAGTATGTTATTCATATTAGCACCAAGCAATTCAAATCTTTCCTTCAAATTTGTGGCATTCGAATTTTCTCTCGTTAAATACAGTGTCTTTAACGGTTCACGTTCTAAGTCTTGATTTTCGAAAAAACAAGGTTTGCCTGCTGACAAACTAGCAACTAAGCTGACCCAAAATGCAGTCTTACCAACACCCCCATCGCCACCGATATCTGTTATTTCATATTTGGGTATATACCCTTCAATAAGCCATTCCTGTTCCTTTTTCTCAACTGACGCAATAGTGATTACATCATCCTCGTGCTGGTACTTATTCTGTAATGTCTCCAAATCGTTAGATAGTGCGTATATATTTAATTCATTGGTTTCTTTTAAATTATTCATACTTTTTTGTAGTACTTTTAAAGACTCTCTCTGAACATAATTCTTTCGCAATTCATCTAAATACGAATTAAGAGGTACGCGTGAGATATATTCTCCTAACAATTTATTATGTAAATCGACAAGGCCATTGTTTTTAATTTCTCTATTATACACTGCTTTATTCCAACTTCCACCTTCTAATCCGCATTTGATTGCTTCAAATACCTTTTTGTGCGAAGGATATGAAAATAAATTAGGATCAATTGGATCTTCATAAAGTAATTCAGGACAGTATATATAGATTGCTAATACGTTCTCTTCAGTGGATTTAGCACCTGCAGAGATTGGGATTTCTAACTCTAATTCATCACTCATTAATAAAAAAACCTCCTATCATTTTCAAATAGGCGGTATACACATATTGCTATATTATGCTATAATACGCATAGGAAAAGAGTGTATCCGCTCTATTAAGCTCATTGCTGTGTCGCCAAACTAAGCATTGAGCTTTTTTTCTGCTTCTAGAGCAATAATTAAATCATCTCGTGAGATATGTACTTTTTCTAAGAAGTATTTAGTAGGCATGCCATAACTAGGTACGTCAACGCCATATTCCTTTTTGTAATCTTCGCAAATTCTTGTCCAAACATCAATCATAGCCTTATGGTTTAGCGATAAGATAATACGCGCATTTGATTTACAGATAAACGGTTGCGACGCCAGATATACTTTCTTTTCAATTTTTGACATAAATTAATCTCCTTTCAAATCTAAACGTAGTGATATTTATCTACAACTATAGTGTAGTGAAGTATATCTACATTGTCAATATATTTTATTTTGTTGTTCTTTTTTTTCAAATAATTTAATATAATGTCATTATGAAAATGATAAAAGATGAGATGGAACTTGGGGCTCGATACCCTTATGTAAAAAAACACTTTGGAAAACGCTTAAAACATTTAATAAAATTTAAGGGTTACAAAGTATCCGAATTTGCAAATTTGTTGGGATGGAGTCGTGACACATTGTATAGATATTTTAGATCAGAGATGTTTCCAACCAACGAATCATTTGATCAAATATTGAATATTTTAGGTGTCGATATTGATGCATTTGCTTATCCTGCATTTCCGTTGGGTAAAATATCATATCATTGGTTACCAGACGATTCGGATTGGGTTGAAGAACCTACAATTGATTGGACCAATGTGAAAATTGACGATGTGAAAGACATATATGAAATCATTGAAATTATTAAAGAAGCTGTTGAAGAAAATAAAAATAATGCAGTATTTGTGCACAATTTAAAATTTTTACTACTTACAATTGATGAGTTCATTAGCAATTTTGAAAACAGTAATGAAAAAGAGTCTTAAACTATGGCTCTTTTTTTGTTTATGGCGTAGTTAAAATTTTCTGCGATAGTGAAAAGTTAATTTCTATCTTTTTACACCGAAAGAAACATTTAATAAATTAGGATATTAAGTTAAAATTAGCGCTCATAAAACATCTTGTATAAATTGATTTAAGTACACATGTTTCATTACTTTACTTACAGGTAAAGTGTACAAGCCTATTTGACATTCAAGATGTTTGTATTCTTTTTTGTTAAATGTGACTTACAAGGATAAAAAATGAAATCTTGGCGAATAAAAAAAATAATACTATTTTTACTTTATATAAAGCATTTATTATTTCGCCAACTTGGCGAAGTAATAATGCATTTGGCGAAGTATTTGGCAAGATATTGAATGGGCAAGATATGCATATTTGTGACGACATTTGTGACGACATTTGTGACGATGTTTATGGTGTAAATGCTTAGTTTTGTTACATTATGCTGCTTTATTTAAAACATATTTAATATATATTGCGTATTGTTATTATGCATAATTCTCTCCCTCCGTCGACGCCATCTTGTGAATAAAGCCCTTATATAAGGGCTTTTTTTATGCTTAATGGTATTTTTGACGACATTTGTGACGACATTTACATTTTTTTGACAAAAAATAACTAAAACATCATTTATTTAAATTTGTTACGATATTTCTGTTAATTCGCCATTATACAGCTATTTATTCGCCAAGCGATGGCGAGTGCATAACCCTTTAAAATAAAGGCTTACGGCAATTATTTTATTATTTCGCCAAACATTTCATCACAATAAGAGCCATTTGGGATTGCTAAGATTCGGCAGGAAATAGAATAACAAATAAAGATTATAGTCCTTTTGAACTGATTTCAGCTAAAGCATCGAATAGAAAGGCATTAAATACTATAATTAATTTCATTAAAGATAGTGTTTCTTCTGTGGTTGAGCCTACTAAACAAGTCATATTAGAAATGTTATTTGATGATATGAAGGATGTAAATGAGGTAGTTGAGGAATATAACAAATTTAAAAACAATGAATGATTAGAAAAAGCGATACGGTAGCATATGTCTGTGCTTTGTATCGCTTTATTTATTTTTATTCTATCAAATTGGATAGTAAAGTTTGTTATTTTTGATAAATATAATGTTTCATGAATCGATCTAATACAATCCATTCTTCTTCGTCTAGTGAGACTAAAGTAGATATGAATTTTCTTTGAATTTTCGCAATATCAGAATTAGAAGAAATAGCGTTTTCATAGAAATTTCGAATTTCATCTTCTTTTGATTTAGGGGTAAACATCTCACCGTTTCCATTGATTAACCATTCTTTATTTACATTGAATTGGCGACAAATGGCTAATAGATTTCCTTTTGATAGACTGTTTTCACCATTTTCAATTTTAGATACAGCTGCTTTTTTAATACCTATTATTTCTCCAAATTGTTCTTGACTGATTCCTTTACGTAATCTAACTTTCTTAACACGTGTTCCTATTTCATCACTCATTGTAATAAACCTTTCTATTTCATAATTATAATTAAGAAAAGTATCTTTAATCAACGTAATCGTTTGACCAAGTCTATGAAAGATACTATAATGTTTCTTGTAGATACTTAGGGAGTATATTATGGAAAATATAACTTTGGAAGAGCTAGAGATTTTGAAAAGTATTAAAGAATCTTTAAAAAATCTTGATGAGAAAGAGTTGAATGAAACATTGGATTTCATGAATAAACTTAAAGCTGAAAAGAACACTTCTAATTGTTAATGAATCTGTATTTTTGATATCTCAGATGAAAGGTAAGGATAGTTTAATGAAAAAGGAAAAATTATTATCAAGTCTTGCTGCTACTAGTTTAGTGTTGACACAGGCAGGACAGTTAAGTGTATTTGCAGAAGAAAATAACAATAGCGTAATAGAACCTGCAACATCAGAAAAAGAAACTACGACTATAGAAAAGACAGAAAAAGAATTATTACAAGAAAAAATCGATGAGGCTCAGAAGAAAGCTGATGAAGCAAAAAAAGCAGAAGAAAAAGCTCAAAAGGATTATGATACATACAACGAAGGCACTTATATTCCTACAAAGGTAAATGTCAATACATTAAAGAGCAACTATGATGCATCTTCTTTAGAAGCACAGAAAGCTATTGTAAGCGAGTTAGAAAAACAAGTGGCCAATCTAGAAGAAAATCAAAAGAAATTAGGACAAGCCAATGAACAGAAAAAGTCATTGCAGACACAATTGGATGAAACAACAAATGCACTTGCCGATGCTAACTCTAAATTACAGGAAGCTCAGAAAAAATATGATGCTTTACTAAACGGAACATCTGAAGAAGAGATTTCAAAAGATGTTGAAGAAAAAGGAAAAGCTTTAGCAGAAGCTCAAAAATCTTTAGAAGAGGCACAAACAACTGTTTCAATCTTAACACAACAAAAGGCAGAAACTGAAGCAAAAGTAACAGAAGCTACACAGAATGTAGAAAATGCACAAAAAGCCTATGCAGAAACACAGGCAAGTGTGAATGAGGCAAAAAAAGCATTAGATACTGCCACAACTAACTACAACGAAAAAAAGGCAATCTATGATGGAGCAAGTGATCCTACAATCAAAGCTCAGTATGAGGCAGATATCAAAAATGCAGAAAATGAATTAGTCACTGCACAGACAAATCTACAGGTTGCACTTGAAAATCAAACAGCAAAAGCAAATGCTGTAACAAGCGCAGAAAAAAGTCTTTCAGATGTTAATCAGAAAATTCTAAATCTAGATGCACAAATTGCAGAGAAGAAAAAGACTTTAGATGAGCTAAATCAAACTATCAGCGATGCAGAAACTGCATTAAATGAGGCAAAGGCACAGTTAGAGACTGCGAAAGCAAATCAAGCATCTAAAGAAAAAGAATTAGAGACTGCGAAAGCTAAACTAGAAAAAGCAAAGCAGGATGTTATGACACACCAGAGAAAGGTAAGTGAAGCTCAAGAAGCTGTCATTGCACAAGAAAAGATAGTTACACAACTACGAGCAGATAAAGAACAAGCTCAGGCAAAAATTGAACAAGGGTCAAAAGGGTTCTTTGAAGCTTATGGATACACAGATGCTTTAAAAATCTTAGAGGCACAAAGCACTGCAAATGGTGGAAGTACGAATATCGGTGCAGAAAATGATGCAACAAGTTTAGAAAACTTTAAACGTGCATTAAGTATGGTACGATATGGAAATGCTTTAAGAACCAGTGACACAAACTTCACAGGACGAGAAGATTTAAAAGTAAATCCAACATTGTTTGCGATTGCACAGGTGCAAATCAATGCGACAGCCAATGGAAAAGTATTTGGACACTCTGGACTATATAATGTTGGTGAAAATATCACCGCTTCTCCATGGGCTGATAACGATAAAGAGCTTTATGAAGGATGGTATGATGAAGAGAAACAGGTCTATGACTATATTACTGCCAAAGGGTGGACAATTACCGAAGTACGAAATGATGAAACTAAATACAATGAGGTCATGAATGCTGTAGGGCACAGTAATATTCAAGTAGGGCACTATAAGAATCTAATCGGATTAAACAGTGATGTAACAGGAACAGCCTATATCTATTCGAAGACACCTGCTCCAGATGGATACAGATGCAACGCGGGACAAGTGTTTGATTATGTAGCTCGTTCCAACTATATTACGGAAGTCAATACGATGACCATTGATGAATTTGAAGCTCAGTTCAATGCATACTATAACAAGCTGATGAATGCAGATGGTATCTTGAATGATGGAGAGTTAAAATTAGAAGCCTTGAAGGCAGAGTTGGAAAATCAGAGACAAGTTTTAGGTACTAAGACTGCGGCTCAGACAAATGCACAAACAAATGTAGCAACTGTGCAAACACAGGTTACACAGGCAACCAATGCGACTGCACGTGCTGAGGCAGATGTAGCGACTAAGCAGGCGGCATTTGACAAGTTGCGCGATGATGATACTGCTTTAAATATGGCAAAGGAAATTGTCGGCTTAAAGACACAGAAAGCACAGTTAGAAACTGTTGATCGTGCAGAGGCACAAAAAGCTCTTGAAAATGCTCAACAAGAGAAGAAGTCTGCAGATCAGAATGTTGAAAGCAAAAAAGGTATTGTAAATGATGCACAAGCAACTTTGAAAAAGAGAAAAGATATCTTAGATGAAGCAAATAAAGGTATCGAAACTGCAAAAGCAAATCTAGATGTGGCAGAAAAAGATGTTGATGCTAAATCAAAGATTTTAGGCGAAGCTAAAAATAACGAAAGAACTAAGAAGGCTTTATATGAGGCAAGTCAGGCAACATTAGAGACTGCAAAAGAAAATGCTCAACAAAAAGTGGATGAGTTAGAAACTGCAAAAGCAGAAGAAGCTAAAAAAGCAAGTGCGGTACAGACTGCAAAAACTGATTTTGAAACAGCTACTTTAAAACAAAAGAGTTTAAATGATTTGAAAGCAGAGATTGCAGATACTCAGGAACAGATTGGTGCATATCAAAAAGCAATTGAAGGCTTCAACGGAGCTATTACAAAATTAGATGAAACTATTGGTCAATTAGAAAATGAGCAAGCTTCTATTGAAGATGTCAAAGGACAAGTCGAAAAAGCATATGAAGCTTATAAGAAGTTAAGCGCAGATCCAACAGGGTTCATGGATGTCGTTGACAGTGACAATGATGTTGTACTTGGATTGTATTCAAAAATGGGTTCTATGCGAACTGCATACGAGGAATATGCAACTGCTTTAAATGTGTTCTTAGGTGTAGAAGCTCAATGGAATGCAAATAAAGAACAATTGGAAAGTGCAAGTCGTGACTACGAAACTGCAAAAGCTGAGCTTGATAAAGCAAATAAAGCGTTGACTTCTTATCTAGATAAGATCAAAAAAGAAGAAGAGGCTAAGAAAGCCGAAGAAGAGGCAAAGAAAAAAGCAGAAGAGGAAGCTAAGAAGGCAGAGGAGGAAGCTAAAAAAGCAGAAGAGGAAGCTAAGAAAGCTCAGTCTGAAGCTCAGAAAAAGACAGATACAGTCAATACGGGTGCAGGAACTGCTTTAGGATTCTATGCATTAAGTGGTGTTCTAGGATTAGCAGGTGTTGCATTTACTGGAAAACATGCTCGAAAAGAAGATTAATTATTCTTTCGACTGCAGAAAATAAAACTAATGAAGGAGAGAAATATTCTCTCCTTATTTTATAGAAAAGAGGATAGATTTACTTATGCCATATCGAATAAAAGTACAGAATAAAATGGGGGATTGGTATCAAATTTTTCCAGATGACGTAATGCTAAAATCTTTTTTGAAAGTAATGAAGGAACAAGGTGCTATTTTTCAAGAGGATGGGAGTTTTACTTGTGAAGTTTATGAAATACAAACCGTAATTGATTCTATTGAAGAATATATTAAAGATAAACAAAAAGAATTTAATTCGCCTCGTGCATTGCACACAAGGATTCAAATAAGACAACTAGAAATGAATAAGGGTATTTATAAGGTTGTTCCAAATAGTTTATTTGATTTAACAAATGACTTTGTACCATCAACTCAAAAAAAGAATACGGGATATGCATTAGAACCGACATGGAGAATCATTGAAAAGAATGCAATAACATGGATCATGTTTATGAACTATAACTTCATTAAATTCATTGAAAGTTCTATAGTGCGTGTAGACGAGACACATTTCAAACTACAAGATGGTGAAAAAATAAGAATCATAGGGGAATTTAGAAAATAAAAGGTGTAAATGAATAAATAATGTTTATTTGAAAACATTTTGAAAACCTCTTTGAAAACCTTTATAAAATTATGTGATATGTGATTAGTGATTAATGGCTTATAAATAACTCCTTATTTTAATATCACAAATCACACAATATACTACTAGTCTCTTTCAAAATCGCTTTGGTGCTTTATAAATTTAGAAATACTCTTATTAGTTTTTTTCTTCATTTGTGGTTTAAAAGGTTTCTGTTTTGTTATTTGAGCATAGTTCTTCATACTGATATTATTTGTAGTTGATTGTTTTGAAGCATTCAATTTAAAACGTTCTACAAGCGCATTTAATGCCTCTTTGACCCGTTCTATCATATACTTCAAGTATTCCTTATGATACTTGCGTTGTCCCTTATGGGTAGTTACTGCAGGCTTCATAACTGTATCAATAAACATCAACCTCCTTATTTTTTAAGAAGAATAATGGCTGCTTCGCAGCTGTCGCACTGCGTGCGAGCAAGTGACTTTACTTTATTTTTTTCAATTCTTCTTCAATATCTGCAAACTCTCTTTCGTAGCTTAATATGTCGTATTCACTTAACCTTGCTTCATTTTTTATGGTTTCAAATTCCATCTCCAATTGAGCAAGGTGATCATAGATGCCTCTAATTTTAGATACATTAAAAAGATATTCATCATTATCCGTCAACGCTTTTTTTTCGCACATATAAACTGAGTTGTTCAATTCCATATGTTTTACTTTTACTTTTTAATGTTTCATATTTTTTTTGTAAAACGAACTGTGACACGTTTATTTTTATTCATTTTCAAATCCCCCCTATGATTTATAGCTCTATTTTTTCGCAATGAGCTTTGAGAAGCTCCATTGCACTTAACCGTATTGTACCTTCTTTCTGTCCGCTTTTTATTTTCATTATTCGCTCCCTTACCCCCTCTCTTTCCTCTGTTTTTAAAAAGTAGCAAGCACGTCATTTGTTTAACACAAACGACCAAGCTTTTTAGG
>ERZ857998.2959-NODE-2959-length-14734-cov-3.486069_pt1 | contig 14734 bp, 6 predicted proteins | sample MGYA00519954_ERZ857998 | MGnify/ENA primary metagenome ERZ857998 (study PRJEB31778, sample SAMEA3449424) | human gut metagenome | biome: human gut; feature: human-associated habitat; material: faeces | place: United Kingdom | collected 2010/2012 ...
CCGACTCCGCGGGAGCGGTCACGGGCGTACCGTCGGGCAGCGCGCCCAGCAGATCGAACGACCCCGACGAGAAGTGCAGCGCGCTCTGCCCCGAAGAGATGATGGCGCAGCGCCGCCCCGCTTTCGAAAGGCGGATGCCGCAGACGAGTCCCGCCAGGCCGCCGCCGATGATTACACTATCGAATTTCATATCGTCATTTCGTATTGTTAGCACTCGTTAAACCGCACACGCCGTAGTAGAGCCACATCGTGAACTCGCTCTCGCGCAGCGTATCGCCCCACGCCACGGGGGCCATGCCCTTCCAGCGTTCGTTGAGGAACGCCGTCAGATCCTCCTTGGCGCGCCGCACGCAGTACTTGCCCGCTTCGGCCATCAGCCCCGCGGCGCGGCAGGCGCACAACTCGCCCTGACAGGTACCCATGCCCACACGGGTGCGCCGGCGCAGGTCGACCAGATTGTTCACGTCCAGCTCATTGAGCGCATACTCCACCTCGCCGACCGACACCTCCTCGCATTCGCACACCAGCGAACGCCGGGCGGCATCGCCCGCAGCCACCTTGCCGGCCATGTCGCCGTGACGGTGGATCGACGAGGCGCGCTGCGCCACCGGCACCGAGATCAGACGACGATTGACCTCCTCCTCCGGCTCGCGCGAGCCGGGCAACTTCTCCTCGGCGGTGGTACATTTGGCCGTAAGATTCAACTTTTTGCAAATCAAGTCGGTCGTCCACTCCGCCATCAGACGGTAGGTCATCAGCTTGCCGCCCGTGATGGTCACGAAGCCCTCCAACCCGTCGCGCGTGGCGTGGTCGAGCACCACGATGCCGCGGCTCACGCTGCGGCCGCTCGGATCGTCGTCCGACGCTACCAGCGGACGCACGCCGGCGTAGGCGCGCAGGATGCGCGTATGTTCCAGCGACGGGGCCAGTTTCATTCCCTCGCGCAGCAGCAGGTCGACCTCGTCGGCCGTCACGTACATGTCGTCCACCTCGTCGAAGGGCACCTTGCTCGACGTGGTGCCGATCAGCGAGATCGTATCGCCCGGCACCAGGATGTCGGCGTCGGCCGGCTTGCGGCAGCGGTTGAGCACGATGTTGTTCACCCTGTGGCCGAAGATCAGCAGCGAGCCCTTGGCCGGCAGCATGTTGACCGTCACCCCCGCCTTGCGGGCGATGTCGTGCCCCCAGATGCCGCCCGCGTTGACCACCACCTGCGCGCGGTATTCGGCCGTCTGGCCCGTCTTGCGGTCGAGCACCTTGACGCCCGTGATGCGGTTCTGTTCGCGCAGAAAGTCGAGCACCTCGTGGTAGGTCAGCACCTCGGCGCCGTGCGCCTTGGCATCGATGACGTTGGCGGCCGTCAGCCGGAACGGATCGACCGCGCCGTCGGGAACGCGCACCGCGCCGATCATCGCCGGATTGGCCGACGGTTCGAGTCGCAGCGCCTCCTTCGGGTCGATCACGTCGGCCCGGATACCCGCCGCACGACACGCTTCGACGAACTTGGCCTGGAATTCCAGCCCGTCTTCGGGCAGGCTCAGGAACAGACCGTCGGTCTGCTCGACGCAATGGCTGGCGATCCGGCGCAGGATCATGTTCTCCTTGATGCACTCCTCGGCCGACTCGCGGTCCGTCACGGCATAGCGTGCGCCGCTGTGCAACAGACCGTGATTACGGCCCGTCGCACCCGTGGCGATGTCGCCTCGTTCGAGCAACAGCGCACGGATACCGCGCAGGGAGCAGTCGCGGGCCACACCCGCACCCGTAGCGCCGCCGCCGATAATAATCACATCGAATTGCTTTGTCATAGGATATTTTCGTTTTCGATTATTTTCCGCATACAAAGGAACGCATAAAACGAAAAATTTCAAAATAAAACCGTAAAAATTTCATAACGAAACCGACATTTCTTCGAGCCGTCCCCCTTTCCGAATGTCAAAATCCCCCTCCTCACGGACATAGCGCCCGACAATCGCAAACGAAACCGGACGAAAAGCGGGACGGCATTCCGCCGTCCCGCATCGCAAATTCGTCCGAAAGAGGGGTCAACGACCCGCCGCGAGGGTGAAATCGCCCATCAGACCGTAGTCCTGCTGCACGTAGTCCTTACCGGAGGGATACTCCTTGACCCCGCGCCAGAAGGCCGGCGTGATCCGTTTGAAGTGCGCGGCGTGCAGCGGTCCCATGAGGTTGTAGTTGCTGCCCACGACCTTCACCTCCACACGGTTGCGGCCCGCCACGAACCACTCCGTCACGTCGACCGTATACGGCTCCGCATAGACGATACCGGCCGAACGGCCGTTGACGAGCACCTCGCAGACCGTACCCTTCCACTCGCCCAGCGCCACTTCGTAGTAGGGCGCCTTTTCGGCGACATCGAACTCCCGCGCATAGGTCACCTTGCCGGGATAGCAGGGCCAGCCCTGCGCCTTCCAGCTGCCGGCGGCGAAATCGCCCGGAGCGACGATGTTCCACCCTTTGGCGGCCGGTTCGAGCCGGAAATCGCCCAGGATGTAGATCGGTTCGATCTCGGCCAGCACGCGCATCGGCGAGCACTCCATCGTCAGCACGTTCTCGCCCGTGCGCACGGCATCGCCGAGGGGCATGAAGCGCATTTCGGGATCGATCCAGTGCTTGTCGGACAGGGCTTTCAGCTCCACGCCGTTGAGCGTCACGCGGTAGAGTTCGGGCTGCTCGACGACGGCCTGCAAGCGGCTGCGGTCGACACCGGACGTCACCGTGAACCGGTACGACGCCTTGAATCCGCCCATCGTGAAGGTGTCGCGGCGCACGGTATGGTCGCGGAACTGCACCGAGGTGCTCCACGGATTGCCGGCCTTGAAGCCGTGATGCTGGTAGGCGAGTTTGGCCGCGTCGTAACTGTTCAGATCCGGATAGACCTTGCCGTCGAGTTCCAGATCGCAGAAATCGATCGTCATCACGTTGGGCGCGTCGGGCTTCGCCGTCAGACCTCCCGCGGCAGGAACCGCCGTCAGCACGCGCCGCGCAGGCGCGGGTGCCAACCCTTCGCGCTCCTCGTCGAAGACGTAGAGCAGCAGGCTGCCGGCCGGATGGAGATCGTAGGCGATCGTCAGCCGGTCGCCCTCGCGCTGCGCCTCGTAGCCGCGGATCTCGCCCGTGCGGGTATCGAGCAGCGCGGCCTGACGTCCTTGCAGCGTCACCGTACCCCGGACGGGGCGCGTAAGGCTCGAATTGGCGAGGAACAACAGCTGTCCGTCGTCCATGCGGCGGCGATGGTGGAAGAGATAGTTGCCCTCCGGCGCATCGAATGCGATTTCGGGCGTGGCGAAGAGCGAGTAGTCGATCGGTTCGCCCGCATCGGCGCGCGTCACCTTCGCCGGATCGGCGAAGAAGGCCTCCGCCTCGGCGCTCCTCGCACCGTCCACATACTGCGGCGTACCGTAGGCGATGATCCGGCCGCCCTTCGCGGCGAACCGTTCGAGCAGGTCGAACGTCGCGGCGTCGACGTTCTCCATCTGCGCCGGCAGCACCACCGTCCCGTAGGCGCGTTTACCCACGACGAAGCGGTCGCCCTTGACCGAACCGTGGTTGAGCAGGATGTTCTCCGACCCCAGATCGAACTCCACCTGATGCCGTTCCAATGCGGTGATGAAGGCCTGGAACTCCTCGCCCATCGTCCGCCAGCGGTTCGGGCGCGGCGCGTTGTAAGTGTAGTACATCCAGATCGAGGTGGTGGGTTCGAGCACCAGCACGTCGTTGTACTGGCCGCCCGACGAGAGCGCCAGCGACAGACGGGCGAAGTGGAGGTTCAGCTCGCGGTAATACTCCCACCACGGCGAATGGGGCGTGAAGGCGGGCGGATAGTCGTACTTGCGCGCACCGGCGATGCTCAGCGGTGCGATATGCTGGTTCATGAAGTTCACGCCCAGCGCATATTCCCAGTCGCCCTGACGCTTGAAGTCGCGCAGCGTCATATCCCAACCGCCGCCGCCGTAGGATTCGCTCAGCTTGCGCACGCGCCCCATCTGGTTGGCCGCACTGTTGACCTCCTTCACAGAACGCACGTTGCCGAAGTGGGCGTTGGGCGATTTGACGTCGAATTTGTTGTACAGCAGGTCGATGCCCGGCATCTGCTGCCAGGCGTACATGGCCATATTGTCGGGGTTGTGCCCCATGTCGGGCCACCCGTGCTCCCAGAAATGGCCGGTGAAGACCAGGTTGTTGCGCTCGCAATAGTCGTGGCAGACCTTGATATAGCGATCCAGGAAGAGATTCATCAGCACGTCGCGGTAGTTGTGCCGCACCTGCCGCCACGGACCGACCTCCTCCCAGAGCGAGACCAGATTGGGTTCGAGATCGTATCCCCAGCGGGCGCGGAAGGCATCGAACAGGTCGGGTGTCCAGCGGATCGACTCGCGGTCGGTCACCACGATCTGCGGCTCGTCGGTGAACCAGCCCGGAACGGTGCCGCCGAACTCCTCGCCCACGACCTTCTTGTAGCCGTCAAGCGTCAGTTCGATGAATTTGTCGGCCACGCCCTCGTGCATCAGATCCACGTACGAGAAGCCGCTGTACCACGGCGACGTGGGGTTGTAAGCCTTGTAGAAGAGGTAGTAATCGCCCTTTTCGCCACGCCGCGAAACGGCTTCGGCCGTAATGTCGGTGAAGGCGTCGCCTTCACGTCGCAGGCAGCAGAAGAAGCGGTCGACCGTATCGGGCAGCACCCCGGCACGCAGGTATTTGAGCGCCACGCCCTCGTCGTAGCTCTCGGGCATCGCCTCGTTGACGTGGCCGCCCGCGAAACCGCTCGGATAGGAGTTCTCGTCGTAGATCCAGACGTTCATGTCCAGTTCGCGGCCCTTCTCCATCGTATGGCGGAAGAGCGAGAACCAGTTGTCGTCGAGATACTGCGTCACCATGCCCGGACGGGGGTGTACGAAGACGCCGCCGAAGCCCTTGTCTTTGAGGTCGGCCATCGCTTCGTCGATCCGTTCGGGCGTCACGACCTTGTTCCAGACGAAGAGCGGCGCCGAGCCGTACTCCTTGGAAGGTGCCGCGAACTGCGCGCTCAGGCTCTCGAAATCTTCCGCAGCCGGAAGATTGCGCCCGTCCGGCGCAGCGCAGGCGACGGTCAACAGCCCCAAAAGGGGCCATATCGCACTTCGGAATGTTCGTTTCATCGGTTGCATAACAAGTCAGATTAATAGTTGGTTTGTTCTCTCTGCCGTTTACGAATTCTCCGCCGGCCGCCGTCACCGGCCGTCGGCGGAGAAATCCGTCGTTCGAATCTGCGGCATCAATACCCGGGGTTCTGCTCCATCGCCGTGTTAGTGTTCATCTCACCGACCGGAATGGGCCACAGGTAGTCGCGGTTGGGGTTGAAGACGCGCGTCTGGGCCAGGTAGCGGTCGTCGGCACCCGGAGGCGTCGCGCCGTAGACCTCGCCGTTCATCACCTGCTCGGCGATCCGCCAGCGGCGGATATCGAACAGACGGTGTCCCTCGAAGGCCAGTTCCACACGGCGCTCGCGGCGTACCAGTTCGCGCAGCTTCGTCTGCGTAGCGTACTTTGTGCGATCCACGGGCGGCATTCCCGCACGGTCGCGGATGTCGTCGAGATAGTCGTAGATATTCGGATCGCTCAGCTGGTTCAGCTCGATGGCAGCTTCGACGTAGTTGAGCAGCACCACCGCATAGCGCATGTTCTGGAAGTCGAGCTTGCCGCCGTCCGTACTGCTGTAATTGGTGCGGTCGGTTTCGTTCGCCCACTTCTTGATCCAGTAACCGGTCTTCGTCGAACCCTCCTTGCCGATGGCGTCCTTGTGCGAAGGCTCCCACGGATGGGCCGTATAGCCGAGGAAGGTCTCGGTGGGGAAGATGATCGACATGCCCAGACGCGGATCGCGCTTTTCGGGCTGCGGGTCGAGCTGGTAGGCCCGTTTCTCGTCGGCGGGCAGTTCGTCGAGCGTGCGGCCGTCGAGCAACTCGAACTCGTCGACGAGCGACGCCGTGGGCGACAGACCGGTCTGGCCGTTACCGCCGTCGGGCGGAGCCAGACGGCGCTGCACCTGACGCATACCCAGCTCGGTGGTGAGGATCGACTCCTTCGTGTCGTTGTTGTAGGCCTCGTGGATGAACTGCCGGCGGAAACTGTCGGCCGGATCGGCCGTGCTGCGATAGAGGTCGTAAATTCCCAGCTTGATTACCTCCTCGGCCCACTTCTTGGCATTGGCCCAGTCGCCGACATAGAGATAGAGGTAGGACATCCACGCATAGCAGGCGCCCTTCGTCCAGCGCCAGCGCTCCGACTTGGTCTGCGGCACGACCGGCAGGTTGTGCGACGCACCCTCCAACTCGCCGGCGATCCAGTCGACGACCTCCTGCTGCGGACGGCGCACGAGGAACTGCTCGGTCGGCAGCGTCGAGTGGTCGACGAGCGGAATATCGCCGAAGAAGAGGAAGAGCTCCAAATGGTAGAACGCCCTGAGCGCACGCGCCTCGGCGGCGAAACGGTCGACGGTCTGGATGCCTTCGTGCGGCGCCGCGTCGGGGGCCACCGTCGCCTGCTGGTAGTGCTCCATGAAGCGGCAGCAACGGCGTATCACCGTCCATTTCATGTTCCATATCTTGTTGCAGACATCTTCGCTCGACGATGTAATTCCCGCCGTAAAGGCGTTGTAGGAGACATAGTTGGCCGAGCCGACTCCGTTGTCCGTCAGTGCCTCCATCTCCACGCGGGCATTGGGATAGCCGCTCGCCTGCGACTGCTTGACATCGTGATTGACATAGGTGATGGTGCCCGACGGCATGGGCTTGTAGAGGTTGTTGAGCGCCGTGTTGAGCTGCCCCTTGTTCTGCCACCACTCCTCGTCGGTCGTCTGGTTGGGCACGTCGCGCACCAGAAAATCCTCGCATCCGGCCATCAGCGCACCGCCGGCCATCAGCAGCAGGAGCGCTGCGCGGGAGAGGTATCCTTTGATATGATCGATATAGTTCATAATTGTCTACTGTTTAGGTGTTACCGGTTAGAAATTCACATTCAGACCGACGGAATAGGTCTTGAACATCGGGTAGGTGGTGTGCGTGCCCTTCGTCTCGGGGTCGATCAGCTCGACCTTGGTGAAGGTGAAGGGATTCTGCACGTTCACGTAAACACGGAAGTTACCGGCATGGATCTTCTTGGCCAGCGCCTTGAAGTTGTAGCCCAGCTGCATGTACTTGATACGGACGAAGGCGCCGTTCTCCTTCCAGAAGGTCGACAGCAGCGCATTGTTGCCCGGATCGGTCGTCACGCGCGGCAGTTTGGCGTTGCGGTCGGGATTCTCGGCCTTCCAGTGGTCGAGGTGCCAGCGCTGGGGCGTACCGCCGTACTCCGGATCGAGCGGGTTCGAGATCAACCCCTGATAGAAGATCGGCACGTATCCCACGCCGTTGACCTGCATGTCGAAGTCGAGGTTCTTCCAGCGGAACGAGAGGTTGCCGTAGTAGACGCTGTGCGGATCCTGGTCGCCCAGCGGCACGCGGTCGTCGGTCGTAATCACCTTGTCGCCGTTGGTATCCACGTAGCGGATGTCGCCGGGCAGCTGCGCCGTCGTAGCGCCGTCGTAGCCGCCGATGATCGGCACGCGGAAATCGAGGTCGTCCTGCGTGAGCAGGTGATCGGCCTGATAGCCGTAGTACTCCTTGATGGCGTGTCCCTTGCGATAGATCGTATTGCCGTTGATAAGCTCGTCGTTGGTGATTTCGAGCCACTTCGACTTGTTGTAGGAGTAACCCAGATTGATGCTGAAATCGATGTCCTTCGTAAAGGAGTGGTTGAAGCCCACGCCGATCTCGTAACCCTTCACCTCGGCCTTTCCGACGTTCATCGGTGCGGCCAGCAGCCCCGAGCTGGGCGTCGAAGGCACGTTGACGATCATGTCGTCGGTCACCTTGCGGAACCAGTCGAAGGTCACTTCGAGCTTCTGCCCGAAGAGGCTCAGGTCGACGCCCGCGTCGAGAATCTTCACCTTCTCCCACGTCAGGTCGGGGTTGCCGTTGACGATTTCGTTACCCGAGTTGTCGATAATGGTCTGATAGCGGTAGAGCGCCACGTTGTTGTTGCCCAGCATACCGTAGGAGGCGCGGATCTTGAAGTTGTCGATGAACCGGGCGTTCTGCATCCACGGTTCGCGGTTGACGTTCCAGCCCACGGCCACCGAAGGGAAGTTGCCCCACTTGTGCCCGTCGCCGAAGAGCGACGAACCGTCGCGGCGAATGCCGACCTCGGCCAGATACTTGTCCTTGTAGCTGTAATAGGCCTTTCCGAAGAACGAGAGCAGCGCCACGTCGTCCCAGCCGTTGCGGCGGTCGACCTCTTCGTTCCATCCGCCCAGAATGTTGATGCGGTGGTCGCCGAACTCCTTCGTCCAGTCGAGCGTCGCGCCGACCATCCAGTAGCTCGTGCGCGTGGTATAGGTGGCCGACTTCACGGCGCCGAACGTTCCCGACTCGTTGCCGGAGAAGTAGTCGAGGAAGACGTAGGCGTTGCGGTCCTTCTTGTCCATGCCCGATGCGATGCGGTAGCCCACCTGTCCTTTGAGCGTCAGGCCGGGAATGATATGCCACGTGGGGCGGGCGTTGATCGTCACGTAGTCGCGCACGCTCTCCACCTGCGTACCGCGTTCGAGGTTGGCCAGCGGGTTCATCCACTCGAAATAGACGCCGTAGTAGTCGTATCCGGGCTTCTGTCCCTCCTTGCGGGGATATTTCGAGACGAGCGTCGGCGGCGCGAGATAGATGTAGTCCAGAATGGTCTTGTTCATCGTCTCGGGCTGACGCTGCGTATCGCGGCCGACGAACATGTCGACGAACATCATGATGTCCTTGTTGAGGTTCACCGTCGTGTTGGCACGCACCGTCAGACGTTCGAATCCGTTGTCCATCACCTTGTACATACCGTCCTGATTGAGATACTGCGCCGACAGGGCGAAGCGCGCGGTGGTGTTACCGCCCGACACGGTGAAGTTGTGCTCGTGGATCGGGGCCGTCTCGCGCATCGTCTCCTTCATCCAGTCGGTGCTGGGATAGTGGATCGGGTCGCTCCCCTCGCGCGTGATCCGAATCTGTTCGGGGGTATACTTGTCCACACCCGTGGTATTGCGGTTGGCCTCGTTGATATACTCCATGTAGGTGGCTCCGTCGACGAAGTCGGGCAGGTAGATCGGCTGCTGAATACCGAAATAACCGTTGTACGACACCGAAACCTTGCCGGCCGAACCGCGCTTGGTCGTGATGAGGATAACGCCGTTACCGGCTTTGGCGCCGTAGATCGACGCAGCGGCAGCGTCTTTGAGGATCGACACCGACTCGACGGGCGAGGGATCGAGCTTGTCCATGTCGAACTCGAAGCCGTCGACCAACACCAGCGGGTCGGAACCCAGAAGCGACGCCACGCCGCGGATCTTGATCGTCGCGCCGTCACCGCCCGGAAGGCCCGAACTCTGAGTCACCAGGATACCCGTCGTTCCGCCCTGCAAGGCCTGCGACAGACGGGTGATGGGCTTGTTTTCGAAATTGGAGGGCGCCACCGCGCCGACCGAAGCGGCGATATGCTTGCGCTGCTGCGAAGTCATACCCGTCACCACGACCTGGTCGATACTGGTCAGTTCCTCCTCCATTGCGATCGAAAGGTTGGCCACGCTTTTGTTCACCCGATACTCTTTGCCCGTGTACCCGATAAACGAAAAGGTGAGCACGTCGCCGTGTTTGGCCTTGATCGAGAAGAATCCTTCGGCGTCGGTCGTCGTTCCGCGAACCGTTCCCTGCACGAGCACCGTCACGCCCACCAGCGGCGTGGGAGGGTCTTTCGTATCTACGACGACGCCCCGGATATCCAACAATTCGTCAGCCGGCCGCGCCGCAAAGGCGAGGGGGGGGGAAAATCAATGCCAGGCCGGCCGACAGGCAGGCCAGACAAAACAGTCCGAGCCGAGAGCCGAAGGCTTTCGACCGGTTCGTTACTGGTCTAAGTTCATCCATGATTCATAGTTTTAAGTTTGTTTACATCTATCGGAGATAGGGATCGGCTGGTGTCGGCGGCCGTTTCGGCTCCCTGCTGTCCGTTTCCGCTTCTCGCAGCGGCCGCACGAACTGTCCGGCGGCACGGAAAAAGGAGGTCTGACGGCTTTTTGTTACATAATTGTACACTAATATAGAATGTTCGGAAACGGCGTCGTTACGCATTTTGATTTATAGATTTCAAAAAATGACTCTCCCGGGACAATCGATAGAATCAGGCGGCAATATCCCATTTTGCACCGCCGCGCCGCCGAAGCCCGACGACCCGAGCGGGCCTTGCCCGAAGCCCCCGCCGAGGCGGGGGGTTGGGGGTGGGTCCAATCTGCAAACGCGGCTCCGCCGCGAACGCTCCGACGGCCGGTCGGGTGCATCGGATCGGAAATCCGACGGGGTGCGAAGCCGTATATAGCTACCAAAATAAAGAGAGGCGCGGCTTCTGCGGGCCGCACCCCTCTCTTACCATCGTGCCGGATTCCGAAACTCCGGCGCGAATCACTCGGCCGGAACGATCAGGACGTTGTCGAGGAACCAGCGGTTGGTAAGCCCGTTCTCCTTGGCGAAGACCGCACTGAACTCGATGTGCGTCTCGGCCGTCGCGCCTGCGACGTTCACCGTACAGGACTTCATCTCCCGTTTCTCGCTGATCTGTACCTTCGCCTCCTTCTGGCCGTCGATCGTACCCGGGCCCACGACGATCACCTTGATTTCGGGATTGTCGCTCTTCGTGCTCGACGAAGGATCCTCCCACCAGCAGCAGGCGTCGAAGCTCACGGTGATGTCGGTCGCCCCCGTCAGTTTTTCCAGCGCCGGCGTCTGAATCCAGCCGACGGCCGATCCGGTACCCAGTTTGAGCATCCCCGTAGCGCCGTAGACCGAATTGTTGCCCGTGTGTCCGGCCGCATTGTTGCCGCCTACCCAGCCGTCCAGGCCGACCGCCGAGCGGTAGGCCGCGCTGTGGGTCGTCCAGAGGTTGGCCGCCGCCGAATTGGCATTGCAGTATTTCTCATAGGGCACGAAGATCTGATCGAGCGCCTTGCCTGTCGGATTGTCGTTCACACCGCCTGCAAACGCCGTATAGACGTTGTTGCCGCCGTAAGCCAGATAGCGGAAATCCTGGAAGAGTACGGCGTCGGCCGGCACCTCCGGTTCAGCCTTCGTCGTCACGGGACACAGCTCCGTCCACTTCGAGTCGATCTTGCCCGCATCGTCGGCAACCCCCTCGGACGGGCAGCGCTTCACGCGGAAATAGTAGGTCGTTCCGGGATCGAGCGCCCCGATGATGAAACGGTTGTAAACATACTTCGGATTCTTGTCGTCGTTGCTGTTCACCTCGTAGGTGAACTCGCGCACCACCCCGGCGTCGTCCGCATCGGAATCCAGCAGCTGCCATGCCCACTTTCTGGTGCGTACGGTGCTGTGGTCGTTGTCCCACTCCATGATGATCTCGTGCGAATCGGCACGGAAGACGTAGAGTCCCGTCGGCGCCGCCATGCGGTTGGCCGTTTCGCTCTTCACCTCGTAGGGGCCGAAGCTCTTGTCGCCGAGTTCGACGGCGACCTTGAAGAGCACCTCGCCGAAGGTCGTGGGCGTACCCGTCACGGCCATGCGCGCCACGCCGCTGCCCGCGTCGAGCGTCACCTCGCCCGCAGCCACCGACAGGCCGTCCGAGCCCTCGCCCGACAGCGTCGGCGTGACGGTCAGCTTCTCGCCGCCCACCGCACGCGAATAGTTCACGGCGATGTAGGTCTTCTCGACCGGTTCGTCTTTGGCCATGTCGCCTTCCAGCTCCACGCCGTCGATGCGTACCTGGCCGTCTTCCTGCACGACGGTCACCTTGCGGTCGAAACCGGCGCCCGTAATGTGCAGTTCGGCGGTGCGCTCGACACCGGTGTTGTGCAGCGCCTTGATCGTCACGCGCTGCGAAACGATGCCCTCGTCGCCGGGGCCGCTCGTCTTGTCGAACGCGAGCCACCCGTCGCCCGTCAGATAGGTGCAGTCCAACGTCCACGGCACCGTCGAGCGAATCAACAGCTGCTGGTCGGACTCCTCGTAGGAAAATTCCAGTTCGTCGAAATTCGTCGCCAGACTACTCGCCGCATCGTCGTCCGAGCAGCCGGCGAATGCCAGCGCCGCCAACAGGACAGCGCACATTCCTCTCAGTTTGAGTAACATTGTCGTAATTTTAGGTATTCATTAACATTCGAACAGTTTTTTCCGATCCCCGTTCTCCTGTCTTTCGTTTCCTCGCATCGTCGCCGCTCCGCACGCACGGAGCCTCCGGCCGGCATCAATACACGGGCGACCTGGCATCCGTGAAGTCGTCGGGCGCCGTGAACTCCGACTGCTCGTAGCGGTTGCCCCAGCGGTCGACGGCCACCACCTTCAATGCGGCCCTGACGTCGTTCGGCTCGGCCACGTACATGTGCTTGCAGGGTGACTTGTAGTTGTCGCCGCGCCCCAGCACGCCCACATGGTACCCCACCGACCACGCGTCGGTGTAGGTCGTCACCAGCGTCATCGCCTTGGTCTCCACGCCGTTCTCGCAGAGCGTAACCCGCCACTCGGGATCGGCGTTCCAGACGTTGGCGATCACCGTCTTCGGCGTATAGGGATAGGTGAAGCCGCTGTGGGTGTCGCCGCCGCGATGCAGACGGATCTGGAACGACTCGTCGTGCAGGCTGGATTTGTAGCGCCAGTCGGTGATCGCCGCTCCCTCCACGTCGTAGACCGCATAGCCGTTGGGCGTGCCGTCGCCGTTGAGCGCCGAGTGCCAGAACACCCCGCAGGGTGCGCCGTGGATATGCTCGTAGAGTCCTCCGTCCGCATCGGTATTGATGAAATTCTCGTTGTAGTGGGTGTGCGCCGCCATGAGATGCGCCTCGGCGTACTCCGACAGCAGCGCCTTGACGGCCGCCATGTTGCGTGCCGTACCGCTGCGCAGCGGGATATGGTAGCAGAGGATGACCATCTTCTGCTTCGGCACGAAACTCAGGTCGGCGCGCAGCCAGGCCAGCTGGGCGTCCGTAAAGCCGTTGGTGTACTCCGTGCCCGAGGTGTAGATCACGTCGTCCATGCAGACCACGTGCACGTCGCCGCGGTTGAACGAGTAGTCCACCGGCCCCATCGTATAGCGGAAATAGGAGGCGTCGCGCGGCGTGGTGTCGTCCACCTTGTATTTGTCGTGGTTGCCCGGCAGCGCGAAGACCGGAATGCCCGCCGTCCCCAGCGAACGGCGCACACCCGCGAGCAGGTCGGGTTTCTCGCCCGTGATGTCGCCCAGCGCCACGCCGTAGCAGGGCACCGCCGAAGCCGTCGCCGTGCGGCGCACGTCGACCATCGCCTCGCGTTCGAACCGCGTCGCCTCCTCGGCCTTGGCGGGCTGGGGATCGCCGATGCAGATCAGGCGGAAGTTGCGCTCGACGCCCGCGAGGCGTTCGAGCGTGAAATCCTGACGGATCTTCTGCTGCGAGGTATCGAGCCGCACGTAGAAATCGGGATAGCCGTCGTGTCCCGTGCGGATCTTGAACTCCGCGGGCACCGAATAGTAGACGTATTCCGCCGCCGCATTGCGCTTCATCTCGTAGACGCCCCCAGCATCGGTGGCCACGCACTGGAAGCCGTCGCTTACGACCACGCCCTCGACGGGATTCCCCGCCGTGTCGCCCACGAATCCGTAGAGCGTACTCGACGCATCGACCTCGATCTCCCTGGGCGGCTCCGCGGAAGGCGTCCGGGGTTCCTCTTCACCGCCTCCGCAGGCGGTCGTCAGCAGCAGCGCGAGCACCAGGACCGCGCGGCACATCAAAGCTTCGAATCGGTTCATTAGAAATGTCTTATTTGATCTCGACAAGCGGAATATCCAGCAGGAAGGCCACCTTGCGCAGCGTGTCGCCCACATGCCCCGTACCGATCGCACAGTGGTGCGACGGGCCGGCCAGGCTCCACTCCTCGATGAAGCGGCGCGCCCCGCAGGCGAAGCGGTAGCGGCTGTTGGTATTGCCGATGCGCAGCGTCGGCCCCTCCACCGACTCGCCCTCGGCCATGAGCAGATAGACCCCGTCGCGCCCCTCGCAGACCGACAGCAGCGTCACGGGGCCGTGCTTGACGCTCATCTGGATCGAGAGCCCCTTGCCGGGCTTGCCGTGGTAGAGCGGCAGCGGAACCAGCCCCACCGCCCCTTCGGCGATGGCGAAATGGGCCGGGCCGTCGTGCCCCAGCATCACGATGTCGTCGTCGAAATCCAATGCGTAGAACTCCGAAAAGGAGCCGCCCGCACCCAGCAGCGAGAGGATCTTCATCGCCTGCGCGTTCTTCACCTCGCACTCGCCCGCCACGGGGACTCCCCGTCCGGTGAGCAGCGTATTGCCGGCGATCACGGAGGTGACGATCCGCTCGTAGTCGTTGCCCGGAGCACCCTCGTAATAATAGGCCATCGCCCCCAGCCCGTGCGCCGCCACCAAGCGGTCGAGGGCCACCGACGTGCGCGCCGCACGCTCCAGCTCCGCCTGCTCGCATTCGGGCGACACCTCGAAAGCCGCGCGGAACTCCGCGATCTTGCCCGCGACCTCCGCGTCGGTCACCCGCTCGCGCAGGGCGTGCAGCTCGCACATTTCGAGCAGTTCGACGTGCGTCCCGAAGACGGCCGACTGGCGCGTCAGGTCGGTATATACGTCGAGCATCCCCCCGTAGTAGTG
>ERZ857998.2964-NODE-2964-length-14723-cov-3.221025_pt1 | contig 14723 bp, 14 predicted proteins | sample MGYA00519954_ERZ857998 | MGnify/ENA primary metagenome ERZ857998 (study PRJEB31778, sample SAMEA3449424) | human gut metagenome | biome: human gut; feature: human-associated habitat; material: faeces | place: United Kingdom | collected 2010/2012 ...
GCCAGCAGGATGGTTTTCCCCTCTTCCCGCAGGCTGCGAAACAGCGCCCGCATATCTTCCACGCCCCGGTTGTCCAGCCCATTCATGGGTTCATCGAACACCAGCAAGGGCGGGCGCTCCATAATCGCCTGCGCAATGCCCAGCCTTTGCCGCATGCCCAGCGAATACTTCCTGACCGCCTTTTTCATCGTGGGATCCAGCCCCACGCATTGCAAAACGCGCTCAATATCCTCTTTTCCAATAACGCCTTTCAGGGAGGCCAGATAGGATAGATTCTGATACCCGCTCAACGAACCGATAAAACCCGGCGTTTCAATGATCACGCCGATGTTCTGCGGCGCGGCTGGTTTCACCGGCTGGCCATCGATGAGAATCCGCCCGGAAGAAAGCCGCATAAACCCGCATATGCACTTGAGCAACACGGTCTTACCCGAGCCATTCCGCCCAATGATTCCATGGATTTTGCCGCGCTCAAAGCTGGCGTCCACACAACGCAATGCACATACTTCTTTGAATGCCTTGCTCGCCTGCTGCACGCTTACATGGGTGTCGTTCATGAAAGCACCCCCTCCTGCCGAATATCCAGATCGCGCCTGTTGAAAACGATAGCGGAAAGAACGCCAAATCCCATAATGGCCACAATCAGAATGGCAATTGCCCCATAGGGATTGGGTGTCTGCGCATCGCCCAGCCAATTCAGCGAATACAGGCTCACCCAACTGACAGGCGAAACCCACAGCACCTTCGCGCCAAACAGAACGAATCCAAGATACGCCGTAAAGTACGCCAGAAAGGCAAAAAAACCACCCGTCGCAAATCCCGCGCGCCTGTTTATGGCAATGTTGGAGGCCAAAAGCAGCATTCCCATGAACATGCACACCAGCCACATCATAAAAAGGCTGATGACCACGGCTTGCAAAGGCGCCATTGCATCGAGCCATGCCTCCGACAGGGAGAGGACGATGTTGTATTCCACCGCCACGCCCGTTTGCATGGCAATGGTATACAAAACCGGGCCCCAGGCATTTTCAAATGAAATGGATGGAAGCAGCGCCAAAACCGTCGAAAGAAACGTCCATAGGGTAAACAGCAAAGAAGCCGTGGCAATATAGAGAATTTGGCCGATCAGCCAGTCCATTCGCCCCATCCGCACAATCCATTGGGCCATCTGCGCGTCAACAAATGGCGCGTCGCAAAACAGGAGCACCACCATGCTGCCAAACAGCAACAGCATGCTGGGATTTCCCCAAAAGTGCGGAAACACCCACGCCGTTACCGGCAGAGAATTGTCGCTGGCAAAATCCCGAATGCCTCCCAGGTTCCACAGTGAAAAAGCGAGGACGCAGAGCAGAATCAGAAAAATCCGCCCATCGGTTCTCCACTTGCGCAAATTCACCATGGCGCACAGAGCAATGCGCCGGAATCTATTCATGAAATACCCGCCTCCTTATCAAAATCACCGACAGGAAGCACAGCACCGCCAGAATCGCCAGCACGGCGCCCGCCTTGGTAAAGAGCGTTTGCATGGGAGACCCCGCTGCGTAAATGCTTTGCACCAGTTCCACCGCGGAAACAGCCTCCGGAACAGCAACGAAATTGCATATGCGCAAATACACAAAATAGCAAAGGATGGGCAGCACCATCGCCGCAAACGCGTTTGGGATGCAGGCGCTGAAAAACAGCGCGCATCCGGCAAACAATCCCGCTGAAAAGGCATAGTGCAAAACAAAACACAGCAAATAGGCTATGGGCCGCCCTTCCGCCAGCAGGCAAGCATAGCCGTCGTCTACCGTCATTTCCGTAAACAGCGGCAGTCCAATGGAAGAAACCGCCAGAAAAAGCGCCATTCCCAGGATATATGCCAGCATTCCCATGGCGACTGCCGCAATAAATTTGCTAACCGCATAGCGGGCAATCCCGATCCGCACGCTCCACAACCAGACGGCTTGTGCACGATGATCAGCGGCATACGCCATCGAATAGGGCAATACCGGCAGAATGCAAAGGGTCAGCAAAAAAGTGCCGCTACCGAATACCCCCACCGCCAGCAAATTGATGAGATCAATGGAATTGGTTTTTCCGCTTGTAGCAATGGCCATGGCCGCAAAAATCAATGGCGGAGCCAGCCAGAATCCCGGGGAGCGAAAACCGCGTCGCACGTCCACCCATAAGATTCGCCAGAATGCCGTACTCTGGCTCATAGAATCGCCTCACTTATAGATTTCACCGGTATGCGCGTCGATCAAATAGCAGGCAAAATCCGCTTCTCCTTCCGCGGTCGTCAATACCCACGTAGGCCGCAGCCACATCTCTTCGGATGCATTTCCCGTGGCATACAGCAACAATTCCGCCTCCACGATGGATAGCGGATTTTGCACAATCCCCTTGTTCAAATCCCGCTCCAGCACGGCCAGCGCCTCCGCGCAAGAGAGCGTATCCACAGGTTCGCTTTTCTCAACGACATCGCCTAGGGAAAACGCTTCCATGCTTTCCACGCCGTTTTCGCTCACAATCAGGACGACATACGTCTCCAGCGCGTCGTTCCGCGAGCGCGCCTTATCGGTTCTTGCCACATCGTTGAGCGCAATGCCGTCCATCGCCTGCCGGTAAAACAGAATATAGCACTCGGGGATTTGCTGCGCGTATTGGGCATAGCCCATGTCGTCCTTGGCCGCATGGATTTCTTCCTGGATTTCCTCCCGCGTGCAGGCATATAGATTGGAAAGAACCATATCCGGAAAGCCCAACTGCGCAAAAAGTTCTTCGGCTTTCGTCTGCACGGCATCCGCCGTGGCGAACGCCAGGTCTTCCACGTCCATCCATGCCCGCTCCGCTTGTGGCATTGGCTGCAGGCTGGCAAAAACACTCAAGGCACGGGCGCAAGAAATCCCTTCCCGTTGTACCCCAAAAGTAAAGCTGCCATTCAGGCCGCTGCTTCCCGCATCTGCCAGATCGCTCTCGTATATGCCCAGCAGCTTGGTTTCCGCTTCCTTTGTGGCGCTATACCACGTCCCAAAGGCGTCCTCCCGCTCAAAGGCATATCCCTCGCCCAGCAAAGCGCTCGCTAGAATTTGCGCATCCCACGCATGGTATTCCACGCGATACGAGCAAACCGGCCCCGCATCCGGCGTTTCCAGCAGGGCATCGTCATATAGCAACGCGCCCTGTGCGCAGGCGGATGACGCACAGGCGAAAAGAACGTAGGTTAGCAAAAAACAAAGCCAAGTTTTCATGACGCCATCCCCTCCCCATAAAGGCTTCCACAATTCTCTATATATCACAATATCACAAAGCGAAAATGAAATGGATGCGGCTGGTCAAAGGCGTGCGCTTCGGCCAAAGCGCTGGTAAAAAATAGGTTGGGCACAGCCGCCGTGCTTTCCGCGGAACGCACAGCGGCTTTTATAACCACCTCTATTTATATAAACGTTTGAACAGGCCCTTTTCAAACAAAATTTTGCGCCTCATTCCAAATTTAACATTGCAGAAACAGACTTCCCTCATGCACGCGATAAATTTCATCGCAGAGCAAGTCCAAATCTTCCTTCATATGCGAGGCCATGAGGATGAGCTTGCCATGGTTGCGCAATCGCTGCAAAAGTTCTCGCACGAATTGGATACCCGCCTCGTCCAGCCCATTCATCGGCTCATCCAGCAGCAAAATGGGCGGGTCTTCCATGATTGCCTGCGCCAGCCCCAGCCGCTGCCGCATGCCCAGCGAATATGTCCCCACCCGCTTGCACATGTCCGGGTTCAGTCCCACCTGTTTCATGGCCAGACGGATTTCATCGCGGCCAATCTTTCCCGCCAAAACCCGCGCATGACCCTGCCCCAGCTGCTGGAATAGGTGCACAGCCTCGCGCGCTGCCACCGGGCCTATGCCGCAAACCTGCTATACGTCCGCCGCGTGAGCCGGAATGATCTGGTGCTGCACAAAAACAAAGCCTATCTGGAAAACCGGCGCGCCGCGCTCGCGCGCAAGTCGCGCGCCATCGTCCTGATCGAAGCGGCTTGCGCCGCGGCCATCCTGCTCTTAGGCTCGTGGACGCTGTGGCACGCCGCCGCTTGCGGCCTGCTCGCTTCCGCCGCTTCCCGTCTGGCCGCCTTCGCTCTGGCAAAAAGAACCGGCCGCGCTCTCAGCTAAAAATTTTTTGCACAAAAATCGAACCGCCAAAATCTATGGCGGCCCGCAAAACAAATCCCATTTCCGCGCGATCGCACAGGCGTTTCTTTGTGCTCTTTCCGCAATCTATTGCCTGGAATGCGCCAAACACAACACCTCAAAGCACAATATGCTCTACTCCTGCACGCCGGTTTCCCCGGCCAACTTTTCCACTTCCTCGCGCGAAAGGCCCGTAAACGTCATCACCTGTTCTACCGTCAAATGCCCTTTCAGCATCGCACACGCGGTGTCCCGCTTTTCCGCCATTCGCCCTTCCGCACGGCCTTCCTGCAGGCCTTTTTCTCGCCCTTCCGCGCGGCCTTCCTGCAGGCCTTTTTCTCGCCCTTCCGCGCGGCCTTCCCGCAGGCCTTTCATACGCGCTTCCATGGCCGCATCGTATATCCGCGTTTGATACATCATATATGCTTCCCTCCATTCTATGTCCATCTTCGCTTCTTCTACCGCTTCCTCAATCCTGCGGATCAATTCCACCTTGCTCCCGTGCACCGGATAAGCGCCCGGATTGTTGATATACGTTAGCATTTCCCGCAAAGTGCTCGCAATCTCTCCCCGCGTGCCCTTCGTATTGAAAAACAGTTTATACGCCTCGTCTCGCAATTCCAGCGTTCCATCCTCCCGGCATACGTTGCGGAACGAATACCGGTACAACGATTTGCCAAATGGATCGAACGTACAGATAAAAATCACGTAGCTCGGCCGCATGGAATCGTAGTATTGTCCCTTCTCTAACTGGTTGGCATCTATATGCGCCTGATACAGCCGCGCCCGCTGCGGCAGCGCGATGTGTTCCGACGTTTGTAGCTCGATGTTATAGATGGACTTTCCATCATCCAAATACGCATCCAGCCGCACGCCCCGCTTGCCCGCCGCCCCGAAAAAGGCCTTTTGCATTTCCGGCTTTGCCAAGCGCATCTTCGGCATATGGCACTCTTCTTCCGCCGTTTCGTCCGTGTCCCAATCGATGTATTTTATGCGCGCGATTTTGCACTCCGGCAGCAGATATTCCAGCAACTGGGTGCAGATCGCCGGATTGCGCATTACATAGGAAAACATGAAGTCGTCCCGTATATCGACCTCGTCCACGCTCTTGCCGCGCATTTCCGCCCAGCCGTCTTTCGCCATCTTTCGCGCCTCCCCGCTTTGCTGTCTCCATTATACCATGCCCTGCTGCGTTTGACAATGACAAGAAGCAAAACCGCCGCAGGAAATGCCTCCCGCGGCGTACAAGTATGCAACGTTCAATCCACCAGCCTATAGCGCCAGTGCCTCCAAGGCCTTATTCCCCTTCGTCCGTGGTTCCATAGACGTCGTCCGCATAGCGCCTACGGGAGCGGCGACGGTTGACCGGCAGACCCGCCACATAAATCAGCCCGATAATCCCCAGCAAAAACCCCGTCCAGAAATACCCCTCATAGCCCTTTTTCCCAGCCAGCTTGCGGGAAACCAGGCCATACACCACATGCGAAAGGATCAGCGTAAGAAGCGAAATAACGTTGGCCATGGAGAACAATCCTATCGCCTGACCATACAGCGAATCCATACCATAAAACGGACTCATACCATCCCTCCGTACGGCGCTTGATTTCGCTTATAGAATACCACACTTTTGCCCAATTTGCAATGGTTTTCCGCAATCGTCACGCCTCCGCCTGTTCCGACAGCAAGCGATCCACTAGCGCCAGGATATGTTCCCGCGCCTGGGATTCGGCAAAGAGTTGTTCTTCGGGCTCGGGTTGCGCGTCTCCCATTAGGCCCACAAACTGGCTGATTTTGAGGCCCAAAGCGTCCTGCATGGCCCGGTCGGAACCGTGCGGGCTGACGAGATAGTAGCACAAGAGGGAATCCTTCTGCCCAATGCGGTGCGCCCGGTCCTCCGCCTGCGAGTGAACCGCCGGCGACCAATCGAGCTCGCCAAAGACCACGCACGTCGCGCTTTGCAAGTTGAGGCCGCTCGCGGCGCGCAGGGACAGGCAGAGAAGATTCGTCTTTTCCTCCATAAAGGCCGTGTACGAGGCTTCCTTCTGGCTTTCGTTTTCCCGGCCCGTGATAAAGCGCGGGCGGTATCCCTGCAATTCTTTCTTATAGGTGTCCATCACGGCATGGTGGTGCGCCATCAGTAGCACGCGCTCGCCGCCCTCCAGCAGCGTGCGCACAAAGGCGCACACATAGGGCGCTTTTGCGATGCCCGTGGCCTGTCGTTCCACCTGGCTAATGGCATCCGCTAGGATGGCGCGACGCGCGGCGTTCTCTTCCGCGCGATACTGCATCAGCGGCGCGAACGCGCCTTTCATCAATTCGCGATAAACCTTATCGTCCGAATCGATTTCGATCACCAGGCGGCGCTTGGGCGGCAGTTCGCTGAGCACATCGCCCTTCACGCGGCGCAACATCAACCCTTCGCGCTTCAAATAGTCGCCCAGCAGATCGGGCTTGGCCACGATGTTGCTGCCATAGCCATAGCACCACTCGCGCGAAAAGCTCTCCCAATCGCCCAGAAAGTGGAAATCCAGCACGTTGATCACGTTCCAGATCTCGCCGCCGTGGTTGTAAATGGGCGTGCCGGAAAGGCCGACGACGTTTTCCGCCGCGGAAGAAACCAGACTAGCCGCGGAATACTTTTCCGTGCCCGCGTGGCGCAATTCCTGCATTTCATCGAAAATCACGGTGCGGAAGCCCATCTTGGGCAGCGCTTCCTTCCAGCCGCGCAGAAGCAAATAATGCGTGAGGTAAATTTCCCCCTCAGGCAAATCATGGGGCGTAAGTCCACGCAAAACGTGCACGCGAATGTCCAGCCCCAAAAACCGGTCGATTTCCCGCCGCCAATTGGTCAAAAGGTGCGGCGGCGCGCAGATGAGCGCCGGATACGCCTTCGTAGCGCACAAAAACGCCAATGCCTGCACGGTTTTTCCCAGGCCCATATCGTCTGCCAACAGGCAACGCCGGTTGTTCAGCAGAAACGCCAGTCCCTTTTTCTGGAAATCCATCAGCTCCGCGCGAAATTCTCCCGGCGGTTCGGCGCTCTCCGGCGCACGGCGCGCCGCCTCCCGCCGCACAGCGAATTCGCGCGCGTCTTCCAGTGCCTCTTCCCAGCGCGCGCGGTCGCTCTCGCGCACTTCCAATGGATAGCGCAACATCAGCCAATTTAGGTCGCCCACCACGCGGCGGTGCGCTGTGAAGCGCGCCAAGCCGCGGCCGCTCCCCTCGCAGCCGGGGAACAGGCGCTTAGCCATCTCAGTTACGCAGGGTTCAGCATGGATTTCCCAGCATTTGCAGCGGCGATTGTAAGAAAGCGTACCATAATGGTACGCGTCCGGGTCGCCATCGCGCAGATAGGGCGGATAGCGGTTCATAGCGCGATCCCCCAATTCCGGCTCAGGCACACCGTGGCCACGGGCTTGCCTGCGATGTGCCGGGGCAAATCCACGCCGCTGCGCGTGGCCACAACGAGCGCGTCCAACGCCTCGCAACGCAAATACTTCTGGGCCTGCCGCACGAGCGCCGCGCGCCCGGCGTGCCGGCATTTCACTTCAATGCCCACGCGCCCGGCCAAAAAATCCACCCGCGCGCCCGGCGCAATGCGCGCCTCATGCAAAAAAGCGATGCCCGCGCGCGAAAGCGCCTCGGCCACTTTGCGATGCAGATCTTCTTCCAGGCCCGCCGCGTCCGGCCGCACGCCCCTGAGCGCCAGAGCGATCCGGCTCAATTCGTCCATCTTGCGCAAACCTCGCGATAGGATTCCACCGTGCCAATGTCCACGCACTCGCCGCTGGCAAGGTACACGCGCACTTCCTTGCGCTTACAAAGCCACTCGGCAAAATAGCCCGGCGCATCCGGCCGTTTGCCGGCAGCGCGGGATTCAGCAATCATGGCCGAAAACAGCGGAGCCGTATCCCGCCGGTAGAGATAAATGGCGCAGATGCCAATGTGGCTCTGCGGCTCCTGTGGCTTTTCCACCAGCGAAAGCACGCGGTTTTCCCCATCCAGCGCAGCCACGGCATAGCGCCGCAGCGTATCCACATCGTCAATCCGCGTGCCGAGAAGCAAATCCCTGCCATGGCGGCGAAAATCCGCCGCAAAATCGCTCAGCGGAAAGGTGAATAGATTGTCGCTCGCGGCCACAAAAAGATCGTCGTCGATCCCGGCGCGTTCCAGCACAAAAGCGATGTCCCCCACCGCACCGAGCCGATCCTCATTGCTGGTGGTGCCATCGTCGTGCACGGTGATGGGGCAATGGACTTGGACGGTCTGTCGCCATTCTTCAAAGGCGGGAGCAAACCGATGGTTCGTCACCAGATGAATGTGGTCGATTTCCGGGATGGCACGCATGCCATCGAGCAGCCGGTCGAGAATCGTGCGTCCAGCCACAGGCAGCAGCGCCTTAGGCGTATCTTTCGTGAGCGGGTAAAGCCGCGTGGCGTACCCCGCCGCAAGAATGATGGCTTTCATACACTCTCCTTATCTCCAATTGTTATATCAAAACCACGTTCGGTTTTTTCTCTCTCCATAAGGATACCACAAATTGGCTTAATATGCAAGGAAAATTGCAAAACTCTTCCTGTGAAGCCGCGTTTCGCCATTTTCACCGGCACCAACCACAAAAAATAGAAGCCCCGCGCCTGGACGAACGCAAAGCTTCCATAAACTCCGAATTGCATAAAGCCAAGCGAGCCGCTAACAATCCCCCTCCAGGATCATGCGCATGGCTTGCTCAAACAAAATCATATGGGATCGCATCACCTGCGCATGGTTCTGCTTTTCCCCGGGCTGATCGCAAATGTGCTCGTTGCTTTCGAACACCGCGCTCACGCAGCCGCACACATGGTGCATGGCGCTGGGCAAGTTGAAAGAGGGCGGCGTATCGCCGCTTTCCTTTTCCGGAACATCGCGCACGGTGAAATACAGGCCTTCCTGGCGTGCCGCCGCATCGCAGCGCAGAGCAAGGCGACGAATGGCTTCCCCACTTTCCCGGGGCACGTAGGCGGTCTGCAACAAATCGGCGATGGAATTGGTGCCGCCGTGCAGGTGCAGCGCAATGGCGGGCTTTTCCTCCTCCGCCAAGTCCAAAAGCGCCTGCGTTTCCCGCGCCATGGGGTGGAAGAAATTGTCATGCATCAGATTGATGCCATCGTCGTTATAGTATCCGCCCAAAAAGCCCACATCGCCCCGCATGGGATGCACAAATTTGCACTGTGGCCAGCGATACAGCGTGCCATCCTTATGCGTGCCCATGCCCCAGTAGCTCAAATCGTCCTGCAGGCCGCCAAGCATGGAAGCGGGCTGCACGCGCGCGCGCCCATCGGGATTGGCCACGGGCACGATGACCACGCGCATCTGCCGGGCAGCCGATAAAAGCGCGGGATTCTCACCGCCCACAAAATCGCTGCCGCTATGTAGCAGAGAAATGAGAGCGGTAAGCGCGGCGATTCCCTCGGTTTCCTGGCCGTGCTCGCCGCCGATGAGCAGCAACGTGCGCGAAGGCTGGGACAAATACGCCTTCTTATCGTGCGCGCCGCAGGCGGAACTGTAATTGGCGCTGCCCGCGCTCACCTGGTGCTCGCCAAACGCAAAGGCGAACAGCGCTCGTCCCCCCGCCGAGCGGCCAAACTCTCGCGCGCCGCACATCTGGGCAAGGCGCTCGACCGTGCCCAAATCGGATTTCCAGAATGCAGGCACCTGAAACATGGCTTTTCCTCCTTATCCCCTCAACCTTTGATCGCGCCGAGCATAACGCCCTTCACGAAGAATTTTTGCAAAAACGGGTAGAGCACCATCACCGGCAGGGTAGAAAGAATGATCGTGGTGTATTTCACGGATTCCGAATACGCGGCAAAATCGTCGTAACCGGAGGTGAGCGAATCGAGGTTGGACGTGCCGGAAATCAAAATTTCGCGCAAAATCACCTGCAAGGGGAATTTGTTGCGGTCGCGCAGATAGATGGTCGCGGGGATGTAGCTGTTCCAGCTTCCCACGATGATATACAGCGCGATCACCGCGATCACCGGCTTGGCCAGCGGTACAAGGATGCGCGTTAAAATCACGGCGTCGTTCGCGCCATCGATGCGCGCGGATTCTTCCAGGCTGAGCGGCATGGTGCGGAAATAGGTGAGCATCATGATCAGGTTGTACGTGCTGATGGCGCTGGGGAGCACCATGGACCAGATGCTATCGATCAGCCCCAGTTCCACCACAATCAAATACGTGGGGATCAGGCCGCCACCGAAGAACATGGTGATCATGATCAGCGTGAGCATCACACGCTGGCCGGGCAAAGCGCGCCGGGAAAGCACATAGCTGCCCAAAATGGTAAGCGCCAGCCCCACAACCGTGGAAAGCGTCACATATAGCAGCGTGTTGGCGTAGCTCTTCCACAGCATGGTGTGTTCCATAATGATCTCATACGCGGCCAGGGAAAAGCCGCGCGGCCACAGCAGAATTTTGCTGCCGCCATAAAGCTGCACCGGGTCGCTGAAGGACGCGACCACCACATACCAACAGGGATACAACGTCACCAGCAGGATCAGCGTGAGAATGGTGTAATTGATCGCGCGAAACGCGCGGTCGCCAGCGGAACGGGATTCTACCATAGCGTCCTTCCCCCTTTCAGAACAAGCCGCGCTGGCCAATTCTTTTGCTGAAGCGGTCTGCCGCCAGGAGCAAAATGAAATTGATCACGGAATTCATCAGCCCCACCGCCGAGGCGAAAGAATAATCGCCGTCGATCAGGCCGCGCCGGTACACATAGGTGGAAATCACATCGGCGGTTTCATAGGTGGTCGGCGTATAGAGCAGGATGATTTTTTCAAATCCCACCGACATAATCGAGCCAATGCGCAAAATCAAAAGGATCGTGATGGTGGGCGCGATGCCCGGCAGCGTGATGTGCCAGATGCGCCGCATGCGCCCGGCGCCATCCACCGTGGCGGCCTCATATAGCTCAGGATCGATGGCCGACAGGGCCGCCAGATAAATAATCGAATCCCAGCCCAAATTCTGCCAAATGCCCGATATGATATAAATGGGATAAAACCATCCCGGATCTGTGAGGAATTGGATGCCCGGCAGCCCCATTTGCCCGCGTATGGTGTTGAACAGACCGCGCGTGGAGCAAAAATCGCGCACCAACGCGCAAATCACCACCAGGGAAATGAAGTGCGGCATATAAGTAATCGTCTGCACCGACTTTTTGAAGCGCGCGTTTTTTACCTCATTGAGCATCAGCGCCAGCAGAATGGGCGCGGGGAAGCCGAAAATCAGCCCCAACAAACTGATGGAGAGCGTGTTTCTGATGGTCTGCCAGGCATAAATGGAATCAAAATAATCCACAAAGTGTTCCAGGCCCACCCAATCGCTGCGGAAAAAGCCGCGCGTCACCCGGAAATCCTGAAACGCAATCACGATGCCAAACATGGGCAGGTAACAAAATACGATATAATAGGCCATCACCGGAACGGCCATGAGATACACCATCCAATGCCGCTTCAGCGCGGTTTGGAGGCGGTTTCCCGTGCGGGCCACTTGCATGGAAAGGCCCCTCCTTTCGAAAAAACGCGGGCCGCCGCGCCGTGCGCCGCAGCCCGCATGCCCTGTTCCCAGGAAAACTTATTGGCCGAGATAGCGATCGTACGCCTGCTGATACACGGCGATGCAATCCTCAATGCCCAGTTCGATCAGCCGCTGCTGAATGTTGGGGATCTCGCTGATGGGCGTCTGCCCGGTGACGAGCTTATCGTATTCCACCGCGATATAGGTTTCGATATCCACCAGCTTGTCGTTGATTTCCTCGGATTCCTCGGCGCTCAACGCAATGTTGGGCAGAATTCGCGATACATCCGCGCTCTCGTTCCAGCCGGAAATCGCTTCCGCGCTCAGCGGATGCAGGGTGGCGTAATACGCTTCCTTGGTTTGCACGGTGGGGAACGCGGACATACTCATCAGCGTGTAGAAATATTTATAGCTGGTTTCATCCAGTTCCGGATGATCCGCTATCGCGCCAGAAGGATCGTACACCGGCGTGCCGTTCTCATCGTACACAAAGGATTTGCCCTCGATGCCGAAGTTGGTGAGAAGGATGCCCTCTTCGCTAAAGAAATTGTCCAGCCAACGCAGCGCCTTTTCCGGCTCCTCGCAGGCGGTGGTGAGCACGAGGTCGCAATTGGAGTTCACATAGGCAACGTATTCCTCGCCAAACACATACGCCGGGCTATCTTCCGAGGTGCGCAGGTTCGGAATGCCAATCGCTTCAAAGCCCGTGCCTTCCATGGCGTTGTTCATCTTGCTGGGTTGCATGCCATATTCATAGCCCACCTGGTTATTCATGAATTTGCCGTCCAGCATATTGCGGTCCTGCGTGGAATAGTCGGGGTCGATCATGCCTTCGGCATAGAGCTTGGCGATGTACTCCATGGCCGGCGTGAATTCCGGCTCCATGGGGCCATAGGTCACCCGGCCATCGATCTGCATAAAGCCATAGGTGATGCCCCAGGGCCAGAGCAGATGGCCAAGGCCAAAGTTGGCGTCTAGCGAGAAAGCGCCGCCGCTCACGGCCCATTCATCCGCCTGATCGTTGCCATTGGGGTCCTGCGTCTGAAACGCCTTGAGCACGTCGTACAGTTCATCGGTGGTGGTGGGGGCTTCCAGGCCAAGAGCCGTGAGCCAATCTCCGCGCAGCAGCGGGCCGCGATACGCGGAGGCGTTGCCGATTTCCGAGATGAAATACAGCTTACCATCCACCATCAGGGAATTCATGGCGTCGCGCTCTTCGATGAGCGCCATATAGTTGGGCATGTATTCGGGCATCAGCTCGGTGAGGTCGAGGATCACGCCATCCTCTTCCCACATGGGCAGGCCGCCATTGATGCCCTTCCAGTTGCCGCGCACGATCATATCGGGCAAGTCGCCGGAGGAAACCAGCAGGTTGATCTGCATATCATAATCCGAACCCGCGGCGGGATGGATCCAATTGACGTGCGTGCCAGTCCACTCCTCAATGGTCTTATACACATAGTTGTCGTTGTTGCTGGTTGCGCCCACCTTAGAAATGTGTTCGCTTAGCCCCGCGAGAATGCTCAACTCATCGGGATACAGGTCTTCGGTCTCCGCCGAGGCCGTGGAGATGGCCATTGCGCCCAGAAGAACGCAAAGCAGCAGTGCGAGAAAACGCTTCTTCATAGAAAGACTCCTCCCTTTTTCTCCGGCTACGCGCCGGATGCTTGCGTATACTATAGCAGCGCGCCCAAGAGAGCGTCAAGTCTGAATCCTTGCCATGGCAGGCATTGGTTGCAAAAACGCACTTGCAAATTTTGCGTGGACTGGCAATTTTTGTGAAAAGTGCTCTCCCGGCAGGAAAAACCGCAAAAAAATCCAATTCTTTTATAGGATAGAAGGCGCGTTCTCTGGCGCGCGCAGGAAGGGGACCATCCATGCAGGCCCGGCAAAAGCGTTCGTTTTTCTTTTGATGCTCACTCTGTTTTCCGTGCTCGTCGTTCCCATGAGTTTCTTATTTTTGGGACTTTACAGCAGCACGTTTTCCATGGTGCATACAGATTACCTGGAAATGAACACGCAATTGAGCCACACCATCAGCCAGCAGGTGGACACCTACCTATACGCACGGATGAACTTTGCCTTTTACCTTTCGCAATCGCGCGCCGCGCAAAAGCTGGCCGCGCAGGTGGAAGATTCCTATGAGGACGCGACGGAGATCTTCCGGCAACTGGCCTCCAGCATGGCCGCCATCCAATCCTATGACAATGTCTTTTCCATGGCGGCGATCTATTTTCCCAAGCGGGGAGAAATCTGCGCCACCAACGGCGTGCGCGCAGATAGCGAATTGTATTATAACAACCATTTGGCTATCGCGGGCGAAAGCGCGGAAAGCTTCTATCAAAAGGTAGTGTCGGTAGAAGAAAGCGCCTTTTTCCCCGCCGTGCTATCGAGCCCTTCCAGCCGGGGCAGCAGCCGCGTCATCCCCTATGTGCAATCGCTCTCCATGGGCTATATCGAAAGCCGGGCGTATTTCATCACCTTTTTGAACGAATCCGCCCTGCTCTCGCAAGTGATGCGCGTTTTTGGCGAAGACGCGCGCTTTGTGCTGCTCGACGCGCAGGGCAACACGCTCACCGTGACAACGGACGCGGATCCCGCCTGGCAGCCGCGCGACCTTGACCATTGGGAAACCGTGGCCAACGGCCTGCGCTACCACGCCTTTTGCACCGATAGCGCCTCCACCGGCCTGAAATACCTCTATTTCTTGCCAGAATCCAAAGTGCTGCGCCAACTGGGCAGTTTCCGGGCGATCTGGTTCGCGCTGTTGGCTGTGAGCCTCGCCGTGGGATTCTTGCTGGCACGGCGCGTGGCCAAGCAATTGTATACGCCCGTGCGTGCCCTGATGGCCAAAGCGTTCCCGCAGGGAACCTCCGCCAATCCGCGCAACATCCAGGAAGAATACCGCCTGATCACCGATGAAGTGCAGCGTACCCAAGAACGCAGCCGCCAGTTTCAGCAGGAATTGAAAGAGCACTATCAGGCGACGCGCCAAAAC
>ERZ857998.2966-NODE-2966-length-14716-cov-13.028647_pt1 | contig 14716 bp, 10 predicted proteins | sample MGYA00519954_ERZ857998 | MGnify/ENA primary metagenome ERZ857998 (study PRJEB31778, sample SAMEA3449424) | human gut metagenome | biome: human gut; feature: human-associated habitat; material: faeces | place: United Kingdom | collected 2010/2012 ...
TAGCCCTATTACCTAATCCGTTTGCTGGTTTTCCTAATATATATTGCCCATATGAGCGTGGAGGATAGAATCAACCGCATTGCTCAAAACATTCTGAGGGAATACAATCCCAAGTGACACAAAAAAGATGCCCCTGTGAGGTTTGACCTCGCAGGGGCATTTCTCTATAATTCACTGTTGTTGAATTGCCTTCGAGTTTGTCGAAAAGAATTTGCAAAACCTACTTAACCACACGAAAAACGCAATGTAAAAGGTAAATTGCTTTACTTTGCGCTGTTTTTCTTACATAATGGATTCAAGAAGTAATGATGCAATGAATTTTCAGAGAGGGAGTTGGTGCTGACCATGAGCATAGGACATCAAATATCGGCAATTCGTAAGGAGCAGCAATTAACGCAAGAGCAGTTCGGTGAGTTATTCCATGTTACAAGACAGACGGTTTCGAATTGGGAAAATGAAAAGAGTTATCCGGATTTACAAATTCTCATAGCAATGAGCAATCAATTTGATGTATCGCTTGATATATTACTGAAGGGGGATTCCAAAATGGTAAAAGCTATCGACAAGGAGCGCGTATTGGGAAAAATGAAGCACGAGAAGTCACTCGTAGACTTCTTTACGGGTGCCGGTACAGGACTTGTTGCCTCTTGCTTTCTCTCGTCAGCGTCAACAATTAGGACTGTAGTAATGATTGTTGGCTTTGTCATGATAGGCATAGGTTGGTATAAAAGGGCTAAATCCGATAAAGCAGTGTTTAAGTATATGGAGGAGTACGGACAGGAGTGACTTTATATAAGCATCTCTTTGCTGTGCTATCAAAAAGATGCCCCTGTGAGGTCAAACCTCACAGGGGTTTTCTCTTTCACTCAGGCGCTGAGAGTGCCATTGCGTAGCGCCTCTACCAGCGGCAGTACCTGCCATTTGGGGATGGTGTATTCGTTGCCGTCCAGCAGTAGGAGCCAGTATACCTGCCGTTCCAAGAGCAGAGTCTTGTCCGCGTTCCACCGCTTGATGCCAACCTCATAGACGCCATCTCCCGGCAATTCCACGTCGAACCGCCGACCTTTCGGCGTCTTTGGCGGCCATTGGTATTGCAGAAACTTACGAGCAAAGCGATACTTTGGGTCCGGCCCCATGATGCGCGACACATAGGGATACGCCCGCGTATTGGGGATATTCGGCACGAATACGGAGTGACCCCACCAGTACCAAACGTCATCATCGTCCTCGTACAGAGGAATGCTATTCCTGCGGTTCGTGTCCATGTGAAGTACCCTTCCACTCTCCAGACCCCGGAACGTACTCGCAATGTCCGTCGGCATAGAGCAACTGAACCGCTTTACGCTCCCTGTCGTATGTTACCCATGCAACACCGTGCGCGAATGCATTTTGCTTTTCTTGTTCCAGCATTTCTTGACACAGGTTTAGGTTCTTCGGTGTAGTGTCTTTGGTCTTATCAGACATTTGCTCACCTCCTACGACTCAAACCCCGGCGGCGTTAGCTTCCGCAGGATTTCCGCAGCTTCCTCGGCGGTATAATGCTCGTAGCAGGCATCCATTGGATGCAGCATTTCCTCATAACGCAGAGAGGCTATCTCGAAGCCCTCCTCGTCATTGAGGTACTTTGCTTTCCGAACCAGAAGACTCAGCTCGCTTGGATGGATGTCCTCCAAGAGCAATTCGCCCGACAGGATTTTCTCCTGACGCGGTGTGTACTTCGTTCCATACTGCGGTTTGTACTCTGGACTATCCTTGTTTTTGTAAGAGAAATACGGGTCTTTTCTACTCATAAAAATCACCTCCTGTTACAGAAAATTCTATAACAGGAGGTCTTAAAATGGTAGCACACGAGAAAAGAAACTCAGCACAACTTTTTTGAGCCGTTCCCACACAAAACAACTTAGCTCTCAGCTTTTTATTTTTTCACCGCCCAACCCACACAAAAGTTGGAATAGCCAACGGCAAAAGTTGTACAAAACGGCGATTGACAAATTCGTACAGGGCGTATATAATGACGCCCATCGAAGGCAAAGGCGTCTTGGAGGTTGGTCTCCTTGACGCCTTTTTTCCATTATATTATCAAAAAGGAGCGGATCATGATGAGCACAGTACCGGAATATTTCGGCAGCCTGGTGTTTGATGACCGCGTCATGAAGGCGCGGCTCCCCTATGAGGTCTACACCTCGCTGAAGAAGACCATTGACGAGGGCGGCAGCCTGAATAACGAAGTGGCCAACGCTGTGGCCGACGCCATGAAGGATTGGGCTGTCGAGCATGGCGCCACCCACTTTACCCATTGGTTCCAGCCCCTGACCGGTATCACCGCCGAAAAGCACGACAGCTTCATCGCCCCCTCCCCCGACGGCGGCGTCATCATGGAGTTCTCCGGCAAGGAGCTGATCCAGGGCGAGCCCGATGCCTCCAGCTTCCCCTCCGGCGGCCTGCGGGCCACCTTCGAGGCTCGGGGCTACACCGCCTGGGATCCCACCTCCTACGCCTTCATCAAGGACAAGGCTCTGTGCATCCCTACAGCCTTCTGCTCCTACGGCGGCGAGGCGCTGGATAAAAAGACCCCCCTGCTGCGCTCCATGCAGGCGCTGAACAAGCAGGCCATGCGGATCCTGGCCCTGTTCGGCAATGACGACGTGAAATGCGTCCGCACCTCCGTGGGCCCGGAGCAGGAGTACTTCCTGGTAGACCGCGAGATGTTCGACCAGCGCAAGGATCTGATGTTCTGCGGCCGCACCCTGTTCGGTGCCATGCCCCCCAAGGGCCAGGAGATGGACGACCACTACTTCGGCGCCATCAAGCCCCGCGTGGCGGAGTACATGGCCGACCTGAACCAGGAGCTGTGGAAGCTGGGCATCCTGGCCAAGACCGAGCATAACGAGGTGGCGCCCGCCCAGCATGAGCTGGCCCCCATTTATACCACCACCAACGTGGCCACCGACCACAACCAGCTGACCATGGAGATCATGCAGAAGGTGGCCGAGCGCCACGGTCTGGTGTGCCTGCTCCACGAAAAGCCCTTTGACGGTGTCAACGGCTCCGGCAAGCACAACAACTGGTCCATGGCCACCGACACCGGCGTAAACCTGCTGACCCCCGGCGACACACCCTATCAGAACGCCCGGTTCCTGCTGTTCCTGTGCGCCGTCATCCAGGCGGTGGACGACTATCAGGATCTGCTGCGGCTGTCCGTGGCCACCGCCGGAAACGACCACCGTCTGGGCGCCAACGAGGCCCCTCCCGCCGTGGTGTCCATCTTCCTGGGCGAGGAGCTGACCGCCATTCTGGACGCCATCGAGAAGGACGAACCCTATAACGGCACGGAGAAGCGCATTATGAAGCTGGGCGTCCATGTGCTGCCCAAGTTCATCCGCGACACCACCGACCGCAACCGTACCTCCCCCTTCGCCTTCACCGGCAACAAGTTCGAGTTCCGTATGCTGGGCTCCTCCAACTCCATCGCCTGCACCAATATCATGCTGAACGCCGCCGTGGCGGAATCCCTGAAGCAGTACGCCGACATTCTGGAGAAGGCCGAGGACTTTGAATCCGCCCTCCACGATCTGATCCAGAAGACCATCAAGGCCCACAAGCGCATCATCTTCAACGGCAACGGCTATGACGACGCCTGGATCAGGGAGGCCACCGAGGAGCGGGGCCTGCTGAACCTGCGCACCACCCCCGATGCCCTGCCCCGCATCCTGGAGCAGAAGAACATCGACATGCTGACCTCCCTGAAGGTCATGTCCGAGGCGGAGATCCGCTCCCGCTGCGAGATCATGCTGGACAACTACCGCAAGACCGTCAATATTGAGGCCCAGACCATGGTGGACATGGCCCGCAAGGAGATCCTGCCCGCCGTGGAGGAATACACCGCCTCGCTGGCAGAGAGCCTGGCCGCCAAGAAGGCCGCCGTCCCCACTCTCCGAGGCAAATACGAGACGGGGCTCATCGAAAAGCTCTCCGGCCTGACCGACGAGATCGACGACGCCGTCTCCGGTCTGGAGGACGCGCTGGCGCAGTACCACGCCGTCGACGATGTGATCGCGGCCGCCTGCGTCATCCGTGACAGCGTCATCCCCGCCATGGACGCCCTCCGCGCCCCCTGCGACAAGGCGGAGCAGTACACCGCCGCCGACTTCTGGCCCTTCCCCACTTACGGTGAGCTGCTGTTCGGCGTCAAGTAACCGCCATTTCTTTCATTGCCCATACCTACCTTCCTATATGTGGCAGATGCCCCTGGAGCCCCGTGTTCCGGGGGCGTTTGCCGTTAGCGATGGTTTTTTCCTCATTTTGATTGAATCCGGACGCCGGGTGCGGTATAATAGAGTGATTTCATATTGAATACAGGGAGGTCATCCCATGACATTGCGAGAGTATCTGGACGCCGTCAGGCATAAGACCGTGGCCGTGGTGGGCATCGGCGTCAGCAACGAGCCGCTGATCCGCCTGCTGCTGCAAGAGGGCGTCGCCGTTACCGCCTGCGACAAGCGGACGCGGGAGCAGCTGGGAAAACTGGCCGGTGAGCTGGAAGCCCGGGGTGCGCGTCTGCAATTAGGACCGGACTATCTGGAGGGGCTGGATCAGGATATCATCTTCCGCACGCCGGGCCTGCGGCCCGATGTGCCCCAGCTTGCCAAGGCTGTGGCCGGAGGCAGTGAGCTGACCTCCGAGATGGAGGTGTTCTTCCGGGTGTGCCCCTGCCCCATCATCGCCGTCACCGGCAGCGACGGAAAGACCACCACCACTACCATCATCGCCGAGCTTCTGAAAAAGGCGGGCAACACCGTCCATGTGGGCGGCAACATCGGCCATCCCCTGCTGTGCGAAGCCGGGGACATGCGCCCCACCGACTACGCGGTGCTGGAGCTGTCCAGCTTCCAGCTGATGACCATGCCCTACAGCCCCCACATCGCCGTGGTGACCAATCTGGCCCCCAACCATCTGGACGTCCACAAGGACATGGCGGAGTATGTGGCCGCTAAGGAGAACATCTTCCGCCACCAGAAGCCGGGCGACAAGGCCATCTTCAACTTCGACAACGATATCACCCGGCAGCAGGGGGAGAGCGTCCCCGACCGGGCGGTGTATTTCAGCCGCCAGAGTGAGCCGGAAAAGGGCGTGTTCCTGCGGGGCGACGCCATCGTCTGCCGCGGCGGAGCGGGCGAGCGCACCGTCATGACCACCGCCGACATCAAGCTGCCCGGCGTCCACAATGTGGAGAACTACATGGCGGCCGTCGCCGCCGTGGACGGTCTGGTGCCGGATGAGACCATCCGGGACTTTGCCCGCGAATTCGGCGGCGTGGAGCACCGTATCGAGCTGGTGCGCACCTACAAGGGCGTGCGGTACTATAACGATTCCATCGCTTCCAGCCCCAGCCGCACCACGGCGGGCCTGCGCTCCTTCCCGGAGAAGGTGATCCTGATCGCCGGCGGCTACGATAAGCACATCCCCTTCGACGCCCTGGGCGGCGAGATCGTGGAGCATGTGAAGCTGCTGGTGCTGTGCGGCGCCACCGCCGATAAGATCCGCGCCGCCGTGGAGAACGCCGAGGGCTATCAGCCCGGCCATCCGGAGATCGTGGATGTCACCCCCTTCCAGCGGGCGGTGGAGACCGCCCGCGACCGGGCCGTGCCCGGCGACGTGGTGACGCTGTCCCCCGCCTGCGCCGCCTTTGACCAGTTCAAGAACTTTGCCGAACGGGGCAAGACCTTCAAGGCCATCGTCAACGGCTGGGAGGAATAGGGATAAGCCGCCGCGGCATACCCTTCCCGTGAGGGGAGGTGCGTGCCGTGGGACGCTTGGGCTATCTGCGCCTGACGGGGCGGCAGCGGGCCGGGATATGGCTGACGCTGCTGGCACTGGCGCTGCTGGCGGCAGCGGCGTCGCTTCTATGGCACCTGAAGCCGGTGATGACCAGCATGGCCACGGCCCGGGTGTCCAACACCGTCAACCGCATCGTGTCCGCCGCCGTCAACGAGGCGGTGGCCGACGGCGAGATCGACTACCAGAACTTCGTCATCTTCGACAAGGATGACACGGGGCATATCACCGCCCTGCGCAGCAACGTGGCGGAGGTGAACCGGATGCAGGGCCGCATCGCCGATGAAATCCTGGCCCGTCTGGCGGAGGTCTCCACCAGTGAGCTGGAGATCCCGTTGGGCACCCTGACCGGCTCCGCCCTGCTGGCAGGCCGCGGCCCCAACCTTCATGTGCGGATGCAGGCGGTTGGCAGCGCCAGCGCGACCTTCCGCAACCAGTTCACCGCCGCGGGCATCAACCAGACCCGGCACCAGATCTTTCTGGACGTGGATGTGTACATGAGCATCCTGCTGCCGGGGATGAAGACCTCCACCAAGGTTTCCAACGAGATCGCCGTGGCGGAGACGGTGATCGTGGGCGGCGTGCCGGACACCTATACCTATTTCAGCACCACGCCCGACGAAACGGCACAGTATGCCGAGGATTATATCATGAACAACGGATAAATGAGGATGGATATGGACTATCGTGAAGAAATGAAGCAGCTCCGGGAGACGCTGAACGCCAACGGCTACCTCTACTATGTGCTGGACGCGCCCACCATGTCGGACTATGAGTACGACCACCTGCTGCGGCGTCTGGAGGATCTGGAGAAGGAGCACCCGGAGGAGATCACCCCCGATTCCCCCACCCAGCGGGTAGGCGGCAAGCTCCTGAGCCAGTTTGAGGAGGTGCGGCACGAGGTGCCGCTGGAGAGCCTGCAGGACGTGTTCAACGGCGACGAGGTGCGGGACTTTCTGGAGAAGGTGGCCGCCGACCTGCCCGACGCCCTGTACAGCGTGGAGCCCAAGGTGGACGGCCTGTCCGTGGCCCTGGAGTACCGGGACGGCGTGTTCGTCCGGGGCGCCACCCGAGGCGACGGCCGTGTGGGCGAGGATGTGACGGAGAACCTGCGCACCATCCGCTCCATCCCCATGACGCTGCCGGAGAAGCTGCCTCATCTCATCGTCCGGGGCGAGGTCTATATGGCCCGCAGCGTGTTCGAGGAGATCAACGCCCGGCGGGAGATCGAGGGCAAGCCCCTGATGGCCAATCCCCGCAACGCTGCCGCGGGCTCTCTGCGGCAGCTGGACCCCAAGGTCGCCGCCCAGCGGCGGCTGGATATTGCCGTTTTCAATTTGCAGCTGGCCGAGGGCCGGGAATTCACCACCCACACCGAGACGCTGGACTATCTGGCCTCTCAGCGCTTCAAGGTCATTCCCCACAAGCCGCTGGGGAACGCGGAGGACATCCTCACCGAGATCGCCCGGCTGGGGGATGAGCGCATGGCCTTCCCCTTCGACATCGACGGCGCGGTGGTGAAGCTGGACAGCCTGCCGGAGCGTGAGGTGCTGGGCAGCACCGCCAAGTGTCCCCGCTGGGCGGTGGCCTACAAGTACCCGCCGGAGCAGAAGCCCTCGGTTTTGAAGGATATCGTGGTACAGGTAGGCCGCACCGGGGCGCTGACCCCCAAGGCGGTGCTGGAGCCGGTGCGTCTGGCGGGCACCACCGTCACCTACGCCACGCTGCATAATCAGGATTTCATCACCTCCAAGGATATCCGCATCGGTGATACCGTCATCGTCCAGAAGGCGGGTGAGATCATCCCGGAGATCGTGGAGGTGGTAAAGGACAAGCGTCCCGCCGGGGCGGTACCCTACTATCTGCCCGATGTGTGCCCCGTGTGCGGCGCACCGGTGAGCCGGGATGAGGATGGCGTGGCCATCCGCTGCACCGGCGCCGAGTGTCCCGCGCAGCTTCTGCGGAACCTGACCCATTTCACCAGCCGCGCCGCCATGGACATCGACGGCGTGGGCCCGGCGGTGATCCAGTCGCTGGTGGACAGTGGACTGGTGAAGACCGCCGCCGATCTGTACCGCCTGCGGGCAAAGGACATCGCCAAGCTGGATCGCATGGGCGAGAAGTCCGCCGCCAACGCCGTGGCCGCCATCGAAAAGAGTAAGGAAAACGACCTGTGGCGGCTCATCAGTGCCCTGGGCATCCGCCAGGTGGGCGACAAGGCCGCCAAGGTGCTGGCCGCCCACTTCGGCAGCTTCGACGCTCTGGCCGCCGCGTCGGAGGAGGAGCTGACCGCCATCGACGACGTAGGCCCCATCACCGCCCGGTATATCCGCCAGTGGCTGGAAAGTCCCCAGTCCCAGGATCTGCTCTCCCGGCTCCGTGAGGCGGGCGTCAACATGACCAGCCATCAGGAGAAGGTGGACGACCGCTTCGCCGGACAGACCTTCGTGTTGACCGGCACGCTGGAGAAATTCACCCGGGACGAGGCCGCCGCCATGATCGAGCAGCGTGGCGGCAAGGCCAGCGGCTCGGTATCCAAGAAAACCACCTATGTGGTGGCCGGTGAAAACGCCGGAAGCAAGCTGCGCAAGGCGCAGGAACTGAACATCCCCGTACTGACGGAGGACGAGTTCCTCTCGATGCTGCAATAAACCACCGCAATAAATTGCTTTGACAAAGGAGGGCCTTTCTATGGCAGGCAACACTGATCTCTCCCTGCGGCACCAGGTCATTTACAGCGTTTTTGTCCGCGGACACACGAAGGATGGCACCTTCCGTGCCCTGGAGGGCGACCTCGACCGCCTGAAGGGGCTGGGTGCGGATATCCTGTGGCTGATGCCCATCCACCCCATCGGCGAGGAGGGCCGCAAGGGCACCATAGGCAGCCCCTACGCCATCCGGGACTACCGGGCGGTGAACCCCGACATGGGCACCATCGACGACCTGCGCCACCTGGTGGACGCCATCCACGACCGGGGCATGAAGTGCATCATCGACGTTGTGTATAACCACACCTCGCCGGATTCCGTGCTGGCCGCCGAGCACCCGGAGTTCTTCCTGCGGGATGAGCAGGGCAAGCCCACCCGCAAGGTGGCCGACTGGTGGGACATCGTGGATCTGGATTACACCAACCGCGACCTGTGGCGCTATCAGATCGACACGCTGAAGCAGTGGGCCGCCATCGTGGACGGCTTCCGCTGCGACGTGGCCAGTGCCGTGCCGGTGGAATTCTGGCAGCAGGCCCATGACGAGGTGGAGACCGTCCGCCCCGGCTGCCTCTGGCTGGCCGAGAGCGTCCACGGCGCCCATGTGCTGGCCATGCGGAAGATGGGCGCCTACTGCGCCACGGACACCGAACTGCACCAGGTCTTTGACATGAGCTACGACTACGACGTGTGGCCCTGGTACGAGGGCGTGCTGACCGGCAAGGTGACCCTGCGGGAGTACGCCAATATCCTGAACTATCAGGAGCTGACCTACCCCAGCAGCTATGTGAAGGCCCGGTATCTGGAAAACCACGACACGCCCCGGGGCGCAAGCTGGATGCACAGCGACACGCAGCTGGACAACTGGCTGGCCTTCCTCTACTTCCAGAGGGGCGCGACGATGCTCTACAGCGGCATGGAGTACGCACCCTGTGAGCGGGTGGACTTCTTCGAGAATCAGAGCAACTACGGCGACATGCGCCGGGATGTACAGCTCCAGATGAAGAAGCTGAAGGAGATCAAGGAGACCCTGCCCCTCACCGGCGGCTACTGGCTGGAGGAGGCGGACGGCCTGCTGCTGGGCCATTACCAGGGCCCGGAGGGCAAGGTGCTGGGCGTGTTCGACCTGCTGGAGCATGGCAAGGGCTGCGTCAGCGTCGACCTGCCCGATGGCGCGTATCCCAACCGTCTGGGCGGTCATATCACAGTGTGCGGCGGACAGTTCGCCTTTGACGGCAGACCCGTGATCCTGTGATTTGACTTTTTTCACAAAAAAGCTCCCCCATTCTCGGGGAAAACGCAGAAATCCCCGTTAAGAAATTGACTTTCCCCTGAAACGTGTTACCATATCATATTGTATATCTGTGCATTTTCGCCGTTTTCCGGCGGCGGAAAGGTGCCCGGAATAAAGAGGAGGAAAAGAGTATATGAGTAAGCTCATGAAGATCTGCGACGGTAACGAAGCGGCGGCATATGTGGCATATGCCTTCTCGGAAGTTGCTGCCATCTACCCCATCACCCCGTCCAGCCCCATGGCGGAGCACGCCGATGAGTGGTCGGCCAAGGGTAAGAAGAACATCTTCGGCCAGACCGTCCGTCTGGTGGAGATGCAGTCCGAGGCCGGTGCCTGCGGCGCCTGCCACGGCGCACTGGAGGCCGGCGCACTGGCCACCAGCTTCACCGCTTCCCAGGGTCTGATGCTGATGATCCCCACCATGCACCGTATCTCCGGCGAGCGTCTGCCCGGCGTGCTGCATGTGGCGTCCCGTACCGTGGGTACCCACGCGTTCTCCATCTTCGGCGATCACTCCGACGTGATGAACTGCCGCCAGACGGGCTTTGCTCTGCTTTCCAGCGGCAGCGTCCAGCAGGCCGCCGACCTGGCCGCCGTGGCCCACCTGAGCGCCATCAAGGCCCGCATCCCCTTCCTGCACTTCTTTGACGGCTTCCGCACCTCCCACGAAATCCAGAAGGTGGCCGTGTGGAGCGACGAGCAGCTCGACAGCATGCTCAACCGTCAGGCGGTGGCCGACTACCGTGCCCGCTCGCTCAACCCCGAGCATCCGGTGCTGCGCGGCTCTGCCCAAAACCCCGACATCTTCTTTCAGGCCAAGGAGGCTGCCAACCCCTACTACGAGAAGCTCCCCGCCGTCGTGGAGGACGCCATGCGCCGCGTCAACGAGCTGACCGGCTCGGACTACCGCCTGTTCAACTACTACGGGCACCCCGAGGCCGAGCGCGTCATCGTGGCCATGGGCTCGGTGTGCGACGCCACCGAGGAAGTGGTGGACTACCTGATGCAAAAGGGCGAGAAGGTCGGCCTGCTCAAGGTCCGCCTCTACCGTCCCTTCGCCATCGACCGCTTTGTCGATGCCCTGCCCGCCAGCGTCAAGCGCATTGCCGTGCTCGACCGCTGCAAGGAGCCCGGCTCGCTGGGTGAGCCCCTGTATCTCGACGTCGTCACGGCGCTGGCCCAGTCCGGCCGCAGCGTGGACGTCGTGGTGGGCGGCCGCTACGGCCTCGGCTCCAAGGACGTTCCCCCCTCCTGCATCTTCGCCGTGTTTGAGAACCTCTCTCAGAAGGCTCCCAAAAACCGCTTCACGGTGGGCATTGAGGACGACGTCACCGGCCACTCCCTGACCCGTCTGCCCGCGCCCGACACCTCGCCTGCCGGCACCGTCTCCTGCAAGTTCTGGGGACTGGGCTCCGACGGCACCGTGGGCGCCAACAAGAACACCATCAAAATCATCGGCGACGGCACCGACCTCAACGTCCAGGCCTATTTCGCCTACGACTCCAAGAAGTCGGGCGGCGTCACGGTGTCGCACCTTCGTTTTGGCAAGCAGCCCATCAAGTCGACCTACTTTATCGACAAGGCCGACTTCGTGGCCTGCCACAACGCCTCCTACCTCACCAAGTACAACATGACGGGCGACCTCAAGGAGGGCGGCACCTTCCTGCTCAACACCTCCGCCACCCCCGAGACCATTGAAAACGAGCTGCCCGCCTCGGTCAAGCGCGACCTGGCACAAAAGCACTGCCGCCTTTACATCATCGACGGTGTCGACATCGCCCGCGAAGTCGGCATGGGCGGCCGTATCAACACCATTCTCCAGGCAGCCTTCTTCAACCTGACCGGCATCATCCCCCTGGAAGAGGCCGTTGCCAAGATGAAGGACGCCGCCACCAAGACCTACGGCTCCAAGGGCGAGGCCGTTGTGGCGCGCAACCACGCCGCCATTGACAGAGGCCTTTCGGGCGTTGTGGAAGTGCCGGTGCCCGAGTCCTGGAAGGACGCTTCGGACGATGCGGCGCCCGCCGTCATCGAGGGCCAGGACGAGCTGCACAAGTTTGTGCGCGAGGTCATGGTGCCCATGAACGCCCAAAACGGCGACAGCCTGCCGGTGTCTGCCTTTGCCGACAGAGCCGACGGCACCTTCCCGCTTGGCACCTCCGCTTTCGAAAAGCGCGGCATCGCCGTCGACGTGCCCATGTGGAAGCCCGACCAGTGCATCCAGTGCAACCTGTGCTCGCTGGTCTGCCCGCACGCCGCCATCCGCCCCGTCGCCATGACGCAGCAGGAGGCCGACGCCGCACCCGCCAGCCTGAAGAGCGTCCCCATGACCGGAAAGGACTGCAAGGACCTGCGCTTTGCCGTCACCATCTCTCCGCTTGACTGCACCGGCTGCGGCAGCTGTGTCGCCGTCTGCCCCGCCAAGGAGAAGGCGCTTGTCATGGCGCCGCTTGCCGAGCGCATGGACGACCAGGAGGGCTTTGACTACGCCGTGAGCAAGGTGGAGGAAAAGACCCTGCCCTTTGCCGCCGACACCGTCAAGGGCTCGCAGTTCAAGACCCCGCTTCTCGAATTCTCGGGCGCCTGCGCCGGCTGCGGCGAGACCCCCTATGCAAAGCTGGTCACCCAGCTCTACGGCGACCGCATGTTTGTGGCCAACGCCACCGGCTGCTCCTCCATCTGGGGCGGCTCCGCTCCCTCGGTGCCCTACGCCAAGAACAAGCAGGGCAGAGGTCCCGCCTGGGCCAACTCCCTGTTTGAGGACAACGCCGAATACGGCTACGGCATGGCGCTTGCCGTGAACCAGCGCCGTCAGAAGCTCATTGACGACTGCACCAAGTTTGCCGAGTCTCTGGAAGAGGGCAAAAAGCGCGGCAACGCCCTGTGGGTTGCCCAGGCAGAAGCCTGCGCGCGCTGGCTGGAAGTCAAGGACGATCCCGAGCTCTCGCGTGAGGCGGGCGCCGCGGTGGTCAAGGCCATGGAAGACGCCGTTGACTGTCCTTCTCCCCTCAAGCCCTCCATTCTGGCCAACGCGGACCTGCTGCCCCGCCAGGTTGTCTGGATCTTCGGCGGCGACGGCTGGGCCTACGACATCGGCTTTGGCGGCCTTGACCACGTCCTCGCCTCGGGCGACGACGTCAACGTGCTGGTCTTCGACACCGAGGTCTATTCCAACACCGGCGGCCAGTCCTCCAAGGCGACGCCCACCGGCTCTGTGGCGCAGTTTGCCGCAGCCGGAAAGACCACCGGCAAGAAGGACCTGCCCGGCATCGCCATGAGCTACGGCAACGTGTATGTGGCCTCCATCTGCCTGGGTGCCGACTACGCCGGTGCCGTGCGCGCCATTGCCGAGGCCGGCAGCTACAAGGGTCCCTCCCTCATCGTGGCCTATGCCCCCTGCATCAACCACGGCATCAAGGCCGGCATGGGAGCGGCGCAGGCCGAGTCCAAGGCCGCCGTGGCTGCGGGCTACTGGTTCAATTTCCGCTATGATCCCCGCCGCAAGCAGCGCGGAGAAAACCCCTTCCTGCTCGATTCTCCCGCTCCTTCGGTTGCCTACGGCGACTTCCTGCAAAACGAGGTGCGCTACACCTCGCTGGAGCTCTCCTTCCCCGATCGTGCCAAGGTCCTCTTTGCCGACGCGGCGCGTCAGGCCAAAGAGCGGTATGAGGCGCTGGCCAAGAGAGCTGCCGAAAAATAACATCGCTTAAAAAAGTGCCCCTTTTTAAGAGACCCGAAAAAAAGCCCCGGGGTGCGGCGGACGCCGCACCCCGGGGCTTTTTGACAGGTTTTTTGCGGCATCCCGCCGCCCGTTGCCCTTTCTTTTCCCCATGCACGCTTTGCCCATCAGGTGCCATCCGCCTTCCGGGTGCTCCGGCCTTCCCCCGGCGCTGCGGGCCCGGTTTTGGCCCCTTGCAGAAAGCGGCAGCCGCCGTAAAGACCGCGCCCGCCGGGTTCCCCGGCGGGCGGGCAGTATCTCCTCTTCCCCCTGCCCGGCTTTTCCAGCAGGAGAGGCGTTCTCAGTAGCCCAGGGCCTCGTTGACCAAAATAACGGTCACGCGCTGCTTGTCGCCCTGCGAGCCCATGATGGTGGCCTTGCGGCAGATTTTTCCGGGCGAATCACAGTTCATGCAGCGCCCGGTGGCGGCGCAGGGCGTCGACAGCCCAAGGCGCAGTGCGTTGGCGGGGGCGGCCACCTCGCGGATGCGGGCGAAGGCCGCCGGGACGTCTGCCACCAGCTTGTTCATGCCCGCAATGACAATCACGCGCTTTGGCCCAAAGAGCATGGCCGCCACACGGTTGCCGTTTCCGTCCATGTTGACCAGCTCGCCCGCCTCGGTCACCGCGTTGGTCGAGGTGAGGTAGACGTCGTCGGTGAAGGCTCCCCGGAAAATGTCGGCCGTCTGCTCGGGCGTCAGCCCCGGGGCGTAGCGGTCGTGAAACTGGCAGCCGCAGCCGCGCAGCCAGTCGATGACACCGCACTCAAACAGCGTCATGGAGCCGCCCACCGAAACGGTCTCCCCCTTGCGAATGAGCTTTTCCAGAGCGGGAATGACCTGCTCCTTGCTGTCAAGACAGACAACGTTGAAGTTGTTGCCCTCCAGCGCCTTTGCCAGGCGCTGCATGCGCAGCGCGCCGGCCGCCGTTGTGTTCTTGTCCATATGTTCCACTCCTTTATGAGGTTTTTTCTCTCAACGAGGCTTCCCCCTGCGGCTTTTGACGGCGCACGCCTCCCGTCCGTGCAGGCCCGGCCTCAGGACTGCCCGGGCAGGTCTATGGAGGACACCGCATCGTCAAGCAGCTCTCGCGCCTGCTGCTCGGGCAGCTGCTCCACGCTGCGCAGCTTGCGCTGGATCTGCCGGGTGCGGGTTCCGACCAGCTC
>ERZ857998.2972-NODE-2972-length-14687-cov-3.395025_pt1 | contig 14687 bp, 17 predicted proteins | sample MGYA00519954_ERZ857998 | MGnify/ENA primary metagenome ERZ857998 (study PRJEB31778, sample SAMEA3449424) | human gut metagenome | biome: human gut; feature: human-associated habitat; material: faeces | place: United Kingdom | collected 2010/2012 ...
CCCATCGCGGAAGCGCTGCTGGCGAAGGGTGCGCAGCTGGGCACCGTGCTCAGCTTCATGATGGGCGTGACGACGCTCTCCTTGCCCTCGATGATCATGCTGCGCAAGGCTATTCGTCCGAAGCTGCTGGCGCTGTTTGTTGTGATTTGTACCGTGGGCATCATCGTCGTCGGGTATGTGTTCAACGCATTACAGTTTTTGTTTGTATAAGGAGGAATAGAACATGGCACTGTTTGGACTGGGCAAGAAGAAGGAAACGGCGTGTTGCTGCGGCGCGGGCACGACGCCGGAATCCGTGGAACGGGCAGAGGATACCAAGCGCGAAAGCGGCGTCAAGGTGCTGGGCGGTGGCTGCACTAAGTGCCACGAGCTCGAAGCGAACGTACAGGCGGCGCTTGCGTCGCTGGGTCTGAATCAGTCTGTGGAGCTGATTACGGACTTTTCGGTCATCGCCGCCTATGGGGTGATGTCTACCCCGGCGCTGGTGGTGGACGGCAAGGTGGTCAGCTATGGCAAGGTGCTCAAGCGCGATGAGGTGGCGACCATTCTCAAAAGGGAGCGCGGCCTTTGATGAAACCCAGGGTTGCGTTCGTCTGCGTCCACAATTCCTGCCGCAGCCAGATCGCGGAGGCGCTCGGACATGCGCTGGCGGGCGACGCCTTTGAGAGCTATTCCGCGGGCACGGCGCTCAAGGCCGCCATCAATCCGGACGCGGTGCGGCTCATGAAACAGCTTTACGGCATCGACATGGAAAAGGGCCAGCGACCCAAGCTGCTCGCGGATATTCCCGCAGTGGACGTGGTCATCACCATGGGCTGCGGCGTGACATGCCCGAATCTTCCCTGCAAGCGCCGGGAGGACTGGGGGCTTGAAGATCCCACCGGAAAACCGGACGAGGCTTTTATCGCGGTCATCCGGGCAATTGAGGCACGCGTTCTGGCTCTGCGCGCGGAACTGGCACGTCCATAACAAACTTCAAATGCAAACACGTCTTCCGAAACCGGAGGGCGTGTTTTGTATCTCGACGAGGTGATTCTATTTGATCTGTGTCTATCCCCCGGACTGCACGGATTTTTCCGGCAACGGCATCGGCCCGGTGTCGCCCTTATCCTGCACCGTCACGGAAACATTGAACGGCGAGTGGGAATTGACACTGGAGCATCCGTTGGACGATGCTGGCAAGTGGCGGCGGCTCGTCGAGGGCTGTATCCTGCGCGCGCCCGTGCCCGCCGCCATGACGCCCGGCATTACCATGGTCACGCAGGCCACGCCCGAAGTCAAACGAGAGGTCTGGAAGGTCAGGACAAACGGCTCGCGCCTTATGCTCCGCTCCGGCACCGGCACAAAGTACAAGATCATCGGGAAGTACAAGAACGGTACCGAAGTCGTGCTGCTGGAAAAGACCACTTCCTCGTGGTATAAGATGTTGACCCCGGACGGCAAGCAGGGCTATGGACAGTCTGATGGTCGGGCGCACCACCTTCGTGATCGCCCACCGCCTGTCCACGGTCAAAAACGCGGACTGCATCATGGTTCTGGAGCAGGGCCGCATCATCGAGCGGGGCGCCCACGATCAATTGATCGCTGAAAAGGGACGATACTACCAGCTTTATACGGGAAACGCAGCGACCTGACAATCTCGTTGACCAACCGAAGGTTTTCAACGAACAAAAGCCCCGGAAACCACATTGTTCCGGGGCTTTTGAGCACTTTTGATAAAGTTTAGCGCTTGGAGAACTGCGGCGCGCGACGGGCTGCTTTGAGACCGTACTTTTTGCGCTCCTTCATGCGCGGGTCGCGCGTGAGGAAACCGGCCTTCTTGATGGAATCCTTCAATTCCTCATCGGCCTTCACCAGCGCGCGGGCGATGCCGTGGCGGATTGCGCCAGCCTGGCCCGTGTAGCCGCCGCCGGTCACATTCACGATCACATCGAACTTAGCAAGCGTATCGGTGAGCGTCAAAGGCTGACGTACCACCGTCTTCAGCGTTTCCAGCCCGAAATATTCATCGATCGGGCGCTTATTGATCACAATATTGCCTTCGCCAGGAATCAGACGAACGCGCGCGATCGCCTTCTTCCTTCTACCCACTGCGTGGAAGCAAACCTCTGCCATGTTGCGTCCTCCTCCCTTACAGCTTGACCTGGTACGCCACGGGCTTCTGGGCCTGGTGCGCGTGCTCCGCGCCAGCGTACACATGCAGCTTCTTCAGCATCTTATAGCCGAGCGGATTCTTCGGAAGCATGCCGCGCACGGCTTCCTTCAGAAGGAAATCGCTCTTTTTCGCCATCATCTTGCGATACGAAACCTCTTTCAGGCCGCCCGGATAACCGGTGTGGTGGCGATACATTTTTTTATCGAGCTTTTTGCCCGTCAGCACCATTTTATCGGCGTTCACGACGATGACGTAATCGCCGGTGTCAACATGAGGCGTAAAGGTGGGCTTGTGCTTGCCGCGCAGAAGCATGGCGACTTGCGACGCCAGGCGGCCCAGCACCATACCCTCCGCGTCGATCACATACCAGGTGCGCTCGACGTCGGCAGGCTTGGCCATATACGTATTCACGGTAAAACCCTCCAGTGTGAAATGGTTCTTTCGCGTCGCGGCCGCTTGGTCAGGGCGGCACACCGCGCTATGGCTCCGGGGCTTGGAAACCAATGCGCCGGTTGACACACAAAGGTTATTATACCCATTTCACCCCATTTTGTCAACCACCCGCAGCCTTATGGCGGGCTTCCCGAAGAAATTTAACGCGTTTTGGCCAATCCACAAAAGCCGTGAGCGCAAGCAGCGCCATGGCGCACAGCCAGCCCAACAGTGGATACAGCGACCGCACCAAAAAATCAAAGCCCGATAGCGCAAAAAGCGCGCTCAGCGTCAGGATGCCCGCGAGCGCCCAGCCGCCAGATCGTATGCCTGCCAATTGCGCGCGCAGCGAGGCGATGGATGCGGCCATGGTGGAAACCACGGCCAGTTCCATGCATAGCGCGCACAAATAAAATCCCGCCGTGCCCCAGCGCGCGGCAAGAATCACACTGGGCATGGCGACAAATTGCAATTCCTCCCGGTGGCGCAGGAGCGCCGCATTCGCCGGAATGAGCAGCGCAGCCAGGAGCAACGCCGTATACAATCCCACCTTTTTCGGCTCCGCGCGGTTCAAAAGCACCACACCTCCCGCGAGCGAAAGGTTCAGGGCGGCATAGACCGCGCCCAGCAATAGGGCCAGCGGCGCGCTGGCCTGAATCTCATAGGCGCGCTGCGCGTATACAGAGGCGTCTACGGGCCGCCCATCCGCGGCCAACGCCGCGAAAAACGCCAGGATTAGCGGGAAAACCGCGCCACCCAGCCGCGCCAGCATGCCGCCGCGCGCGGCCCACAAGCCGCAGGCGAGGGTAAACCCCATGCCGATATAGCGCGCTCCGCCCACCGGCAGCGTAAGCGCGCCCAGTTCACCGCCTGCCGCAAGCATCACCGACGCCAAAATCGCCATCAAAAGGCCGTGCGACATGTGCATCGCGTCTTCGCAGGCTTGTCCCATCAGCGCGCCAAAAAGACCGGGAAAGCTTTTCGCTTCCGTGCGCGCGCCCAACTGCGCGAGCATAGCCGTTATACCGCCCACCAGCGCGCAGGCGACGCCCACGCCCAGCCAGGAAGCCGCGCCCATCTCGGAAAAAAAGGTCATAACCTCGCGCCCGGAGGCAAACCCCGCGCCCACAATCGCCGCCACAATTGCCAGCGCGCTGCGCAATGCCGCTGGTATCCGCATAAAAATCACCCCCGGCCAATGGTATGTAGCCAGGGGCAAATTCTATGAACAAAGCCGCCGCAAATTTTGCGCGCGATTAGGGCTGCGTCTCCTGCGCGCTCTCCACGCGGATGGTGAAGGCCTCGCTTTGCGTGCTTTCCCCCGCGCGCGCCGTGAACACGCATTCGCTGGTTCCCTCGGTCTGCGCGTTGCCCGCCAATAGTTCAAAGCTATACTGGTTGCCGTTGATTTCCGGCTCGGACAAATACAAATCCACAATCTCGCTCCCGCCAGCCACATCGGCGGTGAGCACATCCTCCCCGCCAACCTCGGCAGTTACCGTTACATTGCCCAGGGAAACATATCCCTCTTCCCCCGCCGAAACGGTTAGATCCAAGCCGCTCAAATCGATATCCTGCACCACAGAACCGGCCTGGGCTGTGCTTTCCTGCTGCGCCGCCGGCGCGGTCCCGCTCACAGTGATGGAACCGGTAAGCGGCGCGAAGGCATAATTCCCACTCGTGAGGGAAAGCGACCATTGCGCCGTACCCTCGGATACGGCCGTGTATTCCGCCTCGCCGGTCTGCGCAAAGCACGCCCCCTCCAGAGAGAATTCGCTGCGCGTGCCCTCCGGCAGCAAAGCGTCGTTTGTGTACTGAACCGCGGGCGGCACAGAGAGGCGCTGGCCAATGCCCATCAACGAAGGCACATCCGCCACAAGCCCTTCCTGCGGCGGCGCGCCTTCCACCACGGTGATGGCAAACGGCTCCGCATACGAAACGCCATCGACGAGAAGAGAAAGCGTGTATTCCTCCGTTCCCGGCGCAACCACGGCATCCAATTGCAGATCAATCACAAAGCCGCCATCCTGCATGTACGCGCTCCAGCTCAGGCGCGCGTTCGTGCCCGCACCGATCAGGGCAATCTGCTGCACCTTGGCCCCATCGACCATGCCGATCTCAAAACCGCCGATCCCAGAGGGGATACAGCCCTCCGTGTACACCAGCGGGCTGACGTTGTTCTGCACGGTCAGCGCGGAAGAGGATTCCTCCGCCGCTGCGGCGACGCAAGTCACAATCAGAAGCGTCGCCATCCAAATATATATTTTATATTTCATAATCAATTCCTCCACAACCATAGATAGTGTAATAATATCACAATGAAGCAGAAAGTAGCACTCTCGTGTTGTTACTTTATTGTGAAAATACAGTAATATCATATACACATTTCCAAAGCACTTCCAAATGCGACCGAAAAACTGGCCCCACCACTGGAAACCAAATGGAAAAAAGCCGCACAGCACTTCCGCCCCCTCCGAATAGGAAAAGCGCAGGTTCTCCGCGCAGATGCCCTCGTGGAACGTGGGCAGAATCCGCCATGCCCTGGATGCGCTCCACGATGGAGCGCGTGGACTTCATCAGGGGAACGGCTTCCAACGCCATGCTCAAACCGGAAGAAACGGTGCTTTGCAGGGCCGAAAACACCGCGAGCGCGCCGAACGACATGCGCCCCTGCGCCAGCATAACGCAAGCGACAATGATCGTGAGTGCGTTGGAAAGCGCGCCAAAGACCTGCGCCAAGCCGGAAGACATTTGGTTCATGCTGCCCGTGCGGGCCTCGGCATCGCAAAACGCCTCGTGCGCCTGGTGAAAAATCTTGTCCATATACAGCTTTGCGCCAAAGGAAGCGATGACTTCAAAACCCGCGAGCAAATTGTTGAGCACCGATACCAATTCCGCCGACCGCTTCGATTGCAATGCCTGGCATTTTTCCAGCTTTTTGGAAAAGAGCATGGGCACCACGAACATGGCCGCGCAGGAAAGGAGCGCGCACAGGGCGACGATGGGCTGGTAGAAAAACATCAAAACAATCGAAACGCTCCCGCTAACAACGCTAACCACCAGCAATTGCAGCATATTGAAATAGTGCTGCTTTAGATTTCTGACATCGTTCGTGAGCGCGGAAATGTAATCCCCCACCGGTGCTTGGCGAAAATCGGCCACGCATTTGCGCATGAGGCCTCCAAAGGCATCCTGCCGGATTTCCCCCGTGGTGCGCACGACATAGCGCGCATAACATACGCCAGCGACGACGACCAGGGCGACGGCCACCAATGTGCCCACCAGGGATAGGGGCAAATAGAAGGTGAACGCGTTATCCTTGTCTTCAGTCACAGCGTCGATCAGCATCTGATCAAGCACACTGGTCACCACTATCAAAACGAAGCCCAAAAAATTCAGTCCCAATGTGCCGAGCAGCCGGAATGGATGCCTCTTCATATAACGGAACACATCGCAGCCCCCCGAATATGAAATTTTCCACAATTCTCCTTGCAGCAACAGCTTATATAAGCAATTTTATTGTATCAACCAGAAATACAATTGTCAATCTATAGCAAGCAAAAAATCATAAAACAAAAACAGCCCCGCGCCGGCAAAACCGGCGCAAGGCCCTGCGCCAAAACTCATTGCATCATGCGAAGCAACACATCCACCAGTTTTTCCAACACGCGGTACGCGCCTTCCACGCCAGTGCGCATACGGCGCAGCGGTGTGAGCAACGCATATTCTAGCCCAGTGCGGTCGATGGACACCGAGTGTGGGACATGCTCACATACGCTGTCGTAAGAAAGAAGCACCGTTTCTTCCGCCTGGAAGCGCGCGATGCACTCGTCTATCGAAGATACAGGCAGGCCCGCCGCGTTTTTGTGCGAGCAGATGTACTCCGCCTGCACGCCCAGCTCGCGAAAGAGCGCTTGCATCAGCCGGATGCGGTCGATATCGCCATAGCAGGCAAGCGGCTTACCGGCAAAAGCAATCACATTCCTGGCCTGCAAAGCCACCGCATCGTAAACCGCGTCCGTCCGCAGCACATACTCCTTTTTAAGGAGCGCAGAGAGGCCCTGCAGCGCGGCGTCCTGCGCCGCCTTGCCCAAAGGAAACCATTCAAAATACGGCACGCCAAACCGTTCTTGCAAAAACCGCGCGGCCTTAAGCGCGCTTTGCGAGGTAACGACGTTGACCTGCGCCGTGGCGGCGCGCCGCCAGTCGAGAATGGAGCGGGGATTGAGGTTGTCAAAGGCGAGCGGAATGCCCAGCGCGCCCTCAATCGCCTCCGTGATGTAGGCGTTGTCATGCCCGGAAGCGCTGGAAAAAAAGCCGCCCAGCAGGCAGAACCCACTTTTTCCAGCTTTCTCCTCCGGCCGGGCAAACTGGCGCGCGAGCGCGAGCGAAAGCTGCTCGCTGCCGGCAAAAAAATCCGCGTCCATGCGGGCGGGCGCTGTAAAGAGCGTAAAATTCGGCCCGGAAAGTTCCTCGCACAGCGCTTTGAGATCCAGCCCCAATACGCTGGCCACGGATGAAGGCATGAGGAACGCCTGCCGGAACCCCTTTTCCCGCAGCTCTTCGGCCGCTCGCCGCAGGCGGCCCGTATCGCCCAGAGCAATGTCCAGCTCCGTCATGTGGGTGCTGTACGACTGGCGCGAAACGACCTGTTCGCTCAACCAGGGCAGGCTGCCATAATTATACAGCGCGTGCCCATTCATCGAAAAATCCAACACCGCCAAATCGGGATAGCGCATGGCGGAATAAAACATCTCCATGCGCGCCGTCGGCAGACAGGCATATTGTATCAGTGGCATATTTCCTCCGCGCGCCGCAGCAAAAAGAGCAGCCGCCCGCTCCCGCGCAAGCGCGCAATTTCCTCAGAATCCGGGGTAAAATCCAGCGCCGTTTCGCCCGGCACGGCCTCGAGCGCGCCGTTTTCCGGGCAAACGAGAATCCCCTCCGGCAATTTCAGGCAACGCTCATAGGCATACCTGTGAAAATCGCCAAAGCTCACCCGGCGAACCTGCGCGCCCGCATGGCATAGATACAGCGCAAATTCATAGGCGAACGGACCGCGCAGAGCGAGAGGGCCCCGGGCCGCCAGCGCGCGCGTAAGCGCGTCCATGGCTTCCAGCGTCCCGCCCGGCAGGCGCAGCGTCTGCGCGTGCCGCGCATACCAATCGAGGGGATGAAAACTGTAATCGTCGAGCCACACGCCTGCGCCCGCACGTTCGCGCTCGCGCAACAGGCCCAAAAACCTGCGAGAACGCACGATATGCACTCCCGCTCGCAGGCGTTCCCTGAGGGCCGCCAATCCGGCGGGTGCTTCATCCCACACAGCCACGCCGGCATCCTGCCCGGCGGGCGCGCCCGCCAACAGGGCGCAATACAGCGTTTCCAAAGAATCCGTGGGCGAAATCCCCTGAAACGACGGCGCTTCGACGCACGCCACCGAGGGATATTTCCGGGCAATCAGTTCCGGCACCGCCAGGTGCATGATGGAAGGAACGCAGGTGGAAATGCACACCGCAGCGCGGTTGTCTTCCGCCAGGCGAGCGAGCGCCGCGTCCAGACCGGACAGCTCGCCAAAAATGATTTCCCGGTCCTCCAGCTGGTACGCCCAGTTGCGCCGCCCACCGGAAAAGGGCATTTTGCGCGAATAATAGGCGCATTCCCCCACGCCCACCACCAGCACATCCACATCGCCCATTTCGTGGAGTTCTTCCAGCAGGATATCCATCGGGCAATGCTGCGCGCAGTCAATCGCGCAGGAAGCGCGCAGCGGCTCTTTTTTGAGCGCTTTCACGGGCACAAAATCAGGCATGGGCAATCCTTTCCGCCAGCCGCGCATACAGGCCGCTCATTTCGCAATCGGGGAACGCGTCCACTACGGTCTTGCGCAGCGCTTCCGCCCGCTGCACCATCGGGTCGCGCGGCAGAATGAAGGCGATTTCCGTTTCCATTTCGCGGGCGGCCTTTTCGGCAAGCTCCTCCTCCGCCTCAATGTTCTTTTTGTTGAGGATCAGCCCCTTTAGCTTCGCGCAGCCGGAGGCGCGCAGGTTGCGCACGGCCTGGGCGATGTTGCTCGCGGCATACAAAGACATCATTTCGCCCGATGTCACGATATACAGTTCGTCCGCATAGCCGCTGCGCAGCGGCATGGCGAATCCCCCGCACACGACGTCGCCCAGCACGTCGTACAGCACGAAATCCGGCCGGTATTTTTCGTACACGTCCAGTTCATCCAGCTTTTCAAACGCGGCGATGATGCCCCGGCCCGCGCAGCCGGTGCCAGGCAATGGGCCACCCGCTTCCATGCAATACACGCCGGAAGGACTGATGCGCAGAAAATCGCGCTCATCGTCTCCACCGCCCTGGCGCACGACATCCAAAATCGTGGGGATGCGCTCGCCGCCGTTGTGATTGACCGTGGAATCCGCCTTGGGATCGCAGCCGATTTGAAACACGCGATACCCCTGGCGCGCGAGCGCGCTGGCCAGATTGGATACCGTAGTCGATTTGCCAATGCCGCCCTTGCCGTAAAAGGCGATTTTCTTCATACCCTGCCCTCCTTTGCCGCCAGCAGATCGTAAGACAGGCAAACGGGCTTGCCGCTGCGCCGGTCGGTCACCACGTCGCCATCGATGAAAAAACACTCGGCGAGCACATCGCGGGTCATCACTTCCTCGGGTGTGCCATAGCGGGCGATTTGCCCATCCTTCATGGCGAGCAGGTAATCCGAATAGCGCGAGGCGAGGTTGAGATCGTGCAGCACCATCACGATGGTCGTGCCCTGTTCGCGGTTGAGATGCTTCAAAATTTCCAGCACTTCCAGCTGGTGGGACAGATCCAGATAGGTGGTCGGCTCGTCGAGCAGCACGATATTCGTCTGCTGGGCGAGCGCCATGGCCACCCACACGCGCTGGCGCTGCCCGCCCGACAGGCAGGCGATTTCGCGCTGGCGGAATTCGAGCATGCCCGTGGCCTCCAACGCCCAGGAGACGACGTCCCTGTCCTCCTTCGTCAACCGGCCCATGCCCTTCTGATAAGGATAGCGGCCGTAAGCGACCAATTCTTCGCAGGTGAGCGTGCCGGGCGCGGTGGGCGTCTGCGGCAGGATGGCCAGCCACTTGGCCACATCCCGGCTCTTCATCGTTTTGATGTCCACATCGTTCACGATGACCGTCCCGCCCTCGGCAGGCAGAATGCGCCCGATCGCCTTGAGCACGGTGGATTTGCCACAGCCGTTGGCCCCGATGATAGAAGTGATCTTGCCCTTGCGCAGTTCCACATCGAACCCCGGCACGATGATCACTCCGTCGTAGCCGACCTTCAGCCGGCGCGTTACAATGCTGTTCATACGATAGTCCTCTACGATTTGATCAGAAGGTACAGAAAATACGGCACCGAAAGCACGGAAACGATGATCCCCGTGGGAATGTTGGCAAACAGGCTGATGCCCTGCACCAGCATGTCCGCCAGCATCACGATGATGCCAGCCACGATGCCGGAAGCTGGAAGGAGCACGCGCGCGTCCGTGCCCACGAGGCGGCGGGCGATGTGCGGGCCGATCAGCCCCAGAAAAAAGAAATTCCCGCCAAAGGCCACCGAGGAGGAGGACAACGCCACCGCGCAAAACGATAAAAACACAAATTGCCGCCCCACGTTCACGCCCAGCCCGCGCGCCACGTCGTACCCGATGTTAATGACGTTGAGCACGTAGCTTTGCCTGTAAGTCAACACCAAAAATACGAGCAGCCACACGCCAAAAATGGCAATGTAATTCCACTGCGTGCCCCACAGCTCGCCCGACTGCCAGCGCTGCAAAAATTCCAGCCGGTTTTCATCGATGAGCAGGGTGAGGAACGTGCCAAACGCGCCATATGCACTGCTCATGGCCACGCCCGTCATAATCAGCCGGGTGGGTTGCAGCGGCTTGCGCCGGTTGGCGCCCAGCAAAAAGATCAGCCCCGCGGAAACCAGCCCGCCAGCCATGGCCAGCACGGGCAACATCAGCGCCATGCCCCGCTGTGAACTGAAAAACGCCGCATATAGCGTAACGAACAGGCCCGACCCGGCGCTCACGCCCAGCGTACCCGGGGAAGCCAGGTCGTTGTGCAGCAGATCCTGCATGATCACGCCGGACATGCCCATGCCCAGGCCGACCATCGCCGCCAGGCACAGCCGCGGCAGGCGGAACTCGATCAGCACCAGTTGCGCCGTGGGCGAGCCCTTGCCCAGCAGCGTCCAGAACACTTCCAGCGGCGCGACACGGTATTGCCCCGTGTTGCAGCCCAGCAGGAACACCGCCGCGAGCAGCGCCAGCAACCAAAGATTGCGATACACCCCGCGCCGGAGCGGGGATACCTTTTCCCTTTTTTGAACCATTTGCATCGTATTTCCCCCGCGCCTTTCCCGCATCACGAAAATGTGCCCCGCTGCCTGCGCGAAACAAAGATGAAGAAGGGCACGCCGATCATGGTGATGAGAATGCCCACCGGGAATTCCAGCGGTGCAATGATCACGCGCGCCAGCAGATCCACCAGCACCACCAACACCGCGCCGAGCACCGCGCAGGAGGGCAAAATCAGCCGGTAATCCGTGCCCACGATGTGGCGCACGATGTGCGGCACCATGAGGCCCACATAGCCCACGGGCCCGATGATGATCACCGCGATGGCGCTGAGTACCAGCACCACAATGGTGCCCACCAGGCGAATGAGCCGGGTGTTCGCGCCCAACTCGCGTGAAACTTCGTCGCCCAAGCCCATAATCGTGAGCGAGCGCGCCATAACCAGCGCGGCGATCAGCCCGGCGGCGAAAAAGGGCGCAGAGAGGCCCACATCCAGCCAGATGGTGTTAGCGGAACTGCCCGCCGTGTATTTCATCATCGCGTTGACGTTGCCAGATTTGAGGATCACCGCCGAGGAAACCGAGCTGAACAGCGTGGATATCGCCATGCCGGAAAGCACCATCCGGTCGGCACTGCGGCCCGTGTGCCCGAGCAGCGCCACGCCATAGATGAGCAATGTAGCCGCCAGCGCTCCCAGGCAGGAATAGCCAATGCGCTCCAGACGGGAGGCATCCGGCAGGAAAGCCATCATCAGCACGATGGCGAACACAGAACCCGCGCTGATGCCCATGATGCCGGAATCCGCCATGGGATTTTTCGTGTTCCCCTGCATCACCGCGCCCGCCACTGCCAGCGAAACGCCCACGATAATATCCGCCAGCAGGCGCGGCAGGCGGATGTCCCGCGCGATAACATGCTTGAACTCGCCCTCGTCAAAAGCGAAAAAGGCGTTCAGGATATCGGAAAGCGAAAGGCTTTCCGCCCCAAAACGCAAAAAAAGGAAGGACAGGGCGGCAAGGATCACCCCACCGCCCAGCATCAACACGAGAAACTTTTCGGCGTTGCTCTTCCTGCGCCGCGCCGTTTGCTCCACGGTCTGCATTATGCGCCCATCGCCTTCTCGAGCGCGCTGAGAATGCCCTCATACTGCGCCCGGAGATACAGAACATCCTTCTCCGCGTAGAGCACCGCGTCCAGCACGCCAATGCGGTCTTCCTTCACGGCCGCAAGATTTTGCCAGCCGGGATTGGTGGAGAGCGCCTCGGGAATCTCGCCCGTGCCCATAATGTCCGCGTACAGCACGAGGTCGCCCTCATAGTTTGCCAGCAGTTCGTTGCTGATGGGCGTGAAGGGGCCGTTGTTCGGGTCGCTGAGGAAATCCTGCGCCGCCTGCGTATAGGCCATGCCCAGATAATCATAGAGAATCTTGTTGAAATACCAGTATTCGCTCGGCGGAATGGAAACGCCGTCCATGTAATAGAACACGGAAACCGTCTTATCGCTCAGGCCCAGATCGCTGATGGCAGTTAGCGCACTCTCCTGCAACTGCGCAGCGTAATCGATCAGCGCCTGTGCCTGCTCCTCCAGGCCGAAGATTTCGCCAATATAGCCCAGCCGCTCGGCAAAATCAAAGCTTTCGCGATAGAGCGGGATCACCGGCGCGATCTTTTCCAGCTGCTCAATATTTTCTTCTTCCATCAGCTGATAGACCAGGATCAGCTCCGGCTCGTAGCTTAAGATTTCTTCCAGGTTGAAGGGCTGCGAGTATTCCAGTACGGAAACGCCCTCGAAGAACGTGGGATAGGAATCCAATACCGCCTGCTCCGCCAGCACGGCCAGGGGCTTGATGCCAAAGGCGGCCAGGTCGCCCGCGCCGGAAAGCGCCACGATGCGCCGCGTATTGCGGTTATACGTCACGCTATCGCCACTAAGCGTGGTGAACGTGTACTCTTCCGCTTCCAGCGGGCGCGTATCCTCGAGCACTGGGATTTCCGGCAGAGCCGCCGTTTCCTCTTCCGCCACAGCGCACGCCGCAAAAACGGTCAACAACACCACGGCCAAAAAAACACTCGCCATCCGACGCAGCCCAACATTTTTTGTTTGATTCATATCCCCGCCTCCTTAGTTCTTTACCCGCGCTTGCGCGCAAAAATTTCCGTGCGGCAACAGCGTCAGTTTATGTACACTAACTCCAGCCACGAAAAGTATTTTACCTTGCTATATCCATATGTGTCAATACCCGAATCATCTCAACTTTTTTGTCAAACATATATCATTTATCGAAAAACAAAATTTTTACTTCCTCACCGGCCATTCTATCCGCAAGAAATAACTTGACAAGCGTTCCGCCTTATAGTATGATACAGAAAATTGCATACGGTATTGATAGAGGCGCAAAGCCGATGGGTGCGGGCGAGCCGGCAGGCAGCGACCCCGCGCGAGGCGTCTTTGCCGAATCGGTCCCGCGGGCGCGCGGTGCCGGTGGGGCCGTGGAGAAAATCCCCGGCACTGTCCGCACATGACTGTGTGGTTGCGCTATCTTGTTCGAAAGGGAAACGGCAAGCAGGCGCTTGCCGTCTTTGTTTAAAACCGGCAAGATACGGTTGCCACTCACAAACGCTACACCATATAGAGGAGGCATCATCCATGAATCTGAGCGGGAGTTATGTCGCGTTGATCACGCCCTTCCATCCGGATGGCAGCGTGAACTTTGAAAAACTGGCCGAACTGTGCGAATGGCACGTGCAAAACGGCACGGATGGCATCGTGGCCCTGGGCACCACGGGCGAATCCAGCACCATGACGCACGAGGAGGACGACGCCGTCATCCGCCGCGTGCTGGACACGGTGAACGGGCGCATTCCCGTCATCGCCGGCACGGGTTCCAACTGCACGGAAACCGCCATCATGAAATCCAAGGCCGCGCGCGATATGGGCGCGGACGGCATCCTGGTGATCACGCCCTATTACAACAAGGCGAATGAAAAGGGCATGTACCGCCACTTTGCCGACGTGGCAGACGCGGTGGGCTTGCCCACCATTCTCTACAACGTGCCGGGCCGCACGGGCTGCGCACTCTCGCCCGCGTGCGTGGAAGCGCTCTCGCACCATCCGCACATCGTGGCGCTCAAGGAGGCCAGCGGCAACATTTCCTACGCCGCCAAGGTCGCGCGCTACATCCGCGAGGATTTCCAGATCCTTTCCGGCAACGATGATATGATCGTGCCCATGATGGCGCTGGGCGCCTCGGGCGTGATCTCGGTGTTCGCGAACATCTGCCCAGGCATTTGCCGCGATATGACGCACTCCTTCCTGGATGGCAATGTGGCGCGCGCCCGCGAATTGCAGCTGAAATACCTCGATCTGATCAACGCGCTGTTCATCGAGGTGAACCCCATCCCCATCAAAGAAGCCATGAACCTGCTGGGCATGGACGTGGGCGGCTATCGCCTGCCGCTGTGCGAAATGGACGAAAAGAACCGCGCCGCGCTCCAGAGCGCGCTGGCAATTTTGAGGGGGTAGGCGCATGCTAAAGATCTGGATTGTAGGCCGCGGCCGCATGGGCGGCGCGGTGGAGGCGGAAATCGCCGCCTGCGAGGATCTGGCGCTGGCCGGCGCCTCCGAATACGTGCCGGAGGCGGATTCCATCGGCGCGGCGGACGTGATCATCGATTTTTCCCACCCCAACAACACCCGCGCCGTGTGCGAGCGCGCGGCGCGAGACAGCACCGCGCTGGTGCTGGGCACCACGGGCCTGGGCGA
>ERZ857998.2973-NODE-2973-length-14687-cov-2.983529_pt1 | contig 14687 bp, 14 predicted proteins | sample MGYA00519954_ERZ857998 | MGnify/ENA primary metagenome ERZ857998 (study PRJEB31778, sample SAMEA3449424) | human gut metagenome | biome: human gut; feature: human-associated habitat; material: faeces | place: United Kingdom | collected 2010/2012 ...
CGATGGGGCCGATACCCGCGGCGTTTACCGCATCGGTAATCTTCTTCTCCATCTCGTTCTGCACATCATAACGCCCGTCCTTCATCGCTTCCAGGGAAAGGGAGGACGCCTCGCAGGCTGTGCGCCCTAAGCCAAAGGACAGTGTGCAGGGCTGACAGCCAAGCGCTGCAACCTGGGGGATCGCCCACTGGATCATCTCATCCACTACATGGTCGACCGAGTGCATATGGAAGATCGGCTGGGTCTTGCTCCGGATCTCGGGACCGCCGCCGAGCATCAGAATGGTGAAGCGGATCTTGTTTCCCGGAATCCGGCGGATCTGCGTCGGTGCCGGGAGGAGCATACCGGGTTCTTCATACAGACCCTGACTTTGGTCGATCCGTTCCAGGTCGTTGCCCTTCACGCCCATAGGACGTGTGGGTACCCGATCCATACCCAGACGGATGCCGGCTTCCATGGCCTGGAGAAAGCCGGCCGGGACTACCGCTTCGTCGCCGATCTCCAGGAAGGGGTGGGGCGTGCCGGTATCATCGCACAGTGCAGAGTGGTGCAGATCTGCGGCTTCGGCATTGCGAAGAAAATTGTCCATTGCCCAGCGCGCACTTTCCTGGGTTTCCTTCTGCGCGGCACATGCCCAGCAGGCCTTCTGATCCTCCCGCCAGTGGGAACTGGCCTTCACAACTGCCTGGGCAACATCTTCTATGATTTGTTCTGTCGTCAGCATTTATCTGTTCCTCACTTTGCGAAAATGGTCTCGCCATCCGCAGCAGCAACGATGGCGGGGAAATCCTTCACCTGAATCTTATAAAAGCCCTCCATACCGTACTCCGGATGAAAAACGCATTTGCATTCTGTCATCTGAGCTGTCAGCAGCGCTGCTACCGGCGGCGTGACCAGAAAATAGGAGCCTTCCTTCTTCATGCCGTCCACGGTCTCCTGGGAAACCAGGCCTTTGCCAAGATGGAACAGCGCGCCATGTCTGGACAGAGGAATAATGGAACCCTGAATCTCTGGCTTGCTGCTGGTGGTTGGGGCGATGCCCGCGCAGCTGACCGCTGTGTGGAAGATCACCGCACCTTCCATATCAATGTCGTGCTGAGAAAGCGTGCCGTTTTCGGCAGCTTCGACTACCTTCGGCAGTACCATATCCCGGCCGCAGTAAATGGTACCGGTGAACTCCACCAGGTCTCCGGCTTTCAGGTTCAGCTTCGGGCCGTGGTATGGAACATCAATTTTTATCATCGTCTATTCCTCCGTTATACTTCCCACACGTCCAGGACGCTGCGGAAGTCTCTGGGAACACCGTTCGGGAAGAGGTCCTTCACGTGATGATCGTCGATCCACTTCAGCTTCTCGCGGGTGGCATCGGCCATGTTGTAAGGCAGCCCCTCGCTCTTGAGAAAGTCCACCACGTTTTCCATTTCGTGCTCCCGGCGGTTGGCGTGCAGTACAGCACCGGAAATATAGCCATCCATTATTTTCCGGAAGCCGGGGCCGAAGGAATCCAGGAAGGAATCCTGGATGGTATCCACTACGCCGAACTTCTGGGCGGCCTGGAAGGATTCGATCAACAGGCAGCTCAGCCCTTTTGCGGTGATGCTGCGGATGAACTTAATGCTGGTAGCGGTGCCGGGTTCTCCCTGCACCACAGTCAACCGCATGTGGTAAGGATCCATTGCCTGCTTAAAGGCATCGGCGCCGCTTCCGCACAGCAGCATTGGGACCTTGTGCCGGTCTTTCAGAAGTGTACCCATCATTGCTCCGTCTACGAAGGATGCGCCTTTTGCCTCGAGAATTTCCGCCATCTGTTTTTTATCTTTGGGCGTTGCGGTTGACACATCAATGTAGATGAGTCCTTTGTGCGCCCCATGGCTGGCCTGCTCCGCTGCACCCAGAGCGAATGAGGAAGGCGTGCCGGAAATCACGATGTCCGCCGATTGACAGACCATCGCAGAACTCTCCATCTGCTTTGCTCCGCAGGAATCCGCTTTCTGGGCGATCTTGTCCCGGAAACGAGGATCTGCCTGCATGGCGTCAAAGCAGATGATTTCGGAAAGCCCCTCTTCCCGCAGGCCCTGGGCAATGGAAGAGTTCGCTTCGCCGAACCCAACGAAACCAATAACCATTTTTATTACCTCCTGGTTTATTTGCACAAAGATTTTTTATTCGCTTTTACGATATTGATTATATTACACATCGACATAAAAGAAAAGCATGAATTTATTTGTTGATTTTTCAAGTAAATACTTGTATAATGATTTTCGGGAGGGCAGAATCAACAAGAAAGAGAAGTGATATTTGTGAATATGTCGGATATCCATTGTTTCTTTGCTGTCGTCGCCTGCGGCAGCTTTTCCAAGGCTTCCGAATCGCTGTACATCTCCCAGCAGGCGGTAAGCCTGCACATCAAGCACCTGGAGGAAACTTACAATACCGTTCTCTTTGAACGCAAACCGGCACTGAAGCTGACCCCCGCGGGAAAAATCCTGTTGGATGCTGCAAACGAGATTATTCAGAGGGAACAGGTGCTTGTAGATGCTTTGGAGAATTCCCGCACTAATTACACTGGTGAGCTTTCCATCGGCCTACCTGCTAACCGATCCATTGCTTTTGCCAACGAGTTTATCCCTCAGTTTTCTTCGCTCTACCCCAATATGTCCATCAATCTGCGGGAAGAATATTCCTCTAATCTTACCAGGGAGTTGATCCGCAACCGGATTGACCTAGCTCTGCCGCTGGTGTCCGACACAACAGCCAAGCTGGATACCAACCTTCTGGAAGTGCAGCAGATAGAGGCAGAGACGCTCTATGTTGTCATTTCCAATGATCTGCTTCGTCAGACCGTGCCGGATGAGTACCCGGAGTGCAAGGAACGCTATCGCTCTGGCGTGTCCCTGTATCAGTTCGCACATCTTCCGCTATTTCTTCATCCCTCCAACAGTGCGTTCCATCTGGAGTTACAGAACGCCATCAAAGCCCACGGGATTACGCCATTTATCCGGGTCAAAACCTCTCTTACTAGTTCCCTTGTAGACCTGTGCGCCAAGAGCTATGGTATCTTCTTCAGCCCCTCTATGCTGCTGAAATACATGTTTGAAAGCCAGCACAACTATTTCCAGACCCTAAATATCTTTCCCATTCTGGAATATCAGGGGGCAAGACAGACCTCTCTTGCGTACCATAAACAAAAGCAGCTTACCAAGCCCCTGCAGGACGCCATACGGATCATTAAACAGGTCTATGCCGACCACCATGTCTTCGATAATTACATCCAGCGTACCAGGATAGGCTGACTGTATTTCCCGGGACGCAAAGGCGAAGATTCTGGATGTTCCCCTGGAACCGGAATCCGGCGCATAAGATAACGCGTTTGGAAAACGCCGCCAGCTTTTACCGTTCCTTTCTTCCCGAACATCCTCTTTTTCAGGCAAAATGCAGACGCCTGTCTAGCGCCGGCTTGATGAGGTCTGCATTTTTCTGTTATATCAGATCGTCCGCATTTGCAGACGAAACGGCCAAACCAGCGAATACCTGGGACGGCAGTTTATGCTGTTATTCATACGGCAAGGTGGTTTTTGGAAGTCTGATGTCCGTATTCAAATTACCGATTTGATCAGCGGCACCCTGGCCTATATTTATGATAGTCACAAGTGTTCTGCCGATGCGCCAGATTACCTCAAGATATTACACAACAAAATAATCAGAGTTGAACTTTACTCTGAAACATACAAAACCTATACCCTTGAAAACAGTGCCATTGCAGATGACTACGATGAGGATATTGCACAGTTGTGTTTTGCACAAGCCGTGAAGTTCGTTGAGCATAATGCCGATAGTCCTGATCCGGAAATTCAAGCTCAAATTGCTGTCTTACAACACCTCTTATTTCGTTTCATGAACAATGATACCCGAGGCTATACTTATACGTACGAGCTTAAGCAACAGCTTAGCAATACAGAGCTGCGAAATCTCTCTGATCAGGCATGGGCCATTCATGTTGTTCAGCATGACGCGTGTGCCGGATGGATAATTCTTCCGGATAGACGCCACCTGCTCACGGCTGGGAAATGGCATATTCATTTGCTTTTTTCCTCCCTATCAGATAATTTCATTACTCGTGTGCGCATACACTCTCCGTCTCCACCCTGGCACAAGAACCCATGGCTAGGGAACGGACACCCCTCACACAAGGGAGTTTCCGTGCATACAGGCTTTTCTGCGAAACCGGGAGGGCCAGTATGAGAACGGTATTCCGGAACAGTTCTCATAGATTTGGAACTCATTTGATCCTTCACTTTTTACCTCCATATTCTCCGGCGCCCTTTTTTCAGACGCAGGTAATTTACTCCGAAAACGAAAAAAGCCGCCCTTCCCGCTTAAGGAAGAACGACTGATAATCAGGAGCTGGAAGCCAGCGCCCTTTTTGAAAATGAAAAAAGCCGGGATTCTTATGGCTTCACACCACAAAAATCCCGGCAGGTTTCCAAATGATAAATTTCTGAAAACTCTATAAAAAAGCAGCGCCCTTTTTTCAAATTTCCTCCGAAATCAGAAAGGGCGCTGCTCAATCTCTGACTGCATATGACTGACACAGTTCAAAAGATGCATCACAGCATGTTTGCATCTATGGAACTATAAAAAATCGTGTTCACATTTTACCTTTGATTTTCAAACTAATTTCAGTCTATTTCTCTTGAATTTGCCATAAAAAGCGCTTTAGATGCAACTTATTTCAAGTTGCATCTAAAGTGTTGAATAAACATGGACGTACCGTCCACTTTTGATCTCTTAAATTTGGGGTTGTCTGTGTTCACAAATCTACGAAAACCAAGCAAATTTCAATCGCAAGTTTCGACATTGCCTTCTCCACGAAAAATATAAATACTATACAATTATAGATTTCCCAATAATTTACTGTCTAATATCCTTGCTTTGGGATTCAAGTCCTTCAAAAGAGACTCCAACAATATTCTATTGCCCAGTGTCATCTGCGGGCTACACGTAACTTCCATTTCTTCAAAATTCTCATCCGCAATCTCTAAGTCGTAGAAAGGGAACGGTGGCGCTTGAACGCCATTAAGCATTTTGTATGTCATTTCAATCGCATATCGTTCCATATCTCCCACATCTGTCTTAAAGTTCATCGGCATAAACACCATAATATACCGCCATTCACGCTGGAATTTCCAGTATGAATTTTTGTGCTTTCCCAGCGCCCCCAAATTGATGGACATTCTATTTCCGTTGGTTTCTGAAACGCGAGGCTCAAGTAGCGAAAGATCGTCTGTATATTCTACTTCCTTGAGGATTTCTCCCTTCCAACACTGTGGTGACATATATCCCCCATCCATCATTTTCGCTATGTCCAAAAGCGTACGAACAGATGCATTTCGAGATGCTTCATCATTTGCTGGCATATGTAAAATTTTCTCAAGATCAGCACCTTTCGTTGTATGCCATTTAAAAGGATTTTTCCTCATTCTTATCCGCACCCCTGCTAACGGATCCGTGTACATTTTCCACATGGGAATACTTTCTGCGCTGTCATCTGTCCAAGAACTTACAAATACAAATCTTCCAACGTTTTCAACATCAGAGGTTTTCTGCTCCTGACGGTCATCCATCTTATCTAATGGACTCAGCTTTAATATCAGGGCTAATTTTTCAAGTGATGTATAATGATATAGATAATCTGTTCCTATGATGTTAGTCATTGACTTTCCCCAATTTCTATAAGTACGAATGTGTATCAATTTTCTTTGGAACTTTAGCGCGGTAATGGCGCTGCACTTCTCTCCGAAATAGTCTCTGCCCTCTAGGCCATTCCACATATATAGTTCCTACAACGTAAGTTTATCATAAAATGCCACAACGCCATCTAAGTTATTACTGTTAGGATGCTTCTTGGTGATACCACTGGTGGGTTTGAACGTATCAACAGTATCAAGGATTATCCATTACCTTTCGCACAGTGGCTTGTGCTTCGGGAATCCTCATCTCAACATCTACGGAACTCTTCTGCATTTCTGCAACAACAAAAAACTTTACAACATTCCTTTTTCCCCCCGTTTCAGATGATTCTACCCTGACGTGGAAACATCAAAAAATCCCGGAGGATGCTTTCTCTGTTCAGCCTACTTCTCTCAGGAAACGCTGTCATAGTTATTTTTAACTTTAGATATTGCCCATCCAAGCAAGTATATCGGTCTCTGCTTCTGGAATATGCGACAAAACATGTACTCTATTCACAGAATACATAAAGCACAGAATATCTTTAGCAGTACGCTGTTTTTCCGCGCGCGAAATATGAGCGAAAAAACTCGCCTCAGGCGATCCCTGTATTGCTTCCTGAGAATGACTCTCAGTATGGAGAACCAACCGATACATTGAGTTTTGAAAGTACTCTCGTTTATGCTGATCTGATATCAGCGAAAGCACTGACTCGTCAAGGGTCACCTTTTCTATTCCCTTCTTGAACATAAACGTTGAAAAAGCCTCAAACAATCTTCTCGCAACATTCCCTATTGATATATCCATTTCATCTGTTGGGTTACATGCATAATCATACACATATTTCATCAAGTTGGTATAATCGTTGTGTTTCTTAGTTTGAAAAGGTACAAGTTCTTTGTTGACTAATTGAAAAGACGAATATTCAGCATTTTTCCTATTTGCAGCACAAGCACTGGCAATTTCATCCATTGCTTTCTGCAAATCAAAGAGCACACTAAGGTCATGGGTCATAACCAAAATTTTGCTTGTTACACACGAGGAAAGAATCTGATTTATTTTAAATCGCAAAAATGAGAGAATTCCAACACGATTTTCCATATCAAAGCTTGATACAGGATCGTCTATTACTAGAAGAAACTCACTGCTATACATTTTATCAAAGTCAGTTTCCCTAGCAATCTCAGTAAAAAAGTAGCAGAGTGCAAGGGCATTTCTTTCACCACAGGATATCTTATCCGGTGTAACCGGCATGCCATTCACTTTCAGATGATATAGTTGATCACTTTCTAGTACAACCTCGAATCGTGTTTTGCTAAAATAGATATACGACAGTGATTGATTAATCTGATCCACAGCCAGCTTATAATTCTTCCGTTGGTCATCCAGCTCTTTTTGCTCTAATCTTAACTCTTTTTCCCGTGTTTTCAGCGAGAAAAGGAGTTCCTTATCGGACTCTTGGGCCTTATCCTGATCCACCATCCTCGTATAATCATCTATGATAGAATAATGGCCAATCAAATCGTTCAATACTACCAACTGTTTTTCCGTTTTCTTTCTGTCAGCAATAACCTTATTAAATGCAAGTCGCTTTTCTTCCAATTCTGAAAGTAATGCGTTGAGTGCCATTAACGCATCCCCAATTTTATGACTGTCTTCATAGGCTGCATTACCCATCGGATCTCCGATTTTCGCCATCAGAGCATCATTATGTTCTCCAATCGCAGTATTGACTAAACGGATATGTAGCCGAATCTTCTCCACAAGTACAGCGTCCACACACGAATATGCATCATACTGAGTTTCAAGAATGAGTGGAATCATCAGGCTCCGGAGATTATTTTGATAATCCTCAACTTCTCTGTTAAGGATTCTATCTAGCAGAGCTAGTGTTTCACTTCGGTGTTCTGCAGACACATTCTGTAAGCATTGAGGGCAGACAGTATTTGATGTAACAGAAAGAAATCCCTTTGCGTTTACCAAAGTCGATATCCCCATCAAGTCCAGCAATGCTTGCTCTCGCTCAGACAACGGAGTACTTTTCGGTTTTCTTGCCATTTGAATCTTTGCTGTCGATAGTATGCTATAAGGAATTTTGATAACCGATATTTCTGGCGAAATCGGGCTAGATGCGGAGTTTGTTTTTTCATATACGGAAATTAGTCGTTCAAACTCCGCCTTAACATCATCTTCGGATCTCTCTGCAACCAACTGTCCAAGTCTCCTAACCTCACTCTCGGTCACTCTCGCCTTAATTTGGTGCTTTTTTATTTGAATGCCATCTGTCTCTGCCCAACCCCCCGATCTTTGGAGAGTTCTAATTATTCTTGTCAGCCAGTAGGAAGGCGAAGCAACATTATTGGTATCCACATACTTATTACATGCTTCCTCTTGTTTCTGAATCTTACTCGCAACAGATGATATATCCGTTTCTATTTCCTCTACTCTTTTTTCTATCTGTACTTGATGGCCAAACAAAATAATCGACCCAAGTCCGTCGCGCTGAAGCTTAATATTATCCGAAATATAGCTCTCATCGAAAACATGGATTCTTTCCGGTTTTCCACCAGGTGTTAGCTTTATCTGATTAGCTCCAGCCATCGGGACAACATCCACTGTCCTAGGAATTGTTGAACCTGCATACTCCCTAAATCCTTGCGCTAATGTACTCTTCCCACTCCCGTTAGTTCCATACAGCAATGCGACCCTATTCCGCTTGGATGATGTCCCACTTTTTGAAATATCAGGGAATAGTTCCAAGGTCTTAAGATCACTAAAAAATGGTGATTTGATTTGAACGCCAGTCATGTTTTCGATTACTGTTGCCATTCTAATCTCTCTCCTTTTATTCCGCTGTATCGAGCATATATATAAATTTTAGCACAATTTTCAATCAAATACAAGCTGCTCCCCAATGGAATCAAAAACAAAAAAAGGAGAATGTGCCAGACCAAAGGACGCTCATTGTCAAACTATATTGAGATGAAAGAAAAAGAGGAGTTCTTTCCGGTTATTTTCCAGCCGCAGATCATCGTGAATCCCCAACATCGTCGTCTCCCCTCTCTCAGTGTCCTCACCCTGTACATGACCTTTGGAATTAAAAATTGAATTTCATCTACCACGTAGCGATAATCGATAATACCCAGATGGCTGATTGTTTCTTCCTCCACTGCAGACGAGCAATCTGCTTCAGAAATTGTGAGGGCAATTGTTTCATAAGCATTGTCCGCGATTTTTTGTGTCAACTCCACTTTAGACCAGCAAAACTGCGTGGCAGCTTTCAGATACCATGCTCGTAGCTCCGTGGATAACCCCGATTCCAGAATCACAACATTCTGTGTCCAGCCGAGCTCCATCGCCAAGGACAGCAGTGCGGGTTGACCCTGATAAGTCCGATAGAACTCCCTCATCCGACGAAGGTTCCGAGGGGAAAATCCCTGAACATCCGGGTATTGTCTGCTCAGATATGCGGCTGCCGCAACCGCCGCTCCCTTTTCCGTTCTTCGGCATACGGCTTTGCCAATCTCGCAGTACAGCTCCATCTGCGTTATATCTGCTGCCATGGCCTTGTCAAGCTCTGCATACATTTCGCTGTAGTCTATATCCTTACGGATATTCATTGGGTGCCCTCCTTTTCAAATTGATCTTGCAATATTGATAACACAAAGCCCTTTTCTCCGGGCATAATCAACGGTATAAGCTGTTCCACCTGAATCCCTTGTCAAATAGCAGATACAGGTTCCACTGTGATCCACCAAATGGCGGTTCCGCCTGTGCATACAGTTCGGGGTATATTCTCTGGACACATACACGACCTTATCACTCCTACGCTTAATATCCTCATAAACTGCAATATCCTCACTTCGCCATCCTCTGGTCTGATCTTCACAAGGCAGCACCAGAATCAAGCGAAGCTGGGGATATTCTTTTTTCATATCCAGAATCGTCTGAGCCGCCAGAGTGTCGAATCCTAGTGCGCCTCCCACACCATAAAACACAATGCCCTGCTTTACAAGCTCCTTAATAACTTTTCGTAGACGAACAGCCACTTTTAACTTTTCTGCCCCGCTCAGGCTCCTATGCCCGGTGAAGCAGCAGGTTTTCGCTCTCATATCCATATCTTTCTTCCTCCCGTTTTACGATATATCGCATATTCTACCACATATGCCGCAGAATTGCGATATATCCCACACGATATATCCCGACTTTTTATAAAATATAGTCAACGATATATCGTACAGGAGGATGATGTTTTATGAATGCGAAAGAAGCTGTCGCAGCTAGGATTCTGGCTTTGTGCGACGAAAGAGGTATCGCCATCAATGCCCTTGCCAGCAGTTCCGGGGTAGCTCCCTCCACCGTTTACAGCATGCTCAACGCCAAGAGTCAGAATCCCGGCGTGGTTTCTCTGCAAAAGCTCTGCGATGGGCTGGGAATTTCCCTCAGAGAATTCTTTAACGACGACCTCTTTGACAACATCGAGCAGGAAATCAAATAAACAGGATGAGCGCCGGTTTCATTCAGATCCCGGCGCTCCTGATTTCTATTTGCTGAATAACGATTACGAGCCAGACTCGCCTCCTGCGTCCAGCTCGTAGGACAATTGCAATTCCCCGCATAACGTACTCCACGCATGGAATCGCCACACTGTTGCCCAGGGCTTTGTAACGGGCGGAATCTGATGCCCCTGGGATGTTTGTCCAACCGTCTGGGAAACCCTGCAAGCGCTCGCACTCAAAGGGCGTCAGACGGCGAATCAGGTTATGGCTCTCCACAATGCACTTATCGTCGCTGACATACTGATTGCTGATGCCCTTATGGTCTGACCGAACCAGCGTGCCAACCGCATCCTGATAAGGCTGCGCTACCAGATCTGTGGCATCCTTGTGCTGCCGGGCGCTTTCCGTGCTGACCACTTCGTTCTCTGTGAACACATCCACCCGTTGGCGGCTGAAGACTGCGTGGTGATCTGTTGCCGTCAGGGTGTAGGCAATGTCTTTCTGATACCCGATCCCATTACCGCCGTTCTGTGGCTGACGGTCAATGGCATTGCCAACGATACAGTAAACGGATGTATCCTGCTCCACAAGAGGAACATTGTTTCCTCCAGTGCCATACCGTGCAGACATGGTAGGTGCCACCCTGTGAGGGCCAGTATAGCGGGCATCAATGCCGTGGTTCTCGTAGACCAGCGGCTGGTGTCCATGCTCCTGCGCCCGCAGAGTACCGGACACATTCTCAGAGCACTCCATCACGCTTCCGCCCTGGTCATTCAGGCACAGGACGGACGGCATACAGTTTCCGCTGGCAGAGCCTTTCAGCGTAGGAGCCAGTTCCTCGCCATACCCAATGCTCCCAGCAGAGGCGCCGGCTCCTGCCGAGAATGCGGCCGCCACGAAGGTCTGCTGTTTCATTCCCAGCTGTGCATTCAATGCACCCGCAATATCATGTAAGTCACGGACCTCGTCCCTTTGGTTGGCAGCAAAGGCCATGACACCGTTTCTGCCGGTGGACATCCCACAGTTGACGCCGAGAGTTGACGCAACATCGCCTGTCAGGTCGCCGTTGTAACCGTCAAAGCCTTCCACTATGGGTTCCGGCTGTGTGACGAAGGTCTGCATTTGCATATTGGTGGTCGCCATCAGCGCACCGGATACCTCGCCGAGATCGATCCCCTCGTCGCGCTGATTGATATGGTAGGCGCCGATCTCACCGTGAAGTATCGCCAGCACCCTCTGTGTCAGTTGTCGTAAACCGCTCTGGAGCTCCAAGGCGAGCTTCAAGCGAAAGGGCAATTCTTTTCCACGCCGTAGGGCGCGGCGGAGGATTCCAAGACAGGCCGTTTGCGTCAAATAGTATTTCTTCGGCGGATGTTCCTCCAAAATCTGCGATAAGGTAGATTCTTTTTCTTCTCTGGGGGACTCCCCAGTATTGCGCGTCAAGAGTGCGGTACGCAACGCTCCACTGCTCTCCCATGTACAGGTCGGCGTAGGGCCAGAGGTCCTTCTCAGGCATAGGCACCTGGGCGCCCGGTTCCTTGATCCCGATGACCGCTTCGAGGACGGCCTTGAAGTCCTCCCCGTGGTTGGAGCTGAACGCGCCGGGGACGTTCTCCCATACGAGGTATCTTGGATATTTGCCATGGGTGGCATCCCTCATTTCCTGAATGATGCGGATGGCCTGGTAAAAGAGGACGGATTGCTTCCCGTCCAGACCGGCTCTCCGTCCGGCGATGCTCATGTCGGTGCAGGGGGAGCCGAAGGTGATGATGTCCACCGGCTCGATCTTCCCGCCATCCATCTGGGAGATGTCGCCGTAGTGCTTCATAAAGGGAAGCCGCTTGGTGGTCACCCGGATGGGGAACGGTTCGATCTCCGAAGCCCATACCGGGGTGATCCCGCAGAGCAGACCGCCCAAAGGAAAACCCCCGGAGCCATCGAAGAGGCTGCCGAGGGTCAAAGCTGTATTCGATTCCATGCTTACCTCCTCAGAACAACGGGATGTCTTCCGCATCGTCCCCGACCACCTCTTCATAGCGGTAGGTCAGGCCGTCCCGCTGGAGGGATACACCGTCCGCCTTGCCCACCTGCTCGATGTACCGCTTCACGATGACATCGCAGAACTTTTCATCCAGCTCGATGGTGCGGCAGATGCGGTCGGTCTGCTCACAGGCGATGAGGGTACTGCCGGAACCGCCGAACGGGTCCAGCACAATGGCGTTGCTCATGGAGGAGTTGAGAATGGGATAGGCCAGGAGCGGGACAGGCTTCATGGTCGGGTGGTCCTTGTTCTTCTTGGGCTTGTCGAACTCCCAGATGGTGGACTCCTTCCGCCCGGTGTACCACTGGTGTCTGCCTTTCTTCTTCCAGCCGAAGAGGATCGGCTCATGCTGCCACTGGTAGGGCGAACGGCCCAGCACCAGGGACTGTTTTTTCCAGATGCACGTCCCGGAGAGGTAGAAGCCGGCGTCAGAGAACGCCTTTCGGAAGTTCAGCCCCTCGGTGTCCGCATGGAACACATAGATGGAGGCATCGTCCGCCATGGCTTCCTCGGTATTTTGAAACGCCGCCAGCAGGAAATCATAGAAGGCGGCGTTCTCCATGTTGTCGTTCTTGATCTTCCCGGCGCCGCCCTCGTAGTTGACATTGTAGGGCGGGTCGGTGATGACCAGGTTGGCCTTCAGACCGTCCATCAGCAGGGCGAAGGTCTCCGGCTTGGTGCTGTCCCCGCAGACAAGCCGGTGCCGCCCCAGCGTCCACACATCCCCGGCGTTGGTGATAGTAGGCTTCTGCAGCTCGGCGTCCACATCGAATTCGTCATCCTTGACCTCATCCTTCAAGCTGTCCTTGAAGAGGTCATCAATCTCGGCGGGGTCAAAGCCGGTGAGGGACACATCAAAGTCAGCGCCCTGCAGGTCGGAGATGAGTAGCATCAGCTTGTCCTTGTCCCAATCGCCGGAGATTTTGTTGAGGGCGATGTTGAGGGCTTTTTCCCGCTCCTCATCCATCTCCACCACCACGCACTCCACCTCGGTGACGCTCATGTCCATGAGCACCTTCAGCCGCTGATGACCGCCCACCACCCGACCGGTGGCCTTGTTCCAGATCACCGGCTCCACATAGCCGAACTGCTCCATAGAGCGTTTTAGCTTGTCGTACTCCGGGTCGCCGGGCTTTAAGTCCTTGCGGGGATTGTAGTCGGCGGGGATAAGGTCGGCGGTGTGTTTGCGTTCAATCAGCATACTTTTCCACCGCCTTTCTCAGCTCCTCGGTCTTGTCGAGGTTCTCCCAGTTGAACTTGTAGCCGTTGAAGTGGCCGTAGGCGGCGGTGTCAGCATAGATGGGAGCGCGAAGATGCAGCAGGGACATGATGGCAGCGGGCCGCAGGTCGAACACATCCAGCACCGCCAGCCGAATCACATCCTCGTCCACCCTGGCGGTGCCGAAGGTGTCGATCTCCACAGCGGTGGGTTCCGCCTTGCCGATAGCGTAGGAGATGGACACCTGGCATTCCTCCGCCAGCCATGCGCCCACCACGTTCCGGGCGATGGCTCTGGCCATGTAAGCTGCGGAGCGGTCCACCTTGGTGGGGTCCTTCCCGGAGAAGGCTCCGCCGCCATGGGCGGCAAGACCGCCGTAGGTGTCCACCATCAGCTTCCTGCCGGTCAGGCCGGTGTCAGCAGCGAGACCGCCCTCCACAAACCTGCCGGAGGGGTTGATGAGGATCTCCGCATCCTTGGGGAAATCGAAGCGGTCCAGGATGGGATACAGAACCTCCGAGATGATTTCCCGGCGAAGCTCCTCCAAATCCTTGTCCGCATCGTGCTGGACGGACACTACAATGTTCTTCACGCCCACGGGTTTTCCGTCTTCATAGGCCACGGTCACCTGGGCCTTGCCATCGGGGCCAATACCCCGGATAGTTCCATCGTGCATGGCGTCATCCAGCCCTTTGCAGACTTCATTCGCGAAGACCACCGGGACGGGCAGACGGGTCCAGGTCTCCCTGGTGGCGTAACCGTACACGGTGCCCTGGTCGCCGGCGCCGGTGGAAGCGAACACATCCTCGCTGCCGCTATTCCGCACCTCCAGAGCGGAATCCACGCCGCCGGCGATGTCGGGACTCTGCCGGTGAACATAGACGAACACGATGAACTTCATAGGGTTGTAGCCCACCTTGCGGAGGACTTCCCGAACCACCGAGCGAATGTTGATCTTTGCCGCGCAGGTGATTTCCCCGCAGACAAAGATTTTTCCCTTGGTGGCCATGACCTCACAGGCGCAGCGGGAATAGCGGTCGTGCCGCAGGCACTCGTCCAGAATGCTGTCGGCGATCAGGTCGCACAGCTTGTCCGGATGACCGCGCCGCACGCTCTCAGCCGTTTTGTATTTTGTCATATCAGTTTCCTTTCCGAGCGGACAGCAGCCGCTCCATCACATCGTCCTGGGGCGTGGCCC
>ERZ857998.2977-NODE-2977-length-14675-cov-80.481327_pt1 | contig 14675 bp, 10 predicted proteins | sample MGYA00519954_ERZ857998 | MGnify/ENA primary metagenome ERZ857998 (study PRJEB31778, sample SAMEA3449424) | human gut metagenome | biome: human gut; feature: human-associated habitat; material: faeces | place: United Kingdom | collected 2010/2012 ...
TAAAAATAAAGGCAACCGAGCAGTAAGATTTAAGTCTTACTGCTCGGTTTATTAATTGCTGGAATGTCTGGTCAGAGAGTTTATCAATGACTTTTCTTCGCTTTTATCACGCCTTTGACGGCCTCGAATGCGTGGAGCGAGCCGACAAGCGGATGGTAGAGCATGATCCGCGGACCGGAGTAGCGCATGACGGCTCTTATCTTTTCGCGCATGGCGGGCTTATAGCAATGGCACGGGCACTGGGAGCAGAAATTCTTTTCATTCCCCCAACGGCAGTGGTCGAGCCTGTAAAGCGCATAGTCGCACAGCTCCCGGCACTCGGGGCAAAGTTCTCCCCTTTTTTTCTTATGCACGCCGTGACAGTAGATTTTCACCATCTCCGGCAGCATCTCTTTTTCGCGGGTTATTCTGTCTTTTGTCTCTTTCTTGCTCATGATAATCTGCCTCTGTAAACCGTATAAGCCTTGTCGGCTATTCTCGAAGTTGATTTTCTGTGGGAGACGAGCACTATGCTCTTGCCCTTCTTTGCCTCGTTTATCGAGCGCAGGATATGACCCTCGTTGAGGCTGTCAAGGTTACTCGTAGGCTCGTCAAGCATAATCATCGGCGCATCGCTGAGGAACGCCCTGGCGAGACCTATTCTCTGCTTCTCGCCGTCGGAGAGCAGATCTCCGAGCTCGCCGACATTTGTGTCATAGCCCTTGGGCAGAGTCATGATGAAATCATGGATAGAAGCTTTCTTCGCCGCTTCAACGACCTGCTCATGCGTGGCGTTGTAATCGGCTATTTTTATATTGGACTCTATCGAATCGTTGAAAAGCTGCGTCTCCTGACTGACAAGGCTCTGGTTGCTTCTGAGGCACGAGGTCTTTATATCTCTGATATCCTCGCCGCTCATCTTTATGCTGCCCTGCTGAACATCCCAGAAGCGCATCATGAGCTTGAGCGCGGTGGACTTGCCCGAACCGCTCGGGCCCGTGATACTGATTATCTTGTCCGGCTCGACAGTCATATTGAAGCCGTCAAGAATTTTTTCATCGCCGTAAGCAAATCCGACATCTTCGTTTTCCATGCCGTCGAAAGCAACTGTTTTTCCGTCTGTGTTTTCTTCAACCACTGGGGTCTCATCGAGTATGCCGAGAACTCTTTCGCCCGCCGCGAGAGTGTGGGTAAGATTGCCAGCAAGTCCCGAGAGCGCGGCGACGGGGCCGAACGAGCTCATCATCGAAACGGTAGAAACTATCATTCCGTCGAAACCGATAACGCCTTTTTGATAGAGGGCGATACCCGTGAGCAGCATTGCAACGGAGAAGAAGATTATTGCGATATCCGTAACGGCGCCCGTGTGTCCCTCTATCTTCTTGAGTCTGTCCTGAAGCGAGTTCAACTCGTCAGTCTTTTTATCCATCTCTTCGAGACGCTTGTCGGTGCTGTTATATCTTATCGACTCAAGCAGTCCGCGCATACTGTCGAGCACGAAGCCCGAGAGCGCGCCGGAGCCGTCTCTGTAGGTCATGCCTGCATTCTTGTTAAGCCTCGAGGACACCAACGGAATCACCGCGCCGACCGTTATATAGGCGGCGAGCGCAACGAGCGAGAGCCAAATGCTGTAGCGCCCGATAAAAATAAGCATAATAAGGCAGGTCAGTATCGCAATGCAGGTCGGCGATATCGTGTGCGCATAGAACACTTCAAGCAGTTCGATGTCGCTCGTTATGACCGAGACAAGGTTGCCTTTGTCTTTACCCTCGAGCTTCGCGGGAGAAAGCCGGCGCATGGCTTTGAACACCTTGTCGCGGATAAGAGCCAAAAGCTTGAATGCTATATAATGGTTGCACGCCTGCTCGCCGTAGTGCAGAAATCCCCTGAGAACGGCAAAAATTATGATGCAGATACAGCCGGTCTTTATTGCGATTCCGCCGCTTATTTTTGCGGCGGTGAGCAGGGTCAGCGAACCCGCGACGGTTATCTGAATGGCGCAAAGGAATCCGAGCACGCCGAGCAAAACCGCAAGACACATAAAGCCGGAAAGCGGCTTGACGAGGACTATGAGTCTGCTCATTATACGCAGACCGCTCTGTTTTCTTTTCATACCGCTGCCGCCTCCTTTGAATATTTTTCAAGCTGAGCCTGAGTCGAATACATTATATAATACTTGCCCTTTTCTTCCATGAGGTGCGAATGCGTGCCGCTCTCCGCGAGGCATCCGCCGTCGAGCAGAAGGATCATATCGGAGGTGACAACATTTTCGAGCCTGTGGGAGATAAGCAGAACCGTCTTTGTCTTTGCCATTTCGCGGATAACTTCCATGATGTCATTTTCGCTCTCGACATCGATGTTCGAAGTGACCTCATCGAAGATATACACAGGTGTGTCATGCAAAAGCGCGCGGGCTATCGCGAGGCGCTGACGCTGACCGCCGGAGAAATTGCTGCCCTGCTGAGAGAGAGCCGTATCAAGCCCATCCTGCGAGGAGAGGAACTCCCAGAGATTCACTTTTTCGAGCGCGTCTATGAGTTCGTCGTCGGAAGCATTCGGGCAAGCCATGAGCAGGTTGTCCCTAACCGTCCCGGCGAAGATATAGCTGTTGAAATTGACGGCGGTTATGTTATCCATGAGCGCTTTTTCGTCGATGTCTCTTATCTCAACGCCGTCTATCTTTATGCTCCCTTTGTAGCCTTTTGTTGTGCCGCAGATAAGAGAAGCTATTGTGCTCTTTCCGCAGCCGGACTCGCCGACGACGGACACCAGGCTGTTCCTCGGAATGTCCGCCGAGATGCCGTTGAGCACCGACTTTTCCCCGTCATAGGAGAAGGTCACGTTTTCGAGCCTTATATCGCTGTCAAAGCATGCGGGAATCTGCGTTCCGCGCTCGTCCTCGGGAGTATCGAGAATCTTGAAAAGCTTGTCGCTCGCCGCCATACCGTTCATCGCAACATGGAAGAAAGAGCCGAGCAGGCGCAGGGGCAGGAAGAAATCCGCGGCAAGCATAATGATAAGAAACGCCTGCGGCAGTGTTATCGTTCCGTTTGCCGCCTGAAATACCGCGATAACAACGCCGACGGCGCTGCCCGCATATGCGACGATATCCATGACGCTGACGGAGTTCAATTGCATGGTGAGCACCTTCATGGTGATACGCCTGAACTCCTCCGCCTTTTCGTTCATCTCAACGTTCTTTCTCTCATCGGCCTGATATACCTTGAGGGTTGTGAGTCCCTGAATATTCTCAAGGAACGTGTCGCCGAGATTGACATATACTCCCCAGTATTTGCTCAGCAGCCGTTTTGCTATCTTCTGCACCGCGACTATCGAAAGCGGAATCAACGGCACGCAGACGAGAAGCACGAGCGAGGCTTTCAGGCTGACAAAAGCGAGCACCGCGAAAAGCGTTATCGGCGCAAGCATGGCAAAGAAGAACTGCGGCAGATATTTTCCGAAATAAAGCTCAAGCTGATCGACACCCTCGACAAAAACCTGAAGCACCTCGGAGGTTGAAACCTTCTCATGATACGACGCACCCATGCGGGTAAGCTTTTTGTACATCTTCCCGCGCAGGACTTTTTTCACCTGTGCCGACGCCAAAAAAGATGTCTTTGAACTGCACACTCCGCAGATATAGCGTACCGTCATAACTGCGGCTATACCTGCGAGATAAGGCATGAGCACGCCGACCGACATTGTCGCGCCGCCGAGGATAAGTTCGAGAATATGTGCGAAAATAAACATCATCACGATGTTCGCGCAAAGCCTTACCCACTGCGCGAGCACCGTAAAGGCAATGTACTTTTTTGAGGAAGGTACCTGCCCTATGAGTCTTGTTTTTATCATCCGATCACTCCCCAATGATTTTAAACTGTTTATTGAGATAGCCGTCAGCGAGACTTCCGTCCCCCTGCTCGGCTATTTTTCCGCTGTCCATTATGAGCACCCTGTCGGCCATGGCGGCGGCGCATCTGCGGTCGTGCGTAACGGTGACGACCGTGCAGCCGTTTTCGCGGTTCAACTTATTGACAGCCGAGACTATTCGCTCAAGATTATTATAATCCTGTCCAACAGTAGGCTCGTCGAGGAACAGCACTTCCGGCTCGCCCGCGCATATCGCCGCAAGACCGGCGCGGCGTTTCTGTCCCTCCGAAAGGGACTGCGGATGCCTATTTTCAAGCCCCGAGAGGCCGAACGCCTCGATCATCTCCCTTGCTTTCTGCTCCGATGATGCCCTGAAAGAGGCCTCGGCGAGCAGTGTCGGCATGAAGAGCTGATATGTTGGATTCTGATAGACAAAGCCGACCTTTTTGAACCACGCGGCGTTGGGCTTTCTTCGCCCCGGCTTTTGAACTATATTTTGTTCGAGCGTGCCTGATGTGAGCTTGTTGAGCCTTGCGAGAGTCCGCATGAGCGTAGTCTTGCCGCAGCCATTCGCACCGAGCAGAACAAGGCATTCACCTTTATACACATCGATATCGAGCGAATCAAGGATATTTCTGCCGCCTGCGCTAAACACCAAACCACGCCCGCTTATAACCGGTGAACCAGCAGTGTGTGCATTGTTCTCCGGCTCTATGACCCGTTCGGAACGGGTAACGGCATCTTTATCGGTGCTCACTATGACATTTTTATCTTTTATCCACATGACCTTGTTGACATACGGTCTGACAACATCGAGCCTGTGTTCAACGAGCAGCACGGCATATCCGCTTTTGGCAAGTGAGCGAAGCGCGCCGAGCAGGACATGCGCGCCCTCAACGTCAAGGTTTGCCAGCGGCTCATCAAGAATTATGATTTTCTGCTTCATCGCGAGCGTCGAAGCGGTAATCAGTCTCTGCTTCTGCCCGCCGGACATAGTCCGCGTCTTTGCGTCGGGCGATATTTTCATCATATTTGTGCTCGCCTCTATACGCCGATCTATTGTCTCGACCGGAATATCGAGGTTTTCGCACCCGAAAGCTATTTCGTCGCGGACGATATCATAGACTATCTGCTCGTCTGCATTCTGGAGCACCGTGCCTATAAGCCTTGCGCGCTCGCTGACTCTGACGTCGGTAACATCCTCGGAATTTACATAAATTTTTCCCTCAAGCTTTCCCGGCGTTATAAACGGAATCATGCCGTTGATTATTGAGAGCAGAGTGCTCTTGCCCTCGCCTGATACGCCGGAGAGAAGCACAAAGTCCCCGTATTCGAGAGTAAAATTGACACTGTCGAATATTTTATCCGAGCCGTTATATGAAAAGCTGATATTTTCAAGCCTCAGCGCATCCATACCGCCACCCCCAGACCCGCGCAGGAAATAACCGCCGCAACCGAAAATACTATATCGCGCGCACGAAGCTCGACCTTGCCGTAGACGGTTGCGGGAGAATTATCGAGTGCGAACGCCCTTGTCTCAAGCGAAAGGGAGAGCGTATCGGAGATACCGATAATGCGCATGACAAGCGGGATAAAAAACGCTCTGTAGAGACAGTCCGGGCGATACCATTTGACATTCGCTCCGCGCACCTTCATTGCCTCCCATATTCGCCTTATCTCGGTGACAAGTATCGGGATGAAGCGGAGGGTGACCAGCATTCCGAGCGTTATTATCCGCGGACAATGCAGCTGATTCATGCAGCGCATGAGATCCGCGGGCGGCAGCGTTATCATCGGCACGGCGCATATCCCGAGCAGGAGCGCGCGCACGACCGTCTGCCAAAAGGCATTGAAATTGCGGTTGGTCAAAAAAGCCAGCCCGCCTATCACAAGCCCGAAGGCGAGCATTGCGGCGCTCATTTTCCATGCGCCGCGAAACAGTCCGAAGCAGCAATAGAGCACGAACAACACGTCGGCAAAAGCAAACGCCCAAAGGCTCTTTGAAAACAACATTCCGCACACGAGCATGCACAGCGACGAGACGAAAGCTATGAGCGGATAGAGCGGTTTTCTTACACTGAACGCATCAAGCATTTCCGTCTTCTCCGTTGGGCTTGAGCTTGCCCGCCTTTTGCAGTTCGGCGGCTATTTTCATGCCGATTGCCGCACCTATGAAGCCGAGTGCCACGGTGCCGAGCGAAGTAAATATCGAAGCTATCGGGCGCGCGAGCAGCTGCTCATAGCTCTGTCCGTTGAGCCAGATGCTGAAAAGCACTGAAATCGGCAGAGAGAGCGGCATATATATTCCCGCCGTGAAAAGCACGGAGCCTTTCTTATTATAACCTCTGAAGAACAGGAGCATCAGCAATTCCGCGATGATAGCCGCCACAAAATTATTGAAGAACATGACGGGCGAAAAGAACACGAGCGGAGCGCCGGAAAACAGACCGATTACAGTCAGCGCACCCGGTTTTCTGACTTTCATCAGACCGACAGCGCAGAAGAGCGCATATATCGGAGCCGCCGCCATATTGCGAAGCCCGAATAAAGTCGTGTGCATAACAAGCGGCATGGTTATTCCGCCGCAGAGCGTCATCGCCGCCGAAAGAATTGCAAGGAAAACGAAATCCTTGACCTGAAATTTTTTGAAGCATTTGTTCATTCCGGTTACTCCTTTATTGCTTTTCTCTTTATCACCGTTGCAACTATGAGCACAACTATAACGACCGCCGCAAAGACAGATCCGATTATCGCCGCAGTCTTTTTGCTTCCGCTGTTATTTGAAGTCGTCTCGGAAACGGGTTCGGCAACAGATTCAGAGACAGTTGAAGCCTCATTTTCCGAGATGCTCTCCCCTGTTACCGTCTCGCCGGTAGAATCGGTTTCGGCAGGTGCAGAAGCCGTTGTATCAACCGAAGCTTCGCCTTTTGCGCTTTCAGTCGGCTTCGCGGGAGTCACCGCATTCGGAGCAGTAACAGCGGCGGAGCCGATATCCGCAACTTTTTTAGCGCTTGCATAGTCGATATGTATTCTCGCGGAGGGCGACATCGGCATAACGGGTGCGGCGAACTTCACGCCGACGAACTCGCCGTTTCCGACTATCGGAAACTCAAACGCGGACTGATATGTCGTGCCCGCTATCTTAACGCTCCCTGTGGGCTTGACTTCGACCGTGTCGCCCTCAACTCCGCCGTTTTTGTAGTACCAGAACTGCATACCCGAGACGCTCTCGGGCGTTGCTATAGTCAAAGTCTTGCTGCCGTTTTTCACGGTCAGCAGTGCGGTATGAACAAGGTATTTGTCGCCCATAGAGGTCTTGTCCTTCTGAGCGTGGTACATCTTAACGCTGACTTCATACACGCCGTCCTGAGTCGGAGCCAAAGCCGCAAAAGCCGGCAGAGCCGCGCATATAATTACCGCAAGCATCAAAACAACTGCGGCAACAGCCGATATTTTTCTGTTCATGTTTCTCCTCCATTCAATTAGCTTTTGCTAACTGCAACACAAAAAGCAAACGCCGTTTCGGCGTCACAGTACTTTTTCTCGATTAGCATTAGCTAACTACAAATCTTAAAGTCAACCGGTTAGCCATCGCTATCCGGTTCGATAATATTCTACCAATCATTCGGCTTTATGTCAATATCATCGGCAAAATTCCGTATATCTGCCCTTTTTCGCGCTGAGTCAAACGCAAAAATTATGTAAAGTGGAGATTAATTGGGTCTGCTGTTAGTGCGGCAGACTCGGTATTTGAGTCGGTAGGTAAAGTAAAACAGAGCAGAAAGATTCTAGTCTTACTGCTCTGTTAGTTAAATAAAATTCACTTAGTACAATGATTTTTTAATAAATGAAGTGTTTGCTCCGCAAACATGAAGCGACAACTTCGTTGTAATAAAGTGCTCGCTATGCTCGCACGAAGTAAACGCACCTCTTGTTTTTTATGCGGTTTGACCGCACTTCATTAGCGAAGCGACTTCATTTTTCATGCACCGAAGGTGCGCTTAATTGAAAAAGCACTTGCAAATGCAAGTGCTTTTTCCTGGCTCCCCCTGTTGGACTCGAACCAACGACCCTGCGGTTAACAGTGGTTGTGACGCGAACATCAAATAGTGTCATTCGATTTCATACAGTGTGGAACCATGATTTTACTCATATAACACAATTAATAAATGGTTCGCGTGGTGCGAAAAATCGCTAAATAATAATAGTGTTAGACAATTGTTAGACGGTTTGCTTGCTGTTGTTTTATATTGCGGAGTGGAGCAGTTGGTAGCTCGTTAGGCTCATAACCCAGAAGGCGCAGATTAATGTCCTGTCTCCACAACCATAAAAGAAACCTCTTTTGTCTACCAAGACAAGAGAGGTTTTTTCTTGCTTTCGGGGCAAAATACAGGGCGAATAATAGAAAAACAGGCTTTGGAGCGGTCGATCGGCTGTTACGGAGCCCGTTTTTTTTGCTTTCAGCGGCAGAAACAGTCCGAAAACGCCGGTGTACACATAGAATTTCTTTGCTTTGTAAGCAACTACTAAATGTGTTTAGGGTATGGGACTTGAACCTGATGTTTGCGAAAAGCCCAGTTCAGGTAATGATATAATTACGCGGAAGCCTTGAAAAATCGGAAGTTTTGTGTTATACTTAATTAGTGTTATTATACCCATTTCAAAGAGGAGGCACAGCATGGCTGCCAATATGCAAAAGATTAAACTGCTGAAGCTATATGAGCTGCTGCGTAAAGAGACGGATGAAACACATCCCATCTCCCGCGTCGAGCTCTGCAGACGGCTGAATGAGATGGGCATTTCCAGTAATGTCAGGACGCTGAGTTTGGATATCGAAGTGATGCAGGAAAATGGCTTCGAGATCATGAGCTACCTGAAGGATAAGGAAAAGTTCTACTATGTTCCGGAGCATGAGCTCACCGTGCCGGAGATAAAAATACTGATTGATGCGGTACAAGCGGCCAGTTTTATCACGGAGAAAAAAACGGCCGAGCTGATAGAAAAGGTTGCCGCTCTCGGCGGATCACATCAAGCTGAACTGCTAAAGGAAAACATGGTATGCTTCAACACCCGGAAGCACACCAACGAGGCCATTCTCTACACGGTGGACGGCATTGAGGATGCCATCATTCGCAGGAAGAAGATCGAATTCAACTACTTCCATTTGAATGAAAAGTCGGAGCGTGTATATGTCACCGCCAGCGATGGTAGCAAAAAACGCTATTACGTGGAGCCGGTCGCGCTTATCTTCAATGAAGACAACTACTATCTGATGGCATACAGCAGCAAGCATCCGGACAGCACCGCCAACTATCGCATTGATCGCATGGATCATCTTACCGTTGTAGAAGAATCGGTAATGTCGGATGAGGCTGTAGCCCGGATCGATGGCGTGGCAGAATATACGGAGCAGGTTTTCAAAATGTTCAGCGGTGAGCTGGAGGACGTTGTGATACAGTTCAGCAAGCAGCTTATCAGCCCCGTGTTTGATAAGTTTGGAGAAGACACACCTATGATGTCCGTGAACGACACCACCTGCGCGGCGACAGTACATGTGCAGATAAGCCCACCATTCTTCGGCTGGCTGGCGCAGTTCGGGAACAGAATGCAGGTCATCTCCCCGCCCAACGTAATCGATCAGTACAAAGAACACATTAACAATATTGTCGGAGGAAACGCGGAATGATTACAGGAGCAGTTAAAAATAAGGTCGATAAGATCTGGACAGACATTTGGGCTGGCGGCATAGCAAATCCGCTGACTGTTATCGAGCAGCTTACATATCTCATGTTCATCCGTTCCCTCGACGAAAAGGAACTGGAGACCGAAGAATTTGAAACGATGACCGGCGAAAAGATGGCAAAGATTTTCCCCCAGTCTCCCGTCGGGCAATCAATGCGTTGGAGCAAATTCAAAAACGATGATCCGCGCCAGATTTTCGACGTGATCTCCCAGCGGGTATTTCCTGCGATTAAAAGCATGAAGTACGGTCGCCTCCCTGATTTTAATGAAAAGGGTGAGCTTGTAGAGATCGAAGACGAACCAGGCAAGGCGGATGAAAGCACGACCGCTTTTGCAAGGTATATGAGCAATGCAATGTTCATCATCCCCACCCCGCAGCTGCTTCAGAAAATAATCACGGGGCTGGACGACCTTTACGAACATGATATTGCAGAGTTGGATATGCAGGGCGACCTGTATGAGTACATGCTTGGCAAGCTGGCTACAGCAGGCCAGAACGGGCAGTTCCGCACTCCGAAACATATCCGAGAGATGATGGTCGAGTTGCTGCAGCCGACACCGGATGATACTATTTGCGATCCGGCATGCGGAACGGCTGGCTTCTTGGTTTCTGCGTCGGAGTACATCCGTCGCAACTATGAGGATACCATGACCTCCGAGCAATGGCAGCATTTTGCAGGCCCCGCATTTACGGGGTTTGACACGGACTACACCATGCTCCGCATTTCTGCTATGAACCTTATGCTGCACTCTATCAGCAATCCGGAGATTGATTATAAGGATAGCGTGTCGAAGCAGAATCAGATTTCCGATCGCTTCACGATGTGCTTGGCAAATCCTCCGTTCAAGGGAACGATCGACGCAGAGAGCATCCATGATAATCTTAAGGCAGTAACAAACACGAAGAAAACCGAGCTTCTGTTTCTTGCTTTGTTCCTGCGGATGCTGAAAAAAGGCGGCCAGTGCGCCTGTATCGTTCCGGACGGTGTGTTGTTCGGGTCATCCTCGGCACATAAATCCATCCGCAAAGAGCTCGTCGAGAACCACCAGCTCCGCGCGGTGATCTCGATGCCGTCCGGCGTATTCAAGCCATATGCAGGCGTTTCCACCGCTGTGCTGGTATTCACAAAGACCGGCGCTGGCGGTACCGACAAAGTATGGTTCTATGACATGAAGGCCGATGGCTTCAGCCTCGACGATAAGCGTTCTGAAATTGCAGATAACGATATCCCCGATATCATTCAGAGGTTCCACCATCTGGAGCAGGAAGCAACACGCGAGCGCACCGAGCAGAGCTTTTTCGTACCGAAGCAGGAACTCGTAGACAATGGATACGACCTCTCTATCAACAAGTACAAAAAGACCGAGTATGTGGCTGTTGAGTATCCTCCTACGAGTGAAATACTTGACGAACTGGAAAAGCTGAATGAGCAAATTAATGCGGAAACAAAGGCGTTACGTGCCCTGCTCGGTGAATGAGGAAGGAGGCACTCGCAAATTCGGATTTGTGGGGATGAAGGGATGAAAGTAAAACTTGAAGATGTCTGTGAGCGGGGTTCATCAAATCTAAAGCAATCGGATGTTGAGGGGAAGAACGGAGATTACGCGGTTTATGGGGCATCTGGTTACATTGGAAGTGTTGATTTTTACCATCAGGAACTACCATATGTGGCAGTTGTAAAAGATGGTGCAGGGATAGGTAGAACCGTACTACTTCCTGCGAAATCATCGGTCATTGGCACAATGCAGTATCTTCTACCAAAAAGGAATGTGCTGCCGGAATACCTTGGCTATGTCGTCAGATACATGCATTTAGAAAAGTATTTCTCAGGGGCAACAATTCCACATATCTATTTCCGAGATTATAAAAACGAAGAGTTCAACTTAGTGCCAGCAGATCGTCAAAAAGAAATTGTTGCCACGTTAGAAAAGCTGGAAGCAATTGTTTCTGCTCGCCGGCAGCAACTCCAAAAGCTAGACGAGCTGGTGAAATCCCGATTTATCGAACTGTTTGGCGATCAAACAGCCAACCCCTATGCTTGGCAACAAACATCCATCGGCGCATGTTGCACTCTAAAAAGCGGAACGTCTCTGCCTGCTGATAAAGAAAATGAAGGCGGGGCAATACCGTATGTAAAAGTCGGTGACATGAATTATCCCGGAAACGAGCAGTATATCACAACATCATCAAGATTTGTTTCGGAGCAGACTGCTGGCGCAGGTGTATTTCCGGTAGGAACGGTGGTATTCCCCAAAAGAGGTGGGGCGATTGGCACAAACAAGAAGCGCCTCACGAGGCTTCCTATTTGTGCGGATCTAAACGTCATGGGCGTAACTGCTGGCAGAAGATTAACGCCGCAGTATCTGATGGCGTATTTTAACACCGTTGATCTTGGCACATTAAACAATGGATCGTCTGTCCCGCAGATCAACAATAAGGACATAGCTCCACTATTGATTTGCATCCCCCCAATGGCGCTACAAGAACAGTTCACGGCTTTCGTCGAACAGACCGACAAATCAAAATTGGCAGTGCAGAAAGGGCTGCAGGAACTGGAGATTCTGAAAAAATCTCTGATGCAACAGTATTTTGGCTAAATGAGCCGGTGCAGGATGTTGGTACACTAAATAAATTTAGAGGTGTACTAACATGAAAAATCAACTTATTTCCGAAATCACACGACAAATGATCCCGTATTTGGATAACGCACAGATGGAGCAATTGCAGAATGTTCTGCAGCATGCTCTTTGGAGCGTCCAAATCACCGCTAATGAGGACGGCGCTCAGCAGCCGGACAAAGAAACCAATGCCGAATTGCTGGAAATGTTTTTGTCGGCAAAGCGAGTTGAGGGGTGCAGCGAAAAAACGCTGCGGTATTATGAAACCTCAATCCGCAGGCTGTTCGCGGCGGTAGATTGCCATGTGACACATATGCAGACGGATGATTTGCGGGGATATCTTTCCGATTACCAACAGCGGACTCAATGCAGCAAGAGCAACATAGATAACATTCGCAGAATCATGTCCAGCTTCTTTACATGGCTGGAGGACGAAAACTACATATTGAAAAGCCCTGTTCGGCGAATTCACAAAATCCGCTCAAGCAAGACCGTTAAGAAGACATACACGGATGAGGCACTGGAAACCATGCGCGATCAGTGCGGTTGTTTGCGTGATTTGGCGATGATAGACCTGCTCGCCTCCACTGGAATGCGTGTTGGAGAGCTGGTGAGGCTGAACCGCGACGACATTGATTTTGAGAACAGGGAGTGCGTTGTGTTTGGAAAAGGCAGCAAAGAGCGTCCCGTATACTTCGATGCCCGCACCAAAATTCATCTTAAAAACTATCTGGAAAGCAGGAGTGATGATAACCCCGCACTATTCGTATCTCTGCTCAGTCCATACAATAGGCTGGAGATCAGCGGAGTGGAAGTGCGATTGCGAAAGCTGGGACTGAAGCTCGGTATCACAAAGGTGCATCCGCATAAGTTCCGTAGAACGCTGGCAACGCGCGCCATCGACAAAGGAATGCCGATAGAACAGGTGCAACGGCTTCTCGGTCACGCCAAAATTGATACCACAATGCAGTACGCAATGGTGAATCAGAACAATGTAAAGATTTCCCACAGAAAATATATCGGTTGATTGCCAATCCCGATTTATCGAACTGTTCGGTGATCCGGTAAGTAATCCGCATGGGTATCCTAAAATACCGCTTTCAAAGTTGGCAGAAATAAAAATAGGACCCTTTGGATCACTGCTTCATAAAGAGGATTACATTGCAAATGGTCACGCACTTGTCAATCCGTCACATATTGTGGCTGGAAAAATATCCGTTGATAAGGAACTTACAGTTTCAGATGAAAAATTTAGAGAGCTGAGTGCCTACCACCTTCAAGTTGGGGATGTAGTAATGGGACGAAGGGGTGAAATGGGTCGGTGCGCTGTGGTTCAGACAGGAGGACTGCTCTGCGGAACAGGTAGCATTTTGATTAGAACGAAAGGCGAAGTAACTGCTGATTATTTGCAGAAAATAATCTCATTCCCCTCATTCAAGAAGGGTATTGAAGATATGGCGGTGGGACAGACAATGCCGAACTTGAATGTTCCAATAGTGTCAAAATTTCAAATCATTCAACCGCCAATAGAGGTTCAAAATGCCTACTATACCTTCGTCGAACAGACCGACAAATCAAAATATTACAGCTCTTTGAGCTTTAGATACTGCCAAGCGGCAGAGAATGCATACAGACAGGAGTGGATTACATGTCGAACTTCGGATTTCTAAAAGATAAAAAGGAGTACGCGCTATTTGCCTCGGCTGCGATCGAAGCGGAAAAGGTGTATGCTTCCGCGCCTGCAATGTGCGCCGTCGGCAGCAGAAAAGCTCTGGAATTAGCTGTCAAATGGGTGTATTCGGCTGATAAGACGATGCAGATGCCCTACAAGGATAATCTGCAGGCGCTCATTCACGAGCCGACCTTCCGTTTTGCGGTGGACTACAACACATGGGGCAAACTGCCGTTTATTATTAAGTTGGGCAATTTGGCTGTCCACACGGAGCGAAGCGTGCAGGCCGGCGACGCCCTCGCTTCCCTGCAAGGACTGTTTGAGTTCATCCAGTGGGTGGACTATTGCTACGGAGCTGATTACGAAGAGCGGCAGTTCGACGAGGCATTGATTCCGACCGAAAAGGTCGTCGTCGATACCAAGAAAATAAAAGAGCAAGAGAGTCTGCTCGGTGAGAAGGACGCAGAGATTGAGGCTTTGCGTAAAAAGATCGAGCAGATGTCCGAACAGATCACCGCAACAAAGGAGCAGCACCAGCAGGAGCGCACCTTTGTCGCAGCAGGCCTTTCCGAGTTTAAGACCCGCAAAATTTATATCGATGTGGACATGAAGCAGATGGGCTGGAAATTCTTCGGAGCAGACGCTGACGTTCAGGAAGAGTATCCCGTCGAAGGCATGGCAGGTGTGCTGGGGCAGATGGGATATGTGGACTATGTGCTGTTCGGGAAAGACGGCCTGCCACTCGCAGTGGTGGAGGCCAAGAGATCCAGTAAAGACCCGAACATAGGCCGCA
>ERZ857998.2989-NODE-2989-length-14655-cov-4.243151_pt1 | contig 14655 bp, 13 predicted proteins | sample MGYA00519954_ERZ857998 | MGnify/ENA primary metagenome ERZ857998 (study PRJEB31778, sample SAMEA3449424) | human gut metagenome | biome: human gut; feature: human-associated habitat; material: faeces | place: United Kingdom | collected 2010/2012 ...
CTAAACTGGAATTGTCTGACGATTTTGACTTTACACAAAATTTTCGGCGCTACCTGGTAATTACTGTGGCTACACTTTTATTCTATATACATGAATTGGAAGGCTCCCATAGAACCATTTAGGTCTCATGGATTCTCGCGATTCTTTGCAGTTCATTCCCAAAGAATATTCAGCATATTGCGGTGTATAGCACGATAATTCGTCTATACGCATAACAATTAAACTATTTACTACAAAATAAATTGTTTCAATCATCGTCCTCGACACTGATCTTAGATATCCAACCAGTTATCTCCGTGCCGTCTTCGCTTGTGTATTTCACCTTTAGCCATCGTGGGATATTATCCAAAATCTCTAAGGGCGAATCATAGGGAAGGTAAAACACTCTCTTTGCAGAGGAATCAGGTTCTTCTCTTATAATTGAACGTTCTTTAATTGTGTAGCAGATTTGAGGACAAGCCTCGTAAAGTTCTTGAATCTGCATTACTGCATCGCGGTAGAATTCCACCTTTTCAGGCACATCTGGCAGTAAAAGAATCAAGTTAATGATCATGAGCAACAACCATATCTTGTTCTTGAGGGTCTCTACACGCTCACGCAAAGGCACCTTATTAGTTACTGCAACTGAAATTTGAGCATCCAGTTCGTTGGACAATTCAGGCAGAGTATAGGACTTGCCCTCAAAGGTAACAACCTCATCTTGGATATCAACCTTAGACCAATCGAATTCCCTTGCTTTTTCAAGGAGTGCAGTATCAACGGATGTTAACTGTTCTAAAACGCGGCTCATTTGCCCTACAATTTCGGATGATTGATACATTTTGATAACAGTAGAAGCATCCCTCAGCACTGCAGCTGCACCAACAGAAACAGGTCCCTGTATCTCTTTGAAGCGATTCAAGCAGGTTTGCACTGCTGATACGTCAATTTGTTGTGCGGCAGCTTTTGTTGCAAAAAGAACGGTGCGATCAATTTGAGTAAGGCACTCAGTCAGTTTTGTGGTTGTGATTTTAAAACACGAATCTATTTTGAAGGCACGTTCTGTGATTATATTAGAAAACCTCAACAGTGCATCATCGAATCTTACCATTTTACCGAATGAAACTTCCTCAGCAAATTTGGACAGCGCAATTGCGGTGTCACACAATTTTTTATCAATGGCAGCTTGTTTTTTCACAGTCTTTTGGAAACTTCTATCCCACTGCATTTGGGTTGCTTTCCACTCTCGGATTAATTGATCCTCGGAGATAATCGCTTCCCAAATGGGCTCGAGGAATTGCTTTATGCCGCCCATTACCTCGGAAAAATCTATTTCCGGATTATCCAAAGTTTTGAGGAAGTATCTCCACTTGGTCTGCATATCCGTATCATCGGCAAGCGCCAGTACACGATCGAAGCTATCCTTTTCGTATGCCGTTCCGCGATTCCGCAGGGTCTCCTGAATTGCGGTCTGCAGCTTCAGTCCGTCAAAGTCGAAGGTGCGGGACAAGTAGTAAATATCATAAAAGTCCTTCATTCTCCCGGTCAGCTCAAAGCGCTGCAGGATGGCGTCAAACTTTTCTGCTATGGTACTCTCCAGAGAATAGGTCAGAATTTCCGGTTTGTCATACCCCTCGAGCTGCGTTTGGATGTTCCTTCGCTGAGCCTTCGGTACGATCACGTCGCCCACGCCAATGTCCACATTAAACGGAACGCGGACGTTCTTTATGTATCCGGTGATCTGGGTGCTGACGCCGTGGTATTTACGCTGCACCGCAATCGGCTCAGTTTTGCCGGCCTTGAAGGTTATAAAATCGTTTCCGGTATTAACTGCCAAGATTTCTTCAATGATCTCATCCATGCGAGCAAGGTCATTGTTTAGGCCGCGCATCAGGAAATCAACATCCACGGTTGCTCTGCTCTCGAAGTTTGTCAGGGTATAAATGAACAGGCCACCCTTCAAAATGAAGTTTTCTGCGTACTTTGAGCCTGCTAAGCGTCTAAGGAATTCCTCCTGGAAGAATAGCTGCAAGCATTGCTGGTAGCTGATGCCGGAGGTCTTGGCCTTATTTTTCAGTTTTGCAAGAACAGATGCAGCGATATCTGCCATAGAAACCTCCTTACTCTGCTTCCGGAACAGGAATGTACACCATCTTCAACGGTATCATCTTACGATATTTCTCGCTTAGTTGAGCGTAGTATTTCAGAATCAAATCCACCAACTCTGTACCATTAATGCCACGAATAATAGGGGTGTTTTCTAAATATTTTTGAGCATTTTTTGTGTAATTGGAAAGCGTAACAAACAGACCGTAATCACCCTCACGCATAGCACCCTTCAGTGATTGAATTGTCGTTTCTTTAATATCACTGTCCTGTGTTTTTACCTGAACCAAGATTCTGGGAGGAAGTTCATCTTTATAAGCAGTAATATCAATTCCGCTGTCGCCACCCTGCGTAGAAACGGTGCAACGATAGCCCATGGCTTTTAGTAGGTCTGCTACAAATTCCTCCATGGCATATCCTTTGAGATTCTTGCTCAACTCTTTCAAGATAAAATCTTTGGTGGACTCAATAATGTCTTCAGCTGTAGCGCCCACTGTTTCGTCGGATTCCACCACGGCAGCATTAACCTTGAATCCTTTCTCCAATGCACTCAGGTATTCGTCTGCATAGTTCTTAATCATAAAGAACGACATAGCAGAACCGACTTCATAGAGTGCACCTTGAGAGAAAGCTGTCCTGGGCAAGTGTTTCAACCACTTTACCTTCCGCTGCTGAACATATTCCACGGCAGTAGGGTCATAGACATAATCGCTCTCTACGATGCCAAGATTGATTTTACGGTCAATCTTCGAGGGAAATACCATATAATCAACAATCTGCACTTCACAAGCAAATCGATAGAGCATACCTGCGCTGGTGGGGATAGCTCCCTTTTTAACATTCGGATAGGTTGCCGTAAAGTGATCCTTAAATGCTTCTCTGGTCGGCTCCAATAAACTGCAATCGCCAAACTCACGCCAGCCAATAGCAATTACGTTTTTATTCAGAAACAGCGTATCATCCGTTGTATGGATTCCCCATACTTTTCTTTCTTCATCTGCCATCAAAGCCACACTCCTATCAAATCTTTTGCAAGTTTCTTTACGCGCAGGGGGTCGGCATATTCCATTAGCTTCGGGATGCTCTTTCCCGGGTCTGCGATATATTTCTGAATTGCTTTATTGAATATTTCCTTATCCATCTTATTGCGATAGCGCAGGCAGTCGCAAATCAGGCGGTCTTTGTCATAGATACGAATGGTATGGCCGTCCATAATTCCACCTGTCAGGCCAATCTCCAATACGGTCGGTTCCATGTAATAGGGTTTCACGAAAGGATAGTCGATCTTGAATCGGGATTTGCCGGAGTCTTTGCTGACTGCCAAATGCCAATCGCCCGGCGTACGGTCGCTGTACCCATAATAACGAAGGGCGGTGTCCATGCAAAGTATGGCATCGGGGAACAGGTGAAGTATCGTTCTGACCTCGCTGAAATCATCGTGGTCGATCCATTGATAATACCCTCTGCGAATTTTTTCAACATGACCTTCCGCAATCAGTTTTTCGCGCTGCGGATAAAATATTTTCTCTTCCGCCAACTGCATGGTGCGCATCATGCCGCCGTATTTATCGAATATGTTTTTATAATATTGGACGTCGTACATAGCCCACAGACCCTTCCAAACTCAATCGTATTATCCTTTGAAGCGGATACTATTGTATTATTTATTATACGCAAAGTATGCTTTGCAGTCAATGCAATTTTAACCGTAAATTCAATTTGAAGCGGATTTTCTGAAATGCAGTTTTCGACATTGCAAAAAGAAAGCCACGGAACATTTCGCCCCCGTGGCTGCCATAAGTTAAATAGAAGGCTGCTTCTTATTATTGGCAAACAAATTCCCTCATCACCATTCCCGCGGCCCTCGCCTTGATCCCGTTTTTTCTCCTGACCTATTCCATATTGAAGATCGACTTGTTTCTTTATTTATCCAACCAGATTTTCATTTAAAAGTTGCCGCAGTTTTGCTCTTAATTTTAAATCAAACGAAAAGCCGGTATATCGTTTGGTCAAAACAACATATTTTTTCGATTGAATTAAGGAGGGCTTTTGCCCTCCTTCGTTGTTAGCACAATTCCGATAAGGTCCTGACGGATGGATTTGCATTACCGCTTTCCAGTTTGCCGATGTCAGACTGAGCAATACCAGTTCTCTCGGGCGCTTCCTTTTGCGTAAGGCCAGATGCTTTTCTTACATCAATCATGGTCTGAATAATGGTAAATTCAGGCGCATGTGCATCATATTCGGCCTTGACCTCAGGATCATTCAGCTGCTCTTTCAGGAAGTCGTTGAATTCACTCATTTAAATCATCCTTTCTACTGAGATTTTCATTTCGATACTCAGTTTTAGTGCAATTAGGCAAAAGCTCTCTAAACCGGAAAGGCTCGCGCTGATCGCCCAAGGCATAACGTAAGACTTGATAGACATCAAATGCTCTGTCTGCCTCTGGGAATTTTCCAATGCCATAGGAATGGCTGATTCCATGAAGTTCAGGATAGATTACTTTTCTGGCCTCCAGAAGATGCCGGATCGCAAGTTTTTGCTGTATATAATATTCTTCTTCGGACAGTTCGTTACTTAAACAAACGGTGGAGATCTCTTGAAATTGTCCGAATTTGATTCTGGCAAAGAACTCGCAAGCCTGAGCCACTATTTTTGCCTGCTCATCATTTAAGGTTAGAATATACTTCGCCATTTGGTTTGCCTCCTTTTATTTTCACATGGCTTTTGTCAGTGTAATACGCATGAAGAGTTATGACAAACATGTGGCTCGGGTGAGGGGTCAACTAAATTGGGGCGATTCAATCTGTACATTTGTTTTTGTTTCAACCGTTGATACAGTAGAGTCATAAGATGTAAAGGGTTATATTAAATTCTTATAATGGTTTCAAACAGCACGGACAAATTATGCTGGGTGTAATGAAAACAAGCAAGTACAGGGTGTGGCGTCTTCCGGATAGAGGGAGGACGCCATTTGTTTTCTTCTAACAGAACTCTAACTACGAGTAGCTCTGTTTTAAACTTAAAATTTTTAATACTATCAATTAGTTAATTAATAACTAAAAATATTCTTGACATGGGTGCGGGAAGGTGATATAGTAATCATAAAAGGAGGGATGCCAGATGGTTCCTATCGAGAAACGCCTCGGCGAAGTAGCAGAAGTTATGGCGGGTGTGATAGGCTTTGGGGATGCCGGCAACTACCATTATGAGGTTGTTCAGCCAAACAGTTTTTCTGATACCGGTATCATGAACACTGTTGAACCGCAAAAAAGAAGTGACGAGATTTCCAATAGGCAAAGGTTGATGGTCGGAGATATTCTTGTCAAGCGGTTGAATCCCTCGTTTGTACATGTGGTGGGGTCCGAGTCCGCCGGGATGGTGGCATCACAGAATTTGCTCGTGGTGAGACCGCACGGTGCTGTAGACCCGTATTATCTGGGATATTTACTGGAACAGAAAGAGGTACTCGGACAAGTCGAGCATGTGACGGGAAGCGCAGCGGCGATTAAAGCGATCTCGGTGAAGAAACTGGCGGCGATCACAATTCCGATTGTTCCGATCTCCGAGCAGCACAAAGTTGGCGAGATCTGGAAGCTGAGTCGAAAGCGCAAGGAGCTGTTGAATGAATACATGGCCGAAAACGACCGCTTGGTGTCGATGTTGGCTTCGAAAATTATAAGCGGTGGAGGAAATGCAAGATGAGCAAGACTACTTCTCAGGATATTAAGGCAACCCTTTGGAAAGCGGCAGGAACATTCCGCGGCACGATCGACGCCGCCAATTACAAGGACTTTGTCCTTTCGATGCTGTTCCTCAAGTATTTGGATGATACATATAAAGAGCACTTGAGAGAGCTGGAGGAACGCTATAAGGGTAATACGGTTCGCATTGAACGCGCCAAAAAGAATCTCCCCTTCTCTCTCGGCGAGAAAGAGCGGTTTGACTATCTGTACGAAAATCGTTTTGATCCTAAGATCGGCGAGATGATCAACACAGCCTTGCAGGGTATCCAGGATAGCAACACCGAACTGCGCGGCGTGTTCCGCAGCATCAATTTCAACAGCGAGTCCATGCTGGGCAACCCTCAGCAGAAGGTTACCAAGCTACGCACTCTGCTGGAGGACTTCAAGCCTCTGTGTCTGGAGCCCTCTCAGATTGAGGTTGGCCCCGGCGAAGACCCTGCCTATGTGATCGGTGATGCTTATGAATACATGGTCGGGGAGTTCGCTGCGGAAGCAGGCAAGAAAGCGGGAAGCTTCTTTACTCCGAGCATGGTCTCTGAACTGATGGGTATGCTGACAACTCCTCGGGCAGGCGACTCCATTTATGACCCCACCTGCGGCTCTGCCTCTCTGCTGATTCGCACCGCCCGTCAGGCGGGTGATCTGGATCAGGTAGCGATCTACGGTCAGGAGATGAACGGTTCTTCTTGGTCTATGGCGAGAATGAACCTCTTCATCCACGGAATCCATGTAAGCCCCCATGACATTGCTTGGGGTGACACCTTGGCAAATCCCCAACATCTGGACTCTGATGGAAATCTAAAACAATTCGACGTAATCGTGGCGAACATGCCGTTTTCTTTGGACAAGTGGGCCGAGGGGTTCAATCCCGGCGGAAAGGAAGACGGTGCCAGCGACAAGGATAAGAAGTTCAAAATGACGGCCAACCTTGACCGGTTCCACCGTTTCGACTGGGGTGTGCCCCCTGCCAGTAAGGGCGACTGGGCATTTCTGCTGCACATGCTTCACTCTCTGCGCAGCAACGGTCGTATGGCGGCAGTCGTTCCCCACGGTGTTTTGTTCCGCGGTTCTGCAGAGGGTCGGATTCGCCAGACTGTGATCGAGAAAAACCTCTTGGATGCAGTGATCGGCCTCCCTGCCAACCTGTTCTATGGAACATCCATTCCGGCATGTATTCTGGTGTTCAAGAAGAACCGTGCTACCAGCGATGTGCTGTTCATCGATGCTTCCGGCAAGGATGCGGAGGGTAAGCTGAGATACCGCAAAGATAAAAACCAAAACAAGCTGGATCAGTGCCACATTGATGATATCTTCCGAGCATATACCGACCGCGTGGATGTGGAGCGTTTTGCTCATGTGGCATCCTTTGAAGAGATCAATGCCAATGAGTTCAACTTGAACATCCCCCGCTATGTGGACACCTTCGAGAAAGAAGAACTGATCGATATTGAAGAAGTCCAAGGCAACATCGAGCGTATAAAAGCAGAGATCGCGGTGGTCGAAGCCCAGATGGCGCAGTATTTGAAGGAGCTTGGTTTATGAGTGAAATTGCAAAATATAGCGAACATACCTTTGAAAGCATCAAGCATGTAAACGAGTACGGCGAAGAATACTGGCTGGCTCGTGAACTGCAACCGATTTTGGAATATGCGCAATGGCGGCGTTTCTCTGAAGCTATTGATCGTGCTAAACTCGCCTGTGAAAATAGCGGATTCATAGTAGATGAACATTTTGCCGATGTCGGCAAATCATCTCCCATGCCAAATGGCGGCGAAAGAATTCTCGATGATGTCATGCTTTCCCGATATGCCTGCTACCTGATCGTCATGAACGGCGATCCCCGCAAAGAGGTTATCGCCGTTGGACAGACCTACTTTGCGGTCAAGACCCGTCAACAGGAGCTGATCAACAACTACGAACAGCTTTCCGAGGATCAGAAGCGACTGGCGATCCGCAACGAGATGATCGCCCATAACAAGTCTCTGGCAGAGGCTGCGCAGATGGCAGGTATTGCCGACCAGAGGGAGTATGCGATTTTCCAGAACAAAGGCTATCAGGGTTTGTATGGCGGACTCGGTGCCAAGGAGATCCATGCCCGAAAGGGACTGAAAAAGAGCCAGAAGATTCTGGATCATATGGGCAGCACCGAGTTGGCGGCCAACCTCTTCCGTGCGACCCAGACGGACGAAAAGCTTCGCCGTGAGAATATTCAGGGTAAGCAGGCCGCTTATGAGACCCATTATGAGGTTGGAAAGAAGGTCCGCCAAACTATCAAAGAACTGGGCGGCACCATGCCGGAAGATCTGCCCACGCCTGAAAAGAGCATTGCCCAGATCGAGCGGGAACAGGAAAAGCGGAAGCTGAAATCCGGCAGCGATCATTAATTTACCACTTATTTGTGGAGACGGTAGGGGCTTGCATCTCACTCGCATTAACCTATATAAGAGCAAAGGAGATGATGCCAATGGTACAGTTCGTTAATACCCAGCTTATCCCCGCGTTTACCAAGGCGGCATCATTTGCCGCATACTCTGTCGCGCTGCTTACCACCGGCGACGCAAGCTTTGCTACCGCGCTGCACAATTAACAGATAGAGGATTGAACTATGAAAGAATCAATCAAAAAAAGAATAGAAGCGGTTCGCCGTGGCGAGGTACCCGAGGGATACAGTGTTGAACGAGCCATGTTGTTCCCTAATGAATGGGGCGAGCCGGTTGCGTTAAACACAGTGCTAAGCGAGAACAAAGAGCGTAACGAAGAACTGCGTTTCGACAAAGAAGATGTCCTCTCTGTATCCGGTGAGCAGGGTATCGTAAATCAAATTGCGCTTCTCGGTCGTTCTTACGCCGGTGAATCAGTTGCCCCGTACCATGTCGTCGAAACTGGCGATGTAGTTTACACCAAGAGTCCGTTGAAAGAGAACCCTTACGGCATTATCAAGCAGAACCGTGGTACACCCGGCATCGTTTCTACCCTGTATGCCGTTTACCATTGTAATTCTCCTATCACCGGCCAGTATCTTGAAAACTATTTCTGCATTGATACTTATCTGAACAACTACTTAAAGCCGCTGGTAAAACGCGGTGCCAAGAACGATATGAAGGTCAATAACGAAGAAGTTTTGATTGGCCGAGTTCCGTTACCCTCTTTGCAGGAGCAGGAGCGTATCAACGACATTATTGCCCAATTCGACCGGATAATTGAATTGAAGCAACAGTTGCTGGAGGAAAAGCGCCGCCAGAAGCAGTGGCTGATGCAGAAATTGCTGGATCCCAATAGCGGTGTGCAGCTTCCGGGTTATGCAGGGAAATGGAAGCAATGGAGATTGCGAGATTTGGGCTTTTTTTCAAAAGGAAGCGGAATATCTAATGATGATTGCAGCTTGGGCGATTGTCCTTGCATAAAGTATGGCGATATTTATGTTGCATATAGTGAGTATTTTACGGAAGCTGTTTCACACACAGAGGAAGATATTTTTGGAAAAGCTCCGGCTGTAAGTGAGGGTGCACTGCTTTTCACGGGATCTGGAGAGGATCCTAAGGAAATCGGAAAGTGTACTGTTTATCTTGGAAATGAGTCCCTTGCTGTTGGCGGAGACATAATTATAATGAATCCGAAAAGAACGATGGTAGACCCACTGTTCTTGGCATATGCCCTTAATGCATATCCAGCGATTAAGCAAAAGGCCTGTTTAGGGCAAGGATATTCTATTGTACACATCTATGGCGAGGATATCAAAAAAATAAGAGTATGTGTTCCGCCAACGATAGAAGAACAGAGGAGAATTGCAGAGATAATTAAGGGGTCAAATAGCGCAATCTGCATGATTGAAGATGAAATAGCTGAGTGGCAACAAAAGAAAAAAGCCCTGATGCAGCTTCTACTAACCGGGCTTGTGCGTGTGAACGCTTAATGGGAAACGCCGGTGTGGCGGCAACCGCACCGGCACCCCTTGAAACATAAGCGAATTTATCGAAAGGCGGTGAGGCCTATGAGAGAACAAAAAATGAGCGATTAAGCTTCGGCAACAACTTAATCACTCGAACATAAGCGGATTCGAACATCAACTTATGTGCTAACTTTAGCACGCCGACTTGACTATCGTCAAGAGAAAGGATTCAAATGCCCTATTATTGTGTCAACAAAAACCAAACGCTGAACCCCGGTTTGCACCACGAGGTTCATACGCACGAGCACGCTGCGGCGCTGAGAATCAGAGAGTCTATTGACCTCGGATGGCATGCCAGCGAAACTGATGCCGTAAGATATGCCAAGATCTATTATTCCGATGCAGACGGCTGCAAGGTGTGCTGTCCCAAAGCTCACAGGGGGTAATTGCATGGCAAGAAAGGAACATCACGTTGTTCCCAATCCCAATGGCGGTTGGGATGTAAAGCGCGAGAACGCAAAGCGTAGCAGCGGTCATTATGACACCAAACAGGAGGCTATGGAGGCTGGTCGAAGGATGAGCATCAACCAAAGGACAGAACTCATCCCGCATCGCAAGGATGGCACCATCCAGAACCCCAACAGCCACGGCAACGACCCCTGCCCGCCGAAGGATAAGCGATAATCAACACCGGGCCGGCGGGGCCTTGCGCCCCGCTGTGCCTTCTTATCATACAGGTCGGAGGTTTTCACTATGCCGAATCATCAAATTTTTAATGAGCGTCCCGAATCTCAGGACAGAGCGCTGAAAGAATTACAAGCGATGGGATATCAGTATATTCCCAGAGCGGAGGCCGAGCAGAAGCGCGGTCATCTTTCGCATGTTCTCTTCCCTGATGTTATGCGGGAATTTTTGTCGTCTCAGTCCTTTGTGTACAGAGGCAAGCAGACGCCATTTCCTGACGAGGCGATCGGTGAAGCCATCCGGGAGCTGGATGCCCCTCTGGAACGTGGGCTGATGTTTTCCAGTAAGGCGATCTATGATCGACTGATCTACGGCAAAAGCTGTGATGTGAACCTGTATGACGGCAATACACAGTCTTTTGATATTTCCTATATCAACTGGGACGAGCCGGATAAAAACATCTGGCAGGTCACCGATGAATTTTCCGTGGAACGTCCCAACGGCAAGTATGCCAGACCGGATATTGTCATACTCGTCAATGGCATTCCGTTGGTTGTGATCGAATGCAAAAAATCCAGCGTGGATGTGGAAGAGGGCGTAAAGCAAAACGTCCGTAATTGGCAGCCGGACTATATTCCGCAGCTGTTTAAGTTTACGCAGCTGGCAATCGCTATGAATCCGGAAACCGTAAAGTACGGCACTGCCGGAACCAAGCAGGAGTTTTACTGCAAATGGCACGAAGAAGATGTACAGTGGCAGGAAGATGCCGCGAAACGCTATGTGGATGACAGCCACATCACCGAGCAGGACAAGGTGATTGTGTCCATGCTGTCTAAAAAAAGGCTCCTCGATTTGATTCGTTTTTATATTCTGTATGATAGCGGAATTAAAAAAATTGCCCGCTACCAACAGTTCTTTGGCGTTGAAAATACGATGCGCCGCATCCGTGGGGAAGATGGCTGCCCCAACCGAGGCGGTGTCATTTGGCATACCCAGGGAAGCGGAAAATCCTTGACGATGGTCATGCTTGTGAAGCGGATCATCGCTGATAAGGAAATAAAGAACCCGCGTTTTGTGCTGGTGTGTGATCGACTGAATCTGATCAAGCAGCTGCGGGACAACTTTGTACATACGGGTATGGATCCTGTGGAGGCAACGACCGGGCGTGGTCTGGTATCTTTGCTCAAGGACGGCGCAAATACGCTGATCGCAACTACCATCAATAAGTTTGAATCCGCGGCAAAAGCCCGTACCAAAATCACAGATGAAAACATCTTCCTTCTGATTGACGAGAGCCACCGTTCACATACCGGTGAGTTTCATAACATGATGAACGAGGTGCTGCCAAACGCTTTCAAAATCGGCTTCACCGGAACTCCCCTGCTGAAAAAGGACAAAAGCAATACTTATTTGAAGTTTGGTAAACAGATCGGCCATTCCTACCGCTTTGAAGATGGTATTCGCGATGGTGTAATTGTTCCTCTGGTTTATGATGGCCGTGTTATTCCTCAGAAAGTAACCAGCGACAAGATTGACGACTATCTCAAGAGCATTCTTGCACCTTTGACCGAGCCGCAAAAGGAAGACATGCGCAGGAAGTGGAGCTCGTTCATGCATTTGGCGCAGACGGAACAGAGACTTTCCATGATCGCATTTGACATCCACGAGCATTTTTTGAACTATTGTAAACCGCGTGGATTCAAGGCAATGGCAGCGGTATCAACTCGTGCACTTGCAGTTCAGCTTGCACGAGCCATTAACGGCCTTGGCGGCGTGAAAGCTGCGGCTTTGATCTGCGATGATTCCATTTCTTCTGAAGGCGACGAAGGATCGGTGACCAAGAACGACAAAGCAATTATTCGGGATTTCTTCAAAAATGAAGTTGAGCCACGTTTTGGGTCTAAGTACGACGATTACGAAGAGTATGTAAAAAACAACATTATTGGCGGCGAAGACGTCGATATTGTTATCGTTCAAAGTATGCTGCTGACAGGATTTGATGCTCCATCTTTGGGCGTACTGTACGTCGATAAGCCGATGAAAGAGCATTCTCTTCTGCAGGCAATTGCGCGTGTTAACCGCATTGCTGCCGGAAAAGACTTTGGCTTGATCGTCGATTATTGGGGATTATTTGGCAATCTAAATAGTGCCATGGAAATGTACAGCGATGATCAGTCCGGTTTATCGGGCTACGATCCCGCAGATATTGCTGACTCCATCGCTACCGCAGCAGAAGGACAAGAGAAGCTGAAGGAAGCACATAAGGCACTGTGGGACTTCTTTGGTGATGTTTCTTTTGAGCAAAACAATCCCAGAGCGTGGGTTGCTTTCTTCGAAAAGGAAGATGCGGCTGAAAGCGAAAAGCTGAGAAAAGAGTTCTATGAACGGTTGGCAGAATTTTCCAAAATGATGACCATGGCAGTGGGTAATTATTCCTTGTACCAAAGCATAGGTTTTGACCAAATGCAAAAATACAAGGCAGATCTTCTGTTTTTCCAGAAGCTTCGCTCTGCCTTGATGATGGTCTATGCAGAAAAAGTAGATTTCAGCAAATACGAAGACGGAATCAGAAGCTTGCTGAACACCTTCGTTACATCCGAACCCGTAGAAATTGTCGTGGAGCCCGTTGCGATTCACGATAAGGCAGCCATGGATAAGCAACTGGAAGAAGTAGAAGGTCAAAAAGCAAAGGCGGCATACATTCATACTCGTATTGTCTCTGAACTGGAGTCCCGGAGATATGAGGATCCTATGCTATTTAAACGCTATTCTGAGCGTATCAGAGAGACCATTGCCGAATACAGACGCTCTAGAGATGAAAATATTTATTTTGCCAGTATGAAAAGAATGGCCGAAGATCTCAGACAGGGTTTTACCGGACATTCTTACCCGGCTGCAATCTCAAACGACAGCGATGCCAAGGCATTTTACGGTGTCGTCTCTGACACCTTGAAACAGCATGGTCAGGACAGTCTCGAATTTGATGATGCCATTGGCAAGCTCGCGCTGAATATGAAGCAGGCAGTACAGTCACTCGCGCGCGTTGACTGGAGAACGAGTACACCTATTCACAAGAAAATGAACCAAGCTGTAGAGGATTTGCTGTGGGATTTCTGTGACGAATTTGGTGTGGACTTGCCCATCGACAAAATGGATATCCTCATCGAAAATGCAATCAAGACAGCAATGAGCAGGTATTGATATGAACTATTCAGTGATTATAAAAGGAAGCGTAATGCCGGTGTCTGTTTCCTTAAAGAAAATGAAGCAAGTTCGTCTTAAAGTGTTTCCTTCTGGCGAAATAAAGCTGTCTGCACCAATAGGAACTCCAGAGGAGTGGATTGTTGAATATCTGAATGACAAAGCGAGTTGGATAGAAGAAAAACTGGCGCTTTTTGTTCAAACTCGAGCAATCGAAAAAGAAGAACATTTCGTTTCAGGATCTTCCACTCGTATTCTGGGCAGGCAGCTTACAATTCAAGTTCACCAAGCTCGCCGCAAACAAATCATCCGTGAGGACAATGTTCTCCATGTTTACACGCCGGAAACAGACCAACAGATAATCGACAGGCAGGTAAATAACTGGTGGCAAAAAGCCTCTAAAGAGTATTTTCAGGACGTTCTCAAGAGGCTTTATCCCATTGTTGAGAAACATGGTGTTGAGCATACAACTATATGTGTAAAGAAAATGCGTACATTATGGGGTAGTTGCAGCAGAAAGAACCAAAAGATCAACTTGAATTATTATTTGTACAAAGCAAGTGTTCCGTGCGTGGAATATGTTATTCTACATGAATTGACACATTTTCTTTATCCGCACCACGACAAGGATTTTTACGATTTCATCACGATACACATGCCGGACTGGCAGTACCGTAAACAGCAACTTGATTATGAGTTTGTGTTAGGGATATGATCTTAAAAGCGTATCCCTTGTCAGATTATTGTTTGCGTAACTTACTTTGGAAAATCGTCTTCAACAATAACAAGCATAGCTAAAACGATTTTTTGATTATATATAGGACAAACGGTCACTTGTCATATGACAAATAAAACGATATCTAATACTTGTCTTATGACAAGTACAGTTCAGAATTGATGCAATATGGCAAACATAAAAAGAATGGAAAATTTAAGAAAATAAGACGTCTCCGCGGTGTAAAAAACCACGGAGACGTTTTGATCTGTCCATATCGAAAGTGCCGTCTGGATTGTGTAAACCGAAATTGCCAGATAGAATAAAAGGTAAT
>ERZ857998.2995-NODE-2995-length-14641-cov-6.573015_pt1 | contig 14641 bp, 11 predicted proteins | sample MGYA00519954_ERZ857998 | MGnify/ENA primary metagenome ERZ857998 (study PRJEB31778, sample SAMEA3449424) | human gut metagenome | biome: human gut; feature: human-associated habitat; material: faeces | place: United Kingdom | collected 2010/2012 ...
CGCGCCGCCAGCTCCGTGATGCCGCGCCGCAGCAGGGCGACGTCGCGGTGGCGCAGCGTCAGCAACGTAAGCCGCGCGTAAGGCGGGTAAAAGAAGGCTTCGCGCTCGGCGAGCTGCGCCCGCGCCATGCCGTCGTAATCGCCCGCGGCGACCTGCCGGATCACGGGATGCCCCGGCTCCGAAGTCTGGATCACCACCTCCCCGCCGTCCGAACGGCGGCCGGCGCGGCCGGCGACCTGCATCATCAGCTGGAACGCCCGCTCCGCGGCCCTGAAATCGGGGTTGTTCAGCAGATTGTCGGCATTGAGGATACCCACGAGCGACACGCCGCCGAAATCGAACCCCTTGGTAATCATCTGCGTTCCGACCAGGATGTCGGTCTTGCGAGCCTCGAAGTCGGCGATGATGGCGTTGAACGCCCGCTCCGAAGTCACGCTGTCGCGGTCGAGCCGCGCCACGCGCGCCGCGGGGAACAGCCGTGCGATCTCCTCCTCGACCTTTTCGGTGCCGAAGCCGCGCGGAACCACGTCCGTCACCTTGCACGACGGGCATTTCACCGGCACGGGGGCCGTATAGCCGCAGTAATGGCAGACGAGCTTCCCGCCTCCCTTGTGGTAGGTGAGCGTCACGTTGCAGTGCGGACAGCGTGCCGTCCACCCGCACTCCGAACACTCGACATAGGGCGCGAACCCGCGGCGGTTCTGGAACAGCATCACCTGCTCGCCCCGCCCGAGCGCCGCTTCCATCTTGTCGAGCAACAACTTGTTGAAATGCGCATGCCGTTCGCCGCGTTTGGCGGCGCGGATCGTATCCGAAACGAATATTTCGGGCGGCCGGGCATCCCCGTACCGCTCCGTCAGGGAGGCGAGCCCGTACTTTCCGCTTCCGGCATTGACCCATGTCTCGAGCGAAGGCGTGGCGCTTCCCAGCAGCGTCCGCCCGCCCCACAGCCGCGCCATCACCACGGCGCAGTCGCGCGCGTTGTAACGCGGCGCAGGGTCGGCCTGCTTGTAACTGGCATCGTGCTCCTCGTCGACGACGACCAGCTGCAGCCGTTTGAGCGGCAGGAATATCGACGAGCGCACGCCGACCACGAACTCGCCCCCCTGGGAGCGGTTCAGGCGCAAGTAGGTCTCCGTGCGGCGGCGGTTCGTAAGTTTCGAGTGGTAAGGGGTCACACGGCTGCCGAAAATGCGCTCCATGCGTTCGATCAGCTGCGCCGTGAGGGCGATCTCGGGCACCAGCAGCAGCACGTCGCCGCCCCGCGCCAGCACTTCGGCGATCAGGTGGATGTATACCTCGGTCTTGCCCGACCCCGTAATGCCGTGCAGCAACGCCGCGGGCTTCCGGGCGAACTGCCCCCGCAGCGACTCCAGCGCCGCGAGCTGCGCCGGGGTCAGCTCCGGCAGGCGGAAGGCCGATCCGCCGCGCTCGACGGTGCGTTCGCGCTCCGCCGAGACGATGTACCCCTTGCGTTCGAGGGCATGCAGCACGGCATAGTCGGCCCGCAGCAGGCGCCGTGCCACCTCGCCCGTCGGAATCCGCTCCCCGTCCCCGGCCGAGGCCAGTTCGAGGAGCGCTTCGTACTGCCTGGGCGCACGCCTTTCGAGCTTCTCGAAAGCTTCGTGCAGTCGTCCTTCGTCGTGCAGCCCGGGCGCCAGGGCCACGTAGCACTCCGTACGGGGGCGAAATTCCTCTTCGGTAAACTCCTCCTCCGTGTCGCCCGAAGGCTTCATCAGCGACGGCAACCCCACGCGCATCACCTCGCCCGGCGTACACATGTAGTACGCCGCGACCCACTCCCAGAAGGCCATTTGCTGCGCCGAGAGCAGGGGTGCGCCGTACAGGACGCGCTGTATGGATTTGACGGTTTTGAACGGGGGGCGGCGGTCATGCACGCGCCACACGATCCCCGTGTAGAATTTGCGGGCGCCGAACTGTACGGCCACGGCCTGCCCCGCCTCGACATGCATCCCTTCGGGCACTGCGAACGTGTAGGCGGGCTGCGCCAGCGGCAGGACTATATCGGCATAGAGGGGCATCAGGGTTTACTGATGGCTTGAAACCCCTTGCCGTAGACGCCCATCACCGATCCCACGGTCATGAAGGCTTCGGGATCGATCGTCTTCACGAACTTGAGGATCATCGTGGTCTCGCGCTTGCGGCAGACCACCATCACGATCTTCGACTCCTTTTTGGTGTACCACCCCTGCGAGTCGATGAGCGTCACGCCGCGGTGGATATTGTCGACGATGGCCTGCGCCATCTTCTCATAGTCGTGCGTGACGATGAATACCTGGCTCGACTGCTGGTTCCCGGCCATGATCATGTCGACCGTATAGCCGAAGACCGCGGTCATCACGTAGCCGTAGATCACCGTGTCGATATGGAACCCCACGAGCATCGACGAGCCGATGATCACGAAGTCCGAATAGATGACGATCTTGCCGTAGCTGATCGTGCGGTACTTGTTGATAATCATGGCGGCGATGTCCGTGCCGCCCGTCGAGCCGCCCTGCATGAAGCATATCGCCACGCCGATACCCGCCAGGATGCCGCCCAGGATCACCGAAAGGATCCGTTCCAGATGGAGGAAATCCCCTTCGGGCAGCACCGACTGCCAGAAATTCAGCCCCAGCGATATGACGCAGACGCAGAACACGGTCTTCACGCCGAAGTTCCATCCGATAATGAACCCCGCCACGAGCAGCAGCACGCCGTTGATCAGGAAAGCCATCGTACCGATCTGGATACTTATGCCGGCCCAATGTTCCACGGCATGGCACAGCACGCGCGAAAGGCCCGTGGCACCGCCACCGGTACCGTCGGCGGGCATGATGCATCCGATCCATGCAAAAGAGTACAGCATCATGCCGACCGTCATCAGGAAGTACTCCTTGAAGGTTTTCAGCACCTGCTCCATAGTGATGGGTTTCATAGCGACGGGTATTAGTGATTCGAGCACAAAGGTATAAAAATTTCGCCTTGGTATGCACCGCGCTCCTCCAATCTTTTTTCGAGCATCGCCAGCAGGGTTTCGTTGCGGATCAATCCCCAGTTGCGGCCGTAATGGTAGCGGGGCGGCGCCTCGCTGGCAAAGCGTTCGACGACCAGGTCGGGCCTCAGCCGCCGCAGTATCTCGACGAACAGGTCGATGTACTGACCGACCTCCCAGAAACGGAACCTGCGGGGGTCGGCATCGTACTGGGCGGCCATCGGCGTGCCGCGGAAAACCTGCAGCTGGTGGAATTTCACCGTCGTGAGTGGCAGCGAATTGATCGTTGCGACCTGTTCCAACAGCATTTCGTCGGTCTCGCCCGGCAGTCCGAGGATGAAATGCGCCCCCACGTGCAACCCCCTTTCGGCGGCCATCTCCACGGCCCGGCGCGCGCAGGCGAAATCGTGGCCGCGGTTCACGGCGCGCAGCGTCTCGTCGCAGGTCGATTCGATGCCGAATTCGACCGCCACGTAACGGTCGCGCGCTATCTCCGCCAGATAATCGAGCTTCTCGGCGTCCACGCAGTCGGGGCGCGTCCCGATGACGATACCCGCCACGCCGGGATATGCGAGCGCCTCGCCGTAGAGCGCCCTGAGCCTTTCGAGCGGGGCGTAGGTATTCGAAAAAGACTGGAAATAGACCAGGTAGCGCGACGCCGCACGGTAGCGCCTGCCGTGGAATTCGATCCCCTCGGCGATCTGCCGCCCGATGCTTTTGGCCGGTATGCAGTACGAGGGAGTGAACGCCCCGTTGTTACAGAACGTACATCCTCCCTCGCCTATCTTCCCGTCGCGGTTGGGACACGTGAACCCGGCATCGACCGAGATTTTCTGCACCCGCCCGCCGAACGTGCGGCGGAAATACCCCGAATAGGAGTTGAACCGCCTGTGGTCGCCCCACGCATACATGCCTACAACCCCCAGTCGGAAGCGTTATAGGTATCCTTCGGCGCATTGGGCACGTTGGCGAAGAAGGTAAACCCGGTAAGCTCTTCGATCTCCTTCACCGACCGCATGTCCCCGGCCTGCGGATCGTGCCCTTTCCCCATGGCATGGCTCATCACGAAAGCCGCACACTGCAATTCATCGGCGGCACAGTTCAGCACGGATTTATTCGTATTCCCCTTCTTGGTGCGCAGGCAAAGCGTATAGAACATCGTCGGCACATCGGTGGTGATGTTCCCGAAGCTCGTGCTGCGCTGCGGGGCGCTGTTCCCGTAGGAATCCGTCCACTTGTCATAATAAGCCCCGACCACCACATAGAGCGTATCGGCGCACCAGTAGTCGTCGATCTTGTCCTCGAGGTTGTTCCACGCACCGTCGCCGGTGTTGAACGTCGAGCCGTGCTGCGCCGCGATATTGGTGTAATACGACACCTGCTTGTTCATGCCGCTCGTCCGCGAACGCTCGTGGTTGCCCAGCATATGCCCGCGGTTGTAGGGCGAGCCCATCGAAGCCTTCGAGCCCGAAGGCTGGATAGAGGACGGGATAACCGGATCGGGGCCGTAATTGCGGTTGCCCGAACTGCCGACATAACAATTATGGACAGGCGCCGCCACCCATACCGGACTGTGGTGCTCGGCACTGTAACATACCGTAAAGTTCCGGGCCTCATGCCCGTCGACTTTAAAATCGGGGCAAATATGGTAGGCATAATGATAATCGCCGTTTTCCGCCTCTACCGGCAGCTCCGCCCAGCCCGCGTATTTCGTCCTGCCATCCCCGCCGCCGGCCGCGGATGTGGCGAACGTCCCGACGGTGCTTCCGAAGGTCTCCCCGCCGACCACGACGCACAGCCGGAATTTATACTTCGTCGAAGCGCTCAGGCCCGTGAGCGTGGCGCTCTTGGCGCCGGGTTCGGTCGTGACCGCCACGCGCTGCCCGTCGTCCGACGTCGTCGTCCCGTAGAGGAAATAAGCCTCGGATACCTCTTTGCCGCCCGTATAGTCGAACGTGCAGGAGACGGTCGCCGAAGAGGCCGTCACCTGCGAACAATCCGGCACCCCGAACCTCGGATCGTCCGGCAACACCGGGTCTACCCCTGTTTTGACGACGACCGGCTTGCTCTGCATCCGGCCTCCGCTCCCCATGTCCACATAGGCGTAGATCAGATATGACGTCTCGGCATCGAGCCCCGTCAGGCGGCAGGACATCACCTGCCCGTCGACCGTCACGTCGGTCGTCTCCGTGAAACTCCCCGTATCGTCGGAGCGGATCGGCGCATAGGCGAATCCCGCCTGCGCCGAGGAAAGCACGCCGTCGCCGAATTTCGTCCGGCACGACACCTCCACGGTCGTCCCCGAAACCCCGGCCTCGGGTGCGTAGAACCATTTGTTCTCCTTTCCTGTCTCTTCGTCGTTGCAGGAGGCCAAAACCGCCGCCACCCCGGCAAACAGGACTACTAAAAATCTCTTCATGCTATTTTTCGGTTAACAATCCCTCATTTTCGAATCGACCCAGATGGTCACCGGGCCGTCGTTCACCAGCGCCACCTGCATGTCGGCGCCGAATTCGCCCGTCATCACCTCCCGCCCCAGAAGCTCAGCGACACGTGCCGCGAAACGTTCGTACATCGGGTACGAAACCGCCTCGGGCGCCGCCTTGATATAGGACGGGCGGTTGCCCTTGCGCGTCGAGGCCAGCAGGGTGAACTGGCTCACGACCAGCACCTGGCCGCCGACCTGCCTCACATCGAGGTTCATCACCCCCTGTGCGTCGTCGAAGATCCGCAGGCGAACGAGCTTGCCCGCCAGGTATTCGACGTCCTCGTCCGTATCGTCCGCGCCCACGCCGAGCAGCACCAGCAGCCCCGCCCCGATCTGCGACCGGAGCTGGCCGCCGATCGTGACGGAAGCGCTCTTCACACGTTGTATCAGTATGCGCATACTCCAGGCAGTCAACGGTTTTCGAAATAAGCCCACAGGTTGTCGTCCGCAGGCACGGGCGCCGTGACCGCCACGGGCTCATGGCGCACGGGATGCTCGAATTCGACGCTCCGCGAGTGGAGCGAAATGCCGCCCCCGGGCAGCGAACGCCGGGCGCCGTATTTCAGGTCGCCGCGGATCGGGCACCCGATCTTCGACAGCTGGGCGCGTATCTGGTGGTGGCGCCCCGTCAGCAGCTCCACCTCCACGAGCGTATAGTGCGTCCCCGCGCCCAGCGTCGCATAGCGCAGCCGCGCCTGCTTGGCGTCGGCCTTCGGCGCATCGCAGGCGCGCGAACGGTTGGCACGTCCGTCACGCAGGATGTAGTGGCACAATTCACCGCTCAGCGGATCGGGAGCCTGCTCGGTCAGCGCCCAGTATATCTTACGGATACGCCCTTCGCGGATCATTTCGTTGAGCCGCGTGAGGGCCTTCGAGGTCTTGGCGAAGAGCACCGCGCCGCTCACCGGACGGTCGATCCGGTGCACCACGCCGAGGAACACCTCGCCGGGCTTCGCATCGCGGCGTTTGATAAAGGCTTTGATCTGGTCTTCGAGGGCACTTCCGCCCGACGGGTCGGGCTGCACCAAGTCTCCGCAGTGTTTGTTGACCACCAGCAGGTGGTTGTCTTCGTAGAGAATATCTTCCGGTGTAAACATGTTCGGGGTATTGAGTCTGACGGTTCCCTCTCACAGCACGAACGTGAAGGGCAGCAGCCGTGCCGCCGTATCCACGACGGTGGCCGTACCGTTTCCGCTCATGATGACCCGCATGGGCGAGCCTTGGCGGCGTTCGACATCGACCATCACCTGCCGACACTGGCCGCAGGGGTAGCACTCGCGCGCGGAGGGATTCGAAGCGATGGCCAGCGTCTCGATCGGGTCGTCGGCATAATTGGCCTGCGCGTAGAACATCAGCGAACGTTCGGCGCAAAGCCCCGCCGGATACACCTCGCTCTCGAAATTGCTTCCGTAGAGGATCTTCCCGCTGCGCAGGCGCGCCGCCGCCCCGACCCGGAAGTGCGAATAGGGCGCGTGGGCGTTCTCCGTGGCCCGCTGGGCCTCCGCGACCAGCCGGCGGTCGGCATCGGACAGCCCGGCGAGGGCCGCATAGTGCTCGTAATTGAAACAGAACTGCTTTTCCATAACTCCTCCTGTTTTTAGGGGCAAAGTAAACAAAGATAATATAAATTTCGCAATCGTCCAACAACCGGGGTGTTTTTCCCGCCGCGGAGCGCATCTCCGGGGACGACGAAGAGGATGCCCCTCGGGGACACCCTCTTCGACATACGCTGCCGGACGGCTATTCCAGCACGAATTTCGCCTGGACGTTGTACTGCAACTTGATGGTCTTGAAGTCGAGCGGCTCGTCCGCTGCGGCATCCTCGGCCAGACCGGCCGCCTTGGCGCTGCGCATCACGGCCATGTTGTCGTAGAAGACCGGCATCACGTTGTTGTTCGAATCGTAGATGTAGAAGCATTTGCCGACACTCTGCCCGATGGCCTGGGCCAGCGTCTGCGCGCTCTGCTTGGCATTCTGCATGGCCTCCACACGCACCTGTTCCTTATACTGGTCGATCTTCGAATGCGACACCTTCAGGATCGAGACGTTCGAAATCCCCAGGTTGTCCAACGCCTGCCACACCTTCGAGACCTCGGCCGCCGACCCCAGCTGCAACTGGTACTTGGCCGTCGCCACCGACGTGTTCTTCTTGAAGAACTCGCTCGACAGGTTTGCCACCTTGAGCTGCTTCTCGACGTTCACGCCGAGCCGCTTGAGCGCCGCGATCATGTCGCGCTGCTGGCTCTCGACCGAAATCTTGCCTTTCGAGTCGCGTTCGTTGATGATGACCGAGAGGTAGAACTCGTCGGGCGTGATCTCCTTCTCGGCACGCCCGTTGACCTGAATATAGCTGGGGAATGCCTCCTGCACCTGTGCCGCCGCGGGAAGTGCCATCAGCGCCACCGCCGCAATTAAAATCAGTTTTTTCATGTTTTCCGTTTTTTAGGTAACTGTCTTACAAATAAAACGCCAAAACCGCAGGATACTGCATCGCCCCGGTCTGTTTTTCCGGACGCGGCTCCCTGCGCGGCATTGATAAAAACGCCGCACGCCTGCTTTTATTGCCATTTCGGTTTCTCCGCCCGGACGAAAAAGGCCCCGGAAGCGACTTTCGTGTCACCGTGTCACCGCCTCACCAGCTTCACCACGTTCTCGACATGGTGCGTATGGGGGAACATGTCCACGGGCTGCACGGCCTCGACGCGATAATCGGCGTCGAGCAGCGCCAGGTCGCGCGCCTGCGTAGCCGGGTTGCAGCTCACATAGACGATCCTCTCGGGCGCGGCACGCAGGATCACCCCGATGACCGGTTCGTCGACGCCCGCCCGCGGCGGGTCGAGGATAATGACGTCGGGGCGGCCGTTGGCAGCCACGAATTCGTCGCTGAGCACCTGCTTCATGTCGCCCGCATAAAAGACCGTATTGCCGATGCCGTTGATTTCGGAATTGATTTTCGCGTCGGCGATCGCCTCGGGCACATACTCGATGCCCACCACGCGGCGGCAGTGCGCGGCGCAGAAATTGGCGATGGTGCCCGTACCGGTATAAAGGTCGTAGAGCACGTCTTCGGGTTTCAGGTCTGCGAACTCGCGCGCCACCTTGTAGAGCTCGTAGGCCTGTTCGGAATTGGTCTGGTAGAACGACTTGGGGCCCACCTTGAAACGCAGCCCCTCCATCTCCTCGACGATATGGTCTTTGCCTTTGTAGCACACCGGGTCGAGGTCGCCCACCGAATCGTTGAGCTTCGTATTGACGACGTAGCACAGCGAGGTGATCTGCGGGAATGCGGCCGCCAGATGGTCGAGCAGCGCCGCGATCCGTTCGCGGTCGTCCGCACCGAAGACCACGGTCACCATCACTTCGCCCGTCGAGGCCGTACGGACGATCATGTTGCGCATCAGCCCCGTATGCTCGCGGGCATTGTGGAACGTATAGCCGTTCTCGACGCAGAAACGTTTGGTCTCCATCCGGATGTCGTTCGACGGGTCGGGCTGCAGCCAGCATTTGCGGATGTCGAGCACCTTGTCGAACATGCCGGGGATATGGAACCCCAGCGCGGGCGCGGCGCCGATATCCGCACCGCCCTCGACCTCCTCGCGCGTCAGCCAGCGGCGGTCGGCGAAGGTGAACTCGAGTTTGTTGCGGTAGAACTGCGTCCGGGCCGACCCCAGGCACGGGGCGATTTCGGGCAGGGCGATCTTGCCGATGCGGGCCAGCTGGTCGCGCACCTGCCCGGTTTTGAAGCGCAGCTGCTCCTCGTAGGGAAGGTTCTGCCACTTGCAGCCGCCGCAGACGCCGAAATGCTCACAGAAGGCCTCGGCGCGCAGGGGCGATTTCTTCACATAGCGGACGACGAATCCCTCCATGAACCGGCGGCGTTTGGAGCGTATCTGCACATCCACCACGTCGCCCGGCACGGTCAGCGGCACGAACACCACCACGTCGTTCCAGCGTCCCATCGCCTTGCCTTCGGCGGCGAGCGTCGTTATTTCGAGCCCCTCGATCAGGGGGTAATTTGCTTTTTTTCGGGCCATAATCCTGATTTTGCCGCAAAGATAGTGCAAGCCGAGCGCAGATGCAAGCTCTGCTTGCAATATGCCGAGGCGCCGCCTGTCTGAGCAGAAATCCCTTTGCCGCAGAGATAAATCCAGAGCGGGAAACACGCCGTCACGCGCCCTTTTCCCTCTTCCTGCGACCCCGCTCGCGCACGCCGCCCAGCCAGAATCCCAGGGCGAACGGCCCGCCGATGAGCACCACGAGCGCCAGCACCACATACAGCAGCACTTTGCCGACCAGTCCCGGCACGGCGTCGAGTGCCCTCTGCACCACGCCGTCGGCCGACTCGCGCAGCTGGTCGACCAGCGCCTGCCGCTCGGCGGTCACATACCGCTGCAGCTCGTCGCGCTGGCGGTCGAAGTTGGCGAAGGCGTTGTCGAGGCTGTAATTCATCGTATATATCAGCTGCGTAACCTGCTTGTTGAGCTCCTCCAGCACCTTGTCCGAAATTTCGGGCAGGTGCTCCGCGACGACCACGATCCGGGTGAAATTGCGTTCCAGCGAGTCGAGGCGGGCCCCCACCTCCAGGCGCATACTGTCCTGCTGCAACTGCATCGCGATCAGATCCTTCGACCAGCCGACGCTGTTGGCCAGCTGCTGCGTCTGGCCGCTCACGCGGTCGTTGACGTCGGCCAGCACTTCGGCGATCGACCCCGTGGCATAGGCATGCTCGATGCCGTTCGCACGCAGGAATTCGATCCATGCGAGGGTCGTATTCGAACCCTCCATCTCCCCGTCGGCGGGGTTCTCGCGTACATAATCCCCCACGAACCGTTCCATCAGGCCGTAGCGGTCGACCGCCAGCGCGCCGCCCGCCTCCACGCGGTGTTCCTCCGCGCAGGCAAGGATCAGGCTGCCCAGCCGCCGCAGCTCTTCCTTTAAAAGCCCCACGGCGTTTTCCAGACGGTCGCCGCGCAGAGAGTTGGAGCACACCAGCTCGGCAAAATCCGGGCTGTGGTGCGCAGGTGACATCTTTTGCGGCTTCATTTCATACAGCGTGACCGCAAAGCCGCGCTCGGCGAGCTGCCATGCCGCCTCGCACCCTGCCAGTCCCGCGCCGATGACCCTGACTGTTTCCATCATTCCGTGTCCTTTTTCTTAGCCGCCGGTTTTTTCGCGGCGGTGGTGGTCTTTTTTGCCGCGGGTCTCTTCGCGGTCGTCGTCTTCTTGGCGGCGGGCTTTTTGGCGGCTGTTTTCTTTGCCGTCTTTTTTTCCTCCGCCGGTGCTGCCTCCGCCGCGCCCTCGGCGGTGCTTGCAGCCGCTGCCTCGGACGGCTTGCGGCGGTAGCCGCGCTGATCCTCCGGCAGGAAGTTCGGGCAGCTCTCGTTGATGCAGAACGGCTTCATCGCGCCCTTTCCGGCGCGCTTGAACATCGTCTGCCCGCACGTCGGGCAGTCGTGCTCCGTGGGCACGTCCCACGTCATAAAGCCGCACTCCTGCCCACGCTCGCACGCGTAGTAGGCGTAGCCGCGCTTGGATTTGCGCTTTAGGATGGTGCTGCCGCACTTCGGACAGCGACCCGGCATCCGCTCCACGATGGGCTTTGTGTTGGAGCATTCGGGATAGCCCGGGCAGGCAAGGAACTTGCCGAAGCGCCCGGATTTGATGACCATATTGCGCCCGCACAGCTCACAGACCTCATCCGTGACCTCATCGGGCACTTTCAGGCGCGTGTTTTTAAGAGCCTCCTCCGCGTCGAGCATCTCCTGATGGAAGCCCGCGTAGAAGTCCTCCAGAACCTTTTTCCAGCGGAGCTTGCCCTCCTCGACCTCGTCGAGCTGGTGCTCCATGCCGGCGGTAAATTCCACGCTGATAATATTCTGAAAACGCTCCATCATCAGCCCGTTCACCACCTCGCCAAGCGGCGTGGGAGACAGACGCTTGTCTTTTTTGACCACATATTCACGGTCCTGGATGGTGGAGACGATGGTCGCATAGGTAGACGGACGACCAACGCCCTTTTCCTCCATCGCGCGCACGAGCGTCGCCTCGGTGTAGCGCGCGGGCGGCTGCGTAAAGTGCTGCTGCGGGTCGGTTTTCTTGAGGTTCAGCGCCTCGCCCTGCGCAAGATCGGGCAGCGCGGAAAGCGCCTCCTCCTGCTCGTCGTCGCGCCCTTCCTCGTAGATCGCCGTAAAGCCCGCAAAGCGCAGGCTCTGGTGCGTGGCGCGGAACACATGGCTTCCGCAGGCGGCTTCGATCGCCGTCACATCGTACACGGCGTTCTCCATCTGCGAGGCGATGAACCGACTCCAAATGAGCTTATACAGCCGGAACTGATCCTTCGTCAGGTCGTGCTCGATGAGCTCCGGGTAGAGCGCGACGTTACTCGGACGGATGGCTTCGTGCGCGTCCTGCGCGCTGCTCTTGGGCTTGTAGCGCCGTGCGCCGGGATAATACTTTTCGCCAAAACGGCTGTTGATCACATCTCCCGCCGCCGCGAGCGCTTCTTCCGAAATACGCAGCGAATCGGTACGCATATAGGTGATGAGACCGACCGAGCCCTCGCCCGTGATCTCCACGCCTTCATAAAGCTGCTGTGCGAGCATCATCGTGCGGCGCGGGGTCAAATTGAGCTTGCGCGATGCCTCCTGCTGAAGCGAGGAGGTGATAAATGGCGGCGCAGGACTACGATTCTTTTTGCTCTTTTTCACGCTTTGTACCGTAAATGGCTTGCCCTGTACATCCGAAATAATGCTCTGCGCTTCCTCTTTGCTAGCCAGTTCCCGTTTTTTGGGGCTGCCGTAATAGTGCGCCGTGAAGCTGCCGGGTTTTCCGACGCGGTCCAGTACCACGTCCAGCGTCCAGTATTCCTGCGGCACGAACGCGCGGATCTCATTTTCGCGGTCCACGACCAGCCGCGTCGCCACCGACTGCACGCGTCCGGCGGAAAGCCCGCGCCGTACCTTTTTCCAGAGGAACGGGCTGAGCTGATAGCCGACGATGCGGTCAAGCACGCGGCGCGCCTGCTGCGCATCGACCAGATTCTGATCGATCGGGCGCGGCTGGGCGATCGCCTTGCGCACAACGTCCTTCGTGATCTCGTGGAACGTGACACGCTGCGTCTGCTCGTCCGGGATGTCCAGCAGATATTTCAGATGCCACGAAATTGCCTCGCCCTCGCGGTCCGGGTCAGTTGCGAGATAGACGTGCTCGCTGTTTTTCGCAGCGGCGCGCAGCTCGGAAATGATGGCTTCCTTTCCGGGGATGGGGTAATACTGCGGCTCAAAATCGTGTTCAATGTCCACGCTCATGGTGCTCTTCTGCAAGTCGCGCAGATGCCCCATGCTCGCCTTGACCTGATAGTCCGGTCCGAGGTATTTGGCGATCGTTTTTGCCTTGGACGGCGATTCCACGATCACCAGATTTGTTTTTCCGTTCGGCATGAAGTGCCTCCAATGTTTCCTGTTTATTGATGCTCCGTCAGCGAGAACCGCCGCCCCGGCAGCCGGGTCACATAGCCCTTGAGCTCCAGCAGCGTCAGCGCGGCAAGGATCCGCCCGGCGGCGATCTGCGTCTTGTCGATGATCTCATCGACGTGCGCAGGTCCTTCCTGTAAACACTCCGCCGCGGCACGTTCGTCCGCGGAAAGCGTGTCCAAAAGTCCATGTAGGTCAATATAGTGTCTCTTTTGCGGCTTGTCAATGACTTTTTTGTCGTCTTTTTCCCGCGCGGACGGCTTTTCCGCCACCGAGCGCTCCGCACGCTCCGTTTCGCGCGTCTGCTGCGCCTGCTCCTGCGCCGTCAGGGTCATGGGGATCGGGCGCGAGCGGCGCACGATCTTGTCGGGGTACAGATGCACATATTCGCGCATCACGTCCCAGCCCTCTTCCACTAAAATAGCGCCGTCCTTGAGAAGCTGGAGATTGCCTTCGCAGGTGGGACTGCCGACGTTCGCCGGGAGGGTGAACACATCGCGCCCCTGTTCGAGCGCGTGGTTGGCTGTGATGAGCGCGCCGCTCCTGCGCGGCGCTTCGACCACGAGAACGCCGAGCGCCAGACCGCTCAGAATGCGGTTTCGCACCGGGAAATGCCGACCGAGCGCGGGCGTTCCCGGCGGATACTCCGTGAGCAGACACCCGTGCGCACAAATATCGCGGAACAGCCCCGTGTTCGACGCCGGATACACAATATCCGCGCCGCAGCCGAGCACCGCCGCAACAGGTCCGCCCGCCGACAGCGCGCCCTTGAGTGCCATGGTGTCAATGCCGTATGCGCCGCCGGAGATGACAAGACCGCCCATCCGCCCGATCTGAAAGCCGAGCGTTTTCGCCTGCATCATCCCATAGCCGGAGGCTTTGCGCGTACCGACCATGGCAACGACCGGAGCCGCGTCAAAATCCGGCATCGAGCCGCGGCAATAGAGCACCAGCGGCGCGTCGTCGAGATTGCGCAGACGCTCAGGGTAGGTCGCGTCCTGCATAGTGATGACCTGGATGTCCTTCTGGAAGCAGTCGCTCAGGATCTTATCTGCACCGTCCAGTTTTTTATCCTCCAGTGACGGCGCTTTGCCCAGACCCTCGACCTGCCGCAGCGCAGTCTCATCCGCGAGCCAGACCTGCTCCGGCGTCGAAAACTGTCGAAGCAGGAGGTGCATCTTCCGAAGCCCGATCCCCTCGCGCGTTGCGAGCCATAACCAATACCTGACCACTTGTACCCCTCTATCTCTCTAAAGGTTACATTTTATACTCTCTCACTCAACGGCGCATCTTCCACATAACTATAGTGGCCGCAACTGCCGCGTTGAGTGATTCGCAGCGGTCGCTCATGGGGATGATGACCTTGCCGTCCGCCGCCGCCAGCAGCTCAGAGCAGACGCCGCGACCCTCGCTGCCGATAATCGTTGCGGCAAGCGGCAGCGAAACATCGCGCACATCGCGCGCGTCCGCGCTCATCGCCGTCGCCAGAAGCGGCACGCCCTGCTCACGGCAGGCACGCACCACGTCGGCTTTTTTCAGCCCGCGCGGCGGCGTGCGCAGCACCGCGCCCATCGACGCACGCACGACCTTGGGATTGTATGCGTCCGCGCAGCCCTCGGTCAGGATGACCGGCACATCCAGTGCGTCCGCCGTGCGCAGGATCGTCCCCAGATTGCCGGGGTCTTG
>ERZ857998.2998-NODE-2998-length-14635-cov-3.725720_pt1 | contig 14635 bp, 12 predicted proteins | sample MGYA00519954_ERZ857998 | MGnify/ENA primary metagenome ERZ857998 (study PRJEB31778, sample SAMEA3449424) | human gut metagenome | biome: human gut; feature: human-associated habitat; material: faeces | place: United Kingdom | collected 2010/2012 ...
ATGTGCCAATATCAGCCCGTACATAAAGTTATCAAAACGCTTGGCGAATTCATCCGTTCTTCCGATTGAACAAGCGGTGCAATCTGTGTCAGCAACTCGCCTTTGTCTCCTTCGCTGAGAGAAACAAAGGCATCCCGCTTTTTGTACTTCTCCACAACCTGCATCCGCAATTTTACAGCAATCAGATCCGGGTTGAGGGAAGCAACCTGTTTGTGGCAGATATCGACCATCTCATCTCGCCATGCCTGATATTCTTTACCAACAAAGGCACTTTCCTGTAAAGCCATGACAATTTTGATCTGCTTGCCAAAAATATTTTCTGACAGCGTTTTTGTTTCTCTAGCCTCGTAACCTTCCTTGTGCTCCCGAAAATATTCAAAATTTCCGCAGTAATCAAAAATCAAGAAACGGCGTTTATCCGTGTACGTTCCATCAATCTGATCCACACAGGCCAATCCCTTGCACAGGCGGGTGCCTCGACCGATCATCTGCCAGAATTTTGCCTTGGAGCGCACTTTCTTGAAAAATACCAGATTCACCGCTTGCGGAACGTCGATACCAGTGTCCATCATATCCACAGACACTGCAATATGCGGCTCTTTTTCCGGCTGTTTAAAATCGTCGATAATCGTTTGTGCATAAGCATCATCGCAGATTACTCGCTGGGCAAAGGTGCCATGATACTGCGGGTACAGCTTGTTGAACCGCTCCAGAATAAACTCTGCATGCCGCTTGTTCTGAGCAAAGATAATAGTTTTGCCCAACCGGTCGCCACCTGCTACTTTGATGCCCCTCTCCATGAGATCCTGCAACACAATGTCTATGGTCGTCTCATTAAACACAAACTTGTTGAGTGCCGCAGAAGGAATAAACTCCAGCATCATATCGTCTTCGATAAAGTCGTCCTCGTACCGTTCCTTATCCTCATCTGAAAGCTCATCGTAGGTGATGCCTTCCTCCAAAAACTTGGTTTTGACCTCGTAGTTGTAGTAGGGCACCAACACATGATCCTGATAAACTGCTGTTTCATAATCATAAGCGTAGGTAGGAATGCCGTGTTCCATCTCGAAAAAGTCGTAGGTGTTGCGGTCAACATCGGTTTTCGGCGTGGCGGTGAGGCCCACCATCATGGCGTCGAAATACTCGAAAATCGCCCGATACTTTTTGAATATGCTCCGATGGCTTTCGTCAATAATGATTAAATCAAAATGCGCCGGAGTAAACAGCTGACGCCCGTCCTTAGACTTGGTGTCGTCGATGGCATTCAAGATGGTCGGATAAGTGGAGAACACGATGCGGGCATTCCGGTCATCCTTATTGGAACAGAGATTGCACAGTGACATATCCGGCAAATAGTTCTTGAAGTCGTCCTTTGCCTGCTTTACCAGCGCAGTGCGATCTGCCAGGAACAGAATGTTAGTCACCCATTTGCCACGGCTGAGTACATCGGTCAGGCTGGATGCAGTTCTTGTTTTGCCGGTGCCAGTGGCCATGACCAGCAAATGCTTGCGGAACCCCTGCTCTATCTGCCCACATACCGCCCGGATGGCTTCTTTCTGGTAATACCGGTCGGTGATTTTGTCGTCGATGGGAATGCCCATCAAATCCAGCCGCTCAGTACGGCGGTTCATCAGCTTTTGCAGGTCATCTTTGCTGAAAATGCCGCTGACTTTCCGCTGTGGGGCAGTCTGATCGTCCCAGAAATACATTTCAAAGCCGTTAGTGGTGAATATCATGGGGCGACGGCCAAATTTTCGCTCCAGGCAATCCGCATACAAAGCCGCTTGCTTTCGCCCGATATTGGGGTCCTTACTGGTACGTTTGGCTTCTACCACCGCCAGCGGTAGACCGTCTTTTCCAAAGAGGACATAATCACAGTACCCCATCTGGCCAACCACGCCGGCCATGCCCTCCACCGGATATTCCTCCTGCACATCCGCATCTGGGCCGGAAAATTTCCATCCCATGAGTTTCATATCCACATCAATATAAGTTTTGCGGGTCTGGAATTCAGAAAGGTCTTCCGGCTGGAAGACGCGCTCTTGCCGGTGCTGCTCTTTCTCAGCAGTGTATTGTGCGGACAATTGCTCGATCTGTTTGCGAAGCGCCTCGATTTGGGCATCTTTCTCATCCAGCAGGCTTTCCTGTTCCTTGATTTTTTTGGTGTCCACAACCACCTTTTCGGTGGGAATCAAGCTTTCGTCAAAGGTGCGTTCCTCATAATCGGAACCATAGCAGTAGTCGATCCACTGAATAAACTCAAATAAGCCCCGCAGGGAGGCAAGGGCGTCATTTTTCTGCACACTCCGTTCTGTATGTACCGCCAGATTACCCAGCTTGATGATAAAGGGAAGCTTGCCCCAGGTGTTGTAGTCCACAGCAAACCGGAAGGTGGGCTCGTGGATAAGGGATTGCAGGTTATCCTTATAGGGCATCTTCATGGTGTTGTCCGCCGAATAGACCCACTTGACCGCCAATTCCAGCGCCTTGCGGCAGCCCACCGCGCACATAGCAGGAGCGGAGGCGTAGATTTTTTCCGCTTCGATGCAGGCGGAAGCGAAAAGGGCGTATTCAGTTTTTTGCTGGAGGAAGGAGAAGTTCATTATAGCGCACCTCCTCAATCATCGCTTTCTAAGATGTGCTTAACTTCTTGCGACTCCAATGTCATAGTTTTCATACTTTTTAACAGGCTATTATAAAAGGTTTTCACATCTGAATCACGCAGTATGTAGCGAACCTGACTGTTACTGAGAGCAATATGAAATAAAATTTCTTTTTCCTCAAAAGACCAATTATCAATTTCCTGTAATTCTCGGATAAGAGTATGTGTATTTGCAAAATTGCTACTATTTTCCAATGCGATGAGTAAATCAGTTCTTTTACGAGTTTCTTCGCTGCTTTCTTTGTCCGCTTTGATTCGCTCTATTTTATACTTATAGTGCAGTGTTTCCAGTGCCTCGTTCGCCGCAGTTCGATCAATAATCGATTTTACAAGAAAATCTAATTCCGTGCCTTCGTTATAATCGGCTGGAGCAAAATATTTGATTCTCTCGTCACGCATCATTTTATAAACTTTTGTCTTGTCCTTGGTTTCTGTATTGTAAACACCGATAGAGTGGCCTCCATACGAATTAACAAGTTTCATGCATGGAATATCTGTGTCGCTATCGCCGATATAAACCATATTGCGAAAAGGAACGCGAATTTCCTCTGGAGAAAAAGATTCATTTACAGCCGGATCGTTAATGTCCAAGACACCCTTTTCGATACGGAATAGAAACTGAGTTTTACTGGTATAGTTTACAACTTGGGCCGGCCAGATTGCCACACCGCTATCGTTGTAATAAAAAGAACTGGCATAAATCTTTTCAAAAGCCCCGGCTTTTGCGACTGAAGTCCCTTCGATCATTTCTTTAAGGCCGGAAGAAATAATATAGTGTTCAACAATAACTCCTTTTTCTTTTCCATACTCACGAATACGCTCAAACCATTCCTTTACCCCCGGAAAAAGTTCAACATTGGCGCCATATTCTGCGAGCGTCTTTTTTGTAAACAGAACCTTTCCTTCTGCCTCCTGTTTCATCACATACATATAGGCAAGATTTTGATCCATTTCATTATCGGAAGCGAGAGAATTTGATTTTTTCCAGAAGTCAGGTATGTCATATCCAACGGATTGAATATAGCCTTGTGCCTGCATATCATCAGGAGACAATGTTTTATCAAAATCATAACATATTGCGACAACAGGCTTGTCCTCTTTGTATTTTCGCTCATATTCTTTGTCAGACATAGTAAGCCCTCCTTTTACCCAAAATATTCCTGCATCAGTGCCTTTTTCAGCGTTTCCAGCTTTTCAAGGCTGCGGCTGATGGTAGTTTTTGTGTTTTCTGTTAGATTAAAAAACTCAACGAATTTATTCTGCATTTCTATGGGTGGCAACTTAAAACATAGTTTTTTAATGATTGTTAGATTCAAGCCGTCCATAATTGCTCCTTTGGCTTGTCCGGTAAGCTGTTGCCTTATTTCTGGATGCATTTGAAATGCACTGCAAATAAATGTAGGTTGTGCTTTGCTTCTATCAATAGTTAAACAAGCAAGATGCTTTGTGTTAATCGCTTTTGGAATATTGTCGGGTATTATAGCAGAACGTCCCACAGTCCCCATTATTGTGATTATAACATCACCAGGTCTGACAGTATATCGTTTTAACTGTTCATATTTTTCTTCTGTAATATACCTCATACGATTATATGAAAATCTATTCTCAACTGCATTGTCAATTCCAAGAACAAAAATACCAGTTTCAACAAATTCATCGTGATGCAGCGCACTACCGAAAGGCCCCGTTCGCATATCAGTAGATATATCAGCCATGGTAACAATCGGCCAATTTGCATTGCCCGTGGTATTGTAAAATATCTCCACGAAGCGGGACTTGATAAGTAAATCCAGCTTATCCAGTTGCTGGCGGCGTTTGGCAATCAGGTCGCTGACTTTGTCCAGCACTGCCGCAATTTTGCGCTGTTCGTCAAGGATCGGCAAGGGAAGCTCTTCTTTTTGATAGTCCTTAAAATAAATATGAGGAATAGTAGCTCCAGTAAAATACTTGGCAAGATCCATATGTTCCATCGCATAAGCCAAATAACTAATATCTACAGTATCATTTGGAATGATGTATTGCATTGTTCCAATTATAGATGATTTTTCAGGTAATTTCATAATACGCCCAATACCTGCACCGTCTTTTATAACTGCAATATAAGGCTTTTCCTGTTGATAGAAATCTACATTGGTAATGAAGCCACTTGCGCCGAAAATAGGATAGTTGCCACTATGTCCTTCTAAATCTTTTTGTGTTATATTTGATGATCCCTTTTTACAAACATCCCCCAATCTCGCCATCACAGCATCTCCTCCAATTCCGCCAGTCCTGCGGTAATCTCCATTTCCAATTCATGCAGGTCAGCCATGATTTCGGTGGTTGAGGGATATTCCACCGGCACATACTCCACCTTTTTGTACTTGTTGATGGACAGGTCATAGTCGTTGTCCGCAATTTCCTGCTTGGGCACAAAAAAGCTTTGCTCGGTGCGCTGGCGGTCAGCTTCTTTCTCAAGATTCTGGAACCGTTCGATGATATCGGGAATGTCGTTTTCCGCGATTTCGCTGCGCTTGTCATCCAGCGAAAAGCCGTCGGCTTTCATATCGTAGAACCACACGTTTTCGGTGCCGCCCGCGCCGGTTTTGGTAAACACCAGCACCGCGGTTGACACGCCCGCATAGGGCTTGAACACGCCGGAGGGCATGGAGATCACCGCCCGCAACTGATGATTTTCTACCAGCTCTTTGCGGATGAATTTATGTGCTTTGGAGGAACCGAACAGCACGCCGTCCGGCACGATGCAGGCGCACTGACCGCCCTTTTTCAGCATCCGCAGAAACAATGCCAAAAACAGCAGCTCGGTCTTTTTGGTGTTGGTGACAGCTTTCAGGTTGTCGCTGATACTTTCTGCATCCACAGTACCCTTAAAGGGCGGGTTCGCCAGACAGATGGTAAACTTGTCGCTGATCTGGTTCTGCTTGGAAACGCTGTCTTTGTAGTCAATTTCCGGGTGGCTAATGGAGTGCAGCATCAAGTTCATGGCAGAAATGCGTAGCATAGTTCGGTCGGTATCAAAGCCAGTAAAGGCGTCCCCAGCAAAATGCTCCCACTGCTCAGAAGTCATGGTATCCTCGTAGTGTCTCCGGATATACTCCGAAGCAGATACCAAAAAGCCCGCTGTACCGCAGGCTGGGTCACAGATGGTATCGTCCGGGGTGGGCTGCAATAGCTCCACCATCATTTCCCGGATGTGCTTGGGGGTGCGGAATTGGCCGTTTTGTCCGGCGGTGGCCAGCTTACCCAGCATGTACTCGTACAAATCACCCTGCATATCCAGGTCGGCAATGTCGTGCTCATACAGGTCGTCCAGCCCAGTGATAATTTTTTGCAGCACCTGGGGCGTAGGAATTAAGAACATGGCGTCGCTCATGTAGCGGGCAAAGGCAGTCTCGTTCTGTTCATCGCTACCCAAATCGTCGGCGACCTCAATCAGATCGCCCTGCTCGGTGAAGTCCGGCAGATGACCGTGTCTCATATTTTTTATAGCCGGGAATACCCGCTGAGACATCACATCGTAAATGTCACGGGGATCGTTATTCTTGAATTTGCTCCAGCGCATGGACTGCCCCACAGGAGACTGGGGAAAAATTTTGTCCATCTTCTCTCCGGTCATATTTTCAAATTCTTCTGTTTCCAGCTCCTTTTCATCTAACGAACGGATGAACATCAGATAGGTCAGTTGCTCGATGACTGTCAAAGGATTGGTAATGCCGCCGGCCCAGATGTCCGTCCAGATTTTGTCCACTTTATTTTTAATCGCGCCCGTAATCATGCGTCTTTTCCTCCGTTTGATTCATCTGTAATGAACTCCATCACGTCGCCAATATTGCAATCCAATACTTTGCAGATTTTTTCCATGCTATCCATAGAAACCGATTCGCCTTTGCTTAGACGAGCTAGAACATTGGTGCTGATTTTTGCACGGCGCATCATATCGGTTTTACTCAATCCGAGATCAATGAGTTTTTTCCAAAGGAGATTGTAACTGATTGCCATTGTCTACCTCCTGAATCTTTCTAATCCTAGTATCTAGTATAATACAATCTGATTAAAAAGACAAATAAATTTCACGAAATCGTGATTACGAAGGAAAAATAAAGCTGGTTGGCTATCCGTCAGGCTATCCAACCATCCAAATCCAATACATTTAAGCGGAGGTAGGCCATCCATGTGGATAGCCTGCCTTTTACTCACCACAGATTTCCTGAATAATAGGTTCTTGTCCGATCATCCAGTTGATAAATTGCACTGTAGATAAATCCCCGTTCTGAATCTGCTTTTTGCGCTGGCCAGCTTCCTTTCGGAACTGCCGGAGAGCGGCTTTTGCCCTTTGGATCTGTTCCTGCGGGGCATGGTTCTTTTCCAGCTTTTTGATGCGGTTGTACCAGAACATATACTCACGCTTGTACGCCTGCTCGTATTCTTCCTCTTTGGATTTGCTGTCGAAATTCTTTCTTGCCGCCTTTTTGCTGACCTTGCGGCACCGTTCACTGCACAGGTTACTGCGGGAATCCAGGGCAAAGAACACCCGTCCGCATTGGCTGCAGGTGCGCATAACCATGCCGGCATCCAGTATCCGCTGGCGGTAATAGATGAGAGACGAACGCAGAGAGCCGCTTACCACCGCACATTCAAAGGGAATTTCTCCATGGGGATACCACAACTCCAGCTTGGCATCTTCCCGATGATTCCACACAGGTACAACCGGCTTTTCCCGTTTCCAATTTGCCATCTCCGGCGAGTATTCCCCAAAGGGCAGGATCAGCAGCTGCGCATAATCCCGCAGGGCAGTTTCTGCTTTATGTTTATCCCTTCCTCGGCAGCAGCGCAGGTACATCTCCCAAATCTGAATGGCCGCATACAGAGCAGCGGAATTTCCCACCACCAGCTGGGAAAGAAGTTCAGCCGCATTCCGCTCACCGGCAGTGCGCTCCGCTGCTTTCCGCGCCGACAGTGCCCCTAAAAGGGTCCACACAGCCTTCGTCCAGCCATCTGCAGAGGTTTTTCCGAACTCGCACCAAAACGCTCCCAAAGGGCGAGTTTGGGCCAGATACAGGGGTTTATCCAAACCACGCAAAGCAGCTTCTACCTCGTATTCTGTTCCAAGCCACAACTGTTCTTTCAACTGTTTGGTATTGACTCTTAACGCTAAAACCACCCGCTGTGTCAAAGGCTCTTTATGTTCAAAGCGATATTCTTCCATTCGTTTGCCCTTTCTTATGGGAATTATAATTTTGAAAGTTATGATTTCTTATATCATACCGCAAAAGCCTTGAAATGGCAAGTTTTCCGTGTTAGACTGTGGCATACAATCTTTCCTGCTTGGAGGGGGACTACAGGGGGTGGCAAGCTAATGCTTCCCACCCCAAACCTCCTACTTGGCTGGGAAAAAAAAGAGAGCTACAGAAAAGGAGGGGTGTCAGCCAATCAAGTCGTTTTAGAAAACAAGACAGAACCAATACCGCAGTCAGCGGTTGAAAGTCTTGCCCGCACATTGCTTCCCCAGATGCAGGCGTTTTTTGAGAGTGAACAGGGCAAACAGGCACTGAAGGAATGGCATGAAGAAAGGGAGCGACACAGTTGAAAGCTCCCGCTGGGCTGGGAGAGTTTTTCTTTCCCAGCCGGTACTTTTTTGATAGATTTGAGGTCGGAATTTGTACAGATTGGTGATAGCTTTCCGGCAGCAGTTGTGATAGTGTGTTGTGCTGGGAAAACGGTTTTCCCAGTCGGTGACTGGTTTTGCAAGCATAGCGTTTGGATATCCACCAAACGCACCTTGGCAGAGCCCAAACCCCTTAAACTTAACAAACGGAGGTGATGTAGATGAAGGCGGTGGTTTACGCCAGATACAGCAGCGACAATCAGAGAGAAGAAAGCATCGAAGGACAGCTTCGAGAATGCAAAGAATACGCAGAGAAAAATGGAATCACAATTCTGCGTAGCTACATCGACCGGGCGCTTTCCGCCAAGACAGATAATCGCCCGGAATTTCAGAACATGGTGCAGGACAGCGCAAAAGGGTTGTTCGATACTGTGCTGGTTTGGAAACTAGATCGTTTTGCCCGCAACCGTTACGACAGCGCCCACTACAAGGCGGTACTCCGGCGAAACGGCGTCAAGGTGGTATCCGCCACGGAAAATATCTCTGATGGGCCGGAGGGCATTATTCTGGAATCCATGTTGGAAGGGATGGCGGAATATTATTCGGCGGAACTGGCACAGAAAATTAATCGGGGGCTTACCGAGAATGCGCTAAAGGGGAAAAACAACGGCGGCGGGATTCCGCTTGGTTATCAGCTGACCGAGGACCAGCATCTCAGAATTGACCCATTGACCGCCCCGGTTGTGCGGGAGATTTACCAGAGATATGCAGAGGGCGAAACGGTTCGCAGCATTATCACTTCTCTGAATGAACGGCATATCCTGACGCAAAAACAGAAGCCATTCCGTCCTAACAGCCTTCACAGCGTGTTGTGTAACCGGAAATACATCGGGGAATATCGGTACAAAGACATCATCATACCAGATGGTGTACCGAGTATTATTCCCAAGGATTTGTTCGAAAGGGTGCAGATGAGGGTGGAAAAGAACAAGCGGACTCCGGCAAGAGCAAAAGCTGAGGAAGAATATCTGCTGACCACCAAGCTGTTTTGCGGTCACTGTGGGCGTATGATGATTGGCGAGAGCGGTAAATCCCATACGGGTGCTATCCATCGCTATTACAAATGTGGGGGTGCCAAACGAAAGCTGGGCTGCCACAAGAAGGCGGTGAAGAAAGACTGGATCGAACGCATCGCTGTGCAGTATACCATACAGCAGGTCTTTCAGGATGAACTGATTGCCCAAATTGCGGACAAGCTGGTAGAACTGCAAAACACAGAGGACAATACTCTCCCACTGCTGCGCAAACAGCTTGCAGATACCAACCGCGGGATTGAAAATATGCTCAATGCAATTCAGCAGGGAATCCTGACCAACAGTACCAAAGAGCGGCTGGAGGAACTGGAAAAACTGCGGGAAGAATTAAAGATCAGCATTTTACAGGCGGAACTGGAAAAGCCAAAATACAGCCGGGAGGACATTGTCGAGTGGATCAGCCGGTTCAAATACGGAGATCCGAACAACACGGAATACCAGCGACAGATCATCGATATTTTCCTCAACAGCATCTATGTATTTGACGATCGGCTGGTTTTCACGTATAATTACAAAAATGGAACGCAGACTGTGACGATGGAGGATATTTTTGCAGCTTTTGGTTCGGATTTGAAGTTCTGCACTCCACCATAACTAAATCCCTTATGTCTTTCGACATAAGGGATTTTGTTTTTACTTTAAGTATGAAAGACAAAATAAATATTTAAGAAATTTTTTAAACTCTCTTAAATATTAAATACTATATACAAAACGGTATCTATCATATATGACAGATACCGTTTTTCTTATTTCGTTAAAAAGCAAGCCACTTCTCTATTGTCACACAAATTCAGTTCAGGCATTTCATGTTTGCATTGGTCACAAGCCTTGGAGCAATATTCATAAAAATGACATCCTCTCGTATGGGGTTCCCGCAAACTTTCATAATCAGCAATGTCAAACTTCTTGTCTATTCTGGCCGGCAATACACTTTGCAGTAACAGTTGTGTATATGGATGTTTCGGATTTGAAATAATCTCTTTTGCATCTCCGTACTCCACAATTTTGCCGCAATACATAACGGCTAATCTATCACACATAACTGATGCAAGCGTTAAATCATGGGTAATAAAAAGGCTGGACATACCTTTTTCTTGTTTTAACTTTTTTAATAAGGATATAATTTGTGCTTGTACCGACACATCAAGTGCACTGGTTGCTTCATCACAAATTAACAGTTTAGGTTGTCCAATAATTGCACGGGCAATGGCTGCTCGCTGGCATTCTCCTCCACTTAATTGATGGATTGGCTTTTTATAATAACTTTCCTTTAATCCCACAAAAGAAATCGCCTCTTGCGCACGACGTTCCAGTTCTCTTTTGTCACATTTTTCCACATATCGCAAACCTTGCTGTACACTGGAAAGCAGATGATAGCGTGGGTCAAAAGAATCCATAGGATTTTGGAAAATCATTTGAATATTTTTTCGTATACGCCTTGAAGAAGATTTGGTGAGTTCCTCTCCCAAAAATCGGAATGTTCCTTTATCCGGCTTCAATAATCCAGCAATTAAGGAAGCTGTTGTACTTTTTCCACAACCGCTTTCTCCGACAAGTCCTAAACACTCACCTTCACGGATTGAGAAGTGAATATGATCTACCGCTGCAAATTTCACTTTATCTTTATAGAATTCCTTGTAAAGATTTTCTACCTCCAACAGTTCCATACAATATTCACTCCTCCCTGCAATAAGGGCATAAAGCCCAATGCTCATCAGAAAGTACAACCTTTTCCGGTACCACACATGCACAATTTTCTTTTGCTTTGGTACAGCGGGGAGCAAAATCACAACCGATTTCTTCTTTTGTAAATTCTTTCGGAGAGCCCGGAATCCCGGTTGGGTCTTCACCGTTCATCTCAGGTATAGCAGAAATAAGTGCTTGTGTATAAGGATGTTTTGGATACTCCAAAATGTCTTTTACACTTCCCCACTCCACGATTCTACCAGCATACAGTACTCCTACTTTATCACAAAGCTGTGCTACTACTCCCATATTATGGGTGACTACTAACATAGCAGTACGATATGCTTCTCTCAATTGACGCATTTGTTTTATGACCTGTGCTTGTACAGTAACATCCAATGCACTGGTAGGTTCATCGGCCAATATTAGTTTGGGATTCATCAAAATTGCTAGAGCCAGAGCCACTCTCTGATTCATACCGCCGGAAAGCTCAAACGGATAGCTATTTAAAATACGTTTTGGTTCTTTAAACTTTAATTTTTTTAGGATATCTTCCGCCTTTGCATAACATTCCTTTTTGGACATTTTCCCTGAATGGCTCGTAATGGTTTCATAAAACTGGTGCCCAATTTTATGAAGAGGATTACTGGCCAAAGCCGCATTCTGAAATATCATTACAATATCTTTCCCACGAAGTAAGCGGAGTTCTTTTTCAGATAACTTTGTCAAATCAGTTTCTTCAAAGAAAACAGCTCCTTTATCAATTTGACAGTTTTCCTCCATTAACATCATCAGCGTACGCAGCAAAGTACTTTTTCCGCAGCCGCTTTCTCCTACCAAACCAACAATCTCACCCGGGCTGATAGAAAAACTAATATCTTTTACAGTAGGTATATGAGAATAGGAAACGCTTAAAGAATCAACATTCAATAACTTCATATTATAAAACCTTTTATGCTTTTGACATAGTAGTTTCAGCTGTAATTAAATAATATTCAGAAGGATTGGTTTCACAACCACTTACAGATGATTTTAAGACATTGGTAAATTTCGCATGGCCAAATACAATAAATCCTGCATCATCTAAAATTTTCTGCTGAATCTCTTTTGCCAAAGAAACACGTTTTTCTTGGTCAAATTCTTGATCCAATTGATCAATTAAGGCATCAACTTCTGCATTGGAATAGTTGCCATAGTTGCTGCTTCCATTGGTTTTAAAGGCAAGGTCACAGAAATACTGGGGGTCACCCTCCGGACACATTGTAAAGCTGATTAACATTAAGTCGAAATTACCATTTTCCTGACGATCTACAATTGCATCATAAGCTTCTATATCAATTTGAATATCAATACCTATTTGTTTTGCTGCATCTGCCAAAGCTTGGCTAAATACCGGTAATTCCGCTTTTGTGCTGTAAGTACAAATACGTAAAGAAAGTGGTTTTCCGTCTTTTTCCACAATACCGTCACCGTCTGTATCTTGGTATCCTGCTTCATCCAATAATTTTTTAGCGCCTTCCAAGTCGTATGAATAGCCTTTTAAATCGCTTCCGCCAAAGTCAAAAGAATCCGGAAATAAACCATTGGCCGGTTCAGAAGCGCCTTTGTTTAAACCTTTGGCATAACTCTCTTTATCGATGCACATGCTCAAAGCTTTACGAACATTGATATCTTGTAAGAATTCATTTTTAAAATTGATAAACATAACTTGACCGCGAGAACCGGTTGCACCGTCAACTACATAGTTAGAATTATTTTCAAATAAAGATAAACTCGTAGATGGAATCGTTAAAGATACATCACTTTCACCTGATTGTTGTGCCATTGCTAATGCGCTGGGATCTGCAATGATGTTAAATGTAGCGGTTTCCAGCTTAGGAGTACCTCCCCAATAGCCATCATAACGTTTTACATTGCATTGTTTTTTCACATCGTAGTTCACAGCCATATATGGACCTGTACCTACCGGATTGGTTTCCGGATCTGTACCTGAGTTTACATCTGTGATACTTGCAATAGGATCGCATAAATTTGATTCAAATGCAGGAACCGGTTTTGTTGTTTTTACGGTTAGAACCGTTTCGCTGTCTGCTGTCATAGAATCAATAAACAATAATTCATTTAACCTTGTATTAATCTCCATAGTGCGATTCCAAGAATCAATCACGGATTGTGCTGTCATTTTCTTGCCGTTTTGGAATGTCACGTCATCTCTTAAAGTGATTTTCCATGTGGTGTCATCCACAGATTCACATGATTTGGCCAGCCAAGGTTCTGCTTTCATTTCCTTGTTCAAATTAAACAGCGTTTCTGTGATACCATAACGGGAAGTATACCAGCCATTCCATCCAACGGCAAAATCCAAATTGGTCGGTGATTGCGTATCTGCAAACACCATACTGGAAACACCCGCTGTTTGTGATGTGGAGGCAGTTCCGGAATTCTCTTGCGAAGTACCTCCTGAACCACAGCCTGCTAAAATACCGGCTGCCAAAACCGCAGCCAAACACAATGAAACTACTTTTTTCATAATGAAATCTCCTCAATGAAATTATTTTAAATCTAAAGCATCTCGCAGCTTTTCTCCAAACAAATTAAAGATTACCACTGCAACAAAAATTGCAATACCCGGAATAAAAACCAACCAAGGATTTGTTTGCAAATATGCTTTTCCCAAATTCATCATATCTCCCCATTCAGCCATTGGTGTTTTTACTCCCAGTCCTAAGTAAGAAAGCGCCGATACTTCCATTAACATAGCACCTATATTCAGCATAGATGTAATAATTAATGATGGAAAAATGTTGGGAAATACATGTTTTATTAATATGATAAAATGATTTTCACCACAAACTCTTGCTGCTTTTATGTAAGTCCTTTCTTTTACGGACAGCACCAAACTGCGTGACAATCTGGCATATTCTGTCCAACACATGGCACACAACGCAAATATGGTGTTACCAATTCCAATTCCTAAAACACCTGCTATTGCAATGGCAAAAATCAAACGCGGAAATGCCTGAAAAATAGTAGTGATTTTAGATATAACGATATCAAACACACCACCAAAATACCCTGCAATTACCCCCAGTACAGTTCCTATGATAAATACAATAGCCGTAATTCCTAAACTGGAAAAAATAGAAGTGGTAGCACCATATAGTAGCCGTGATAAAATACAACGTCCTAAATTATCAGTACCAAACGGGTATTGCTCCGACGGTCCTTGCAGTTGATTCATCAAGTCTGTCTTATAGGGATCATTAGGTGCAATAACCGGCGCTAAAACAGCTACCAGAAATAATGTAATAATACATGCTATCATAATATACAGAAATATTTGGGGACGCTTTTTTCTCTCTTTTGTTCTGTGTGATTTTATAAGATAACTCATTTGTTTGCCCCCTTTCCAAGCCGCACACGCGGATCAAGAAAGGAATAGGACAGGTCTACCAAAAAGTTTACGGCTACATATAAAACACCAAGCCACAAAATAATCGCTTGTATCACAGGGTAATCTTTTCTTCCAACAGCTTCTACTGCAAGCTGTCCAATACCTTGCCATGAAAAAATAGTTTCAACAATGGC
>ERZ857998.3003-NODE-3003-length-14623-cov-8.355437_pt1 | contig 14623 bp, 14 predicted proteins | sample MGYA00519954_ERZ857998 | MGnify/ENA primary metagenome ERZ857998 (study PRJEB31778, sample SAMEA3449424) | human gut metagenome | biome: human gut; feature: human-associated habitat; material: faeces | place: United Kingdom | collected 2010/2012 ...
ACTTAATACAACATATTTAAATAGTTTAGATAGTACATCAAAAAGTATGATAGGACAAACAAAATATTATTTAGGTGGGTATGAATCATCATCAATACTAACACAAGATATGTATAGTTATGAACGAAAAATAAGTGGTACGGCATATTACAATGATACAAATCCAAATAATTGGGTAGGAAAATTAGGACTTATGTATGTCAGTGATTATGGCTATGCAAGTAGTAATTGTAATAATTCAACTAATTTAGAATCTTGTAATAATCAAAATTGGTTGAATAATATTATAAGTTTAAATACTAATTATCCTGATTCTTGGACTATAACAGCATCACTAGAAGATTATTATCGGAGAACAGTATCTTCCTTTTACGTTAATAATCAAGGTGTTTCTGACATGTATGTTTGTGGTATGGATAGTGGTAAACAGATTTTCCCAACTTTATACTTAAAATCAAATGTTTTAATAACAGGAGGAGATGGAACTTCAAGTTCACCATATACATTTGGGTTATAATAATAAATACACTAAGGATAAACTTGGTGTATTTTTACTTGAAAAAAAGAAAAAAATATGGTATCAATAATAAGACTTATAATTTACATTAAAGATCTTTAGTGTTATAATAATGGCATGATATGAAAAAGGAGGATTCTTATGAATGATAATGATTTAATAAAAGAAGTAAGAAGTGCTTCTAATATTGTAGATGTTATATCTAGTTATCTTCCTTTAGTAAAAAAAGGTAAAAATTATTTTGGTGTGTGTCCTTTTCATGATGATAATAATCCAAGTATGAGTGTTAGTGAAGATAAACAAATTTATAAATGTTTTTCATGTGGAGCAAGTGGTAATGTTTTTAATTTTGTAATGGATTATGAAAAAATAGATTTTAAAAGTGCTTTATATTTACTTGCTAAAAGAAGTGGTATAAATGTATCTAATAATTTAGTTAAAACAAATAATAAAAATGATAAATTTTATGAAATATATAATATTGCAGAAAAGTATTATCAAAATAATTTAAATACATCTTTAGGACTTGAAGCTAAGTCATATTTACATAACAGGGGTATTGATGATGAACTTATAAAACATTTTAAAATAGGTTTATCTTTAAAAGAACAAGATGGTTTGGTAAATCTTTTAGTTAAGAAAAACTATAGTATTAAAGATATTTCTTTAATTGGATTATCTAATATGGATAAGGATTTATATATTAATCGTATTATGTTTCCTTTATTTAATACAAATGGGGATACGATAGGGTTTTCTGGAAGAATATATAACACTAAAAGTGATAGTAAGTATATTAATACAAGAGAAACTTTAATATTTAAAAAAGGAGAAAATTTATATAACTATCATTTAGCTAAAGATGAAGCAAGAAAGGAAAAGTCTTTAATTGTCGTGGAAGGTTTTATGGATGTTATTAGACTTTATTCAATTGGAGTTAAAAATGTTGTAGCTCTTATGGGAACAAGTCTTACGAAAGAACAAACTACTTTGATTAAAAGAACTTCTACTAATATAATATTAATGCTTGATGGTGATAATCCTGGTAAAAAAGCTATTGTTAATGTTGGACAAATCTTAGAAGAAGAAAATTTAAGGATTAATGTTGTTGCGTTACCTGAAGAATTAGACCCAGATGAATATATCTTAAAATATGGTAAAGAAAGGTTTATAAATCTTTTAAATAATCCTATTGAATATAGTGAATTTAAAATAAATTATTTAAAGGAAGGAAAAGATTTAACTAAAATTGACGAACAATCTTCCTATGTTAATGAAGTTTTACAAGAATTATCTAATATAGATGATGATATAAAAAAAGAACTTATTTTAAAAAGGCTAGAGAAAGAATTTAATCTTGATATAGAATTTTTAAGAAATAAGTTGCAAAATATGCAGAAAAGTGGTAGAATTGAAACGTTAAAAAAACCAGATGATGTTAAGTTAATTAAACTTGATAAATATCAAAAAGCAACTTATGCAATATTAAATGAAATGCTAAATAATTATAATGCAATTAAAACTTATGAAAAAAGATTAAATTATTTACCATATGAAACTGCTAGGTATTTAGCTAATGAAATTATTTATTATTCTAAACATGAAAAAGATTTTGTTTTGGCAGATTTTATAACACAAGTAAGTGATAAAGAAGAGTTAGCTTTATATTTAAAGGAAGTATTAAAATATGATAATGAAGTCGTTTCTATGGCAAATTTTGATGATTATCTTAAAGTGATCGAAGAATATAAAAAGAACCAAGAAATAAAAAGGTTAAAAGAATTAATGAAAAAAGAAGTCGATCAAGAAAAGAAAGCTTTAATTGCAGATAAGATTAGATTAGTTAAGATGGGGAGCTGAAATATTATATGATTAATGAAATTAAAACATTTGAAGAAAGAAAACAAGAATTATTAGAAATAGGTTTAAAAAATAAAAAGGTTACTTTTGAAGAAATTGCAGAGAAATTAAAAGGCATTGAACCAGATAGTGATTTACTTGATGATTTATATAATATGTTTGTTCAAAATGGTATTGAAGTAGTCGGAGCAGATGTAGAAAATATAAACGAAGAAGAAGATGAAGAAGAAGATAGTGGAAGTGATTTTCTTGATTCAGTTGTATCAAATAAGGATATAAAAATTAATGACCCTGTTAGAATGTATTTAAAAGAAATAGGAAGAATAAATCTTTTAACAGCAGATGAAGAATATGAATATGCATTGCAAGCTCAAGAAGGTAATGAAGATGCAAAAAGAATACTTGCTGAAAGTAATTTAAGACTTGTTGTATCTATTGCTAAAAGATATGTTGGTCGTGGAATGGCTTTCTTAGATTTAATCCAAGAAGGAAATATAGGATTAATGAAAGCTGTAGAAAAATTTGACCCAGGAAAAGGATATAAATTTTCAACATATGCAACATGGTGGATAAGACAAGCTATTACTCGTGCTATAGCAGATCAAGCTCGTACTATAAGAGTACCTGTTCATATGGTTGAAACAATTAATAAACTAGCAAGAGTTCAAAGACAATTAACTCAAGAATTAAATAGAGAACCAACAGAACAAGAATTAGCCAAAAAAATGAATCTTAGTGAAGATAAAGTCCGTGAAGTTATGAAAATATCACAAGAACCAGTGTCACTTGAAACACCAATTGGGGAAGAAGACGATTCCCACCTTGGAGATTTTGTCCCAGATGAAAGAACAATGTCACCAGAAGAATATACAACAAGTGAACTTTTAAAAGAAGAACTTGATAATGTTTTATTAACTTTAACAGAAAGAGAAGAAAAAGTATTAAAATTAAGATTCGGTTTAGAAGATGGACAATGTAGAACACTTGAAGAAGTTGGCCAAATTTTTGGAGTAACAAGAGAAAGAATAAGACAAATTGAAGCTAAAGCTTTAAGAAAAATGAGACATCCATCAAGAAGTAAAAAATTAAAGGATTTCTTAACTGATTAATGAATTTAGATAATAGATTAAAAAGAATCACTGATTTTATACCAAGTGATTCTTATATTTTAGATGTTGGATGTGACCATGCACTTCTTGATATTTATTTAGCATTAAATAGAAATAATGTTAAATTAATTGCCAGTGATATTAATGAAAATCCTTTAAAAATAGCAAAAGAAAACATAAAAAAATATAATTTAGAAGATGAAATAACACTTGAAAAAGCTGATGGTGTTTCTAAGATTAATGATGAAGTTGATACAGTTGTAATAGCAGGTATGGGCACTTCTACAATTAATGATATTATAAATAATGATTTAAAAAAATTAAAAAATGTAAAAAAAATAATCATATCTTCTCATACATCTAGTTTTGAATTAAGAGAAAACATGAATAAAAAAGGCTTTAAAATAATTGATGAAGCAGTTGTTTTTGATAAGGGTAAATATTATGAAATAATTGTATATAGTAATGGTTATGAAAAACTAAGTAAACTAGATATGAAATATGGGCCAATTATTAGTAAAAGAAAAGATGAGATAACAAAAGCTTATTTTAATGAAAGATATTTAAAACTAATTGAAATTTATAAAAAAATTCCAAATGGTAATAAAAAATTAAAAGATGATTTAAATAAAAAGATTAAAGAAATAAAAAAGTTTCTTTAATCTTTTTAAGCGAAAAAAGTAGGACCATTATTATTAGAAGAAATATTTTCTTTTTCCTCTTTAACAGTTTCATTTTTAGAAATAGTTGTATCATTATTCGTTTTAACACTATCACTAGAACTCATTGCTTTAGCAACACGAAACATTGTTTTAGCATTATTTATAATGGGTTTTACTTGAGTAACAACGGGTATTGCCTGATTAATAACGCCAAGTGTTTTAGAGGCTCCATTTAAAAGATTTGAAAATGAAAATGTTTTAGTAGCACCAGTTATACCTGCACCAACACTTGATGCTGGAGCAAAAAGTCTTGATAAAAGACCAGGAGATCTTGTTGCAAAAGCGGCTCCAGGGCCTCTTAACGAATTTCCTACAAATGAAGATGGAACACTTCTAAAGTTCATATTTTGAAAATTAGGATAACTATAGTAATTAAAATATGGGTTATTGTTCATATATTTTTCCTCCTATTATAATGTATGCTAGTAAAATTCATTTGACAAAATTAATTTTTTTTATTAAAATATAATGATGTTAGGGGAAGTAGTTATGCAAAAAATAAATACAAAAAGATTTATATTATGTAGAAATAATACAAGATATTTTTATGTTGAAGAAAAATTTACTCAATATGATCCTCAATACCATGTTTATTATAGAAATAATAATGTAACAGTATTAACAAAAGAAATATTTGATATGACTTTTGGAGATGATTATAGATTAGATTTAATTGAGTTTATTTTTAATATGAAATATGATTTAGAAATAAATAAAGAAATAGATAATATAGGTAATCTTGACTTAATTATGGAAGATATAGATTCTTTAATTAAGAAGATGAATAGTAATTATTATTATAAAAATTATAATGTAGTTAAAAAAACTTTAATTTACTATATGAATTTCTATAATGAAGTAATTGCAAGAAGACCAAAAACTAAAGAATATGATTATGAAGAAGATGTAATTAAACTTCAAGCATTAAATGAACTTACAAGAGAAAGGAAAATATCAAGTAATAGATAAGGATAAATGGAAAAACCATTTATCCTTTTTTATTTATTATCTATAAATTTATAATAATATTCATCATATGAAAGTTCAGGGTAATTATCATGCATATCTGTAGCTACTTTAACACCGACATATCTATAATGCCAACTTTCATACATAAATCCTGTTATATTTTCAAGTTCTTTAGTATATCTTAAAATAAATCCATATTTATGAGCATTTTCTTTCATCCAAGTAAATGAACTACTACTATCAAAATATAACATATTACCATTTTTAGTGGAACTAACATCAATTGTAAGACCTGTTTGATGTTCAGAATGTCCTGGCCTTGCCGTATCTATGTCAGCTTGTTTTTGTCCCATACTACTAACAGCGTTTTTATAAAGTTTTTCTTGCATTGAATAAGGCCTGTAAGCAGATTGTCCGTATACAGGAGTACCGTTTGCAATTGATGCTTCACTTAGCATTTCAAAAGCTTCTTTAGCTTCTTTTCGCATTCTTCTAACAGCACTATTACCATATATAAAATATTTACTACTTATTTCTTCTAAATCATCTGGTTCATAATTTTCACTTAATTTTAAATACTTATTCATTAATAAAAGTATTCCTTTAGAAGTATCAGCATCTTTTATATAAGAATAAAATTCTTTATCAAGACCGATATTTACATGATTAACAACTTTTTCATAGTCATATGATCCATGACTTTCTTTATATGCTATATATCTTGGTCCGTTTTCTAATTTAAAGTTTAAACATTTTCTATACAGTAAATATGGGTCTTTTTCTTCGTCTTTATTTGGTAAGTCATTTTTATTACCATTATTAGTGGTATTATTATCATTTGGTTTATTACTATCAAATATTTTTCCTTTATAACATATTAAAGTTAAAATACAAGCAAGTATAATAATAACTAATAAATAAATTATATTCTTTTTCCTCTTTTTTCTTCTCATAAAAATATCCTCCATATATTTATAATAACACTAAATAATATTTTATTAAATAAAAAAATAGTCTAATTTTATAAATATTACATAAAAATTTACTTAGTTTATTTATAGTTGTACTTACAAAAAATGTCAAATATTGAAAGTTTTGATGATGAATTTGCAAAAAAGATGATATAATACTAGCAATAGGAAACATTACTTTATTTTTTAAATTTTGCTAATTCTATTAAAACAAATAAAAAGAGGAATGGAAGGGATTAGAATGATAGATTTACATACACATACAAAATATTCTGATGGGACATGGGATGTTCAAAAATTGCTTCAAGAGGCTGAAAAAAATAATGTGGAATTATTAGCAATTACCGATCATGATACTGTAAAAGCACATTTAGAATTAGAAAAGTTAGATTATTCTAAATATTATACTGGCAAAATAGTACCGGGAGCGGAATTTAATTGTGTTTTTAACAATGCAAAAATAGAATTATTAGGATACAATTTTGATGTTCATAAAATGGATGAATGGATCGAAAAAACATATAGCTTTGAGAAGAAAAAGCCAAATTTAATGGAAGAGTTTAATTTATTAATGAATGCCTGTCATAAAAATAATATAAAAGTAGACGATATTGATTATAAAGAAGATATGGGATGGCCAATAGACTATATTTTTGAGTCAATAAAAAAATATCCTGAAAATGAAAAGTATTTTTCAAATAAGGAATGGAATGATATAGACCATTTTTTCAGATGCTGTACTTGTAATACAGATTTTCCTTTATATATAGACTTTTCATATCAAACACCAAATGCACAATTAGTCTCAGACGAGATAAGAAAATTGGGTGGTAAAGTTTTTCTAGCTCACTTATTTACTTATCCACTTAGAGATTACGAAAGCTATTTAGATAGTTTAGTGCAAGAAAACATAATAGATGGGATTGAAACTTATTATTCAAAATTTACTGATAAAGAAATAAATTTTGTAGAAAATTATTGCAGAAAGAATAATTTATATATGTCGGCTGGTACTGATTGTCATGGCGATAAAAAGCCAGATAGAAAAGTTGGAATAGGTTATGGTAATATGAATGTATCAATAAAAGTTGTTGAGAATTGGATTTAAAAGGACTATTATAGTCCTTTTAAAATAAAAAAATAGTCTAATTTTATAAATATTACATAAAAATTTACTATAGAAGGAAGGTAAATGTATGAAAAAAATTAGTATTATAATATTGTTGTCACTTTTTCTAAATATAATTCCAATTAGTGTATTTGCTAAGAATAATGAAGAAAATAGTGATGTAAATTTAACAAAACATGCAACTTCATCAATTTTAGTGGAAGCTACAACAGGAGAAATAATTTATAAACAAAATCCTAATAAAATATCAAGTGTTGCATCTTTAACTAAAATGATGGGGTTAATTATTATATTTGACTTTATAAATAAAGGTGGAACTACATATGATGAAATTATAACAGTGTCTTCTTATGCAAAAAGTATGGGAGGAACACAACTTTATTTAGAAACAGGAGAAAAAATAAGTGTTAATGATCTTATAAAAGGAATTGTTATGGCTAGTGCAAATGATGCAATGGTAGCAATGGCTGAAAGAGTAAGTGGTACAGAAGAAGCTTTTGTAAAAAAGATGAATTTAAAAGCAAAAGAATTAGGACTAAAAAATACACACTTTGTAAATTGTACAGGATTTGATGAAGAAAACCATTATTCTACGGCAAGTGATATGGCTAAGATTGCTATGGAATTAGTTAATAATTATCCTGAAATATATAAGTTTTCAAGTGTATATGAAAGTTATGTAAGAGAAAATACATCAAATAAAACATGGATTGCTAACACAAATAAACTTGTTAGGTTTTATGAAGGAGCAGATGGTCTTAAAACGGGTTCAACTACAGATGCTGGAAAATGTATCGCAGCAACTGCCAAAAGAAATGGTTTAAGACTTATTGCAATAAGTTTAGGATATAAAGATGTAACAACAAGAAATAAAGAAACAATGGATTTACTTGATTATGGATTTAATCAATATGAAATAAATATGCTTTATGAAAAAGATAAAAAAGTAGGAACAATTAATGTAGATAAGGTAAATGAAAAAATAGATTTATATGCTAAAGATGATATATTTATATTAAAAAAGAAAATAGATGAAAGAGTTTCCTATCAATATGAAATAGTTTTAGATAATGTTAGTTATCCAATTAAAAAAGGTCAAAAAATAGCAACACTTTATGTAAAAGATAACAACACAATAGTAAAAAAATCTCCTTTAGTAGTAAATAAAGATATAAATAAGATGAGTATATTAAAATTATATTTTTATAACTTAAAAGACATTCTAGCAGGATTAAATTAAGACAAGATATTTGTCTTTTTTTAATTTTTATGATATAATACGGTCACTTTGAGGGGATGTTTTTATGAATTTTGTAAATAAAGAACATTTTAATATATTTTTAAGAGGACTAACTTATCTTGGACAAGGATTTCAAGGAATATGTTATTTAAATAAAAATAATAATACGGTATATAAAGTTTTTCATGAATATATTGATAATGAAAAAGCAGGTTATGATAAAGACTTCTTGTTAAGATTTAGTAATATTAAAAATAACACATTTATATGGCCGACTGATGTTATTTATGTAGAAAATGAATTAGTGGGTTATACAATGCCTTATAAAAACTCTAGAAATCTTTTTCAAATAGATCCTTTATCTGTTAGTTTAAATGCTTTAGAAAAAGGGCTTACAAATATTTTTAAAGATATTAAAATAATAACAGATAACAATGTTACTTTATATGATGTTATGTATAATATTATGTATAAAAATGGTAGATTATATGTTGTTGATACTTTAGAATATGGAATAAATAAAACTTCATATGAAGATAATAGAGCATGTATTGATAATGAAATAATGTTATTTTTAGTAGATGATTATTTTGATTATTTTGTAAAAGATAATTTATTGTTAAATGAAATGTATATGGATTATAATGTTAGTAGTTTAGAATTTTTAAAAGAATTTAGGAAAAAACTTAGTGAATATTTAGATAAAGATATAACAAAATTAAATGATGCTAAAAGCTTAGTGAAAAAATCAAAAGCAACTTATCAAAGAAGTATTTAAATAAAATAGTATTAATATTATTTTATTTTTTTATGATATAATTTATATATAAAGTCATAACTCTACAGTTAGTTTATTGTAATTTTATCTAATTTTATTATACTTAAAGTGTGAAAGGAGAAAAATTATGAATCAAGAAAAAATAGGAAACTTTATTAAAAGTCTTCGTAAAGAAAAAAATATGACTCAAAATGAACTTGCTTTAAAACTTGGTGTTACAGATAAAGCAATATCTAAATGGGAAAACGGAAGAGGTCTTCCTGATTTATCTTTAATAAAAGATGTAAGTGATATTCTTGGGGTAACTGTAAATGAACTTTTAACTGGAGAAAAACTTGACTCTAAAGAAGAAGTATTTGAAAATAATATAATAAATACAATTAATTATACAAATAATAAAATAAAAAGTAAAAATAAATATATTATTATTTTATCTTTAACAATCGTAGTTATCTTAACTTTTTTATCTTTCTTTATTATTGATGTTAATAAAATGAGAAAAGGCGAAGATGTTTTATTTAGTACATGGGGTTTTAAATATATCTCAAGTATAAAACTAGATGAAGTTAAAATAACAAATTCTATCGAAGATTATATTTTAAAATTAGATGGTTACTATGATAAAGATAATGCTAAATACTTTGTAAGTGTTAAAAATCTTTATATAAAAACCTTAAAAAATAAACAACTAGTAGTGTATTCTTATGTTTACGAAGAAAGTTTTTATTTAAAAAATGATATACTTACATCATCAAGTGGTAGTTCTAATCCTTATAAGTTTATTTTAGAAAAGAAAGATGATAATTATTTTGTTGTTACTCATGAAACGCCAGATGATATGTATAGTAATATTGATGATATTTTCCCATCTTATGTTTTAAAAAAGATATATCTTATACATGATGATAATACAATAGATTTATTACAAAATGATGTATATAATAAAGCAAAACTTTATTATCATAAATAAAAAGTCACTTAGTAGTCACTTTCTTTATAATATAATTTAAGTGTATGAAGAAAGGAGAACTTTTATGGAAATATTAAAAGTATTAAATTTAACAAAAATATATGGTAAAGGCGAATCAAAAGTTGTGGCACTTGATGATGTTTCTTTTACTGTAGAAAAAGGAGAGTTTGTTGCTATTGTCGGAGCATCAGGAAGTGGTAAAAGTACACTTCTTCATTTAATCGGAGGAGTTGATAAACCTACAAAAGGGCAAGTTTTTATAAATGATAAAGATATATACCAAATGAATGATGATGCCCTTGCTATTTTTAGAAGAAGGCAAATTGGACTTGTTTATCAATTTTATAATTTAATTCCTATTTTAAATGTTGAAGAGAATATAACATTACCACTTGAACTTGATGGAAGACATGTAGATGAAAATTCACTTAATGATATTTTAAAACTTCTTGGTCTTGAAAATAGAAAAAAACATTTACCAAATGAATTATCTGGAGGACAACAACAAAGAACTTCAATAGGTAGAGCACTAATTACAAAACCATCAATTCTTTTATGTGATGAACCTACAGGAAACTTAGATAGTAAAGCAAGTGATGAAATAATGTCTATTCTTAAAAAAACAAATAAAGATTTAAAACAAACAATAATTATTATTACTCATAATATGGAAATAGCAAAACTAGCTGATCGTATAATAAAAATAGAAGATGGAAAAATAGTTAAGGGAAATTGATTATGAAATTATTAGATAAATTAACGTATAAAAATCTTTTATTGAATAAAAAAAGAAGTATTGTAACCATTATAGGCATTATTTTATCCGTAGCCTTACTAACAGCAGTATCTACAATGGTAGCTAGTTTTAAATTTAGTTTTATAGATTATGAAAAAAAGATAAATGGAAATTATCATTATTCTTTTAAAAATGTTTCAAAAGATGATTTGTCTATTTTTAAGAATAATAGAAATATTGAAAATTTTTATGTTACAAAAGAATTAGGTTATGCTAAAATTAATAGTAAAAATGAATATAAACCTTATTCTTATATTATGGAAATGGATTCTGATGCCTTAAATAACTTAGGTATTATTTTAGAAGAAGGAACACTTCCTAAAAATAGTGATGAAATACTTATTCCAGAACATTTAAAAACAAATGGAAGAGTAGATTTAAAAGTAAATGATTATATTACTCTTGAAGTAGGAGAAAGAGTAAGTGACAATATAAAATTAGAACAAACTAATCCTTTTGATGAAGAAAATAAAGAAAAAATAATAAATACTGTTACTAAAAAATATAAAATTGTTGGTATTATAAGAAGACCAGGTTTTGAAAACTTTACTGCTCCAGGTTATACATTTATTTCTTATTTAGAAAAAGGAACTGAAAATGATAATTATACTGTTTTTGCAAGGTATAATAAAAAAGGACTAAAAAATCATACTAAGACTACTGCAGATATTTTAGGAGTAGATCCTTTAATATTTGAAAAAGGTAGTGGGTTATACCCAGAATATCAAGAAAAATATGATAAAGAAATGGCTAAGGCAAAATTTAATGTTTCTAGTAATACTTATTTAATAATAATGGAAACAATGGCCTTTGGTGATAATACTTTAAGTGCATTATTCTTACTTGCTACAATTATAATTATTATAATAATAACAACATCTGTATTTTGTATTAAAAATAGTATTAGTATATCAATAACAGAAAGAATAAAACAATATGGTATGCTAAGAAGTATCGGAGCTACAAGTAATCAAATAAAGAAAAATGTATATTATGAAGTCTTTTTATTAGGCATAATAGGAATACCTCTTGGAATCCTTCTTGGCCTTTTCGCAGCCTTTATTCTTATAATTGTAGTTCAAAAATTAGTTGGAATGAGTTTTGTAGTGGATGATTTCTTAGTATTTAAAGTATCTATTTCTTCTATTATTATTGCAATTATACTTAGTATTTTAACTTTATATTTATCATCAATTAAAAGTGCAAAAATATCTTCTAAAACATCTCCAATAAATGCTATTAGAAATAGTAGTAATATAAAACTTAAGAAAAATAAATTAAAAACACCTAACTTTATTAACAAATTATTTGGTCTTGGGGGAGTTATTTCTTATAAAAATATTAAAAGAAATAAAAGAAAATATAGACCAACTGTTATATCAATAATTGTATGTGTAGCTATTTATATATCTTTATCTTACTTTGTAAATACAGCATTTTCTACAGTAAAGATGGAGCATGGTGAACGTAATTATAATATTTTACTAACAACATCTTATGAAAATGAAAAAGAAATACCCTGATGAGTACTAAGCATTTCAGTATACATCAGGGTGTTTTTATATTTATCAGATTTGATGTAAATAACAGAAGATCATTCTGTTTCGGTTCTTTCCTTTTTCAGATAATCAATGATCTGCCGAATCATGGCAACACTTTCTTCTTTGCTGTAAAAACAGCTTTCCTCCATATTTTCCAGATAGTCACGGAAAATTTCTACCAGCTTTGTCTCTTCGATGTTCAGTACAAAAATTTTGCCGGCATTGTTTTTGAAGATCATTGTACCGGAATTTCCGCGGATGCAGAAATGAAGATTTCCCGGGAGATGATTCAGTGGTTTCTGAAGAAAACGGTACGCACCGGATTCGCAGCATGCACATACACCTTCCAGAACCTGTATGCGCTGTTCAGTAGTCAGGGGATGATAAAAAATCTCCGGAATCTCATCTGTGCGTCCTGAACGTACAAACTGCAGAAGTCCCTCATATGTAGAATAGATAAAAAACTGCTGATTTTTTATTTTGTCCATACTCATCTGAAATGCCTGTTCGGCCATGGCAAGGATCGCATCTGCATTCGGGAGATCGTGGTTAAACATCTCACGTAGCAGAGTACCGGTAAAAAATGGTGTCAGACAGGATTCCGGCTGGATGCCGAGCAGATCATTTTCGGCGAAATCGGAATCAAACATGCTGCCGATTATAACGGCATGGTTTTCCGGAGTAAGCGGAGCAGGAGTGAAGAACAGTGTACACTGTTCCTGATAGGATATGTACAGATTCTTAAGCATACGTAGTACTTCTCCGGAGCGGAAAAAGATGCCGGTCTGATAGTCTGAACTGCACAGAAGCGCTTCATCTGAAGGAAGAATCATGCACGGATAAAGATTAAAGCTCTGGTAATGTGATTCAATATTGTCATAATAATAGTACAGTGAGTAGTCATGCCCTGCCATATAAAGCGGGAATACGCTGTGCAGGTATTTCAGGTTGATGAGCTGATGATCATCTGTAAAGGTTGTCTCGGTTCCGACGCACATGATCTGGCTGATCTTCAGAGAACCGGAAGGATTCAGGCTTGCAAGAAGATTAAACAGGAATTTGTAGTCAGGCTGCAGGAAGAGCTGAATTTCACCGGAACCCCGGTCTGCCTCCGAAAGAATCATCTGATGTACATAATAATTAATGTGCTGCTGTGAAGTCAGTGAAATACAGTCGGCCCGGTTTTCTGCATAAGTAACATCCGGGGTAAATGAACAGCCACAAAAATCTTGGGCAGGACGTTCCGGAAAATTACAGATAAAACTTTCCACACTTTTTCTTTTATAATACACATCTGCGCCGATTCTGGCGATATCCCAGCTTTCTTTTAATTTTTGCCATTCCAGTGGTGTGAGATGCATAAACTGGCCCATTTTTTTTATGATTTCATCAGACGGAGGATTACGCTTTCCACTGATAAATTTGTACATGCTGGAGCGGTCCGTATCGCAGTACTTTGCCATGGAATAAACTTTGACATTTTTGTCACTGATATATTGACTGAGTGTGTCGGAAAATGCAGACATATAAGAAAACTCCTCGTAGATTATTCGTTATTATAAGCATAGCATGAGATGCTCGAAAAGTCCTGTATTTATTGAAAAACAGTGTAAAATTTCTTTCGAAAAATCCATCAGGATCAGAGAATGAATGTCGAATTTTGTAGGGAAAAAACGAAAAATATATGTAAAAATGACGTTATAACATGCAATTCTGGAAGTTGTATACTCAATTGCTCACTGATAAACTATAGGTGTCACAGAAAACGGGGTAATGCTGAAATAGAAAGACATAAAAACTGTGACAAATATGAAAAAGGAGGAAGGGAGAAAAACGGAATGTTAAAAGGAATAAGAAAGATAATGACATTCCTGTTGACGTTGGCTGTAGTCTTATCCTTCATCTGCCAGACAGATCCGCAGATTTTTGCACAGAGTCCGGATGTTACTGACGATGAAGCAGAGGTGGCTGTTCAATCTGATGAGACGGCACTCCCTGAAGATGAACAGACGGCAGAAGAG
>ERZ857998.3004-NODE-3004-length-14623-cov-3.878569_pt1 | contig 14623 bp, 13 predicted proteins | sample MGYA00519954_ERZ857998 | MGnify/ENA primary metagenome ERZ857998 (study PRJEB31778, sample SAMEA3449424) | human gut metagenome | biome: human gut; feature: human-associated habitat; material: faeces | place: United Kingdom | collected 2010/2012 ...
CCGCGCTTCGGGAGACGGCGGCGCTGCGGCTGGCGCACCCGGAGATGGCGCTGGAGGAGCTGGGCAGGCTGTGCGATCCGCCGGTGGGCAAGAGCGGTATCAACCACCGGCTGCGCAAGCTGGAAATCATGGCGCAGGAGCTGGACGGACAGGAGACGGCGGAGAACGCCGGGGAAGGAAAAGCCGATGGAGCTGACGATTAAGATTGCGATTCCGAAGGAAATGATGACCCGTCAGGCGGCGGATATCGCGCAGCGGATGAGCGGCTTTGAAAGCCGCGTCCTGCTCAAGCGGCAGAACATGACCGTCAACGCCAAATCGCTGATGGGCGTGCTTTCCGCCGAGCTGCGCGACGGGCAGGCCGTCACCATTCTGGCCGAGGGGCCGGACGAGGCGCAGGCCGTCTGCACGCTGAGCAAAATGCTCGGCGCGTAAAGCGCGGCGGGAAGCGCGAAGAAGGATGAAACAAGGCTTGACAGCGCCTGACTTTTTGCTTATAATAGGGGCGATATCAGGCGATAACGGGGAAAGCGGAACGCAGGTTTCCTTCAAGAGAGTCACGGCCATTTGCTGCGAGGCCGGGCAGGAGGCGCGTTTCAAGGCTCCGAACCCCATCAGCCGCGGCGCTAAGAACGCCGCCGTCGCCCCGCGATAAGGGGATTGAGCAGGGCGCGAAAGCGCCAAACCGGGTGGTACCGCGAAGCAATGCGCTTCGTCCCAGTGATGGGGCGGGCGTTTTTTTATTTTGATAAAAAAACTCCTTCAGTCAGCTTCGCTGACAGCTCCCTCAAAGAGGGAGCTATGGGCTTTGTCAAACCTCTTTTTTGAGGGATGTTTGAAATCGTCGCCGCATGCGGCGGATTTGGACGATAAAAAACGCCGATGGCATGGCGGAAGGGGCAGAGCGGCCATCACGGTCAGGCGGGAATTCGCTTTTTCAAACAATGAACATAGAAGTGAGGAAAAAGAACATGGCGAAGAAAAGTCAGCAGGAGTTTGTTCAGCACATCACCCCGCGCAGCGAGGATTTCTCCCAGTGGTATACGGACGTGGTTCGTCTGGCGGATCTGATGGATTACACCCCGGTGCGCGGCTGCATGGCCATCAAGCCCTACGGCTACGGCATCTGGGAGCTGATTCAGCAGCAGCTCGACGCGGAATTCAAGCGCACCGGCCACCAGAACGTGAGCATGCCGATGCTCATTCCGGAGAGCCTGCTGCTTAAGGAAGCGGATCACGTTGAGGGCTTCGCGCCGGAAGTCGCGTGGGTCACGCAGGGCGGCACCGAGCCGCTGGCCGAGCGTCTGGCGGTTCGCCCGACGAGCGAGACGATCTTCTGCACGATGTACGCCAAGTGGGTGCAGAGCTGGCGCGACCTGCCGCTCAAATACAACCAGTGGTGTTCCGTCATGCGCTGGGAGAAGACGACCCGCCCGTTCCTGCGCTCAAGAGAGTTTTGGTGGCAGGAGGGCCACACCATCCACGAGACAGCCGAGGAGGCCATCCACGAGACGGAGCAGCAGCTGAACTGCTACGCCGATTTCTTTGAAAACGTCCTCGCCATCCCTGTTGTGCCCGGCCAGAAGACCGAAAAGGAAAAGTTCGCGGGCGCGGAGGCGACCTATACCGTCGAGTGCCTCATGAAGGACCACAAGGCGCTGCAGGGCGCAACGAGCCATTACTTCGGCGACAAGTTCTCCAGAGCCTACAACGTGACCTTCACCGGCCGCGACAACAAGCTGCAATACCCGTTCCAGACCTCCTGGGGCTCCACCACGCGCATGATCGGCGCGGTCATCATGGCCCACGGCGACAACAACGGCCTCGTCCTGCCGCCCAAGATCGCCCCCATCCAGGTCATCGTCCTGCCCGTCGCGATGCACAAGGCGGGCGTCCTGGAAAAGGCCTCGGAACTGAAAGACCGTCTGATCAAGGCGGGGCTTCGCGTAAAGCTCGACGATTCGGATAACTCCATGGGCTGGAAGTGCGCGCAGTATGAGATGAAGGGCGTGCCCGTGCGCGTCGAGATCGGCCCGCGCGATATCGAGGCCGGTCAGTGCGTGCTTGTCCGCCGCAACGACGGCGAGAAGACGGTCGTCGCACTGGAAAACCTTGAAGCTGCTGTGCAGGAGCAGCTGGAACTCGTCCAGAAGGGTATGTTTGAGAAGGCAAAGCAGAATCTCGACAACCATATCTATGAAGCGCATTCGCTCGAAGAGGCCAAGCAGCTGCAGGCCGAGCACGGCGGCTTCATCAAGACAATGTGGTGCGGCGAACTCGAGTGCGAACTCAAGATGAAGGAAGAGGGCGGCATGTCCTCCCGCTGTATGCCGCTCAAGCAGGAGCATCTCGGCGATACCTGTCCGATCTGCGGCAAGCCCGCCAGGAAGATGATCTACTGGGGCATCGCATACTGATCGAATATGAAAAGAGGGCTGTCCCGAACACATCGGGACAGCCCATTTTGTTATCCTGCCATCCGCACGAGGATCGAGGCGATCTGCGCGCGGGTGAGCCTGCTCTGCGGCAGGAAGCGGCCCCGCGGATCGCCCTGCACAAGGCCGAGTCCCACGCAGACCGATACGCCGTCGACGGCCCAGCCGGAGATTTTCGCAGCGTCCGCGAAGTCCAGACTTCCCTGCGTCGTGACGCCGGAGCGTGCATAGTACCGCGCCAGCATGACGGCCATCTGCTCCCGTGTGAGGGTCTTTTCGGGCCGGAAGGTCCCGTCGTCGTAGCCCGCGACGATGCCGCTGTCCGCCGCCCAGGCGAGATACGGCGCGTCCGCCGCCGTCAGGTCAACGTCCGAAAAGCGCGCCGCGCCCTCCAGCGGATAGAGCGTGTGGATGCCCGCGAAGCGGGCAAGATCGGCGGCAAACTCCGCCCGCGTAACAAATGCGTTCGGCTTCCATTCGCCCGTGTCCGTCAGCGTCATCCAGCCGTAGTCCAGGCAGGTCTTCATGGCGGCGTAGCCCCAGTGCATCTCGATGCGGCTCTCGTCAAACGCCTGCTCGCCGACCGCATCGGCGGGCAGATTGATCCCGTTGTTTTTTGCCGAATAATAGACTGTCGCCGCCTCGGGCGTTACGCCGCGCCGCAGCAGCAGGTCCTGCACCGTGACGAACTCATAGCCCTCGGCCAGCAGATCGTCGATCGCGGCCAGCGCACCGTCCACGCTGGTCTTGTAAATGTCATGGACCAGAATGATCGCGCCGTCAAAGACACCGGCTTCGATATTGCTGCGCACCGTCTCTGCATTGCGGTACTTCCAGTCTTCCGGGTCGACCGACCAGTAGATCAGCGGCGCGGTCACGACGGATTTGACCGTTTTGTTCGCGTTGCCATAGGGGGCGCGGATATACGCGTTTTCGTCGCCTCCGGCGGCGGTGATGAGCGCCTGCACGGCGCTGATCTCATATGCGACCGTCTGCGCGGAGCAGGTGTTAAGGTTTTTGTGATTGTATGTATGGTTCGCAAGCTGGTGGCCCTCGTTTACGATGCGCTTCAGCGTCTCCGGCCAGCCGGAGGCGTTGACGCCGTTGACAAAAAACGTCGCGTGAACGCCGCGCTCGGCAAGGCCGTCCAGAAGCGCGCCGGTATATTTGCCGGGCCCGTCGTCAAACGTGATGGCCAGCAGCTTCGCGCCGCAGTCCTGCGTCCCGTCCGCCCGCGCGGGCAGACACAGTGCCGCCAGCAGACACAGCGCCAGAGCAGCGGATAAAATTCGTGTTATGTTTTTCATAAGGTGCTCCTTTCTCTGCCATCATACCAGATTCGGCAGATTTTGCAAGCGCTCAACGCATTCCCGCGCTGGACAGTTTAGCGCTTTGCAGTAAACAGCCCCCGGCGGCGCCGGGGGCTGCTGGTCGTTTATTCGGCTTTTTTATAGACCCATGCGTTCGGCAGGGGACGGCCGCCGGTGTAGCGCAGAGGGGAGGACGACGACTGCGTGACATACTCGCCGTCGAACCACAGCATGGCGCTCGAACCGCCGTCGAGGTTGATGGCCTGCATACACTTGTGCTGGAGCAGGATCTCGGAGCAGTTGTTGACGCTCGTGCCGAGGATGCCTTCAAGCGGATAGCGGCCCTCGATGACCAGCATGAGAATTTCGTAGTTCTCGCTCTGGCCGATGCAGGCACGCGGCTGCTCGCCGGTCCAGTAATCGTCCATGATCTTCTTGCCATCGACGATGAGCGCAGGTGTGAACTCCGCCGCGTCGGTGCAGTCTTCGCTGACGGGAGACAGCGCGTCCTTGATATAGAACAGGTTGTCCTCGTGCAGCTCGATGCGCTTGTAGGCGTAGGCAGAGAAATGGTCGCCGTAGGCCGTGCCGTTGGACATCGTATAGCCCGCAAGCAGACCGCCGTTGCCCGCGCCGTTGGGGTCGAGGAAGCCGTTGGCGTTCATGGCCAGAACGCCGTTGTGCGCCTCGGCGATGGTGCCCGAGAGCTGTCCGGCGGTGCCGAGCGTCGTGGCCATCTCGATGGACAGGCGCGACGGATCCTTGCCCACGGCCAGCGCGCCGCGATAGCCCTTGCCGGAAATGCGCAGCAGCAGAACGCCGTCCTTCGCGTCGATTGCCAGCACCTGCTCGCCGAAGATGGACTGGATGGACGTGCCCTCGTCGTCAAAGCCGGCTTCGTTGATGTAAATTTGGTCCCAGCCGTTCGCCAGCGTGTCGGGGTGCTCGGCCAGATACGCCTCCATGGACGTGCGGTCCAGCTCCCAGAAGACGGAGTAGAAATTCTCCTGCGCCTGCTTTTCCAGCTCTTCTGCCGTTGGGGTATTGTCTTCCGTCTGCTCCGACTCGTGCGTGATGTTCGGATTGATGTGCGTGACGTTGTCGTCCGCTGCGGGCGTGTCCGTGCCGGCGGGCGTGTCGTCCTTCTTGCCCCAGTTGGCGTTGGATTCCTTGCCGACCGTCGCAGCCTTAAACAGACCGTATTCGTACCGAACCTCGTCAATGACATCCTTGGGGATAAAATAGGTCGCCAGCCACTGGTGGCGCATGGTGTCCATCGCGGTGTTGATATAAATCGTCCGCCATTTTTTGACGAAGCTGTTGTTCGTATACACGCAGAAGAAGTACAGCGCCTCCAGACACAGAATAACGAGCAGCCAGATGGCAAGCGTCTTCAGAGGCTTTTTGACCTTCTGCTTTTTCGGCTTGCCGGAACGCCTGGCCACGCGTGTGCCGGTCGAGCTGAACAGTTTGACCTGTGACATCGAATCTCTCCAGTAACAATAAAAATCACATACGGGTGCATTCTATCACACATCGCCGCAGGAATCAAACCTTTTCCCAGAAAGTTAAGAAATATTTACAATTTGGCGCAGAATCGACACTTATTTTGTACCGGTCTGCGTGCTTTGTCTGACGGTGCCGGGTTCAGCCTCCAGATCCTTGCCGTATTCGACCGTTCCGATGCGGCAGCCGTGTCCGATGCGGACATATTTGCCGCGGACGATCTCGGCTTCGACATTCTCAAGCTCGATGTTGTCGCCCTCGATCGAGCCGATGCGCGCGCAGCCGGGACTCGTATGGAACAGGCCAAGGATTGTCGCCGTATCCTTTTGCAGGACATGGATGCTGCCGCCGCCGATGGCGCTGATATGCACCGCGCGGTTGGCCGAGATCTCGACCGTCTCCGCGTTCAGAAGTCCGCCGATCTCCGCCGCGCCGCTTAAAACTGCTGTCTCCGCCTCGATATCGCCGCTGACCCGGCACGAGCCGGAAGTGCGGAACGCTCGGCAGTGGACGCTGCCTGCTTCCAGAGAGCCGGACGCACGGAGCTCGTCTGCCGTAAGCGCCTGCTCCGTCCGCAGCGAACCGGAGACGGACGCAAGCCCCTCTACCTGCACCGACTGCGCGGAAAATGCGCCGGAGGACGACAGGCTGCCACACCGGGCGCTTCCGAATACCTTGGCCGCGCCGCTCGTGTGCAGCTCGCCCGCGCAGTCCACGTCGCCCTGCACCTTTGCCGCGCCGGAGCAGTGCAGCTCCTCACATTTGAGGCTGCCCTGCACCTTCCCTGCCCCGCTGATCGAGACTCTGCCGTATTCGCCGCCCGGCATGCTGCTCGCGCCGGAAATTTTCATATCAATGTGTTCGTTCATAATGCTTCCTCCTTCAGATGCTCCAGAATATCGGTTTTGTGTTCGCCCTCGGTCAGGTACAGGTGCAAAAGCTCGTCGAGGGGATAGGTTTTCGAGCCGTATTTTGTTTCCAGAACCAGTGTCCGCCGCGCAGCAGACGCCTGCTTCTGCCCGGCCAGCTCCGCGGCGAGTTCTTCGAGCGAGACGCGCTCCTTGCTTTCCAGGATCCGCTCCACGCGCGGGCAGATCTGCTTCGTGTGAAAATACGTCTCCTGTCCGCTCGGCGTCGAACGGCGCAGAAACCAGCTCTCCGGGATCAGGCCCATCCGCTTCCAGCGGTACAGCGCACCATAGGAGATCCCATAGCGCTCCAACAGCTCCTTTTTGGAAATCAGATCCTCATCCATGTGCAGTCTCCTTCCGTAACATTGTTCCATAACATTGTTACGGTCGTATAGTAGCATAACATTGTTACGTCGTCAAGAGGGTCTTCCCTATTCAGACAAAAAACTCCCACGCTGCGCGGCAGCACAGCAATGGGAGTTGAAATTTACGCGGATCGATTTATTTTACCGCCTGTACAAACGCGGCCTTGTCTTCGGCCTTGAAAAACGCGCTGCCTGCGACAAGGACGTTTGCGCCTGCCGCCGTGCAGACCTTCGCAGTCTGTGCGTTGACGCCGCCGTCGACCTCCAGCTCGCAGCCGGGATTCTTCTCATCGATATACGCGCGGATGGCCCGCACCTTGGGCATCATGTCGGCCATGAAACTCTGTCCGCCGAAGCCCGGCTCGACCGTCATGACCAGGATCAGGTCGACAAGCTCGATGAACGGCAGCACGGCCTCCGCCGGCGTTTTGGGCTTGACGCAGATCGCGGGCTTTTTGCCGCAGGCGCGGATGATGCGGAGCGCCTCAAGTGTGTTTTCCTGCGTGTCGGCCTCGACATGGACGGTCACGATGTCCGCGCCAGCCTGACAAAAGCGCTCGGCATAGCGCACGGGGCGGTCGATCATCAGATGCACGTCGAGCGTCAGATCCGTCACCTTGCGGATGCAGGACAAAACGGGCAGTCCGATTGAAATATTGGGAACAAACAGGCCGTCCATAACGTCAATATGTACATACTCGGCGCCAGCCTGTTTGATCGTACCGATCTCGCGTTCCAGATTTGCAAAATCTGCCGCCAGAATCGAAGGGGATACACGGATCATAGGAATGCCTCCATTACATAAAATAAAGCCGCGCACCGCCTTCCGGCTGCCGGCATAGGTATGGATATGCGGCAGGGAGCCGGTTCCTCAAGGATGCTTCCGCAGCTTCTCCCGCGCAGCCGGTTCCTTCCGCACTCTATTATACTGTGCGCCGCAGTCCGTGTCAATCCGGTCCGGCAGTTGACTTTCCGCAACGTTTGTACTACTATTAGTTTGAGGAAATATCCAGAAAAATGCTTCGCCTTGCGGAGAAAGGAATACCATGGACGAACAGAAAGAGAAACAGAACGCAAAAAAGAAGCGCTCCGCGCTTCCGATTTATGCCATTGGCATCGTATGGCTGCTGTACGCCGGCAAGCTGAACACCTTCCGGGGGATTCTTTCCTGCGCGGTCGTGTCGGCGATCGTGTATGCGATCCTGCGCATCGTGCTGCCCGGCAAAAAGACGGACGAGCCGCCGAAGGCTGCCGCGCCGGAGCAGCCCCAGCCGAAGCAGGCGGAAAAGAAGCCTGAACCGCAGCCGGAGCCAGAGCCGGAGGAAAAGCTCCCGCCGGAGCTGCAATCGGTCATCTATCAGGGCAAGCGCGCCATCGCCGATATCCGCCGTCTGAACGACGAGATCCCTGACGAGCGCATAAGCGCCCAGATCGATCTCATCGAGCGGCTGACGGCGCAGATCTTCGACTGCGTCCGGAAAAACCCGAAAAAGCTCAGTCAGATCCGGCAGTTCCTCAACTATTATCTGCCGACCACGATCAAGCTTATGGAGCAGTACGTCACGCTGCAGAACCAGAGTCTCAAAACGGAAAACATCACCGAGGGGATGCAGAAGATCGAAGACCTGCTCGACAAGGTCATTATCGCCTTCCAGCGGCAGCTCGACGCGCTGTTTGAGGCCGACGTCGTCGACATCACCGCCGATATCCGCGTGATGGAGCAAATGATGGCCAGCGAAGGGCTGACGAACAAAAAGGATTTTGCATAAACGGTACAAATAGATACAGGAGGAACAGATTATGGACGAATACATTCCCCAGCTCACCCTGACGCCGGATCTGAACGCGCAGCCGCAGCCGGAGGTCAAACAGGAAGCAGATCTCATCACGAAAGCACAGGCCGCGCCGGAGGCAGGCCCCGATCTTTCCGCGCTCTCCGAGCAAGAGCAGCAGGCCGTGCTGGCCTTCTCGAAGCAGATCGATCTGGAAAACGCGCAGCAGATCCTCGAATACGGCGCTTCCGCACAGAAGAACATCGCAGATTTCTCCGACACGGCGTTGGCCAAGGTCAAGACCGGCGATCTGGGCGAGATCGGCGATATGCTCTCCGGCCTGCTTGTCGAGCTCAAGACGATGGACGAGCCGGAAAAGAAGGGCATCGCAGGCCTGTTCCGCAAGGCAAAGATCAACGCCGAGGAGATGAAGAGCCGCTTCGCGACGGCGGAGGTCAATGTCGACCGCATCTCCGGGGAGCTGGAAAAGCACAAGATCACGCTGCTGAAGGACGTAGCCGTGATGGATCAGATGTACGAGCGGAACCTGCAGTACTTCAAGGAGCTGACCATGTATATTCTGGCCGGTAAGCAGAAGCTGGCCGAGGCCCGCAGCACCATGCTGCATGAGCTGCGCGCAAAGGCCGAGGCTTCGAATCTGCCGGAGGATGCGCAGGCGGCCAATGATTTTGAAAACAAATGCGTCCGGTTCGAAAAGAAGCTCCACGATCTGGAGCTGACGCGCATGATCTCGCTGCAGACCGCGCCGCAGATCCGCATGATCCAGAACAACGACACCGCGCTTGTCGAAAAGATCCAGACCTCCGTGCTCAACACCATCCCGCTGTGGAAGAACCAGATGGTGCTGACGCTCGGCATCGAAAATTCCCGCCGCGCCATGGAGGCCCAGCGGCAGGTCACGGACATGACGAACGCGCTGCTGCAGAAGAACGCCGATATGCTGCACATGGCCTCCGTCGAGACGGCGAAGGAATCCGAGCGCGGCATCGTCGACATGGAAACGCTCAAGCACACCAACGAGCAGCTGATCTCCACGCTCGACGAGGTCCTGCAGATCCAGACCGACGGCGCGAAAAAGCGGCAGGAGGCCGAAGCCGAGCTTCGCAGGCTGGAGGGCGAGCTGAAGCAGAAGCTTCTGCAGCCGCGCAGCTGACACTTTAGAAGGAGCAAGCATGAAATTCTTTCAGAAACCGGGCGTTGCGGTCGTCTTTACAATCGTGATGATCGCCGCGGCGCTCTTCATCGGGCTGTCCCCGGTGCTCAAAAGTGACAAACCGGCTGAGACAGCGCAGACAGCCGTGCCGGAGCAGACTATCTCCCAGACGCCTGCGGAAGAGCAGACATCCAATACAGCGGGAGACGAGACGATCTCCGACAAGTATATCCGCGACGACGCAGGGCTGTTTACCCGCAGCGGCGAAAATGCGATTCAGGACTACAACACAAAGATCTATAACAAAACCGGCAGCCATATCGCCATTCTGACGACGGACGGCACCGGCGGAAAAACGCTGGAAAGCTACACGAACAGCGCGTTTGATTCAATGGGACTGAGCGAGTATGATATGCTCTTTGCCATTGATACCAGCACAGAGCAGTGGTACGTGACGACTGGCTCGTATGTCGCGGATTATACCGACAGCAAGCTGGAATCGATCTTTCAGGACGGCTTTTCCGCCATTCTGGACGGCGATGCAGACGACGCGGCGAGCGATCTGTACAAGGATCTGTACAGCTGGTGCAAAAGCAGCCTGAACGGGACTGCGAATGAGGATTACACGCCCGTGCAGGAGACCGGGCATGTCAGGAGGAAAAGCATAATCGGTACAATTATTACGATTCTGGTCATTTTCTGGATCATCAAGGCCATTTTCGGCTCCGGCCGCAGAGGCGGCGGAGGCGGAGGCTTCTGGTCGGGCCTGTTTTTGGGCTCGCTGTTCTCGAACCATCATCACCACCACGGCCCCGGCCCGGGGCCTGGCCCCAGACCCGGCGGTTTCGGCGGCGGCCCCAGACCTGGCGGCGGCAGCCGCGGCGGCTTTGGCGGAGGCCGCGGAGGTTTCGGAGGAGGTCGAGGCGGGTTCGGCGGTGGCCGCAGATAAAAAATTTTCCAGCATGAACAGGCCGTTTGCGCACATACTAAGTCCGTACCTTAAAAAAGGAGGAAGTTTTGTATGAGCTTTGCAAACGAAAAGGCCAACCACGCAATCGAGTGCCACGTGAGCCAGTGCAACAACCACTGCGGCTGCGAGGATTACTGTACCCTCGATAAGGTTTGTATTGGAACCCATGAAGCCGATCCGACGGTTGATCAGTGCACGGACTGCCTGTCCTTCGTCAAGAAGTAAATCCCAGCCCCTATGAAAATGCCCCGTGCCGCAGCACTGCGGCACGGGGATTTTCTGTCTGCGCTGCATTTCGCCTGCAGACGCTTTTCACGCCTTATGTCCGCCGATCTGCTCATTTCTCTGGCGGGCAGTTGCGCCGTCGCGGAGACTCATGGCCTTCAGGATGGCGTTTTTGCCGTATTTTTCGCGGATGGCCAGCACGGCGTCCTGCATCCGCCGTTCGCGCGCACGCGCGGACTGTTCCTCGCGCCGAGCCGTGAGCGCCGCTTCGTCGGCAAACAGATCGAGCTGAACGTATTCCGGCTCGGTCTGCACGTCCCGCTCCCGCTGCACATGGTTCGCGACGACATACATCCGGCGCACGAGCAGCCCGCGGTCCACGATCCGGTCAAACAGCACCGTCAGCGCCTGCAGGAGCTCTCTGGAGGAGGCGGTCGGCGCCCGGAGCGTTTCTGACCCGTGCGCGGCTTTCGGGACGCGCCGCCCGTAATGGTCGACTGTGACCGGGCCGTGATACGGCGGACAGGACGGGTCTGTCAGGCTTTCACGGTCATAGCCGACGGTCAGGACCATCTGATCGGTCACAAGCCCCTTCCGGGCCAGCTCCAGCGCCAGCGCGTCCGCCATCTCCCGCGCGACGAGCCGCGCCTTTTCAAACGGATACGGGCATTGCAGCACCTGACCGGAGCTGACGCTGTGCGTCTGGGGCCGGTAGGCCTTGATGTCCGCAAGCGTGCACGGCTCGCAGCCCCATGCGTGGTCGATCAGCAGCTCCGCGTTCACACCGAACATCCGGTACAGCAGTTCCTCGTTGTAAAATTCATCCGGCCTGCCGAGCGAACAGCGGGCGATATCGCCCATCGTGAACAGGCCCTTTTCCTCAAGCTTTTTCGCGATCCCGCGTCCGACGCGCCAGAAATCCGTCAGCGGCCGGTGCGTCCAGAGCGTTTCGCGGTAGCTGCGCTCGGTGAGGCAGGCAATGCGCACGCCGCTTTCATCCGGTGCCACGTGCTTGGCCCCGATATCCATGGCGACCTTCGCCAGATACAGATTCGTGCCGATCCCGGCGGTCGCGGTGATGCCGGTCGTGCGCAGCACATCCAGAATGACCGTCCGCGCCAGCTCCTGCGGCGTCTGGCCGTAGGTGCGCAGATACGGCGATGCGTCGATGAAGACCTCGTCGATGGAATAGACGTGAATGTCCTCCGGCGCGAAATATTTGAGGTAGATCTGATAGATCTGCGTGGAGACACGTATATAGTTCGCCATCTGCGGCGGCGCGGTGATGAAGGAGAGCGCAAGCTCCGGGTGCGCGGCAAGCGTGTCCGCGTTTTCGCTCTGGCCGCGCAGCTGTCGGCCCGACGCGTGCTGCCGCCGCATGGCGTTTACCTGTTCGACGCGCTGCACCACCTCGAACAGCCGCGCCCGGCCCGCGATGCCATACGCCTTTAAGGACGGCGAGACGGCCAGGCAGATCGTTTTCTCCGTCCGCGCCGCGTCCGCCACAACGAGATTTGTTTTCAACGGGTCAAGCCCCCGCGCCGCACATTCCACCGACGCATAAAAGGATTTCAGATCGATCGCCAGATACACCCGTTCCGCCTCCCTTCAGGTTCTGTCCCTATCATACCACCGAAGGCGGATCCAATGCAAGCATTATTAGAAAATTTGTTCGATTTAGAAGATAAAATAAAACTGCAGCTGGTAAGGGGCAGGCAGTGTGGGCCGAATACGATGCAATTGTCACAGAGGGGGGTTGGGCTTCCCAGCCGAAGCAGGGAAGCCCGGATTTGCTTGCTTGAAGGAGAGAGGGTTAAAACGTTTCCAATGCCATAGCCGGAAGGAATGAGGGATGACTCCGCTGGCATATATACCAATGATAGCATACACTACAGCCTTTTTCAAGTCCTTCCGTGCGTTTTTGATGGGAAAATAACAGATTCCCCGCCATGCGGGCGGCATGGCAGGGAAAATTGTAAAGATATTGGAACCTCAGTTAAAGCTGCCCAGCTGCTTGCCGGAGAGCACGTGGAAGTGGATGTGATGGACGGTCTGCCCGGCCAGCTCGCCGACGTTCGTTACCACACGGTAGCCGTCGGCAAAGCCCATTTCCCGGGCAAGCTTGGCAATGACAGTATAGATGTGGCCGACCACGGCTTCATTTTCCGGCGTGACCTCAGCGGCGGAGGCAAAATGCTGCTTCGGGACGACGAGGAAATGTGTGGGGGCAAGGGGGCTGATGTCCTTGAAGGCATAGCAGAGGTCGTCCTCGTAGACCTTTGCGGACGGGATCTCGCCCGCGATGATTTTGCAGAACAGGCAATCAGACATGGTGCTTCCTCCTTAGTCCTTGACATTGGCCGCGACGTAATCGTCGACAGCCGCCAGCGCGTCGTCGAGCTTGAGGGCGTTCGTGCCGCCGCCCATGGCGGAATCCGGCTTGCCGCCGCCCTTGCCGCCGACGATGGGCGCAATATTCTTGATGATATCGCCCGCCTTGATGCCGCGTGCGACGGCGTTTTTGCCGCAGACGGCCAGCAGCGTGACCTTTTCGCCGTTGACAGCGCCGAGAGCCGCGACGGTGTTCGGGTTCTTGTCGCGCAGGAAATCGCCGAGCTTACGCAGGTCGTTCGCGTCGGTGTTCTCGCGGCTGGCCGTGACGACCTTGAGGCCGTTTACGTCCTTGGCGGAGAACATGAGGCTGTCCACATCGCCCGCGAAGAGCTTGTCCTTCATGCGCTCGATGGTCTGGTGCAGCTCACGGATCTCGTTCATGCTGCTCTGGGCCTTGTTGATCAGCTCCATCGGCGTGGTCTTCAGCAGCTCGGCAGCCTTGACCAGGCGCATATTCATCTCATCGACAAGATTCAGGAACGCTTCGCCCGTGACGGCCTCGATGCGGCGCACGCCGGAGGCAACGGAGGATTCGCTCGTGATGCGGAACGGGCCGACCTTGGCGGTGTTATCGACATGGGTGCCGCCGCAAAGCTCAATGGACTTGCCGCCCATGTTCACGACGCGCACGACATCGCCGTACTTTTCGCCGAACAGGGCGATCGCGCCGAGCTTCTTCGCCTCCGCGATGGGCATTTCCTTCGTCTCGACGGACATGCCGTCCAGCACAAGCTCACTGACAAGGCGGCTGATCTTGACCAGCTCGTCTGCGGTGACGGCGGAGAAGTGTGTGAAGTCGTAGCGCAGGCGGTCCGGCTCGACAAGGGAGCCTGCCTGATGCGCATGATCGCCTAGGACGGTGCGCAGAGCGTAGTCCAGCAGATGCGTTGCGGAGTGGGCGCGCATGATGGCCTTGCGGCGGGCTGCATCGATGGACGCGGTCACGGTATCGCCGACGGCCAGAGAGCCGGAGACAAGTCTGCCGTAGTGCATGAACTTGCCGCCCTTATTCTTCTGCACGTCGGTGACGGTGAATTCGGCGGTTTCGGTGTGAATGGTGCCATGGTCGGCGACCTGGCCGCCCATTTCGGCGTAGAACGGGGTCTGGTCGAGGACAAGAATTGCATCCGTGCCGGACGTGATCGCACCCTGAAGCTCTTCGTCGGCGACGATGGCGACGATCTTGCCCTCGGCTTCCATGTTGGTATAGCCGATGAAGGTCGTGGCGGGGATCTCCTTGCCGAATTCAACGCCGGCCCAGCCGAGGTCGCCGAGCGCCTTGCGCGCCTCGCGGGCGCGGTTCTTCTGCTCGGCCATCGCCTTGGCGAACGCCTCCTCGTCCACGCTCAGCCCCTCGTCCGCCGCCATCTCGCGCGTGAGGTCGATGGGGAAGCCGTAGGTGTCGTAGAGCTTGAAGGCGTCCTCGCCGGAGAACTTTGTCTCGCCCTTAGCCTTGTGCTCGGCGAGCATATCGGAGAAGATCTTCATGCCGCCGTCGATGGTCTTGGCGAAGTTCTCCTCCTCGGTGCGGATGACCTTGGTGATATAGGTCTGCTTCTCC
>ERZ857998.3011-NODE-3011-length-14578-cov-4.338842_pt1 | contig 14578 bp, 17 predicted proteins | sample MGYA00519954_ERZ857998 | MGnify/ENA primary metagenome ERZ857998 (study PRJEB31778, sample SAMEA3449424) | human gut metagenome | biome: human gut; feature: human-associated habitat; material: faeces | place: United Kingdom | collected 2010/2012 ...
CGAAGCTCTTTTTGCTTATCCTCGTGTATTCTGATTTTATCCATAAGGTCGTCGGTGCCTGCGGAATATCTGCCGCCAAGCTCTGTAAGTATATTGTGCTTCTTGTCGTAATCCATAAGGGCGCGTTTTCCGGCCTCAAAATATATACGGAACATCCCCTTGTTAGGCTCCACCTTGTAGAGCTTGACAAGTCCCACCTGACCTGCGGTGGATGGGTGTGTGCCGCAGCAGGCTACGCAGTCTGACGGATTGTCTGTACTTCCCACACACACGATAGTTATATCCTCATCAAAAGCCAGAGCCTTTCGCAGAGGCAGGTTTTCGGCTTCCTCTCTCCTGTCAAAATGACGCGTTATAACGGGGGCGTTTGACCATATTGCCTCGTTTGTGCAAAGCTCAACGTGCTGGGCCATTTCCCATGTCACTTCCTTGTATTCGGGCTTTTCTTCAAGACTTATATCTATGGTCATATACTCATCGCCCATATGAAAGCCGCGGTTGATGCCGCCGTATTCTCTGAAAAACATTCCCGAAAGTATATGTTCTCCGCAGTGGCGCTGCATATTGTCAAATCTGTGATCCCAGTCTATCTGTCCTGAAACTTCATTGCCCTCGCCCAGCTCTCCTTTGGAGGCGCCGCTCTTTAATCTGTGAAATACCTGTCCGTTTTCTTCATATACATCGGTTACTTCAAAACCTGAAATATTTCCTCTGTCACAGCTCTGTCCTCCGCCTGTTGGGAAGAATGCCGTCTGGTCTAAAGTTATGATAATATCCTCGCCGTCTGTATGGAGAGAGGTGATTTTTGCATCAAATTCCTTTAAATATACATTTTTTTGATAAAGTTTTACAGTATTCATAAAAAACTCCTTAAATTTATTAAAAATAGTATAGCACAAATGTGTCGAAATAGTATATAATAAATAAAAAAGTACAAATTTGCTGTATGCGCATAATTAAATTAAAGGTGCTAAACTGTGGATAAGCCTCATATATATGAAACAGGGAGGTGCCTATGGAGCTGAAAAAAACGCTTTTAATTGCGGTCGGCATATTGGTTGTTCTTTTGGCAGGATTACTGTTACATACAAGACAGGCGGCAGAGACTGCTGCCGATAAGATGGCGGTTACAATTGTAATTGACCCCGGACACGGCGGTGTTGACGGCGGCGCGCAGGCAGATGACGGTACACCTGAAAAAAACATAAACCTAAATATAGCGCTTAAACTTAAAAAACTTGCAGAGAATGACGGCTGGAACGTTATTATGACAAGGGAGGAAGATACAGGCCTTTATTCTGAACAAAACAGTACAATCAGAAGCAAAAAGACCGAGGATTTAAAAAAACGAAAACAGATATTCGACAGTTCTGCGGCAGATGCAGCCGTAAGCATACATCTTAACAGCTATACGGCGGACAGAAGCGTCAGAGGGGCGCAGGTGTTTTATGCCGGAGGCTCTGAGGAAGGCAAAATGCTTGCAGAGTGTGTTCAGGAGCAGATGGGAAACAGGCGCAGGGCAATGGCCAAATCCGATGTGCTTATACTGCAGCAGGTTAAGGTTCCGACTGTCATTGCGGAGTGCGGATTTTTATCAAACTATGAGGAGTCCCGAAAGCTTAGAACAGACGAATATCAGAATGAAATGGCAAAAAACATATATAGCGGAATAAAAACTTACATTGAAAACAATAAAGGGATAAAACGTTAAAAACAAAACGAGGAAGCAAAAATGTTAAAGGAAAAAAATTTTTACAAGGATGAACTGCCGGTAAATGTAGTGGTGGGTAACATACGCGAGTACCCGATACATTTCCACGACGACATTGAGATAGTGTATATTCTCAAAGGAAGCATACATCTCAAAACGGTCACTATGAATATCTGATGAAGCAGGGCGACATCTATATATTCAATGACAGAGAGATACACAGCTTTGCCGCAACAGACGAGGAAAATATGGTTATGATGCTGCAGCTTGATCTCTCATACTTCTCACGCTATTATGACAACCTCAAGAACTCTTTCTTTGTTACTGATATGGAGGATGACAGCGATGAAAGCCTTGAAGTTCTCAGAAATCTTCTTGCCAAGATAATGATGGAGATACTTCAGAAAGGCTACGGCTATGAGCACAAGGTAATCGAAACGACTCACAACCTTATCGCCTGCCTGATCTCAGATTTCCAGTACTTTGTAATGGAGGACGGACGGTTTGTAAACGAGGTCAGAAACAAAGGTAACAAAATCCTTTCGGGCAGACTCAACAGAATTACAGACTATATGTACGAAAACTACAGCCGCAAGCTTACACTGGGAGAAATAGCTGACAGAGAGCATCTGAGCATATATTATCTTTCCCATGTTATAAGGGAGGCTACAGGACTCAGCTTCCAGGAGCTTTTAAGCTATATCAGAGTTGAGGAGTCAGAGAAGCTTCTGCTTGGTACCAACAAAAAGATAGGGGCCATTGCGGAGGAAACAGGTTTTTCGGCAGTCAGATACTACATAAAGCATTTTGAAACCTGGTTTGGAATGCACCCGCTGGAATACCGCAAAAAGTATGCGGGCAAGGTAAGCGGCAGAGAGGTTATGGCAGATATTGAAAGATCCGCACCGGAGGAAATAGAAGATGCAATAGAAAAAGGAGTGATAAAAGAAAAAGATTATTTTATGAATTTAGCGAATGCTTATCCGGGAGGTGCTGGAATTGCTTTGGAAATGTCTGCAATGAGTGATTATGAAATTCAACAAAAGTATGGAAATCAAATGACTTTAATTGAAGGTAGGACTTATGTAATTAATCAAAAATCTCCTTTTGCTGATACTATTATGCATTCGATTAATTATACTAATGCACTGGGAGATGCAATTAGTAGAGTACGTGCAAGTGGGATTCGAGATCAATATGTTGATTTTACAGTAGATATTAGATCAGATTCAAAAACAAATGAAATATTTGATAATTCTTCATTTTTACTGGCCGGCACTTATTCTGGAAATATAAGCGTCATGATAGATTCGAAAGGAGTTATACATGAACGAAGTTGTTTTATTGATAATTATAATTTTGAAAAACATTCACTATCAGATTCATATGAATCTAATAAAATTATTGAGCTCAATAATGAAGCAGCATTATCAATGCAGGCAGGGAAATTAAAACCATTTATGTGGATACTTTATGTACATAGAACATTTTCTCGCTTTGGGGAAAGTAATGAGGAGTAACATATGTCAAGGCTAAAAGAATTAAACTTAAAAAGGATAGCATTCTACGCATTGGGGATTCTACTCTGCTATGCGGGAATTACATATATGGACACGTGGTTAACTAAGGTGAATCAGGAACTTAATGATAGTTTTAATACAATAGATTGGTTTTGTGAAACTCGAATTCGCGTTTTAAAAGGGAATTATTTATTAGTGGATACGAAAAAGGAGAGAATTATTACCAAGCGAACCGTTGCGGTATGTCTAATTAATAATAAAATTTATGCTTTGGGTGAGGGTGAATATGTCGTGTATGATATGGAAACAGGAAGAGAAAAGGTATTTATAAAAGATAATAATATGCATACAGATGTCATACAACCTATACAGCATATACCGGAAGAATCCTATAAGCTTGCAGATAAAGAAAGAGTCTTGAGTTATTCTGATTTTACCAAAGAAGAACAACTTGGTTTCCAAATCATGTTTATGGATCCACATAAAGGAAGAGCTGTTTATTATTCACCATTTTATTGGTCACCCTATAACAATAAAGTTATTGATGTAAATAATTTAATAGAAATAGGGTTTATTAGTGACTGGAATATTAAGGATGATGTATTCTATGCATATGGAAGAGATAATTTTATTGTGATTACTGGGCATGGAGAAAAAATTCGACAATATTATAATGAAGCATTAACGTTAGGAAAGAGACTCAAAACTAAATATTGTGAGATAGATAAAAAGAAAGCATTATATGGAAATCGGTACTCTGTACTGGCAGATATTAATGAATTTACACCGGATGAGATAGAAATTTTGCATAGTTTATGGAAGGAAAGTTTTTTAAGAAGAGTGCCGGAAGAGAAAGAAGAGGAAGAGGAACAGGAAAAAGAGATGGATCGTGTTTGGCATAAAATAAGGACTGAGCAATAATAAATATTGTCATGCATTTATTTAGGGAAGAAAGAATATTGGGATCATATGGATTTAAAGCTACTTTCCCAATAGAAACAGATATATTATGGCAGGAGAATAAAAAGTGAAAAAATAGTTTTGGAGTGGAATTAGGTCTAATTGTGATGCTCTGTATTTATCTTATGGAGTTACCGTGAAAGAAACTATAAAAAGTTTTGCGAAAGAGCAATATCAGATTATCCAGACCACAATGAAAATTTTTGAAGGAAATAATAGATTATCTAGTACAGATGTAGAGGATATAAAGGAAAAGACCAGAAAATTTATATTTTGGGTGAGGATGCGTTGGTTGTTGTATCCTATCATTATCTTAGCAATTGGAATGATACATATAAAATTTTACCAAGAAGTAATTATGATCGTGATCAGATAAAAAAATGGGAGAATGATAAAAGCGTCGTTATAATAGGCTCATATCCAGAGTTTACTGTGGAAGACTACTTATGATATGACTATGGAGTTGTTGGAATTATTGTCAGGGAGATAACTATGAAAAAATATCATACTGGGGAAGTCATAATCGCAGTATTTATTTTATTTGTGCTGTGGGGAGGATGGAAGTTATCTGCGGATGTAATATATATGGATGGATATGAGTCTTATGGATTTTTTCGTTATCAGGCTTACTTGTCTACTTATCAAGATAAAAAAGCAGGTACAGCAATAGAACCATGGTGTTTCTCTCATGTTTTTTATTCACCTTATTTATATATCTATGGAGTATCAGGATATAGCAAAATTAACGTTCTTCCTTTTGTGGGACATATGGATAAAGTTATAAATAGTGCATATTATGATACTGTCCCAAAGGAGCGAATCGGTGGATTTGAAAATACACTTGATTATTTACAAAAACAATATGATAAGGATGAATTAAGTATAAAGTATCATTTATATGATATGGATGAAAAAGATCAGGAAATTTTCCGGCAGTTAAAGATATTCGGAAAGAGGGAGGAAGGACGGTATTTTCAGCAGTTTTATCCTAAGCGATGGATTAAAGATGGATTTAATCCTAATAATATAAAACAAGCTTTAGATTCCTTGTAAAATATGGAATACAAGAAGAATGGCCTTACCGTATCCTTAGGCGGAGCGGCCGTCAATACGGCAAGAGACACAGCCGCTTCCATAAAGAGAGCCGACTAGACGGAAAGGCCATGGGAAAACTGTTGCTGAATGGTATCGATAAATGATGGCAGAAGGGATGGAATTTCTTTTTTTGATATAACCTTGAAGCACAAGGTAATAATCTGGAGAAAGATAATTAATTGATTGTGGAGGTGTGTAAGCAATGAGGATACATGGTCACTTTCATAAACTTGCCATATTATATGTTTCAGAATTGCTTTTCTCTTTTATTTTCTGTCCGTCAACGTTTGTATTTCTGCAAGCTATGTTTTTTTCATATAAAGCAGCATTAATTATGTTTGGGGTAATAAGTACTCTATACTCTTTTATCATTTATTTTTGTAACAAAGGACCGTTATTGCTCACTAAATCAGGATCTATACGGTATGTTAAAACCTTTCTTTTATTTTATGCAGGACTTTTGATTAGTGCTTTTCCCGTGAATATACAAAGGTCATATACTAATTTGCTATTTATCTTATTTGATTTTGTTGATAATGCTGTAAGGGTTATATACAAAAGTGATGGGATTATTTCTGCATCTATAACGTATATAATATGTATTTGGGGAATATCTACGGTAATCTATTTTATTCAAAACCATTTTTATAAGCATCAACCGCAGATGCTCCCATAAAGGGAGTAGGAGAAGTGGCAGACAGATAACTGAAAGCCCTATATGCTGTGCGGACAGGAATCAAAGTAAATATACTTGTAATTAGGAACAATTTGATAGTGAACTGATTCAGATCTTGGCATAAAAGAATAGGAGAGGGCAAAATGAAAGTTGTAGATATCTCCTTTTATTTCGGAATAGTAGTAGTAATCCTAACTTTTATTACTATGGTGTGTTTCGTGTGGGAGGATATACATAGGCATAAGGAAAAAATCACTCAGAACATAGGGAAATATGGAGTATTTATTTGTATATGGCTATTATTAGCTTTTTCTGGCTTAATTTTTGTATTGTCCTATGGTACTAATATTTTGAGCCTTATGGGTGAAACTGCTATATATGATACAAAAGGGAAAATAGGGGTGGCAATTTTCATATTATGGACGGTTTTTATTGCTGTAAAATATTACCTTTATGTATTATTTTCGGAGTTTACAAGTGACAATAAAAATGATGTTATTAAAATTCAACGACAAACAATTTTCCTTTCAGTTATGACGATATTAGTGGAAGTATATTTCATATACAAATATATTAATGTGTTTGTGTTTTGGGTTTCAGTTTAAACGTAGCCATAGCAGACGGCATTATCACTGCCACAAAAGGAAAAGCAAATAAAGAAATCAGCTACGACACAGCAAACGCATCCAATATACGCTCCGAAATTTTCGACAAAAAAACAGGAACTTAACTACATGATGAATATAGGCAGGAAACAAATTATTTATGGTGCTGAAATAAAAGGTATTCCAAAGAGGCGTATAAACTTCTCAAGTAAGATATTATATATAAATTTTATTATGGGTTTTGCCCGAAATCATAGATAGGCGGACGGTTTTGTCCTTTAAAACATGGTATAATATTAAAAATAATCGTTGCCAGAGAACGGCAGAGGGAGATGTCAGATGACCATCACGTATATATTTCAGATTCTGGAAGCTGTGGTAAAAGGCGATGCAGAGAAGTATGGCGTAATTCCTGATATGAACGGAGAACTGCAGAAAGCGGTGCGCCGCTCAAGGAGACGTGTTGCCCGGCTTCGGGAACGGGCACAGTACGAGCTTGGGGAGATGGATAAGGCAAAAGTGGCGGCGGCCAATGATAATATGAGGCGTTTTACCAAGTCTCTCGGTAAAATCCGCAATTTGAACCTGGAGGACTGCCGGGGGCTGATTGGCATTGAAGATTTTCTGGAAGATGGAAACCGGATTCATGAAGTCATGGAAATGGCCAAGAAGATAGAGCATATGTCGACGGTCAGCTCTACGGCATACACGCCCATGTCTCTCGGATTCGGCGTGTTGGAAACATATACGGATGTGGCGCCCATTGAAATTGATAATAGGAAGTTCAATGCGGGTGATAAGGAATATTGCCTGCAGATGATTAAAAAGCTGCATGCCTTTCAGGATTCTGTCCGTGAAGTTTGTTCCCGCCTGCTGGATATTACCGAGTGTGCCCGTGAAAGAGGGGACGCGCTGAATGATCTCGCTGATTACTTTGCTGATGGCGTGGACAGCTTGGAGCGGATCCAGATGCAGTCCGGTGGTGACTGGAAACTTTATACTTTGGCGCAGAAGATGCAGATAGGAAGAGCGATACAGGTAGCCCAGCTTATTACGCTTCTTTTCCGGAATCTGATGGATGGCGCGGGACATGTGGATGAGCAGAGCCGCAGCGCGATAAAGAAAGCGCAGGATGAACTCCTGAAACGTGATGCATGATAATTAAGATTGCCTGACGAACTGACCACCAAAAGTTAGATAAAAACTGATTTGAGGAGGTCAGTTTTATTATGGGGAAATACAGTTTTGCATAAATTCTTTTCTATAAGTATGCTATACTTTATGCATGTAGTTATTTTTATAAACAGGGAGGCAATATGTCTATCGCATTTATACTGCGCATGATTTCCAATACGATCAGCGGTAAAGGCGGACATCCGCAAAGCATTAATGAAGAGATTGAGCGTGCGAAAAAGCGGGCGGCAAAAAGGATATACCGTGCAAAAGTACGTGCGGAAGATGAATTGGGAGAACTGGACCGTGTCCGTATCACTCTCATGGCAGGGGATATGAAAAAATTTACCAAAGAATTTTCTGAAATTAAAAATATTGATTTTCATGACTGCGACACACTGACCGGATTGGAGCATTTTAATAAGGAACGGAGAAACTGGAGGGAACTGGAAGCACTGTCATCCAAAGCGATGGGACTGATGAATCTGTCCGGCGGTATGGATGCCATCGGCTTTGGTGCGGGCGTCATAGACCAGTATGCTGTGGTTCCGGAACTGGATGTGCTTCCTTCTGAAAGTGAAGGTGATGTGGATGCATTGAAAGAAATGAGCGGGCGGCTGCAGAAATTCCAGCAGCAGGTAAAGAAGCTGTGCTGCCGTATGCAGGATGTAAGACGAGAAGCCCGCCAGGCACAGGATGCCCTTCTTGATTTGTCAGATTATCTGACAGATGGAATCAAGGATATCCGCGATATCCGAAGTGAGAGCGGGAATGACTGGAAGAATTATTCGGAGTCGCAGAAGATTATTATAGGCAGAACAACGCAGGTGGCACACCTTATCAGCGTGCTTTCCGAAGTCCGTTTTCTTACGGATGAAGCGGATCTGCGTGGAGAAATAAGGGAAGCTTTGGAAGCGACGGAAGAGCTGCTTGACGAACTTGGCGTATGACGGGCGAGGAGAGTCTTTCTTTTGAGGAGGACTCTTTTTTATTGACTTGACAATTCAAAGACTAAAAAATAGAAAAGTTGTTTCTCTTCCCGTAGATTTGTTAAAATAAACACAAGACGAAAAACATGCAATGGATTTGTATTTTCGGAGAGCGGCTATGAAAAGAAGAAAAGTAAGGACAGCTGTTTTGGGACTAATGGCACTTTTGATGTGGTCCGGCAGCATGGCGGCGGAAGAGATTTATCTGCATGGAGATACGAATATTCCGATGATTTTGAATACCGGCGGTATAGATAATGATGGGAATACAGGCGTGTTTATGGATCTCACTTCTATCAGTGTGGAAGATTTATTTAAAAACGGCCTGGCTGTAAAAGTGAATTTCTTCAAGTTGGAGAAGGGAGTGTCGACTGTATCTACCGCCCATTTCCGCATGACGGAAGACGGCGGCGCATGGATTGCCATGGAAGACGGCTGGCATGCTGTAAATGAAGGAGCTGCGCGGGCGGAAAGTGAAGCGGTGCGTCTGATTCGGGAAGAAATGGGAAAAGAAGAGTGCCGTGATAAGTACATGGGACAAATTACGGCACTCTGGGAGAGAAAAATAAAGGCGGCGGAAACGGCGCGGCAGGAAGAATATGAAAAGCTGCAAAGGGAAACGGAAGAAAAGAATCAGGAAAATAATAAATCCGTGAAAAGTGTGAAATTGCCGGACATGGAAATGCCGGAACTGGAACGAGCCGAGCCTGATAAAGTGGTGGAAATAAAATCACCTGACATGATACCTGAAGTAAATCCTGTAAAAAAGAACGCATCAATAGAAATACCGGTAAAGGCAGAGACGGAAGAGACGGAGGCAGATGCAGAGAAAAACGGATCAAGAAAGGAAGAAACGTCTGCCGAGTTGCCGATGACCGTTTCTCCTGAAAAGGAAAAAACGGAACTGACGGCAGTGAAAGTCAAAGGAAACGTACAGAGGAAAGAAGATGCACAGAAAAATGAAGAGGGGGAAATCACCGAGCAGGTCGAAATTTCCATCGTCTCCCATCCGGTGGTGGAAATCATTTCGAAAAGCGACGCAACATAAGATCCCTGTAAAAGTTGGCTCTTTTCCAATGAAAATAGTATAATCACTACGGAGTATTTTCCGGAAGCATAAATCCTCCCCGCAAAATCTGACGGCTGCGCGGAGGATGTATTTTTTTCGAAAGGCGTACCATGGCTAAGAGATATTACGAACTTCATGTATCAGGCTGCACGAGACATCTTCCCGTACTGAATATTTCAGACAAGGTAGCGATTGCGGGATTTGTCATTTTGGGTGATGTGGAAATTGTGGAAAACACGGCCCGCGATTTGGCGGCGAAAGTGCCGAAAGATTGCGAATACGTCATGACGGCGGAGACGAAGGGAATCCCCCTTGCTGCTGAACTGGCAAGAAATCTGGGGCAGAAGACGTACCTGGTGGCGAGAAAGTCGGTCAAGGCGTATATGGATGATCCTATCTGTGTAGAAGACGAGTCTATTACTACGATGGGAAAACAGAAGCTGTACCTGTCTGCCTCTGATGTGGCGCTGATCCGCGGTAAGAAAGTCCTTCTTGTGGACGATGTCATCAGTACCGGCGGATCTATGAAAGCCTTGAAAGAACTGGCGGAAAAAGCGGGCGCCCAAGTCTGCTGCCAGGCTGCCATTCTTGCCGAAGGCGATGCAGCGAAGCGTGACGATATCGTATTTCTTGAAGAACTGCCTCTTCTGGAGGCTGAATAAAAACGAAAGCCGTATACACGAAATGGGTATGACGGCTTTTTTGATGGAGGGAATCTTCCTTCCTTTTTACGGGAAATACTGTAAAGGAAAGCGCTTTTTATGGTATAATATGGCGAATAATTTGGAATTTGCCACATAGATTTTGAATCAATTCCGACAGGAGGAATGGAATGAAACACCAGGAGACTGTTATCATCATCGACTTCGGCGGGCAGTATGCGCAGCTGATTGCAAGAAGAGTGCGCGAATGCGGCGTATATTGTGAAATTCTGCCGTACAATAAGCCGGCGGAAGAAATTCTTTCCCACAACCCGAAAGGCATTATCTTTTCCGGAGGCCCTGCCAGTGTAAATATGGAAAATGCCCCGCAGCTGGATGAAGGCGTATTCAAGGCAGGCGTACCGATTCTGGGAATCTGCTACGGTATGCAGCTTATGGCAAAAGACCTTGGCGGCACGGTTGCCAGTCCGGAAAAACATGAATACGGCCATACGGAATTTTCCAGAAACGGAAGCTGTCCGCTTTTTGAAAACATTTCAGAAAAGACCGCTGTATGGATGAGCCACGGCGATGCGGTCACCGATATGCCTGCCGGTTTCGGGCTGATCGGACATACGGAACTCACGCCTACCGCGGCGATGGCTGATGAGGCAAGGCGTTTCTATGCTGTCCAGTTCCATCCGGAAGTCGTCCATACCGCTGAAGGCACACAGATGCTGAAGAATTTCCTTTTCCGTATTTGCGAATGTGAAGGCGGCTGGTCTATGGAAAATTATATCGACATCGCTGTCGCCAATATCCGGCAGCAGGTGGGCGACCATAATGTCCTCTGCGCTCTTTCCGGCGGTGTGGACTCTTCTGTTGCTGCTGTCCTTGTCCATAAAGCAATTGGGGATAAACTGACCTGCGTATTTGTAGATCACGGATTCCTCCGGCAGGGTGAAGCGGAACAGGTAGTAGATACATTTACGAACAAATTCAAGATCAAACTGATTCATAAAGATGCGTCTCAGCATTTCCTTTCTCTTCTGAAAGGTGTGACAGAACCGGAAAAGAAACGTAAGACCATCGGTGCTGAATTTATTCATGTCTTCCAGGAAGAAGCCAACAAGTTGGAAGATGTGAAATTCCTTGTCCAGGGCACGCTTTATCCCGATGTGGTGGAAAGCGGCACCGCTACGGCGGCGACCATCAAATCCCACCACAATGTAGGCGGTCTTCCGAAAGATATGAAATTTGAACTTATCGAACCGCTCCGTGAGCTTTTCAAAGACGAAGTCCGCCAGCTGGGACGCGAACTGGGACTCCCCGAAGACGTCATCAACCGTCAGCCCTTCCCCGGTCCGGGACTGGCAATCCGTATCATCGGTGAAATTACCCCGGAAAGATTGGATATCCTCCGTAAAGCGGATGCCATCGTCAGAGAAGTCATTAAAGAAAGAGGACTCTATAACGAAATCTGGCAGTCCTTTGCCATACTTCCCGCCGCAATCCGCAGCGTAGGCGTCATGGGTGATGAAAGAACGTACGATTACACCGTAGGCATCAGAGCCGTCACAAGCTCCGACGGCATGACCGCCGACTATTTCCGTTTCCCTTGGGAAGTCCTTGACGAAATGAGCAGAAGAATCTGCAATGAAGTCAAAGGTGTCAACAGAGTGGTCTACGATATCACATCCAAACCGCCGAGCACGATTGAGTGGGAATAAATCATAACCACCTGTAGAACGGGTGGTTATTCGTTTAAATTATGTCCTAAAAGGGGGGCTATATTCGTGAAGGGGAGGTTCATTATACAAGCTAATTATAAGAAACTATGGCATATTCTGTTGGATAGGAATATGAAGAAGAAAGAATTGGCAGAACTTGCAGGGGTCAGTACATACACAATTAACAAGCTTAACAAGAATGATAATGTAACAGTCGAGGTTTTAGGTAAGATTTGTAAGGCTTTAAACTGCACTTTAGACGATATTATGGAATCTAGAGAGGATGGTAAATAAAAAATGGCTAAAAAAAACAATGCAAATATAGGCTTTGAAAAACAAATTTGGGACGCAGCTTGTGTTCTTTGGGGACATATTCCTGCTGCTGAATATAGAAAGGTAATTGTTGGGCTCATCTTTCTTCGTTATATATCCAGTGCCTTTGAAAAACGCTATGAGGAGCTTGTAGAAGAGAGTTATGGTTTTGAAAACGATAGAGACGCATATGCAGAAGAAAACATTTTCTTTGTACCGGAAGAAGCTCGTTGGAGTAAGATTTCTTCTGCTGCACATACACCTGAAATTGGCATAGTAATTGATGATGCCATGAGGGCAATCGAAAAAGAAAATACGAGTTTGAAAAATGTTTTGCCCAAGAATTATGCTAGTCCTGATTTGGATAAAAGAGTATTGGGGGAAGTCGTTGACTTATTTACTAACGAAGTAAAAATGGACGGAACAGAGGCAAGTAAAGATTTACTTGGTAGGACATATGAGTATTGTATTGCTCAATTCGCTGCCTATGAAGGAACAAAGGGCGGCGAATTTTATACGCCCTCAAGTATTGTAAAAACAATTGTTGCCATACTAAAACCCTTTAATAATTGTCGTGTATATGATCCTTGTTGTGGCAGTGGTGGCATGTTTGTACAAAGCGAAAAATTTGTACAGGCGCATAGTGACAATCGCGGAAATATTTCTGTTTATGGACAAGAATCCAATGCAGATACATGGAAGATGGCAAAAATGAACATGGCTATAAGAGGGATTGATGCTAATTTGGGCTCTTACCATGCAGATACATTTTTTAATGATCTTCATAAAACACTAAAAGCAGATTTTATTATGGCGAATCCACCATTTAATCTTTCTAACTGGGGGGCGGATAAATTAAAGGATGATGTTAGGTGGAAATATGGAACCCCACCATCAGGGAATGCGAACTATGCATGGATTCAGCATATGATACATCACTTAGCACCCAATGGAAAAATAGGCTTAGTACTTGCTAATGGAGCATTATCATCTCAATCCTCCGGAGAGGGAGAAATTCGAAGAAAGATTATAGAAGATGATTTAGTGGAGGGAATTGTAGCTTTACCGACGCAATTGTTTTATAGCGTAACAATTCCTGTGACCTTATGGTTTATTACTAAAAATAAAAAGCAAAAAGGAAAGACGCTATTTATTGATGCCAGAAAAATGGGATATATGGTTGATAGAAAACATAGAGATTTTACAGAAGGGATACAGGAGGACGGAAGTTTTGGGGATATTGATTTATTAGCAAAAACATTTGAAGATTTTCAAAACGGAGAATTGGAAGAGAAAAAAGGCTTTTCTACTATAGCTACAATAGAAGATATAGCAAAACAAGATTATATCTTAACTCCCGGTCGATATGTAGGTATTGAAGAGCAGGAAGATGATGGAGAGCCTTTTGAAGAAAAGATGACTCGTTTAACCTCTGAGCTTTCAGAGATGTTTGAAAAATCCCATGAGCTCGAAGATGAGATTAGAAGAAAACTGGGGGCAATTGGGTATGAAATATAAACTCTCTGAAATAATGGATATTATTGGTGGTGGAACTCCGAAGACAAGCAAGCCGGAATATTGGAATGGTGATATTCCTTGGCTTTCTGTAAAAGACATTAACAATGATTATCGCTATGTCTATGAAACAGAGAAGACCATTACACAGGCCGGACTTGACAATAGTTCGACGAAAATTCTTAAGCGTAATGATTCGATAATTTCAGCGCGAGGTACTGTCGGAGAAATAGCGATGATTCCATTCTCCATGGCTTTTAACCAGTCATGTTACGGGCTTCGGGCAAAAGAAAGCCTTGTTGATGCAGAATATCTGTATTACTTAATTAAGCATAACGTGGTGATTTTGAAAAAGAATACTCACGGCTCGGTGTTTGACACTATTACGCGAGACACATTTGATGGCATTGAAGTGGAATTGCCATCATTGCAGGAACAGAAGGTAGTGGCTTCAATACTCCGAGACTTAGATGACAAAATCGAGGTGAATAATGAGATAAACAATAATTTACAATATGACAAACCAAGATTTATTGAGCTATTAGCAGTCTAAAGGGCGATGTTTGACACATCAAGTTCGCC
>ERZ857998.3012-NODE-3012-length-14577-cov-3.607148_pt1 | contig 14577 bp, 11 predicted proteins | sample MGYA00519954_ERZ857998 | MGnify/ENA primary metagenome ERZ857998 (study PRJEB31778, sample SAMEA3449424) | human gut metagenome | biome: human gut; feature: human-associated habitat; material: faeces | place: United Kingdom | collected 2010/2012 ...
TGTCTGCGTGCTGCGCGCAAAACTCCACGTCATGGCTGACCATGAGAACCGTTGCCCCTTGCGCGCACAGCTCCCTGAGCAGGGCGGCAAATTCGCGCTTAAACCCCGCGTCCATGCCCTTGGTGGGCTCGTCAAGCAGCAAAATATCAGGCTGCTGCAGCAGCACCTTGGCCAGCGCCGCGCGCTGCTGTTCCCCTCCGGAGAGGTCGAAGGGGTGGCGGTACAGCAGGCCTTCCAGCCCGCAGCGCGCCGCCACGGGGGCGATCTCCTGCGCAAAAAGAGTCTCCCGCGCCTGGCCCTGCGCGTCTTTTCCCGACGGCAGGGCCTCAAAAAGGTCCTCTTCCACCCTCTTTTTCAAAAACATGCTCTGCACCTGCTGCGGCAAAAGCCCCACCTTTCCCGAAGCCGTCACCTTGCCCGAAAAGGGGGCATACAGGCCGGCCGCCAGCCAAAGCAGCGTGCTTTTCCCCGCGCCGTTGCCCCCCATCAGGGCGAGCACCTGCCCGCGCGGCACCGTCAGGCTGAGCTCCCGGAGCAGAGGCTCTGCCTTCTTGTCGTATCCAAACCAAACCCGGTCAAAGCGCAGCGCCGGCTCGGGCTTTGGGGCAAGGGCTGCCCCGGGGCAGGGCACAGTCCCCACCAGGCCCCTTTGGGCGCGCGCCGCAAGCCAGGCCCTTCCCTCCCGAACCGTGACGGGACAAGGGGCCTGCCCGTCCGCCGCAGCCCAGACGCGCATGGCGGTGGGCATGGCCTCGAACATGCCGTGGGCATCCCTGCACAGCGCCTTCCCCACGGCGTCGGGACTTCCCTGCGCCGCCAGGCGGCCCTTGTCGAGCAGCAGCACCCTGTCGCACAGGGGCAGCGCCTCCTCCAGCCTCTGCTCGACCAGCAGCACCGTAACGCCCAGCTCCCGGTTGAGCCTTGACAGTGTCGTCAAAAAGGCCGACGCCGCCACGGGGTCGAGCTGACTGGTGGGCTCGTCAAGCAGCAGCAGACGGGGCTGCAGCAGCATGACGGCCGCCAGGCTGAGCGTTTGCTTTTGCCCTCCCGAGAGATGGGAGACCTCCCTGTGAAACCAGGGCTCGATTCCGAAAAAGGCGGCCATTTCGGCAATGCGGCTGCGCATGGTTTGCCTGTCGACCCCGAGATTTTCCAGCCCAAAGGCAAGCTCATGCCACACCTTGTCGGTGACAATCTGATTGTCCGGCGACTGCTGCACAAAGCCGATGGCGGCCGCCTGCTCGCGCGCCTCCACCTCCTGCAGTGGCCGGCCCTCAAACAAAATCTCTCCCTGCAAGTCCCCGTGCGGCGCAAGCACGCTTTTGAGCTGCCGCAGCAGCGTGGACTTGCCGCAGCCCGACGGCCCGCACAGCACCGCAAACTCCCCTTTTTCAAGCGAAAAGGAGACGTCCCGCAGCACGGGGCCGTCCTGCCCCGGATAGGAAAACGAGAGGCCTCGCACCGTCACACAGTCCATAGCTCACCCTCCGTCCCGCTGCGCGCCGCGCAGCCTCTTGCGGCCCGCCTTGCCCACACCGCCGACTGCACCCCTCTGCACAAAACGGGTGTCAGGCACAGCGCCAGATAGAGCAGCACAAGGCACAGCGAACAGGGCGAGGCGCCGCCTTTCACGGTGGGGAAATAGCGAAAGGAAAGCAGCCCCGCCGTCCAGCCCCACAGCAGGCAGGCGGCGCAAAACAGCATCCAGCAGAGCAGCACCCAGTCGCGGCGGCTCATGCGGTAAATCGAAAAGGAGGTGCGTCCCTTGAGCCCGTAGCCCCGGCTGCGCATGGAGTCGGCCGTTTCCACGGCATTTTCAAAGCTCCAGGTGAGCATCGCCGACAAAATGGCAAAGGCCGCCCGGCTTCTTTGCCACACGCCGCCCCGGCCGACGTCAAGCCCCTGCAGGCGCTGCACGTCCGCCGTCTTTTTCATCTGGCCGGTAAAGCGCGGCACAAAGCGCAGCGCCATGGACAGCACCAGCGACAGCGAAGGCAGCAGCCGTCCAAACAGCCAGACCAGCTTGTCCGACTGCACCACCTCGTGGAAGCAGGAAAACCAAATCAGCACACAGGCCAGCATGGCGGCTGCGGCCAGCCCGTATATGACGCTTTCCAGCGTCAGGGGATTGCCCCAGGGCAGCCAGGCCAAAATGGTGGCGCCCTCGTGGTTGAACAAGGGGTTGAGCAGCGCCGCCGCAAGCGCCGTCGGCAGCACAAACACAAGGCCAAACCGGCCTGCCTCCCGTCTGCGCAGGCAGGCGGCATAGGCGCAGCCGCCCGCCATCGACGCCGCCAGACAGGCCGGATGCATCAGGCACATGGAAAACAGCAGCACCAGTGCAAAAAAGATAAAATTTACCGCCGGATGGCAGGAAGAAAACGCATCCTGACGCTCCACGGTCTGTCCCTCCCTTCAAAAACATGTCCGCCGATGCCCTTGCAAAGGGCATTCCCCGCTTTTGTGCGGCATGAAGACGGCCCGGCCCTTTCTCAGGGGTTATCAAAAGTGCTCCCCTTTTTGTGGGGCCCTTCTTTTTCGGGCTGCAGCCTGCGGCGCGCCATCTGCATGACGCGCGGCAGGCGCTCGAGCACAAAGTCATACCCTCCCTTTGAGTGGGGAATGCCGCAGGCGCTGCAGTCCTTGATGCCCTCCCCGGTATACCGGGAGTTCCCCCCGCAGCTCTCACCCAGCACATACAAAGGGCAATAGCAGAAAAGACAGTTGAAATACCCGCCCTCTCCCGTGGGATGACAGGGAAAATAGGGGCAGGCCTCGTTTCTAAAATACCTGTCGCTCGCCTTCTCACTCATACCGCTTTTCCCCCTTTTGGTCTTTTTGCCGGCGCCGGCACCCGGCTTTGCCCTTGACGGCCCCTTGCAGAGGCGGTCAAAGAGCCCCTTTTGCCGACAAAAAGGCCTTCTCCGGGGACCTTTGCTCAGGAGAAGGTCTTTTTTCAAAAGGGCGGCCGCCCGCCCAAAAAACGCAGCTTGCCGCCACGGCACCCTTTGCAAACAGGCGGCTTTTCCTTTACAGGGTATCCCCTTTCCCGCTCTCCTGTCAAGCCAAAAATGGAGAACCCGCAGGGCTCAGGGCCTGTTTTTTCAAAAAAATCCAAAGGAGCGGCAGACCCTGTCAAAAAGCGGGCCGCAATGCGGCCCGCCACGGCTTTTTGCCCGGGCTTTCGCCTATCCGTTCCAGCGTTCGCTGCAGTCCAGCACGGCCCGGCCCGCCTCAAGCGACGCCGGCACGTCAATGGTGCGCTGGTTGGAGGAGCCGCGAAAGCGCAGCTCATAGCTTTTTTTGTCCTGCTCGAAGCGTCCGTCAATCAGGATGTCAAGCTGCTGCAGCAGGGCAAGCACGCCCTCATCCTGCTTGGACATCTCCAGCAGCTCCTCAAAGGTATACCCGCTGTAGGCCGCCGTCTCCAGGCCGTGCTGCCTGCAATACTGCGCAAAGCGCGCAAGCGGGGCCGCCTGACAAAAAGGCTCCCCGCCCGACAGCGTGATGCCCCTGACCAGAGGGTCCCCCTGCAGCCGCTCAATGAGCTGCTCCACCGTGGTGGGCTCTCCTCCCTCAAAGGGGTGGGTCTGCGGGTTATGGCAGCCGGGGCAGTGGTGCGGGCAGCCCTGGGTAAACACCGTCATGCGGATGCCGGGGCCGTCCACAATGGAATTTTGAATCACGCCTGCCAGCATCAGAGGCTTGTCTGTCATGTTCTCTCCTCCTGTTTCTTTTCTCTCGGGCGGGCTTTGGGAAGCTGCCAGCCGTAGTGCTCGGCAAGCACGCGAATCAGTACGGTCAGCAAAATGCCCCAGGACATGGCTCCCGAAATTCCCTTGCGCTCCATCCAGTAATAACACAGCGCCCCCATGATGGCGGCCAGCGCATAAATGCGCTTGTTGAGCACAAAGGGAATCTCCCCTGCCATGATGTCGCGCAAAATACCGCCGCCGATTCCGGTCACAACGCCCACAAAGACGGCCAAAAACCCATTTTCCCGATAGCCCGCCGCCTGCGCCGCATAGACGCCGGTGACCGCGAAAACCCCAAGGCCCACGGCGTCGCACAGCTCCACGACGGCATGAAACGCCGCCGAGTGGCGCTTGAGCGCCGGCGTGCCGAAGCGGCCGAGAAAAAACATCGTCAGCGCCGTTACAAAGGCCATCTCCGCATAGACGGGGTCTTGAAACATGGCCGGCGGCGTCACGCCCAGCAGCAGGTCGCGGATGACGCCGCCTCCCGTCGCCGTCGTGACCCCCAGCACAATGATGCCAAACAAATCAAGGTCCTTTTCAATGGCAACGCCGGCCCCCGAAATGGCAAAGGCAACAACGCCCACCGCCTCGGTGCAAAACAGAAGGCTTGACAAAATATCCATGTTTTTGCACCTCCCCTCTCAGGCGGACTTTTTGCACCCCGCCCCGGCCTTGGGCCGTTTATCTCCCTGCCTGGCGGGCTTCTTCCCGTGTCAAAAGGGGGCGGGCCCTTCTGCCCGCCCCCTTTTCGGCCCGTTTTCCGGATATGATATTGTTCTTGTCCGCCCCCGCGCCTTTTCAGTCTGCGCCGGGCGGAGAAAATCTGCACGGTTTGGCGCGCCGTCTGCCTCCTGCGGACAAGCCCGCCTCTCCCGGCAGGCTCTTCCGTCCCCTTTTCCCTGCCACAGCAGGCACAGGCGCCGCTTTCGCCGACGGCTTTTCCTGCAGGCTTTGCAGCGCCGCTTTTCTTACAGGCCGTGCTTGACGCGGTCTCTCTCCTCCGCCCGCTTGGCGTCGTTAAAGCGGTCAAGCGTGCCCACCAGATATCCCGTGATGCGGCGGATGCGTTCGAAGCCCAGGGGGCCCTCGTCCTCATGGCGTCCGCACTTGGGGCAGGTGTCCCCGATGATGCCGCTGTAGCCGCAGACGGGGTCGCGGTCCACGGGGTGGTTGATGCTGCCGTAGCCGATGCCGGCGTCGTGCATGGCGCGCACGATGCTCTCGAAGGCCTCCAGATTATTGGCCGTGTCCCCGTCGAGCTCCACATAGGAGATGTGCCCGGCGTTGGTCAGGGCATGGTAGGGGGCCTCGATGTTGATTTTGTCAATGGCCTTGATGTCGAAGTAGACCGGCACATGGAAGCTGTTGGTGTAATACTCCCTGTCGGTCACGCCGGGAATCACGCCAAAGCGCTTGCGGTCAAGCCGCACGAAGCGTCCGGCAAGGCCTTCCGCGGGAGTGGCCAGCAGCGTGAAGTTGAGGCCCATCTCCTTGGACTTGTTGTCCAGATAGTGGCGCATGAAGTTGACGATGTCAAGGCCCAGGTTCTGCGCCTCCACCGACTCCCCGTGGTGCTTTCCGGTCAGTGCCACCAGCGTTTCGGCCAGGCCGATGAAGCCGACCGACAGCGTCCCGTGCTTGAGCACCTCGGCAACACTGTCGTCAGGGCCCAGCTTTTCGGAGTCAATCCACACGCCCTGCCCCATGAGGAAGGGGAAGTTCTTGACCGTCTTTTGCGAAATCAGCAGGAAGCGGTCGTAGAGCTGCTCGCACACCAGCTCGAGCTTGCGCTCCAGCTCTTCAAAGAAGGCGTCGATATCGCCCTTGGCGCGAATGCCGATGCGCGGCAGGTTGATGGAGGTAAAGCTCAAATTGCCTCTGCCATAGGTCGTCTGACGGCTGGGGTCATAGACATTGGCCACCACGCGGGTGCGGCAGCCCATGTAGGCAATCTCGGTCGTGGGGTCGCCCTCCTTGTAGAAGGCCAGGTTGTAGGGGGCGTCCTGGAAGGCAAAGTTGGGGAACAGGCGCTTGGCCGACACGCGGCAGGCCAGCCGGAAGAGCTCATAGTTGGGCTCGCCGGGGTTGTAGTTGATGCCCTCCTTGACGCGGAAGATATGGATGGGGAAAATGGGCGTCTCGCCAAAGCCGAGGCCCGCCTCCTGCGCCAGCAATACGTTTTTGATCACCATCTGGCCCTCGGGCGAGGTGTCCATACCGTAATTGATGGAGCTGAAGGGCGTCTGGGCGCCGGCGCGCGAATGCATGGTGTTGAGGTTGTGGATGAGCGCCTCCATGGCCTGATAGGTGGCGCGGTCGGTGTCGGCCTGCGCATGGCGCTGCGCATAGGCCAGCAGCGTGGCTCTCTGCTGCGCATCCTCAATGCCGGCCTGCTCAAGCACCGCGTCAAGCGCCTCGTCGGCCGCCTCACTGCCCGCCAGGCAGGGCGCCGTGCCCTTTTCATTCAAATCCGCAACGATTTCCTTGAGTCTCTCCTTGGTGATGTCGGCTTCCGGCGTCAGCAGCTCGCAGGCCGAGGCCAGCGCCTCCACATATTTGCGGCGGAAGGTCTTTGCCACGCCCACGGCAAGGCCGTAGTCAAAGTTGACGATGCTCTGCCCGCCATGCTGGTCGTTTTGGTTGGACTGCAGCGCAATGCAGGCCAGCGCCGCATAGCTCTGGATGTCGTTTGGCTCGCGCAAGAAGCCGTGGCCGGTGGAAAAGCCGCCCGAAAACAGCTTGATGATGTCAATTTGCGTGCAGGTTGTGGTCAGCGTGTAAAAGTCAAAGTCGTGGATGTGGATGTCTCCCTCACGGTGCGCCCTGGCCTGCTCCGGCTTCAAAATGAATTTCTCGTTAAACTCCTTGGCGCCCTCGCTGCCGTACTTGAGCATGGTGCCCATGGGCGTGTCGCCGTCGATATTGCCGTTTTCCCGCTTGATGTCGGAATCGATGGAGTCGGTAAAGGTCAGCTCCTCGTAAATCTTCATCAGGCGCGTGTTCATCTCGCGCACGCGGCTGCGCTCGGCACGATACAAAATGTAGTTCTTGGCCACCATATTGTAGCCGTTTTCCATGAGCACCCGCTCGACAACGTCCTGAATGTCCTCAACGGCCGGCGGATGGTCGGGGAAATTCTCCCGCAGGCGCTCCTCCACCTTGAGCGAAAGCTCGGGAGCGGCCTTTGCCGAACGGCCGCTCGCCTCCATGGCCTTTGCTATGGCCGCATCAATCTTGGAAATGTCATAGGGCACTTCCCTGCCGTCTCTTTTCACGATGGTCTGAAACATGACGAATCCCCCTCGGTTACTTTGTCAAAAATCCTCTTGCAGCACCTTGCGCCCCGAAAGCCCGCCCACGGCAGGCCTTTCGCACCGTTTGTATGCCGCTATATCTCACAGCACAATATCTTGTGCATACAGTTGTTGCTTCTCTAGTATAACTACCTAGATATAGAGTGTCAAGAGAGGGGAGGACGTCATTTTGCACAAAATCCCAAAGCGCATTTTGACTTCACACCCGCCCTGGTTGTCCCGCCAAAAAGCAGGCACCGGCTCTGCCGGATGCGGCGGAGAGCCGCCCTTTTTCCCTCTGCCTGCGCAAAGGAGGGCGCCGCAGGAAATCCCCCCAAAAGAGCTGCAGGCAGGGCTGCGGCTCTTTTGGGGCCCTTCCCCGGCAGGCCCTGTCAGGGCTGACAGGGCCTGCGGCACGGCCATGCGCAAGACGGCCTTCCGTGCACCGTCTCAGCCCGCACGGTCAAACAAAACGGGGCGGCACAGTGAACCCACTGTGCCGCCCCTGTCAGCGACCCGTTGCTGCGGCCAGGCATTCCCTTTAGCCCCCTGCCACGGCTCACGCCGGTCGCAGGGGAGTGCAGATATGCCTCAGGCCGACAACTTCTCTTTTTCCCAAAGAGGATTATTCGCCAAAGAACTTCTTGGTGACATCGCCGAAGCGCTTGCAGCCAATCTCGATCTCCTCGAGCGTGGGGGTTGCGAAGCACAGACGGAAGGACTTGCCGGGCTTGCTCTCATCGGGAGCGAAGCAGACCGACGGAATGACACCGATGTGGTTCTCCAGGCAGGCGTCAAACACGGCATCGGCATCGGCATCCTCAGGCAGCGTGACCCACAGGAACATACCGCCCTCGGGATTGGTTCTGGTGCACTTGCTGGACATGTACTTATCAAGACCGGACAGCATGGCCTCTCTCTTCTTGGCATAGAGGGCGCGGACTTCCTCGATGTGGGGATCCAGCTTGCCCTCTTCCATGAAGTAGCGGGCGATGAGGGAGGACGACACGGGGGAACCGGAGTCGAGGTTGCCCTTCAGAGCGGTCATCTTGGCGATCATCTCGTTGGAGGCGCAGATGAAGCCCAGACGAATGCCGGAGCACAGGATCTTGGAGAAGGAGCCGGCGTACACGACGCGGCCTTCGGTGTCGATGCTCTTGAAGGAGGGCACGGGTTCGCCAGTGTAGCGCAGCTCACCGTACGGATCATCCTCGTAGATGAGGAAATCATACTTGCAGGCCAGCTCGTAGATCTTCTTTCTCTTCTCGAAGGGGATGGTGACGCCCATGGGGTTCTGGAAGTTCGGGATCAAATACAGATAACGAACGTTCTTGATGGTCTTGCAGGCTTCCTCGAGAGCTTCGAGGTTGATGCCGTCGTCATCGACCTTGACGCCAACCGGCACGGCGCACATACCGCGCATGCAGGACAGAGCGCCCATGTAGGTGTACTGCTCAACCAGGACGACATCGCCCTCGTTGGTCACGGTCATGGGCATGAGGGTCAGGCCCTGCTGAGAACCGGAGGTGACCAGAATGTCGTTGCCCTCGGGATTGATTCCCTTGATCTTCTGCAGGCGCTCTTTCATCAGCTCGCGGAAACCGTCGTCACCGATGGTGGGGCCATACTGCAGGGCATACTTGGGGCATCTCTCGTAGATGAGGTCGTTGCAGCGGCGGATCTCCTCCACGGGGAAGGTCTCATAGGCGGGATTGCCGATGGCAAACGAGATAAACTCGGGGTCAATGGCGCCTCTGGCAGAGATTTCGCGAATGCGGGAGGGTTTTGCGCTCAGCGCACGGTTTGAAAATTTGTACTCCATTACATTGCACTCCTTTTCAGTGATACTGTTTTCTCTTTGTGAAACGTAAAGCAAGAGTTTCAACCATAGATTGCTAGCTTTATTATAGCACACGCGCGAGGGTAAGGCAAAGGTCTTTTTGGAGGGCCCGGCACAATAATCCATCCCCTCTTTTGTTCAAAGTATCCAAACCACACCCCTTCTCCGGCGACGGCATCCACAAATTTTTATGCCTTGTCCCCCTGCCAGGGCCGGTTACTTTGATTTCCCAAGGTAGGCTGCCCTCACGGCGTCGTTGGAGAGCAGCTCGGCCCCGGAGCCCGACAGCGTGATGCGCCCCGTTTCCAGCACATGCCCCACTTCGGCAATGCGCAGCGCCATGTTGGCGTTTTGCTCGATGAGCAAAATGGTGACGCCCTGCCGGTTGATCTCCCGGATAATGGAAAAGATGTCCTGCACGATGAGTGGGGCAAGGCCCAGGGAAGGCTCGTCCATCATGAGCAGCTTGGGACGGCTCATGAGCGCCCGCCCCACCGCAAGCATCTGCTGCTCCCCGCCCGACAGTGTGCCCGCCGGCTGCCAGTGGCGCTCCTTGAGGCGGGGGAAGAGGGAATAGACCCACTCAATATCCTGCGACAGGTCGTCCTTTCGGGTGTAGGCCCCAATTTTCAGGTTTTCGAGCACGGTGAGGTCGGGGAAAACCCGCCGGCCCTCGGGCACCAGCGTGATGCCGCGCTTGACAATCTGGTCGGCGGGCAGCCCGGTCAGCTCCTCCCCCTCGTAGACAATGGAGCCCGACGCCGCCTTGACCAGCCCCACAACGGTGCGCAGCGTGGTCGACTTCCCGGCACCGTTGGCCCCAATCAGTGTGACAATCTGCCCCTGCTCCACCGAAAACGAAATCCCCTTGACCGCTTCAATGCCGCCGTAAGACACCTTGAGGTTTTCAATCTTCAACATCGGTATCCACCCCCAAATACGCCTCAATCACGCGGCTGTCGTTTTGAATTTCGGCCGGCGTGCCGGTGGCAATGGTCTGGCCGAAGTCGAGCACATAGATGCGCTCGGAAATGTCCATCACAAGGTCCATGTGGTGCTCAATCATGAGCACCGAGAGCCCAAAGCGCTCCTTGACTTCCCGGATAAAGCCGGTCAGCTCCACCGTCTCCTGCGGATTCATGCCGGCTGCAGGCTCGTCGAGCAGCAGCAGCGTCGGGTCGGTGGCCAGGGCACGCGCAATCTCAAGGCGGCGCTGCTGGCCGTAGGGCAGCGAGGTGCACAGCTCGTCTTTGACATGGTCAAGGCCCAGCAGTTTGAGCAGCTCGTCCGCCTTTTGCCGCATGGCCTTCTCCTCTTTGTGCGCAATCCCTGTCACGCTGGAAAAAAGCCCCGCCCTGACATGCAGATGCTGCCCAATCAGGATGTTTTCATAGACCGTCTGCGTCTTGAACAGGCGGATGTTCTGAAAGGTGCGTGCCATGCCCATGCGGGTGATGGCGTCGGCCTTTTTTCCGGTGATGTCCACCGGCTTTGCCTCTCCGGAGCGCCCCGGCGTGAAAAACACTTTTCCCTCCGTGGGCGTGTAGACCCCCGTGATGAGGTTAAAGGCCGTGGTCTTTCCGGCGCCGTTTGGCCCAATGATGGCCACAATTTCATCGCGCCCCACTTCCAGGTTGAGGTCGTTGACGGCGGTGACCCCCCCAAAGCGCATGGTGGCATGCTCGGTGCGAAGTATGGTCTTCTCCATCAGGCAGCCTCCTTCTTGTCGCGGCTGACCAGCCGTCTGAGGCGGCGCGGCAGCCCGTGCACAAAGGCAAACAGGCCGCGCCAGCTAAACTCCTTGGAGCCGAAAAAGCCCTGCCGGTAAAACAGGATGATGCCCATGAGCAGCACCGAAAAGATGACCATGCGCAGGCCGGGGATTTCGGGCACCGTCAGCGGGCCGATGGAAAATCCCGCGTCGAGCCAGCGCAGCCACTCCTTTGCCGCCGTAATCACGAAGGCAGCCACAACCGTACCCGTGATGGAGCCCATCCCTCCCAAAACCACGATGAGCAAAATGTCGTAAGCCAAGGTGAAGCGGAACAGGTTTGGTGTGATGGCCGACACCACGCTGGCCATGAGGCCGCCTCCCACGCCGGCAATAAAGGCCGACAGAATAAAGGAATACATCTTATGCTTAAACAGGTTGATGCCCATGGCCTCGGCGGCAATTTCATCATCCCGGATGGCCTTGAAGGCGCGCCCGTAGCTTGAGTGAATCAGCCGAAGCATGAAAACCACCATCAGCGCGGCAACGCCAAAGCACCACAGCAGGTTGGCCGTGGGCGGGATGGACTTGACCCCCATGGAGCCGTTTGTGAGCGTCTGGGTGTTCAAAAAGATGATGCGGATAATCTCTGCAAAGCCCAGCGTTGCAATGGCCAGATAGTCGCCGCGCAGGCGCAGCACGGGAAAGCCGATGAAAAAGGCCACCACCGCCGCCAGCAGTCCGCCCGCCAGCAGCGCCAGCCAGAAGGGGCACTGCAGCGAGCCCAGCCAGGGCTCAATGGGCTCCACATAGAAAACCCGCTCCTTGACGTCGGGCTCCATGATGAGCAGCGCCGTGACATAGGCCCCGATGGCCATGAAGCCGGCCTGCCCCAGCGAGAACAGCCCCGTAAACCCGTTGACCAGGTTCATGGAAAGGCCCAAAATGGTGTAAATGGCGCACAGGTTGAGCACATGGATCTGATAGCTGTCCACCAGCGTCACAACGCCGGTCTGAACCAGCACCACGAGGACGGCAAAGACAGCCAGCACGATGACGGTAAGCCAAAAGTCTCTCTTGTTGCTTTTCAATCCGCCACCCCCTTACACCTTGTCGACAAAGGTCTCGCCGAAAAGACCCGTCGGCTTGAAAATCAAAATGGCAATGAGAATGATAAAGGCAAAGGCGTCCTTGTAGCCCGAGAGCGCCGAAAAGCGCCACACCAGCAGGATTTCCAGCACGCCCAGCATCAAAGCCCCCACCACGGCGCCCTTGATGTTGCCGATGCCCCCGATGACGGCGGCAATAAAGCACTTGAGGCCGGGCATGACGCCGACATAGGGCTGAATCTGTGGATACTTCTGCCCCCAGATGACCGCCCCCACCGCCGCCAGCGCGGAGCCCACCAAAAAGGTGACCGAGATGGTCTTGTTGACGTTGATGCCCATGAGGCGCGCCGTTTCAAAATCCTTGGACGCGGCGCGCATGGCCATGCCGGTCTTGGTTTTGTTGATCAGATACAGCAGCGCCACCAGCAGCACCAGCATGATGATGGGGGCGTAAATGGCCAGCTTCGCCACGCGCACCTCGCCGATTTCCACCATCTCCTGCAGGGTTCCCACGGCCGGGAAGGAGCGCGGCACTCCCGAAAAAAGCACGGTGGCCAGATTTTCCAGCAGGTAGGAGACGCCGATGGCCGAAATGAGCAGCGAAATGCGCGGCGCCTCACGCAAGGGCCGGTAGGCCGCCTGCTCAATCACGACACCCAGCAGCGCCGTGGCCGCCACGACAAGCGCCAGCGCCACGGGCCAGGGCAGGGAAAATACCGTAATAAAATAATAGCAAAAATACATCGACATCATGAAAATGTCGCAATGGGCAAAGTTAATCAGACGCAGGATGCCATAGACCATGGTGTAGCCGATGGCCACCAGCGCATACAGACAGCCGATGGTCAGTCCGTTTGCCAGCTGCTGCAGCAGCTCGGGCAGTGTGAATGTAAACATGGCTTCTCCACTCAATCTTCCTGATATGTCGCTCCCCGGCGGGGAAGCGCAAAAGCACGGGCGGACGACCGGGGAAATTCCCGGCCGTCCGCCGTGCATGTCCCGACCGGCTGTTCCCCTCCGGCACAGGCGGGGAAAGGCCTTGTCGATTCGCCGGAATTATTCGACCACAACGGTGTCAACGTAGGTGAATTTACCGTCGGTCACGGTCTTGATCACCGCGGAATTCTTGATGGCATCGCCGTTTTCGTCAAACTTGCAGTCGCCGGTCACGCCGGTGATCTCCAGGGAGGCCAGCGCGTCGCGAAGGGCGGGACCGTCGGTGGTGCCGGCCTTCTCAATGGCCGCAACAGCCGCCATGTAAGCGTCGTAGCCCAGCGCCGTCACAGCGCCCTTGGGCTTGCCGCCGAACATCTCCTCGTACGCGGCGAGGAAGGCTTCAGACTCGGGGGTAGGCGTGGCCTCGGCATCAAAGAAGGTGGTGAAGCGGCAGGCCTCAACGGCATCTCCGCCAACCTCAATCATGGCCTCGGTCTCCCAGGTGTCAGCACCCAGGAAGAGGATGTCCTCATAGCCCTGCTCGCGCGCCTGCTTCATCATCAGGCCGGCTTCGGTGTAGCCGCTCGGCGCAAAGATGACGTCGGGCTCGGCCTTCATAACGCTGGAAATCTGCGCGGTGAAGTCCTGGTCGCCCTTGTTGAACTTGGCCTCGGCCACGATGTTCTCCTCGCCAAAGGCTTCCTTAAAATACTTGTAGAGGCCCACGGCATAGGTGTCGGACACGTCGTAAATCACGGCAGCCTTGGTGGCGCCCAGATTGTTCTTAGCATAGTTGGCCAGCAGCGTGCCCTGGAAGTCGTCCAGATAGCACACGCGGAAGTAATAGTCGTTGCCCAGCGTGACGTTGGGGTTGGTGCAGGAGGTGCCGATGGCGGGAACCTGGGCCGCCTCAAAGGTCGCGCCGGCCGCAATGGCCACGCTCGAACCCCAGCTTCCCAGCACGATGTCGACCTTCTCGGAATCAACCAGACGCACCGCCGCATTCACGGCCTCAACGTCGTCAGACTTGTTGTCAACAGGAACCAGCACAATCTTCTTGCCCAGAACCTCGTTCTTCAGGGAGTGGGCAACCTGAATGCCCTCATACTCCATCTCGCCGCCTGCAGCGTTGGCGCCCGACAGAGGCTCAAAAACGCCGATTTTGATGACGTCTTCATCCCCGGTGGCCTCGCCGTTGTTCTCTACCGTCTCATTTCCTTCTTCTCCGTTTGACTCCTCTCCGTTCTCGTCGGTGGAGCAGGCCGATGCCATGACCAAAAGCATGAGCATCGCCAGAAGGAGCGCTAAAAATCGTTTCATCATGCGTGTTTTCCTCCTCTTTGAATTCCGTAACAGCAGTACACATGTTCTTGTCCCAAACACATGTCCCCGTCATTATAGCATCCCCTTTTGACGATTGCAAGCCCTTTTGTCAAATTTAGTTCAAATTTCGAGGTGCTTTGAAGAAAGCCTCTCTCCGGGGGCGGAGGTGCCGGCGCGAAGGTGGGGGGCGAGGGCCTTTGTCCGCCCTTCTTTTGCAGGGCTTGTCCTTTACAACCGGCGGCAAAAGGGGTACAATATTTTTTAGTACAGGCTGCGGCAGATACGGGCCGTGGCAGTAAAGTAAGGAGAATTTGTCATGAGAGACGTTGCCACCCTGCAGCGCATTGCACGAGAGCTGCGCATGGACATCGTGGAGATGATTTACCGTGCCGCATCGGGACATCCGGGCGGCTCGCTGTCCATTGTCGAGCTGATAACCACCCTTTATTTTGACGAGATGAGGCAAAGCCCCGAAAAACGGGACGATCCCGGGCGCGACCGCTTTGTCCTGTCCAAGGGGCACACCGCCCCTGCCCTCTATGCAGCCCTCTGCAAGGCGGGCTATTTCGGGCGCGAGGAGCTGTGGTGCCTGCGCCAGATGGGCGCC
>ERZ857998.3019-NODE-3019-length-14526-cov-18.086241_pt1 | contig 14526 bp, 13 predicted proteins | sample MGYA00519954_ERZ857998 | MGnify/ENA primary metagenome ERZ857998 (study PRJEB31778, sample SAMEA3449424) | human gut metagenome | biome: human gut; feature: human-associated habitat; material: faeces | place: United Kingdom | collected 2010/2012 ...
ATGTCATCGCAAATCAGATTGAGATTTGCAAGTCCTACATTGCAGAGCGTCCCTAACAATGCAAAAGAAAAGTGTTCGCCTCACCGTATACGCGAAGTAGTTCTGGAGGAAATTCTGTTGGAAGAAATACGGCGGATAACTTACGCAGCGCGTTCAAAGGAACGGGAATTTGCAGAGTATATTAACAGAAAAAACTCCTCCGAAAATCGAAAGGAGCTTGCCGCAAAGCAACGGGATTATGAACGCTTGACAAAACGCGTATCTGAGCTGAATGCCTTATTCAAGCGTTTGTATGAGGATATTGTGGCGCAAATCCGTATGTGCTATAATGTGTATGCTCAAAACTGTATCAAGTGCCGACAAGGGCAAAACAGACACCATTTTTTCGATGGTGTTTTTTTGTTGCCCTGATTGGCACGACCGCACAAGCCGCCCCATTTCTCGGGGCGGCTTAGTATTTTTTCAAGGAGGTACACAGTGAAAAATCAACTGAAAACCACAAAGCCGAAGGACCGAAAGGATCGCCGCCATATCAACTGGGGGCGTTTTCTTTTTGCCGGGTTCCTCAGCGTCACGATGCTGGCGGCAAACACGATGCCCGCCTTTGCGGCGACAACGGTATGGGAAAAGGCAAACGAGATCATGAAGGATGTGTATACGCAGATTCTCACGATCTCTACCATTGCCGCCGTTGTGACCGCCGCTATCGCACTTCTGATGATGAATTTCTCCAAATCGGGACGGACGGTTGACGAAGCCCGTGCCTGGCTGAAGCGTATCATCATCACCTGGGCGATCCTTAACGGTCTCGGCTTCATTATGGCCTATATCACTCCCTTCTTCTCCGGCGGCAAGTGGAACGGGTAATCGTTCCCGCCAAAATGAAAGGAGGTCGATGTCTTGGGCATACTTGACGGAATCGTAGAGTGGATCGCAGAACAGGTCATGAACGGACTGGACCTTATCAACACCTCAGTTTTGGGCGCACTGGGCTGTAATATGAGCACCTTCAATCGGTATTTTCCTGCGGCAGAGACGATGTATAAAATATTCGTCGCTCTGGCGATTGGGCTTATCCTGCTTAATTGGGTGTGGCAGCTCTTTAAGAATTACGGACTTTCCGCCGGCATTGAAGCGGAGGATCCCGTAAAACTTTCCATCCGTTCAATACTCTTTATTCTCCTTGCCTACTTTGCGGACGAGATCGTAAATATCATACTGAAAATCGGAGGAACACCCTATCAGTGGATACTCAATTCCGAATTACCGCCGCTTGACTTTGCCAGCTTCAATTCCGTTTTCCTGACGATACTCGGCGTATGTGCAAGCGGCACGGTGGCATTGATTGCACTGATCCTCATACTGATTCTGGCTTGGAATTACATCAAACTGCTGTTTGAAGCGGCGGAGCGCTATGTGCTGCTCGGTGTGCTGGTGTTTACCGCACCGGTTGCCTTTGCCATGGGCGCATCGCAGACCACTTCCAATATCTTTAAGAGTTGGTGCCGTATGTTCGGCGGCCAGGTATTTCTGCTGCTGATGAACGCCTGGTGCCTGCGGCTCTTTACCAGTATGGTGGGACAGTTCCTCTCCAACCCTTTGGCACTTTAAGGAGGAACGATGAAAAGAAAACATAAAATACTCATTACCCTGCTTGCCGTTGCCGTGACCGTTTCGCTTACAACTGTTCCGGCGTTTGCTTTGACCGAAAGCGAAGTGCAGGATCAGGTAAACGCCGTCGGGAAAGAAGTTGTTACCGGAAACCTCTTCGTGTGGTTTCTGTGTGCGATTGCCTTTTTGAAGGTATCGCAGAAAATCGACAGCTTTATGTCTTCCCTCGGCATCAATGTCGGACACACCGGCGGCTCTATGCTGGCTGAGGCGATGATCGCTATGCGTGGAATCGGAACGGCGAGGACTTTTGCCGGTAGAGGCGGTTCCGGCGGAAGTTCCTCCGGTAGTGGCGGAGGCAACACCTTTATGAAAGGCGGGCTTTCCGGCGTTGTAAGCCGAAAGGTCACAAACACCGCTATCAACAATGCAAACGGCTCAAAAAGCGGCGGTCTCGGCGGTATGGCATTCAATTCCTCGCTCAGTAAGGGCGGCGGTTTTGCCAACAGCGTGATCGGCAAGATCGCAACCGGTAATATTCTACCGGCTCTATTTCCGGTGAAAGCGCTGCAGACTCTCTTATGTCCTATATGGGATATACGGCGCTCGGGCCGGATGCGGAAAGTGTTCCATCCTTTTCAGATGTAGAGATCGGCGGCGGACATATCTTCGCAACCGAAACAAATGACGAGCACCCGGAGGGCATTGCTATGGGAATGTATCACACCGACCAGTATATGCCGCCCGAAGGAGAATACACGACCGTCACGGCTGCGGACGGCACCTCTTGGTATAAGCAATATGCAACGGATACCGTAGAGAGAAAGCCACACAAAGCAGACGACGGCAGTATCGTCTATGAGGAAAGCCTTGTCAAAAGGCTGCCGAAGGCTCCCTGGCGAAAGGATAAGATCTGATGGCGGATAACAGTCGTCCGGTTGCTGAACCGTTGCAGAAAAGCGCACAGGCCGCACAAGCGGTGCGAGGTGCTGTTAAAACCGGAAAAGCCATTGCCGGTGCCGCCAAAGGTGCAGCTGCCGGAGGCGTGTGGGGTGCCGTTGCCGGCTTTGCTTGGGAAAATCGGAAGTTTGTCGGGAAGGTCATCATTGCGGCGACCGCCGTGCTGATGATCCCGATCCTTATTCTGTGTATGCTCCCCGGAATCATATTCGGAGGCTTCGGCAATTCTCATTCTCCGGCCGACCCCGATACGCCGATCATGAACAGCAGTGCGGCAATCGACAGTAATCTGGTCGAGATCTCTACTGCCGTGAGCTGCGTGCTGTCCGAGGCGCTTACCGATACGCTGACCGCCATAGAAAACGATTATGCTGCCTGCACCGCTGACGGCAAAGAGGTCATAAACCCTTATGAAAGCTCACCGAATTTTAACGCCAATCTGTTTGTCGGACAATACTGTGCGGCAAAGAATGAGGATTATGCCGCTGTGTCTGTGTCGGATATGGAATCCATGCTGCGCAGCGGCAAGGACAAGCTCTATTCCTATACCAAAAAGGAAGAAGAACGCACAGTTGAAACGGTCACGACCTCGGTAACGGTGGATGCCTCGACCGGCAAAGAAACAACAACGGAGACCGTAACGACAACCACGGAAAAGTGGATCATTTATACGGTTTCCTACAACGGCGAAGCCTACTTTGCCGATGAGGTATTCCATCTGACCGCCGAGCAGAAAGACCTTGCTGACGATTATGCGTATAACCTCAGCCTATTCCTCGGAGACAGTATGTTCCAGGGGCTTCCTGCCGGGTATACAACAGTTTCTTCGCTTGGCAATATCCGCTTTACGGACGGACAAACCGCAGTCGTCTATTTCAATCAGCTGGACGAACGTTATGCGGGGCAACCGTATGGCACTGACAATATCGGCGGCTACGGCTGTGGGCCTACGGCGATGTCGATCGTTGTATCCTCGCTGGCAAACGATACCGTTGACCCCATCGAGATGGCAAGATGGTCGTATGAAAACGGCTATTGGTGTTCGGGCAGCGGCTCTTATCATGCGCTGATCCCTGCTGCCGCAAAAGCATGGGGATTGAATGTTGAAGGCTGCTCGGCTTCGGACGGGCAGAAAATTGCAGACGCTCTGGCTGACGGTAAATTAGTGGTTGCCATTATGCTGAAGGGACATTTCACAAGCTCCGGCCACTTTATCGTCCTGCGTGGCGTAAAGGACGGGAAAATACTTGTAGCCGATCCGGCAAGTTACGACCGAAGCAGTATGGAGTGGGATCTGTCCATCATTCTGAATGAGGCAAGCACCCACGCCGGAGCCGGCGGACCTTTTTGGATCATTGGATAGAAAAGAGGAAAATCATGTGGACAACAATAGCGTTTCTTATCGGAGGTGCAGTTGGCTGCGTGTTCATGTGCCTGTTTCAGATAAATTGGCACGAGGCGCAGGAAGAATACCGTATCACCGATAAAGAATCGGGAAAACAAGAAGGAGGCTTTGATGAGCAAAAACAGTGAACATCACGATACCTACATCATCCCTCCGAATTTTATCGAGGGCAGCACCTTATTCGGAGGGATGTTCAAAATACGGAATGTGATCGAGGCCGGCGTACTTGCCGCAGCGGTAGGTGTGCCGGTATTCTCCCTTGACCTTTCGCTCACCGTCCGTATTATCATTCTTTGCCTGACGGCACTGCCGCTCGCCTTATTTGCGCTGATGGGCATTGCTGGCGAGCCGCTTTCTTCGTATATCATTGCCTTTTTCAAGTGGCTCAAGAACCGCCGTGTGGTCGGTAAGACGGAGCCGAAAGAGGAAAGGAAGAAGCCGAAACCGAAAAAAGAAAAGCAGCCTGCGCCGGAAAACGAGTCGATGCTATCGGAGATCGCCGGTGTTATCCGCAAGCAGTCGGCAAAGAAAAAGCATACCGAGGAACCCCGGGCGGCGGAAACACCGAAACAGAAGAAACCGCACCGCAGAAGCAAAGCGGACTCGCCCTTTCTCAACCCCGTAGCGGAGTATCTGCCGATTGAAAAGATTGCAAACGGCATTATCTACACCAAGGATCACCGGTATATCAAGCTGATTGAGGTGGTACCGATCAATTTTCTGCTCCGAAGTGCCAGAGAACAGCGGAGCATTATCTACTCCTTTATCAGCTATCTGAAGATCAGCCCGGTCAAGATCCAGTTTAAGGTGCTGACAAAGCGTGCGGACCTCAATAAACACACCGAGATCGTGCATCGTGAAATGGAAGCTGAAACCGATCCAAACTGTCGGGTCTTACAGGAGGATTACCTAAAGCTCATCAATCAGATCGGATCCCGTGAGGCGACAACCCGCCGCTTCTTTGTCGCTTTTGAATATGAGCAGGTCGGGCGGCGCAGCAGCAATGAAGAGGCCGATGCCATTGCCTCGCTGCAAACCGCCGCAAGGACGGCGGCAAACTATTTGAAGCAATGCGGCAATGAGGTGCTGACGCCGGAAAACGAAGACGAATTCACAGTGGATGTGCTGTATAACATCCTCTGCCGCCAGGAAAGCTCGGACATTCCTCTTCCGCAAAGAGTGCAGGATGTCGTTTCAAGCTATATTGCGGCAGGAAAGGATACGGACGCCATTCCGTGTACGGAGTTTTTTGCACCGCAGACGCTGGACTTTACCCACGCCAAATACATTTGCGTGGACGGGCAATATCGGTCATATCTTTTGATCCCATCCTACGGCTACAAATCACAAGTGGCGGCCGGTTGGCTGAGCCTGCTTGTCAATGCCGGCGACGGGATCGACATCGACCTGTTTCTGACCCGTCAGCCGAAGGAGCGTATGGTGAACAAGCTCGGTCAGCAGCTTCGTATCAACCGTTCCAAAATCCGAGAAGCCAGTGATACCAACAGCGACTTTGACGATCTGGACGGCGCTATCCGCAGCGGGTACTTTTTGAAGGAGGGGCTTTCCAACAACGAGGATTTTTACTATATGAACATCCTCATTACGATGACCGCCGACAACGCCGAGGATCTGGAATGGCGTGAGTGTGAAATGCGGAAGCTGCTTATCTCGCAGGATCTCAATATCGTGTCCTGCTCATTTCGGGAAGAACAAGGCTTTTTGTCATCGCTGCCGCTGACAAATCTGGAAAAGCATCTGTATGAGCGCTCCAAGCGCAATGTGCTGACAAGCGGGGCTGCAAGCTGCTATCCCTTTACCGCTTATGAGTTGAGCGATGACAATGGCATTTTGCTCGGCGTCAACAAATATAACAATTCCCTTGTGATCGTGGATATTTTCAATTCCGCAGCCTATAAGAACGCCAACATTGCAATCATGGGGACCAGCGGCGCAGGCAAAACCTTCACCTTGCAGCTGATGGCATTGCGGATGCGGCGAAAAGGCACCCAGGTATTCATCATTGCTCCGCTGAAAGGGCACGAATTTCTGCGTGCCTGCCGCAATACGGGCGGCGAGTTCATTCAGATCTCTCCGGCATCGAAAAACTGCATCAATGTCATGGAGATACGCAAGACCGATCGGTCGGTGGATGAACTGCTGGACGGCGCTCCGATTGAGAAATCGGAGCTTGCCGCCAAAATTCAGCAGCTGCACATCTTTTTCAGCCTGCTGATCCCCGACATCACTCACGAAGAACGGCAGCTTTTGGATGAAGCCCTGATCAAGACCTACAATGCCAAGGGGATCACCCATGACAATGACACGCTCAAAGACCCAGACAATCCCGACCGTTACAGAGAAATGCCGATTTTGGGTGACCTGTATGATATTCTCTTGATCGCACCCGAAACCAAACGTCTGGCAAATATCCTCAACCGCTTGGTACACGGCTCGGCCAGCACCTTTAACCAGCGCACCAATGTCAACCTGGATAATAAATACACGGTGCTGGATATTTCCGAGCTGTCCGGTGATCTGCTGACGGCGGGAATGTTCGTTGCACTCGATTATGTGTGGGATAAGGCAAAGCAAAACCGCACCGTAGAAAAGACCATCTTCATCGACGAATGCTGGGCGCTGATCGGCGGCTCTGCCAACCGGCTTGCCGCAAACTTTGTTCTGGAAATCGCCAAGATCATCCGTGGCTATGGCGGCAGCGCCGTTTTTGCTACGCAGGACCTCAACGATTTCTTTGCTCTCGACGACGGAAAATACGGCAAAGGCATCATCAACAACTGCAAGACCAAAATCGTCCTCAATCTTGAAGACGAGGAGGCGCAGCGGGTACAGAGTATTTTACATCTGTCCGAGGCGGAGGTCATGGAAATCACGCACTTTGAGCGTGGCAACGGGCTGATTAGCACCAACAACAATAATATCACGGTCGAGTTTCGGTGCAGTGACTTGGAGAAAAGCCTGATCACGACCGACCGCCGTGAGCTGCAGGAACTGGTCGAACAGAAAAAAACGGTAATACCGACCGAATACGGAATTTATACGCATTAAGGTGTCATTGCGGATTTAATACGCTTTTAATGCGTATAGAAAGGAGACCAAAATGAAAACGCGAGCAGAGATATACAGCAAAGAGGCTGCAGATATACTGCGGAATATCACGACCTATCACTATATGCGGCACGATCAGCTTTTGCGGCTCTATCCGGGAAAGGAAGAAAAAATTGATAATCTTCTGTCCTTCTTTCTAAGGCAGGGACGAATCTTTCGGGATGAACATTCCGGTTTATATCACGATGGCACCGAAGCCCACGCCGACAAGGAAATGCTGGCGGCGCTTTGGGTGCTGACGGATTTTATCGACCGGGTGGACTACCACTCTTCCACGGACTTTCCGGTAAAGCTGATTTTTATTGCCGACGGCGAACTGTACGAGGTCATCTATGTAGAAACAGGCGGCGAGGCCCTGATCGAGCACGCCGTTGCCAAGCAGCCGGACGATGCAGAAAAACGCATCGTCATCGTAGAAAGCGCCGAGCAGATCGGCAAGCTGAACATCCCCGATGTGACGGCGTACTGCACCGTGGATATGAACACCGGCGCTGTTCAGTATTATAAGCAGGAATAGGAGGACCGCATTGGATAGAACAAGTATTTCAAGACGAATCGGAAGCATCAAGGGCGACATAGAAAAGCTGTCAAACACCCTTTGTGCCATCGAAAAGACGGATATAGAAAACTATCCAGACAATTACGCTATGCTGACTACCGATGCCGCATTACGCAGCGAACTTATCGCCTGCCGTATGCGGCATTTGTTATACGGCTCAACGGCCACACGGAAGGAAACCTATCTCGCCTCTGCCGGTGTGGTGCAAGGTATCCGCATTAAGGCGCAGGAGAATATGCTGGAGATCACGCTGCCGTGCCTGCTGCCTAAACGAAAGCAGCGGCAAAGCACGGAATTTCTGATCGACCCGTTGTATTTCACCCTGAGCCAGTATTCGGACAACAATGAGCTGCCGAAGTTCCGGCAGTGCGTTGTGTGTTTTTCGCATATTTACAGTGAGAAATTCCATAACCGCCGGGTACGGGACTACGACAACCTGGAGCTCAAACAGCTTTTGGATGTGTTGTCTACTTTCATTATGGTAGACGATACCGGCCTTTTGGTAGATGCCTATAACACAACGGAGATCGGTGAAGCAGATTGCACCCGCATTTCCGTAATGGCAAAAGAGGACTTCCCGAAGTGGCTGAATGAACGGGAAAAGAGCCTGAAAACCATATCGGATTTTTAGCGGTTGGTGGGCGAAAATTTCACGATACGGTGCGGCAAGACAAAAATGCCCGTAAATCAAGGCTTTTTCAGCCGTGCCAAAGCCGAAAAACTACCCGGGTTATCAGCAACCTCGGTAATATTCAAAGCAAAAGGAGGTGGTGCGCTATGCGCTGCACAAACGGTCTGCCGGATAAGCAGACGGTGGGCTACACGCTGCTTGAACTCGTTGCCGTGTCGGGCGAACTTCCGGCCGATCAACTCTGCAGACTCCCTGGCGGCGACAGCTATAAGCTGAATGTTGTCCGTGCTCTCAAATCGCAAAAGCTGCTGCGGACTTATTACCGTGACGGTGTGCGTGGATACAGGCTGACGGCCCCGGCCAAGAAAGCCCTCTGCCGTGATAATCCTGAACGCTTTTCCTTTTCGCTGTCCGGTTCTGCTGAGACCAATCTGGTAAAAAGCGAGATCACACGCCGCCTGCGCCTTCACCGTGTGGCTGAAGCGACACTGACAATGAAAAAAGCCGGTGTGCTGATCTTCCGTGATGAAAAGCCGAATGTCTTTTCTCCCGAATGGGAGGAAACCAATCTTCTCTCCATAACGGTTCCGACATTTTATAACTCACGGGAGATCAAGGAGATGGGAACGGTATTTGCTAAGATCCGCGGCGCCCGTTCGGTTGGCGTGCTACTCACCCCGGCCGATGTGTTCGTGGTCTATGACCTCGGCAATTCTCTGATGAAATGGGAGTACAAATCCGAAATGAGGACAAAGGCGCTGATGAAAACGGTGCTGTGCCGGGAGCGCCTGCCGCACCAGTATCCGCCCGAAGCGGTACAGGGACTTCTGCTGGCAGACAGTATGGAGCAAGCCTATGACATTCTCAAAGAGAACGAGGGACGGCAGTATTTTATCCTTGACGGAAATTATGAGCATTTCTATTTTCTCACAAACGACCGCAAGGGAGAACGGCTGTTGAGCCTGCTATGCAGCAGGGCGCTGACAGAACAGCTCACGGATATTCTGTATGCTGACCTGTACGAATGTGATTTTGCAGGCAACTTGGAATGCGACGCCGCCGACCGAGACGGCGAGCCGGTGCTGCTCTCTTTCTTTTGCGATCTGCCCCGTATCAAGCGATTTGACACGGCGTTGCAGCTGCAAAACAAGTGCGGCACGCTGATCTGCTTTGACTCCCAACGGGAGGCGCTGGAGCGCTATTGCAGCGACCGGGTAAAATTTCAGACCATTGACTTTGAGAAATGGGAAAGGAGCTTTTTTGAGTAAGAAGAAAAGACTGTTTGGCATATTGCTGGCGCTTCCGCCGCTTCTGCTGGGACTGCTCTACGGCGGCGGATATATTGCCCAGTTTATGCGCAATTATCATGAGTGGGAGGCTGCCGGCGGAACGCCCGGCAACGGAACTTCACCCACCGTGCCGTCCTTTGCTGTCAGCGAGTGCCTGCGTGCCATTTTTACTATGCCATACGGCATAGTCGGCATTCTCATTTGCGTGGGAGCGCTGGTGCTGCTCATCGTTATGGTCATGCGTATGGGCTACAGTGAAACCGGCGAATACGACAAGGACCGTAACTTCATCTATTCCAAGAAGGGCACCTACGGCACATCCGGCTTTATGAGCGAAAAGGAAGCCGAGGAGATATTTGACTTACGGACGAGCCTTAAAAACCATAACGGCACGATCTTCGGGCTGCTGAACGGGCGGTATGTGTGTATGCCGGAGGAAAGTATGCTCAACAAAAATGTGGCGGTGTACGGTGCCAGCGGCAGCATGAAAACGAGGGCTTACTGTATCAACCGCATTTTGCAGGCGACCGTTCCGAACAAGGACGGAAAAATGGAATCGCTGATCATTTGCGACCCGAAATCCGAGCTGTACGAAAAGACCAGCGAGCTGCTGCGCAAGACGCATACCGTTAAGGTGTTCAATCTGGTGTGCCCTGAAAATTCAGACTCGTGGAATTGCCTTGCGGAGATCGAGGGCGATGAACTGATGGCACAGCGCTTTTGCGATGTCATTATTAAAAACACCGGCTCGGAACGGGGCGACCACTTCTGGGACAGCGCCGAAATGAATCTGCTCAAAGCGTTGGTCCTTTATGTGGAACAAGGGTATCTGCCCGAGCGGAAGAATATCGGGCAGGTCTATCGGCTGCTGACCCACTGTGACGAAAAAGAGCTGAACAGCCTGTTCAATATGCTGCCGTCCTCACATCCGGCGAAAGCCCCTTACGCCATTTTTCAGCAGGCGTCCGACACCGTGCGCAGCGGCGTGATTATCGGCCTTGGCTCAAGACTGCAGGTGTTCCAGAACAAATCCATCTGCAATATGACTGCCTTTGACGAGATCGATATGGAGCTGCCGGGACAGCAGCCCTGCGCTTATTTCTGTATTACCAGCGACCAGGACAGTACCTTCGACTTTTTATCATCGTTGTTTCTGTCCTTTGTTTTTATCAAGCTGGTGCGCTATGCAGACAAAAACTGCGAGGGCGGCAAGCTGCCTATCCCCGTTCATGTGCTCGGTGAAGAATTGACGGCCTGCGGCGTTATTCCAGACCTCAGCCGAAAAATCAGCGTGATACGCTCCCGAAACATCAGCATGAGCTGCGTGTTCCAGAACCTTGCCGGACTTCAGAACCGATACCCGCTGAACCAATGGCAGGAGATCCTCGGCAACAGTGATGTGCAGCTTTTTCTCGGCTGCGTGGATGAGCTGACGGCAAAGTACATCAGCGACCGCTCCGGCGAGGTTTCCGTGCATGTGCAGAGCAAGGCAAAGCAGCTCGGCACTTGGCGGATTTCCAACTACACACCGGAATACAGAGAGACCAGCGGCGTCGGCAAGCGAAAGCTGCTGACGATGGATGAGGTCTTGCGGCTGCCGATCAGCAAGGCGCTCATCATTATTCGAGGCCGCAAGCTATTGCAGGTAGACAAATGCGATTACACAGAGCACCCGGAAAGCAAAAAGATGATCTCCTGCAAGGCTTCTGCACATATACCTGAGTGGCAAAAACAGCAACCGAAGGAGGTGGAAGAAGTATTGCCTGCGCCGATCAAAAAACCGGGCAGAAAGAAAAAAACGCCGGCATCCAATGTGGTGCCGACCGACAAAGACAGTATCATGTCCAAAAACTAAAGGAGGAACAACCTATGCCTAAGAAAAAAGAAGAGCCGGAAGTTGCCGCTGCGGTGGAAACGACCGAAAGCGCTGCGGAGGTGACCGATATTGAGCCCGTTCCCGTCGAACCTGCCGCCGAAGTATCTGCCGAGCCGATCGAGCCGGCAGCTGAAGAGCCACCGAAGCCCAAACGCACCCGCAAAAAGAAAACGGATGCCGTGGATGAGGAAGCTTTACCCGAGCCTCAACCGGCTGCCCCCAAGGAGACCGCCGCAAAGAAAAAAGAAACCGCCGCAGCGGATCGGCAGAATAAGCCGAAGGCAGATCCTATTCTGACGCTGGAAGTCGGCGGTGAAGTTACGACCGAGACACATGAGATGGACGCCGCATGGCACGAGATCCTGACTTCCAACCGCTCGCACCGCATCCTGACCGGAATGCTCGGCGGCGTGGAAGAAACGGAAGCCGGGAAAACGCTCGCCGTTGTAGATTACAAGGGCTTTCGTGTAGTCATCCCGCTAAAGGAAATGCTTGTGAAGCTGGAAAAGAACCTCAAAGGCACAGAGTATACCGAAATGATCCGCCGCCAGAACAAGCTGCTCAGCAATATGTTGGGCTGCGAGATCGACTTCATCGTGAAAGGCGTGGATCAGAAAACACGCACCGTCGTGGCAAGCCGCAAGGAAGCTATGCTCAAAAAGCGGCAGGTCTTTTACATGAATCAGGATGCCTCCGGCGCATACCGCATTTACGAGGGACGCACCGTGCAGGCCCGTGTGATCGCCGTGGCGGAAAAGGCGGTGCGCATCGAAGCCTTCGGTGTGGAATGCTCAATCATGGCACGGGACCTGTCCTGGGATTGGATCGGGGATGCCAATGACCGCTTTTCCGTCGGGGATCAGATCCTCGTCCGTATTCTGGAGGTCAACCGTGATAGCTTGGAGGAGCTTTCCATCCGTGCAGATGTAAAAAGCGTATCCGAGAACACCAACCGCACCTATCTGAAGCAGTGTCGGGTGCAAAGCAAATATGCCGGCAAGGTGACAGATGTGCATAAGGGCGTGGTGTATGTCCGCCTGAATAACGGAGCCAACGCCATTGCCCACACCTGCCTCGACCGGCGCACACCCGGCAAGAAGGACGATGTTTCTTTTGCCGTGACGCACATTGATGAAGACCGCGGCGTGGCGGTCGGGATCATCACCCGTATTATCAAGCAGCATTTGTAGGCTGTTGAAAAATGGTGGGTGTTAGTCGTATAATATGAGCAAGACGGAAATTTCCGAACAAGGAGGGGCTTTTTATGCGTAAAATCATCTTCGTCTTGCTCGCTTTGCTGCTGACTCTTGCAGGCTGCGGCAAAGAGGCTTTGCCGGAAACATCCTCTGTACCTTCGGAGGATACTCATATCACATCTCCCACTGAGGAAAAAACGGAACAAAGCACGGTGCCCTCTTCCGAGCCTGCCAAAACTACCGAAGCGCCGGAAGAAACCGCTGTATCCAAGGCGGAAAGCGGTACTTCCGACAGTTCCGTAAAGGAGCCGAAACAAAACACAGCTTCCAACGGACCGACTGAGCCTACTGAAAAGACGGATCCGGCTGAAAGCGCACCGGCTGCAGCAGAGCCGGCGGAAACGACGCCGACCATGCCAAACGCTTCGGCTTCCGATGCCGGGGCAATTGCAGAGTTGGTCGCACAGTATCTGAACGACTACCGCACGGCGCAAGGCACTGCTGCCGTCACACGACTGTCCGGTCTTACGGGATATGCCGAATACCGCAGCCGCCAAATCATCTCGGACTTCTCACACAACACTATGGATGAACGAGCGGCGGCAACGGCACTGTCCTATGGAATGTATGTGGATCCTTCCGTATACGGAATGGACGGTGAACCGTACTACACCGCTTGTGCGGGCGAAGCAATCGCCAAGGCCGGATATGTTGGTACTGTCGATTATGTGGCAAGCTCTTTGGCTCGCCTGATACGAAACAGTCCCGATCACTGGTCTTACATAGGAAGCGGTGAATATCGGTATATCGGCGTCGGCATCACCTATGAAAGCGGAATGTGGTACTGCGATGTGGCGCTCACCAAGGACAACTACGGATAAAACAGAATAATCAAAGCCAAAAGACTTCATTGCCTATGCGATGGAGTCTTTTCTCTTTCAAGAAAGGAAAGAACCATCATGACAAAGAAAAAGCTTAGCTTCAAAAAATGGCTGTCCATGCTTTTGACCGCCGTAATGCTGGTAGCTGCTTTGCCTATCAGCGCATTTGCGGCGCCCGCTTCGGGAATCCCGGCGAATATGCTGGATAATGTCTACCTGGATGCCCTCGCCTATACCGGTTACAATGTCCAAGCCCAAAAGGACGACGGCACGATCTTTATAAAGACCGGCAGCTCAGTATCTGCTTCGATTCGTTCGGGTATCGGCTACGGCACAGGCCCGTCCGGCCTTGAGACCAACTCCGGCGGCACACCGGATATTGCCAGATTCCGTTCAAACGGACTCTGCTGTGCCTCCTATGTCAGCTATGTTTATTACAACTATATGCCGAATGTGGCGCATATCAACACCGCCACTGTGCCTTGCCCGTCCAACCCGAGATCGGCAACCGCCTATAACACTGCGGCAAACAGCTGGGTAGAAAGCGGCAAGGCCAGACGCATCAGCTTTACGCAAAGCTCGGACGGAAATAATTTCAATCCTTCTGAGGAAATTCCCATCGGGTCGTTGATCGTATTCAAGCATATCCCGACCGGCAGCGTTGCCCATGTGGCGATCTATGCAGGCTACACCAGACGATCATTCGTTCCGTCCAGTTGGCAGTAGTTCCTGTTTTGTTGTTGGTGTTATTGGTGGTGCAGATGGTCCGACAGCAGTTATATATGGAACAAATTCACAAGAAAAACTTCATGCTGCTTGTTCTGCTCTGCACTTTGAACCGGTTGGTGATGATGTCGAGTGGCGTATCGTGTTCAATGTTACGCAGTTTGACAAAGAAACATTCCCAATTATCTAAAAATACCCTTAGAACTCTAAGGGCGCACTTCTATACTCTCTGTCGAGAGTAGTGCGTCCTGCGGAGCTTCATT
>ERZ857998.3022-NODE-3022-length-14518-cov-2.624628_pt1 | contig 14518 bp, 11 predicted proteins | sample MGYA00519954_ERZ857998 | MGnify/ENA primary metagenome ERZ857998 (study PRJEB31778, sample SAMEA3449424) | human gut metagenome | biome: human gut; feature: human-associated habitat; material: faeces | place: United Kingdom | collected 2010/2012 ...
AATAAGGAAGCGATAGGCTTTGACCGCAATATGAAGGACGGCGAGATCACCCGCCGCCTGCTGCGCTACGCAAAGCCATACTGGAAAAGCTTCGTGTTCGTATTGCTCCTGATGCTTTTTTCCATTGCCTACGACATTGTTTCGCCACTGATAATCGGCGATATCGAAGAAGTCATAAAAGGCGATTTCGAGCTGTCATACCTCTTGGTTCGTGTAGCCGTATATGCGGCGATACTCGTCGTTTCGCTTGTCTGCACCTATTTCCAGTCCATAATACTCCAAAAAACAGGGCAGAAGATAATCTCCGCTCTCCGCGAGGATCTTTTCACCCATATCGAATCTCTTTCTCATAACCAGCTCAATTCCATCCCCGTCGGCAAGCTGGTGACGCGCCTCACCAACGACACAAACGCAATTTCCATGATGTTCACGAACCTCATCGTCAACCTCGTAAAAAACTGCTTCATAATCGTGGGGGTGCTTGCGGCAATGCTCTGCCTGAACTACGAGCTGACGCTTATGGTGCTCTGCTTCGTGCCGTTCATCATACTGTTCACCGTAATCTTCCGGAAATTCACGCGTAAGGCATACCGCAAGGTCAAGGACAACACAACCGATATCAACACCTTTCTTTCGGAAAACCTTTCGGGCATGAAGGTCATACAGATCTTCAACCGCGAGGACCGGAAGATGGACGAATTCTCCGAAAAGAACAACAGACTCGGCAAGGCGAAAAAAGAGCAGATGTTCGTGTTCGGCATCTTCCGCCCGACGGTCTATATGCTCTACATTTCGACCGTCATGTGCCTGCTGTATCTCGGCGGCAGAGGCTACATACGCGATACCTCCTTCCTCGGTCAGACCATAACAAGCGGCACCGTTGTGACGTTTTATATGTACATTTCGAAATTCTTCAACCCTATCCAGAACCTTGCGGAGCAGTTCAACTGGCTCCAGTCGGCATTCGCTTCGGCAGAGAAGATTTTCACACTGTTTGACATGAAGCCGGAGGTCGTTGATGCTCCCGACGCCATCGAGCTCACCGACGTAAAGGGCAGCATCGAATTCCGCCATGTATGGTTCGCGTATTCCGATGAAAACTGGGTGCTGAAGGATGTCTCCTTCAAAGTCAACGCGGGCGACAATGTTGCCTTCGTCGGCTCCACCGGCTCCGGCAAGACTACGATACTGTCGCTCCTCTGCCGTAACTATGACATACAAAAGGGCGAAATACTTCTTGACGGCATCAACATCAGAAAGATAAAGCTTGCCTCCCTCCGCCGCTGCTTCGGGCAGATGCTTCAGGATGTGTTCCTGTTCTCCGGAACGATACGCAGCAATATCCTTCTTCGCATGGACGGCGTGAGCGACGAGGAAATAAACGAAGCCTGCCGCTACGTCAACGCCGATAAATTCATAAACCGGCTCCGCGACGGACTTGACGAGGAAGTAAGAGAGCGCGGAAACAACTTCTCCGCCGGTCAGCGTCAGCTTCTGTCGTTTGCGCGCACGATAATCCATAAGCCGAAGATAATGATTCTTGACGAAGCGACGGCAAATATCGACACCGAAACCGAGCTTCTCATTCAGGATTCGCTTTCGAAGATGATGAAGGCGGGTACAATGCTGATGGTGGCGCATCGCCTTTCCACCGTACAGCACGCCGACAATATCATCGTAATGAGCCACGGTGAGGTCGTCGAGCAGGGAAGCCATAACGAGCTTTTGCTCAAAAAGGGCAGATACTATCGCCTTTATATGCTCCAGTACGACAAGAACCGCCTCAAAGCCCAAAACGCATAGAAAAATCAAAACCGGACAGCCCATCAGGACTGTCCGGTTCATTTTATATGCTCAGAAATTGCCTCTGAGGAACTCACTCGGAATATATTTATAAACCGTGTTGATGAGGTTTTGTCTGTTGAACGTACCGCCGACCAGCGTGGGACGGTGCGTCTTGTCCCAAATTGGGACGTTGTGCTTTGCTGCAAGCTCATCGGTGTAGTCGGCGAGGTAATATATCTTGAAGTTGCGGTATCCCGTGTCGTCCTTCTTCACCTTTGTTGACGGCTCATAGTGCGTCACAATCGGGTCAAAGATGACGTTTTCGATGCTGATTTTGCCGTCAGGCGTCTTCACGATGTCGAGCGAAAGCATCCCGCCCAGCGTGTTGAAGCCGTCCTGCATACCCGAAACAAAGTTTCCGAGCGAATATACGAGCAGCGATCTGCCGCCGTCGGGACGGTCGCGCCATTCCATCGGCTGAATGACGTGCGGGTGCATACCGAGGATAACATCGACATTGAGTCTGACAAGCAGATCGGCATATTTTTTCTGATGTGCGTTCGGCGTGTACGTGTCCTCATCGCCCCAATGGCACGACGCAACAATGACGTCAGCCTGTGATTTTGCGAGTGCGACCTGTTTTTCGATAAGCTCTTCGCTGAAATATGGGATATATGTTTCTGCTCCCGGCTGGAGAGAAACGCCGTTCGTGCTGAACGTATATGCGAGGAACGCAATTTTAATGCCGTTCTTTTCAACGATCCTGATGTTGTCGGTGTCGGCTTTGTTTTTGTAATAGCCGATCGTGACCTTGCCGAGGTCGGTGAAAAACCTGTTGCAGTTGATGAGATACTTGTCGTTGTACGAGTCAAGCATGTGGTTGTGTGCAAGATTGAACACGTCAAAGCCCAGGTCGCAGAGCGTGTAGCCTGCCTTTTCGGGCGTGTTGAAGGTGGGATATCCGCTGATTTCACCCTGAGTACCGCCGATCAGCGTTTCGACATTGACATAGGCAATATCGGCATCCCTGATTACCGGCGCAACGTATTCATAAATGGAAGCAAAATCATAATCCGCATCGCGCAGTCTGTTGAAAACAGGCGTTTCGCCCTTTTTTGCGCAGGCGCGGATCAACGCGTCGTAATAGATCGAGGGATGGATGATGTTGTCGGGGCAGGCGAGGAAGCGGACAATGCTGTCCTTCGGGGTATCGTCGCTTGTCTCTTCCGGAATCGAGCTTTCGTCGGCGGGCGGCAGCGAGCTTTCCTCCTCCGGCAAAGACGGGTCGTCGATGACCGGCGAGGATATGGCGGGCGCGGGCGACTCTGGGTTGGCGGAAACGCCGGACACCTCCGTGTCGTTTCCGCGGTTCAGCAGCACCACGCACGAAAGCACCACCGCGCAGATGAGAAGTAAAGCAATGTAAATTGCGGTAATTCGTTTTTGCATATCAGATTCTCCAATCACGGCTATTATACCCGATTTTTCACCGCTTGTCAACCCACCCCACGCTCACCGGGGAGAGATCCGGATGTATCGCACCCGGCAAAACTGCGAAAGCAGATGATTTTGTCGGCTTATAACCGAAAAAAATCCGAAAACAAAAATTTTGTCGGCATGTGCGCCGACAAAATTCGATAATAACACATTGCCGACTCCCAACGTAGCAATGCGCAGTATGTAAATCAGACTAAATCAGACGTGACCGCCATTATGATGCCGTGTCCTGTATTCTTATGCTTTCGAAATCGTTTCCGAATGTCACCTTATAAACCGACGTACCGCACTTTTTCGTGTCATAGCTGAGTATACTCTCCATGTAGTACAGCTCGTCGTCGTCCGTAACATAATAGTCGAATGTTCTTTCGCGGCAAACCGGTTTCACATGCTTCACATACCCGATGATCTTGCCGCTTGATTTCTCGACCTTGTATACATATGATGTGAACTGATCTTCATTTACCCACGTATTGAAATAGAGATATCTGCCTGTGACTGCAATGACGCTTCCGTATGTCATGTCGTTGTGTTTGGATCCCGGAAGCCTGTCGGTGCTGAAGCTGACCGGGGACGAACCGGCAATGGTATAACACGTTCGTTCCGCCCCTTCCGCGCTGTATCTCATCACACTGTCTTGGTCGACGATGCTCAGTCCGCTGTCGGTTGCAAAAGCATTCGTCCAGGTGCAATAATCACTGTCGGCTTCGTAAAGACTGATCAGAACCCTTCCGTTCAGCTTTATTGGATAATTTGATTGAACGCTGGTCCTTTTTTCGCTTTCGGGCATGACGGTATAGATCGTCCCCGTCTTGTCGCTTCTGTTTATGACGCAGATTTTCACTGCGCTTCTGTAAACGTTGTTCTCGTCCTTAAATTCGTAATAGCCGATAAGGTATATATATTCCGAGTCTCCGGCAACGGCATAATAACCGTCTGACGAAGGGGTGCTGAGCTGAGAGTAGCAGTAGGCGGAATACATATAATCATCGAAGTCGATTTCGTCAACAAGTGCTCCGTCGCGGAACGACACGATGCGCTTTTTATCGCAGTCGTATATGTTGATCGTTCCGTCGTTGTCTGCAAACAGATTGCGTGGCATATTCAGCTGAATAAGGGAGCCCTCGATTGGAGGACGTATGCCCACCTTGTTGTCCTCGCTTCCGGCGGGGACAAAGAGCACAAGCTCCGAAACGGGTGCGGTATCGCCGTCAACCGTGTTCGCGTTCGTCTTGTTATCGTCGACCGAAAACTCGGGCTGGCTGTTTTCGGGCTCGGATTGGTCACTTTCTTCACCGGAAGTGATTTCCGATTCTTCGCTTGTTGTCTCTGACACATCCGCACCGGTGCTGTCATCGGTAAAATCCGACGACAGCCCGTCGCCGTTTCCGTTGTCGGAAAGCGCTTCGGCGGGTGTGTTTTGCCGGTCCGGAGGAGCTACGCTGTTGCAGGCGCAGAGAACGGTAAGCATTGAAACAATGATCAATGCGAGCAGGGTCTTCATTTGCTTTGACATGATGGTCATCCTTTCGTAGTAATTTGTCTGATTTACTTCAGCCTTCCCGAACGTGTGCCTTCACACTTTTCCTACTTCCTGCCTTCGATTCGCATAAAAATGCAGGCGTATTATGCACCACGCGCCGGGTTCGGCATAACATCTGAAAAAAACACAAACTGCCGCCGCACCGGAATGCGACGGCAGATTTCATAACAGGGATATACGGCACGCGGAACACCGGAAAATTCGGTGCAGATTGCGCGTGTTCGGCTCTTCTCACTCTTCGGTGCGATGTTGTTCCTATTGAATCTATTGACCTCAAATGTAATATAGCATAATATTTGCATTTTGTCAACATTAATTCTCAAAAATTTAATGTACCTTAAATCAATAGATGAACTTCCCACCCCTTTTCCGCTCTCTGCATTCATCACTTATCATAGCCTTTCATTACCTTCCGTCGCCTTTCATTACCTTTCATCGCCGCCCCATCTCATTGTCCGCCCACTCTCTGCTCTCCCCCGTTTTGTCCTCGTCTCGCTCCCGTTTTGTCCTCACCTCGCCCCGCTCTCTCACCATGCCCCCGCATTCCCCCGCTTCACACTTGCTTCCCTCCTGCTTCATAACCCCTTTGTTTCACACATCCGTCTTTCACGCACCATTGTCTGCGCCCCCTTTTTTTACTCCCTTTGTTTTACTCCCTCCATTGTTTTTACTCTCTCCCATTGTTTTACGTCCTTTGTTTTACTTCCTCCCCCTTTGCTTTACTCTCTCCCATTGTTTACCCCCTTCGCTTTATTTACTCCCATTGTTTTGCACCCGTTTTTTTACTCCCCGGCAACCTCCGCAAACCCGTCCCCGGCACCGCAAAAGGCAACGTTTTTCTCATTTTTCAAAGAAATTTTGCAAAAGCCCTTGACAAAACAAAAAAAAGTGCTATACTAATAGCAATGATTACTGTTAATCAGGAGAAATCAATGCAACGTAACACAACGCAGCGTATTGCAATAATGCGCAATATGCAAAGCAGATGCGACCACCCGACGGCATATGATGTGTATGACGCCGTGAAAACCGAGCTTCCGCACATAAGCCTCACAACGGTTTACAGGCTGCTCAACTCCCTGAACCGCGAAGGACTTCTCAGACGTATCGTCGTCGAGGGCGAAAGTGACCGCTTTGATGCGGATATCAGCGGGCATTCCCATGCGGTCTGCACCGTCTGCGGCAGAATAATCGATTGCCCGACGGTTTCGGGTGATGACGCTCCGTTTGAAAAGCTGCTTGAAGCCTACGGCTTTGAAGCGTCGTGCTGTGACATGATTTTTCGCGGCGTCTGCGCCGGATGCAGACAAAAACAATAAGAAAGCATTCAAAAAATAAAACATAACAGGAGAAATTGCAATGGAACTCAAAGGAACAAAAACAGAACAGAACCTCATGACCGCTTTTGCCGGTGAATCTCAGGCAAGAAATAAGTATACTTATTTCGCAAGCAAAGCAAGAAAAGAAGGCTTTGAACAGATCGCCGCAATTTTTGAAGAAACCGCAGCGAACGAAAAAGAGCACGCAAAGCTCTGGTTCAAGGAGCTGTGCGGCGGCGAAATTCCCGACACCGCAGCAAACCTTGAAGCCGCTGCCGAGGGCGAAAACTTCGAATGGACCGATATGTATGCTGAGTTTGCAAAGACCGCAAAGGAAGAAGGCTTTGCCCGCCTTGCATACCTTTTTGAAGCTGTCGGAAAGATCGAAAAGGCACACGAGGAAAGATACAGAAAGCTCCTTGAAAACGTCAAGGACGGCAAGGTGTTTATTGCTGACGATGTTGTTATCTGGCAGTGCACAAACTGCGGTCACATCCATGTCGGCAAGGAAGCTCCGAAGGTATGTCCCGTCTGTGCACATCCTCAGGCATACTTCCAGAGAGTCGCAAACAACTATTGATCGGAATCCGAACGGAATCATACCGGACAAAACACTGCAAAAAACGCTGTGAAATGCGATGAAAATGAGCTGAAAATCGCTGATTCCGCAGTAAAACGCAGTGAAAAAATACCCGTTTACGGCGTATGAGGAACCGATATTTTTCGGCGCACGAGGAATCGATGCTCCGATAATCCATCCCCGGAATAATGCAAAAGAAAGCGCGCACCCGTTTTTCGCGGATGCGCGCTTGAACTTTTTTGTTTGTTTTTGAGTGCAATTCAGCCGAGGAGTGCCGTACCGTAGAGTGCCGCGATAAGTGCATGACCGTCTGCATTGGGATGCGGGTCGATACTCGGAATGCCGTCCCCCGAAATGTTGCAGTTGACAAGGCGGACATCTCCGCTTTCGAATGCGGAATACACGTCCACAAGCGTATAATGCAGTTTTGAAGCCGCTTCGATGATTTCATCGTTGAGCTTTGCGATATATTCGTCGCACATTTTGCCGAAATCGAACACGGAACCGTCACTCAGCATCAGCGTGACGCCTTTGTAGGGGTTGTAAACCGTCTGATAATACAGCTTTGCATTGGGCGCCTTTGCACGTATCTGTGAAATGAAAGACGGTATGTCGGCTCTCAGCTGTGCGATGCCGGTGAGCGCGGAGACTTTGAAAGGATCCGATGTGAAAGCTTCCTTCAGCGCGTCGCCCATCTGTGAAAGGATCGCGATCAGCTGGTCCGGAGAAGCGCTTCCGTCAAGGAGCGGTGAAAAGCGCGGGTCGGACGATGCGACCGCAGAAAACGTAGCAATTGCAGTGCCGAGCAGGTTGTTGGCACCGATGGAGATGATGACGATATCGGTACTTTCGTCAAGTCCGTCGGCGGCTGAAATGTCGCTTTGCATATCGGCTGAGGTGTGACCGTTGACGGCATAGTTTTCGCATTCGAAGTCTTTGCCGGTTTCACGCAGCGATGCCGTCAGCAGGAAGGGAAACGCTTCGGTTTCTCTGTCCGCAAGCCCATAGCCGTATGCTATCGAATCGCCGAATACGGCGATTTTTGTTGTTTCCTTTTGCGGCTTCACATCCGATACCTCCGGCTCTTCAGATATGTCCGATTCCTCCGATGCGGCGGGGACTGCGGACGCTTCGGAGGGTTTTTCTTCACTTTTGTCGTGCGATTCTTCGAACGATATATCGTTCGATTTGTCGGGAGTGCTGTTTTCTGCCGCATTGCCGCAGCCGCAGAGCAGCAGGCAGAGCAACGTCAGCAGGGAAGCGAGACTCTTTATTAAAGTCGTTTTTTTCACTGAAATCAACCTTTTTGAGGACTTTTGCCCTTATTTTGTGATGTATTTGCGTTTTATCTTGTTTGTCGTTGTCTTTTCAAACGGGGTGTCGCGGAAGACGATGTTCTTGATCGCTTTATAAGGCGGCTCTTCATCGTTGTATTTGCTTATCGTATCGTGTATGAGCTTTTCGACATCGGCAACGCCCTTCTGCTCCGCTCTTGCCCTGTTGGGATATATTTCGGCGCTGATGACCATCAAATCGCCTTTTGCCACGGAGGAAATGACGACCTCGTCGATGTATTCGGACATTGCGGCGAGTCTGTCTTCGATTTCCTCGGGATAGACGTTTTTGCCGTTTGCGAGGACGATCATGTTCTTGATTCTTCCGGTTATGAAGAGGAAGCCGTCATGACCGATGCGACCCATGTCGCCGGTGTGGAACCAGCCGTCGATTATGACCTTCTTGGTTGCTTCGGGGTTTTTGTAGTAGCCCAGCATTACGTTGGGACCCTTGACGCATATTTCGCCTTCGCCGTTTTCGTTCGGTTCGTAAATCATAAGCTCGACGCCGGGGAGAGGCAGACCGACAGAACCGTAATCATGAAATTCGGGACGGTTGACGGTGACGAGAGGTCCGCATTCGGAGATGCCGTAGCCGTTTATGAGGGTTATGCCGATATCGGTGAAGAATTCGGCAATATAAGGCTTGAGGGGTGCGCCGCCGCAGATGATGGACTTGCATTTGCCGCCGAAGGTTTCAAGCACATCCCTGAAGAATATTCCGCGCATATCGATGCCGACTTTCAGCAGTGCGCGCGAGGTTTTTATGAGCTTTTTGAACAGCTCGGTCTTGCCCTTTTCGTCGATTTTGTCCCAGATCGCGCGGTAGAATTTTTCAAGGAACAGGGGAACGAGCTGGACCTCGGTGGGATGATATACCTTGAAGTTCGGAAGCAGGGTACGCAGACTTTCGTTTATGCAGATGCTCATCCCGTGGTGAAGCATGGTGAGAATGCCGCAGGTGGATTCGTATGCGTGATGATACGGAAGGACGGAAAGGCAGGTGTCGGAGATCCACATCATTTTCTGTGAGTTGACGATGTTGAAGCAGAGACAGCTTTCCGACAGCATGACGCCCTTGGATTTGCCTGTCGTGCCCGAAGTGAAAAGCAGCTCCTTGAGATCGTCAACATCGTGGCTGAGACCGAGGTAGCGCTTGTCGCCGCCGTCAAGCAGCTTCATGCCGCGCTTCAGAAGCTCAGACATGGAGTAGTGCATATCATCGGTGACGGAGGGTTCGTCCATGCAGATATAATGCGTTATATTCGGAAGGGAATCGGTCAGGGCGTTAATCTTTTCCTCGACTGATTTTGAATATATCACTGCGCTGCATTCCGCAAAATCAAGGATGTAGCGTGTTTCTTCGTTTGAAAGGTCTTTATCGATGGGGACGACAACGGCGTTTGAGTTGAGGACTGCGAGATAGGCGAGCACCCATTCATAGCGGTTATTGCCGATTATCGCGATATGCTTGCTTTCAAGTCCGAGTACGCAAAGAGCCGTGCCGAAAGAATCCATCTGATGACGCAGCTCGATATAGCTGACATCGGTGATGCTTTTACCAGTGCGGTATCTGAATGCGGGCTTTTCGCCGTACAGCGTTGCGCCCTCGTCAATGAGCTGACGGAGAGAGCCGAGGTCGCGTATGTTATATAAGGGGTAGTTGCTTTTTCTGTTTTTGAACATAGGATAATCACCTCAGTTTGGAGTGGGAATGGCAAATAAACATTCTACTCTAATTATATACATTTTCAAAGAAAAAGCAATACGGAATTTTATGAACCGTATATGAACGTTTTTTTGAAGCTTCGGCGTCATACACGTGTGAAGAGCGGGCTGCGGCGAGCTGTCTGTGGCAAAAGCGATGACTATTGCATATACTTCAGCGAGGTGTTTTCCATGAACGGTATTACGATAACACTGCCCGACGGTGTTGCGGCGAGCTGTGTCGCATACGACGGCGAAAACTATTATGCGTGTGACGGAGTGCGTACCGTCGTTTACGAATTTGATGCTTCCGGTCAGCCTGCCGGGTGCTACAATACGGTGCGGCCATACAAAGCTCTCAGGAGCGATGCTTATTCCGGCGGATTTCTTGCGCTGGGCGGCGGGTGCGGGCGGAACATTTATTATCTTGATGCGAATATGCGCGAGACGGGGGCGATATGTCCTGCCGGAGAGGGAAGCGCGCGTTACGTCGGGGTTGCGGTGAACGGAGCGCTGCTTGATGTGACGTATGATCACCGCATCATACGATGCACGCGGAGCGGCGGCTATATCGGCACGCTGAATACCTCGCGCGGCGGCACCGTTTTTCTCGGATACGATGAATATACCGAGGGAAACGCGCTTGCGGTCGAAGAGGACGGCAGGCTTTATGTTGCTGTTGACGGAGAGACGTGTACGATGCCGGCGTGTACTTCATTCCGCGGGTTCCTGCCGTTTGCGGACAAAATTTCGCTTGCTCTCGGGTACAGGTATCTTTACACCTATATCATGCCCGTTGCGGCGGAGGGAAATGCCGATTTTTCGGCAATTCTCGGCGGAATTTTCGGATATAATACGGGAACGGGATGTTGCAATATCAGAGAAAAAGGTGTATAATAATAAAAACATCACAGCACAATCCGCGACCGACGCTGCCCGTGCAGCCGTGTGCCGTGTGCGTGCGGTGAGAATTCATTACCGTGGGAGATCTGTATGACTCCCCGTACACCGGAGACTTCTATGATTTGGGACAGTATTTATCTTACCGCAGAACAAATGAAGCTGCTTGACACTGCCGCCGGAAGGTTCGGAGTCAGTGAAAAGGAGCTTATGCGCTCAGCCGGAGAAGCGATTTACCGCGAGGTCATCGCGGCGGTACCTGACGGCGACATTGCCGTCGTCTGCGGCTCGGGCAACAACGGAGGCGACGGCTATGCCGCCGCGGCAATGCTTGCGGAGGGCGGGCGCAGCGTCACGGTCATTGCGTCTGCACCGCCGAGAGGCGAATCCTCCCGCTTTTTTGCGGAGCGCTATGCATCGATGGGCGGTGAAACGCTGCACTATGCCGATTCACCCATGCAGTGCGCGGATGTTATCGCGGACTCGGCGGTCGTAATCGATGCGCTTTTCGGCTTTTCATTCAGAGGACAGCTTTCGGGCGATTATGCCGAGCTGACGGAGCTTATCAACGGTAGTGACGCTTTTGTCGTTTCGGCGGATATGCCGAGCGGTGTTTATGCCGACGGCGGATATGCCGACGGCTGTGTCAGCGCTGATGTTACCTGCACGTTCAGCGTCAACAAGCCCGCGACGGTGTCTTATCCGGCATACGGCTTCTGCGGCAGGGTCGTGCTGTGCGATATCGGTGTGCCGGAGGAGGCAATGACGGACATATGCTCGGCGGGAGCTATCCTGACGGACGACGTTCTCGGATTTGCGGGAAAGCGTCCGGACAATTCGAACAAGGGTACGTTCGGCACGCTTCTCTCGATATGCGGCTCGCCGAATATGACGGGAGCGGCGTATCTTTCGGCGATGGGAGCGCTCAGGAGCGGCGTCGGTCTGCTTATGATCATGAGCGACAGCGAAACGCTGGGCGTTTTGAAAAACCGGCTTTCGGAGCCTGTTTTTGTGCCGTTCCTCAGCGGCAAACCGTCAAGGAGATATACCGCGCTGCTGGTTGGCTGCGGTATCGGCAGGGTTTATGACAACGTTCTCGGAGACATTCTGAGGGAGCAGCAGCGCATTACAACTATCATTGACGCGGACGGAATAAATTACATCGCTTCGCATATAAATGTACTGACGGAAATGCAGGGCGACATCATTCTGACTCCTCATCCGGGCGAAATGGCAAGACTTACGGGGCGCACGGTCGACTATGTCAACGCGAACCGCGAGGAATGCGCGCGGTCGTTTGCGATGGAGTTCAGATGCGTCCTTGTCCTGAAGGGCAACCGCACGGTCATTGCATCGCCGACGGGACAGGTCAGTATCTGCCCGGTCGGGTGTTCTGCGCTTGCCAAGGGCGGCAGCGGTGATGTGCTTGCCGGTGTTATTGCGTCGCTTGCGGCGCAGGGTGTGTCGCCGTATCAGGCGGCGTGTGTCGGCGTTTATGCGCATGCGCTCGCAGGTGACAGGCTTGCCGCTGTGTGGGGTGAAAGAGGCGTTCTGCCTCACGACCTGCCGCGGGAAATAGGGCGCATTCTGGGATAGCACCTGCTTTTCCGACAATATTAATGATATTATCGGAGTGGTGCTTTTTGAAAAAAATCATAACAGTTTTGCTTTCCGCCGTTCTGGCTCTGACGCTTTTTTGCGGCTGTGCGGGCGGCGACGGTACGGATGCTTTGCGTAAAGCGCTGGAGTACCCGCTGACGCTGGACGCGGAATCGGGCGAGCTGGCATTTGTGCTGACGCTTGAAACCAACGAAAACGCGACGGCAAAAATGACGGCTCCGCGCACGCTTTCGGGGCTCGACCTCGTGAAGAACAAAAACGGGGTTACGGCGTCGTACAAGGGTATGACGGTGCCGCTTCCCGAAGCGTCGGCGGGTAAGGTGTTTGCGCTTGCGGACATCGTAAACGCGGTCAGGACGGCGCTTGACGACGGTTCATACGTCACGGGGCGCGACGGCGACCTCAAGACCGTATCCGCCGCTTGCGGAGATGCGGTATGTACGCTCTATTACATCGACGAAGCGCACTTCAGCTCGGCTGAGATGAGCTGTGGCGGGAAGAAAACGGTATATAACATAACCGTCAGGCAGGCGGAGGAGCAAAGCTCCGCAGTGTCGGCGGAACAATTCAATCAATCAAAGGAAACGGTTCAGGATGCTGAAAAATCGGGCTGAAGCCATTATAAATACTGAAAATCTTGCACATAATTTTAAGAAAATACGCGCGATGGCGGGCGGCAGCCGTGTTATCTCCGTTGTTAAGGCGGATGCATACGGACACGGCGCCGCCGAATGCGCTCACGTTATAGAACGGTGCGGCGGCGATATGTTTGCGGTTGCGTCTGCCGACGAGGGCGCGGCGCTCCGCGAAAGCGGCATTGCGGGTGATATTCTCGTGCTCGGCATAAGCACTGCGGAGGAGCAGAAGCGGCTTCACGAATTTGACCTGATACAGTCGGTCGCGTCACGCGAATATGCGGACGAGCTGGGTGCACTCGGATATCCGGTGAGGATCCACATCAAGATAGATACCGGTATGAGCCGGCTCGGTTTTTACTGCCATGGGGAAGAGGATACCGCGGCAGCATACGAGGCGGTACGCGATGCGCTGGAGAAGAACAAGAGCCTGAAATGCGAGGGCGTTTTCACTCATTTCGCCTGCTCGGACGAGCCGTATGATTCCATGACGCGCCGTCAGTTCGGGGCATTTTCGGCGTTTTGCGGTCTGTGTGAGAAAGGCGGTCTCGGGCTCGGTATGCGGCATTGCTGCAATTCGGCAGCGATCGTGAATTTTCCGGAAATGCATCTCGATGCGGTCAGGGCGGGTATTCTGCTTTACGGGCTGTCGCCGAATCCGGGAGTTACCGATGCTGCAGGGCTTTTGCCGTGTATGACGCTGAAGGCGAATGTCGTTCAGCTTTCGCACATCAGAAAGGGCGACACGGTGAGCTACGGCGCGGCGTTTGTCAGTGATTGCGACATGACGGTGGCAACGCTTTCGGTCGGATATGCCGACGGGCTTCTTCGCGCGCTTTCGGGTAAAGCCGACGTTGTGATACGCGGGAAAAAGGCGAAAATGGTGGGAAAGATATGCATGGACATGTGTATGGCGGATGTTTCGGACATTGACTGTGAGGTCGGCGACGAGGCGGTCATTTTCGGCGACGGACAGAGTGCGGACAGGCTTGCGGAGCTTGCGGGAACGATCAATTACGAGATACTCTGCTCGGTCAGGAACCGTGTCAGCAGGAGATACATATGACAGGCGTGACGGAGAGGCTTTTTGCGCTTGCGGACGAAGGGTACCGCGAGTTCAATTCGTCGCTCATCCCGACGCTTGACAAAAGCGGTTTCATCGGAGTGAGAACGCCGGCGCTTAGGGCGCTTGCGAAGGAGCTTTACGGGACGGGAGAATACGCGGAATTCCTGCGGGAGCTGCCGCACAGGTATTTTGATGAAAATCAGCTCCACGCATTTGTCGTTTCACTCATCAGGGATTACGGCGAATGCGTTGCGGCGGTTGATGAATTTTTGCCGTATGTGGACAACTGGGCGACCTGCGACCAGCTTTCGCCGGGTGTGTTTGCGAAAAATCATGAGAGACTCGCTGCGGACGCATACCGCTGGACGGAGGCGGAGCATACGTATACCGTCAGGTTCGGGATCGGTGCGCTGATGGCACAGGGAAAACGTGATGAAGCAGAAGAAGTTAAGAAACAGGTTGCTGCATCCGGTGCACGTATTGATGAACTTTCTGCAAGAGAAAAAGAAGTAGAAGAAGATTTTAGAGCATG
>ERZ857998.3027-NODE-3027-length-14497-cov-9.686470_pt1 | contig 14497 bp, 4 predicted proteins | sample MGYA00519954_ERZ857998 | MGnify/ENA primary metagenome ERZ857998 (study PRJEB31778, sample SAMEA3449424) | human gut metagenome | biome: human gut; feature: human-associated habitat; material: faeces | place: United Kingdom | collected 2010/2012 ...
CGCCGGTCACTGCGGCCTCCACGCCACCCGTCGCGCCACCTGCGGCTCCGTTGCCGCCCGTGACGCCCGAAGCGGCATTACCGCCCGTCGTAACGCCGTTCGCGTTGCCGCCGTTCTGGGGCTGCTGGAGCGCCGCTATGGCGCGCGTCTCGACGTGCGTGCCGTCATGCGCGCAGACGCGTTGCTCGCTACCCTCGACACCGACGGCGGCGTTCCTGACGACGGTCCACGCACCCCAGCTGTGGGCGTTGGGGTCTATGGCGATTTCCTGCTCGCCCGCCACGTCGCAACGCGTGCAGTGATGCGTGCGCACGCCCGTGGCCGAGCACGTGGCGGCCTTGGTGACCTCGCCCTCGTCCCAGTCATGGCCGAGCGCGGGGATGGTCTGCTGCGCCGTCAGCACCTCGTTGCAGGCCGTGCAGTGCGAGCCTTCGGTCAGGCCCGTGGTCGTGCAGGTCGCGGCCACGGCCGGGTCAATCGCCACGGCATGGCCCAGCGCGGGGATGGTCTCGGTGCTCACCTGGACGCCGCAGTCCTGGCAGCTGAAGGCCATGAGGCCCTCGGTGGTGCAGGTGGCGGCGCGGATGACGGCACCCACGCCCACGCGATGCTCGAGCATCGGAAGCACGGTGCCCTCGTTCACGACCTGGTTGCACACGCTGCACACCGTGCGGCCGAAAAGGCCGGTCTCGGTGCAGGTGGCGGGCTTGTCGGCCACGGCGACCGCGCTATGCCCGGTCGCGGGAATGATTTCCATCTCGAGCTTGCCGCAGGTGGCGCACACGTGGCTCTGCTCGCCATCCTCGGTACAGGTCGCGGCCTTGGTCACCGTCCATGCGCCATACTGGTGACCGAGTGCAGGGACCTCGCGCTCCTCGTAGCCATGGCCCACACCGTACTCGTCTTCTTCCTCGGTGAGCTGGCAACCGAGACGTGCGCATTCCCTGTACTCGATACCCTCGTCCTCGCAAGTGGGCTCGAATCCTTCCCAAACCTTCCAATCAGTCCACTGATGCCCCAGCGCGGGGGTCGTGTCCTCCCACTCCCAACCTTCGCCGTCGCACGCCTCAGCACGCTGGCAGAAGTGCTCGCGGCCGCCACCGGTCGTGCACGTCGCGTCGTAATACACCCACTCGTCCCAATCGCAGCCGAGCGCGGGGATCTCCTCGGTCCTCGTCTCGCCGCCGACAGCGCAGGTGAAGACCCTCGTGCCAGGGTTCGCGCAGGTCGGCTCGACCGTGATGATGCCCTCGTCCCACACGTGATCGGCGTGATCCGCGTACGTGACGGTGTCCTTCACGATGACGGTGACGTACTGGTCGTTCACGCCGTCGCCGTCCCAGTCAAAGCCGTAGCGATACATGAGCTGGTTGTCGCCACCCTTGTACTGCTCCATCATGGCCTGCGAGGACGAGACGTAGTAGATGCCGTCATCGGCTACCGAGCCGGCACTCACCCACTGGGAGCTGCTGCCGTCGTCATTGAACCAGTCGGAGATCTGCGAGTAGCTGGGGTTATGCGAACCCTCGGGCACCGTGATCTTGAAACCGGCGCGCCACTCCCAGCTCTTGTCACCGAAGTTGGGGTCGGTGACCTCGATCATCTGGAGCGTGGTCTCGTCGGCGAAGACAATCGTGTTGCCCTCGACGGGCGTGCCGTCAAGCAGGGTGATGTTGCCGGAGTAGTTCCTCGTGACGTCGAACTTGCCCGCTCCGTCGCTGATGACCTTGCAACCGGAGGCAAGCTGGCTTTCGGCGGGCTCAGCATTGAGGAAGGTGCCGCCGTAGATCTTGAAGCTGGCCGCGTCACCGGCGAGCACGTACCACACGCCCGGACCCTCGGCGTACTCGCAGCCGAAGGTACCGCCGTACACGGTAATGGCACCCTGTTGCGCATTTATGCAACCGGTTGTGTTTCCGCGATAGCTGCCACCACTGACGACGAGGCTGCCACCCGTCGTGGCCAACGCGGGACTATCGGATCCGGTGACGGTGCCGCCGTTGCCCAGCACGGTCACGGCCGAGCCGCCCGCCGCGCTCACCACGGCCGCCCCGGTGATCCCGGAGCCAGTGATGGTCTTGCCGTTGAGGTCGAGCGTGATGGCCTTGCCGCTCACCACGATGCCCTCTCCGTCGGCGCTCACGCTGCGCAGCAGGACGACGGTATCGCCGTCCTTGGCGGCCGCGATGGCCTCGGCAAGCGTCTTGTAGGTGGTATCGCCGATCTGCGCCTCGACGATGCTGTCGGCGCGCACGATGTCATAGCTGCCGTTCTCGCCGTCACATACGAAACCAGTTGCGCAGTACTCCGCGGGCACCTCGTGACTGAACGAACCACCCGAGACGCTCGCGTTCGCGCCCGGCGCGAGCCTGATCGAACCCAGGGCCGCGCGGAAGGAACCGCCGGTCACGAACAGCGAGCTGATCTGGCTGCTGCCGCCGCCCGAAACCTCGTCGATGGCGTAGCCGTTGTTGCTGCTGAGCGTGCCGCCGGAGATGCTGATGTTCATGCCGCCCGCGTAGCCAGCGCGCGAGTCCACGTGGATGGCGCTGCCGGACACGTTGATGCCGTTGCCGTTGGATTCGCCGTCGACGTAGGCGCCGCCGCTCGTGCCGGCGATGGTGCCGCCGGTCACGGTGAGCGTACCGGACTTGATGCCGATGCCGCCGTAGGTACCGCTCAGGCTACCGCCGGAGACGGTGAGCGTGCCGGCCTGCGGATGGTAGACGGCGATGGAGTCCGTCGAGCTCACGGAGCCGCCGGAGATGTTGATGGTGGTGCCGCCGTTTGCGGCCAGGCCGTTGCCGGTGATGCCGAAGCCGGCAGCGCTGATGTCGCCGCCGTTCATGTTGAACGTGGAGCCGCTGCCCGCGACGAAGACACCGTAGTTGGCCACGACCATGCCGCCCTCGTGGCTGGCCGAACCGCCGTTCACGACGCGGATGCCGAAGCCATCGGTGGCCTGGATGTTGGTCAGCCGCTTGACGTAGCTGCCGCCGTTGACCAGGACGCCCGAGGCGCCATGGCCGATGACGGTGACGGACTCGGTGGAAAGCGAGCCGCTGGCGCCCACGGTCACGGCGTAGGTGTCGCTGCCTGCGGAAACCTCGATGGTGCCGCTCCTGACGGTGGCGGAGGCGCCGGTCACGGTAACCGCCGAGCACCCGGAGGCAGTGAGCTTCTTGCCGCCCAGGTCGAGCGTGATGGCCTTGGCAACGGTGATGCCCTCTGTCAGGGCCAGGTCCCTGGCGATGATGACGGTATCGCCCGCGTTGGCGGCGCCGATGGCCTCCTGGAGCGTCTCGTAACCGGTACCGTTGACGGTGGCTGCCGGGTCGGTGACCTCGGCCGCCAGCTCCGAGAGCGTCGCTCTCAGACCCTCGATCTCGGTCCACATCCGGGCGACCTCGGGCTGCTCGAGCTCGTCGGCGCTGAGCATGGCATGGAGGCCGGTAGCGGTCTCGAGGGCCTTGGCCAGGGCATCCTTGTCCTTGGCCGCGGCTGCCGCGACTGCCTCCTCGTAGGTGCTGGTGAAGGCCTTGAGCTCCTGGGAGGGAGCCGCCTCCTGCTTCCCATCGTCCTTGGCCACGTCCTCACCGTCGTCGGTATCGCCCGCGGCGTCCTCGGCGGGCGTCTCAGGCTCGGTGACGGGGTCGGCCGTCTCATCGGTGGATGCGATGTCCTCATCCTCGCCATCGATGACGCTGGTGGGAGCCTCCTCGGCGAGCACCGCCTCCGGCTCGCCGGCCAGATTGAGCGCCTGCAAGATCGCCTCTCCCTCGCCAAAGGCCGTGAGCACGCCCACGGGCAAGAGCGAGAGGGCTAGGGCGAAGGCGGCTACGAAGCCAATGAGCCTGCGCGGAAGCCGCGTCTTCCTATTTTGGGTTTTCATGCAGTCGCATCCTTTCGTTCCTCGGCACGGTGAACGGAAAACGATGGTGTTTTGGGCACGTTGTAGGGGAGAATCTCGCGTGTACGCGTATCTAGATAATATAAAAATCGCCAGATGACGGCGTGTATAGAACAAGAACTGGCATGGTAATGCCATGCAAAGTACAGGCTAACCCCGCCTGCGGTCAAAAATCAAAGGTCAATGACATGTTGACGGCTTCGATATGGGCAAAAAACGGCAAAGGACGTGTCCTATCGATGCGCAAAGGAGTCACCGAGGAATCTGAAGCTCTGACATATCCGCCGGAGCACTTGTCGCTTCAACTCATAGCAATCTTCTGGTACCTGCCATTAACATGCCAATTTTGCCAGACCAAAGTGTCCCATTTTCAACAGGTATCGGTAATTTATGAGACAAATTAGTCTGGTCAACTTGTCTTATTTTTCTTCCGGCACCAGCTAATATTTCAAAGAAGCTAACTCTTCAATACATGATTTGGCTCACTCTCATTTTTCCTGGCACCGTTAGATAATCGACTCCTCTCCTATTCAGTCCTCCCCATTGAATATCGGCATCGCCTTCCTGGTGCCTCATATCACCCCTTCCCCGCCCACAAAAAAGGCGCCCCCGTTACCGAGGGCGCCCATGTCTCGCAATCTATGCGATTGTGCTTACTTCATGACGCGGATGCGACGGCTACGGCTCGCGGCAAGACCCATGAGGGCCAGGAGCATAACGAGCACCAGAGACGCCGTCTGAGCGCCGTCGGAGGTGTCCGACGGCCCAGAACCCGTCCCGGAAGCATTCGCGCTTCCTGAGCCGTTTCCGTTGCTCTCAGAGCCATTTGCCCCGGTCGAATCGCTCACCTGCGAGGTGGGACGATTCGTGTTGCTGTCATTGTTGTTGGTGCCGTTGTTGTCACCGTTGTTGTCACCGTTGTTGTTATCGCCATTGTTGTCACCGTTATTGTCGCCGTTATCGGAGGCCTTGGTCACGGTGAAGTCCGCAGTCGCCTGGCCATCGTTGTAACGGAAGGTGACGCTGTGCTTGCCAGCGGCGAGCGTGCTGAGGTAGGCGTTCTTGATGGTGGCGATCACGGAGCCGGAGGTCACGGTGTAGTCCGTGTCGCGCTTGAGCTCCTTGCCGTCCACCAGCAGCGCCTGGAACTTGGCCAGGTCGCCGTCCGCGCGCATCACGATGGTGCCGTTGCCGCCCGCGGTGAAGGTGCTGTTGGCGCCCGAGACGACCTTGTACGTCGGCGTGTCGGGATTGTCCGGGTTATCCGGGTTGTCCGGATTATCCGGGTTATCCGGATCGACGGGCTTGGCCTCCCAGTGCGCGTACAGCGTCGTGTCCCGGGTGAAGACGGTCACCTTGGCGATGACCTGGTTACCGCCCGTAGCGGCCGTGAACCAACCCAGGAACTTATAGCCCTCGCGCGCGGGATCGCCAGCGAGCTGGACGAGCGTGTCGCCCTCGCCGGTCGTCATCTGCGGGGCGTCCGTGAGCACGCCGCCGTTGGCGTCATAGGTGATGACCCAGTTTCCGGAAGCCTCGAGCTTCTGCCAGCGGGCGTAGAAGCTGGTGGCCTTGTCGAAGGGCGTCGAGCTGAGATTCTCCTTGTCGATCTCGTAGCCCTCGCTACCGGAAGCGGTGCTCCACCAGCCCGTAAACTTGTAGCCGGCTCGCGTGGGATCGGGCGGAAGCTCCGTCAGATAACCCTCCGTCGTGGTCTTGACGACCTGCATCTGGCTGCCGTTGATCATGGCACCCTGACCGTTGGGATAGAAGGTGATCTCGTACTTGTCTTCGCCGACGTACCACTGGGCGTACACGTCCGTGTCCGTCTTGAACGTATAGGCCGTGGTAATCCTGACACCGCCCGACGTCTCCGTGAACCATCCCCTGAAGGTGTGATCCGGCCAGAAGGGATTGCTCTCCGGAAGCGCGGTGAGCCTGCCGTTCGTGCCCGTCGTCAGGGTCGCGAAGGGCGTGGGGTGACTGGTGCCGTCATTGTAGTGGAAGGTGACGGTGAAGACGTCCTTGGCCTGCAGGCCCTCGTCGAGGATGTCGTTGCCGCTTCCCATCTGGATGGAGTTCCACTGGGCCGTGGTGCCCGCGTAGTTGACGCTACCCGCCTTGCTCAAGGACGGGCAATCGGCAAAGGCATTACTGCCGATGGACGTGAGGCTGGCAGGCAGGCCGATGGAGGCAAGCCCCGTGCAGCCCTTGAAGGCGTCGGCACCGATGGCCTGGAGCTTTCCCGGAAGGGTGATGTTGACGAGGCTGGTGCAGCCTGCAAACGCGCCGTTGCCGATGCTGGTCAGAGTGGTGCCCGTGGTCGGCGAACCAAAGATGACGGACCTCAGGTTGATGAAGCCCTGAAACGCGTTTGCCCCGATGCTGGAGACAAACTGGCTAATGGTGATGCTCGTGACGGAGGCAGGGCTGACACCCTTGTCAGCCAGAATGTTCGAGTAAGTCGTGCCGTAGTCATCATGGGGATAGTCCCACATGGGCTGGGCGCTGGTGAGACCTGCGCCAATGACGAGCTCGCCCGTGTCCTTCAGCTCCCAGGTGCACTGGTTGCTCGTGCCCCAGAAACCCGTGGTCGACTGGGTCGTGATGTCCTCGGCCGACGTGACCGTGGCGGCATCGTCTGCAGGCTTCACCGTGTCCGCAGGCGTCTCGGTCGTGAGCTCGTCGCCCGGCTCCACGTCATCAAGAGTGAAGATGACGGGGGGCTCCAATTCTATAAAAGTGCCCTCTGAGGGCTCATCGATGTCCGTCGTACTCGCGAATGCGGTTGCCGTTCCCAGCATCGCCGCGACAAACGCGATCACGAACACGGACACGATTCTTGCTTTCCACTTTGTCATTGTGCCCGTCCTTTCTTACATGACGCGCATTCATGCAAATAAAATGCACAAAGCACCAAACCCATTGCTTCCTTACAAGGGTCAGGCGCGAGAACAGACAAAAACGCAAGGTAAACAGTCTGATTAGTAGATTGTCAATCTGTACCTCATTTGCCGGTGAGTTACAGAGAAAGAATCCTACCTCTCCAAAACGAATCCTTCATTACCTGGCAAAACGTGCGATTGGGGTAACGCCCGTTTCGTCGACACTAATACTACGTTGGTTCGGGTTCGTATTCATCTTGTGCTCGGCGAGTGGTCTATCTGCGCTGGTCAAGGGCAAATGAGACAGTTGCTCAGAGCAAGTGTCTCATCGCAACCGAATCAAAACGCTTCGCCACAGCAAAACGTGTCAGGGGGTCAAAACGTACCAGGGGATCAGACCCCTTGGCACATCGTGTCTCTCGGAGTCCGTTTCTTCCCTCGCCCGAATGCGTCACGGGATCTGACCCCCTGGCACATTTGGGCTAAACCGCGAAAACGACTCGTGCAGCGAAAAATTTTTCTACGCCACTCATAGCAACCATGAAGCAAATCGGCAAAAATTGCTATTGTCTGTGTTTTAGATAGCTATCACTTGTATTGCATGTGCTAGTAAACGTAAAGCAACACGCACATTGGAGCTTAGCACCCGGTCAGCGATGTGTCATTCTCGACGCTCCCGGACAATGCACAGAGGATGCCCGCCATTCTCGGCGTTTCCCACGCTCGCAGCGACCCAGTATCCCGGCACTGACTGCGCTCCCCCTCCGCCACCAGCGGTCTTACATGGGCTGTGTGTCCTCCTGCCAAATAACCGAAGTTACAACCCGAACTCCTCAAAGAGAGTCTGACGATATGAGGGGTCGTTACATTGGCGTTTGAGGTCATCAAAGCGCCCGGCATCAAGCAGTGCATCGACAAGACGCCCCGAGCGTTCCTCACCCTGCTCTATGCCCTGCTCTATGCCCTGCTCTATGCCCTGCTGTTTTGCCTCGCGGGCAATTCGCTTCCAATGGTTGAGCTCCATCTTATGCTCGTTTTGCAACGTGCTCACGGACCAGATGTTGTCGAGCCAGACGTCGTCCTTATTGACCATAGCGACCTCCGTATCGATTGCCTTGACCAGGGGATCGTCGTTAATGAGTCAACGTCTCTGAGCAACTGTCTCATTCGCAGCTACCCGCGGGGTTTGTACTGGGCTGCGTTCTCGGGCAGCAACGGCTTCGAGAAGTAGTAACCCTGCACCACGTCGCAGTTGAGCTCGCGGCACACGTCGATCTGCCACTTCTTGTCCACGCCCACCACGACCACCTTGCGGCCCAAGCCATGCGCGAGACGCACGAGCTGCTCGAAGTTCTCGGCGTTGCCGTCGACGAGGAAGGTGTCCACGAACTCCTTGTCGATCTTAATGATCGACGCGGGGATGGCCATGATGTCGGTAAACGACGTATAGCCCATGCCAAAGTTGTCCAGCGCGATGGAGATGCCGGCATCGAACAGGCGCTTGATGAGATCTTCGGCCTTCTGCTGGTTGCTACCGCTGAACAACGTCTCTGTGACCTCGATCTTGATGTACTCGCTCGACACGTCATAGGTCTTGAGCAAGCTCAGCAGGTAGGTCACGTAGTCGTCGTCGCGAGCGAGGTGCACGGGCGAGAAGTTGATGGATATGGGACGCATGCGCTTGTTGCGGCGCTTCCAGATGGCGAGCTGCTCCACGGAACGCTTGGTCACGATGCGGTCGATTTCGACGATGAGGCCCGTGATCTCGGCCACGGGAATGAACTGCGAGGGCGGATAGACCTTGTCGCGCAGGCGCACCAGGGCCTCGTAGCCCACGACCTCGTTGGCATGCAGGCCAATCTGCGGCTGGTAGAAGACGAGGAAGTCCTCCTGCTCGATGGCGGTCTGGAGCAGGGCCGTTATCTTCTCGCGGTCGTGGATGGCCCGACGCATGTTGTTGTCGTAGAAGACGACGACGTTGCGCTGTCCGAGCTCGGCGGCCTGACCGATGGCGAAGTCAACGCTCGACTTCATCTCGTCGAGGTCCATGGACTTCTGCCGGTTCACGGCACCGATGCACGAGTTGAGCGTGACGGTATTGTCCTCCACGGTGATGGGCTGCCGCAGCAAGAACTCGATGAGCTCGAGCTGCTTGGAGCCGCGGTCGATGTCGGTGTCGAATCCCAGCAGGATACGATTGCCCTCGACCTCGAGCACGCAGGAGTTCTCGACGCCCTCGAGACGCTTGCGCACGATGCGCAGCGATTCCTCTTCGGCCTGCACACCGCTGGCATCGGCGATTTCGTCCAGGTCACAGACCTCGATGCCGACCAAGGCGCGGATGTCCGGCTCGGCGATGGCGGGTTCGGGTTCGGGTTCGGGTTCGGGTTCGCTGTCATCCTCGGAATCGCCCGCATCCTCCGCTTCGACCTCGGGAGCTGGTTCGGGATCGGCCTCCGACTTGGCCGCATCCTCGGCTTCGGCTTCGGGTTCCGGCTCCGGCTTGACCGCCTCGGCTTCCAGCGCTTCGGCGTCTTCGACGATCACCTCGTCGCCCTCGGCCAGCGCCGTGACCTCGGCCTCGACGACGGCCTCTTGCTCTTCGGCGGGCGCGTCCGCGCGAAGCTCCTCGCGAGCCTCTGCGATCACCTCGACCTCGTCGCCTTCGGGCGATGCCGTGACCTTGACCTCGTCTTCGACCTGCAGCTCGTCCGTCTCCCTCTCGACCGAATGCGTCTTGCGCAGCGAGCGCTGATGACCACGCACGTTGCCCTGACGCTTGTGGTTCCTGGGAAGCTGCCGCGGCTTCGTGCGTCGGGCCACGGGCTCGATGATCCGAGCCGGCACCTCGACGGCGCTCGCCTCGACGATATCCGCCTCGTCCGTCTCGTCAACGCCGTCATCGAAGTCCTCGACCGCAAGCGCCACTTCGTCTTGACCTGCGGAAACCATCGCAAACTGCTGGCGGGCCAGGTTGCGCGCCTTCATGAAGAAGACGAGCGCGAGGACGAGCAGGGCGAGCGGGAGCACGATCACCCGCAACGTGTCGAAGGAGAAGAGCTGGCGATTCACCATGGTGCTGCCGATCGGCACGTTGAGCGTCGACACGCCATGGTCGCTCAGCACCTGCCCGTCGAAGACGTATCCCAGGGTCCCGTCCACGACCACCGGAATCGCCGAAGGGCTCGTGCCGTTGAGCACTTCGATGGCCATCTCGGCGGCCTTGCGCCCGTCTTGCTCGGGATCGAGGTAGGTGGAACCGGCGATGCCGCCGCCCACGCCGCCAAAGGAGGCGCGATACACGGGCACGGAGCTGGCACTCGTCACCCAGGCGATGGAGTCTTCCAGCGTGTAGACGTTGCCGTTGCGGTCGTTGTTGGCATCGAGCAGGAAGACGATGGTGTCGCTGCCGGCCGAGGCCACGGACGACGCGAGCTCGTTGCGACTCAGGCGCGAGGCGTTCACGTAGCGCACGCCCATGTCGGTGAAGTCCTGGGCGGCAGCAGCGAACTGTGCCTGGTCGCCGACGCCCGTCGGGGTCTGGTCGATGATGGCGGTGAAGCTCGTGGCATCCGGGTGCATGTAGTACGTGACCTCCATGATGGAGCACATGTAACCCTGCTCGAACATGCCCGTGGCGTATCCGCTGTTGGCGACGCTCATCGCATGGGAATAGTCGTTGATGCCGAAGAACACCACCGGAGTCGAGGCGAAGAGATCGCCATGGTTGGCCTCCATGAAGGTGAGCGCCTCGTCATCGCAGCAGATCACAGCATCGTAGCCGCCATGCGAGGCGAGCCTCTGGCGCAACTGGCCCACCCAGGTGTAATGAGCAGAGCTGCCGAGGGGCGCGTTATGGGCGTTCATGTACATGACGTCGACGTTCACCGCGGAACGGCCCATGACATCGAGCACGCCGTCGCGGGCAAGCGGGGTGCTGGGGTCGGATTCGTCATAGGACATGATGAGCAATACGTCCGCGGCATAGTCGCTCTGGACATACTGGCTGGCAAGTTCCTGGGAGCGCGAGAGGAAGCCCAGGTTGAAGGCGAGCAGGAAGATGGCGAGCACGGCGCAGATGGCGGACAGCGACAGCAGGCCGAGTCGTTTTGCCCGGTAGCGCCTGTCATCGACGGTCTCGTCGTATGTGCCTGTCTGCTCCATCTTCCCTCCTTCCTCAAGTCTCATGGCCGACGTGTCACGGGGTCAGACCCCCTGGCACATACCCATGTGCCAGGGGGTCTGACCCCGTGACACGTCGCAAAGCGAGGGGACGGTCCTGATGTTGCGCGTAAAGCGCAACATCAGGACCGTCCCCTCGCTTCGTTGCGCAAACCTCTATCTACTGACGAACGCGACGAGCAGCCCTCACGGCGTAGAGGCCGGCGATGGCGGCAACCATCATGCATGCGTACAGGATGACCAGGGCGTCGTCGCCGGTCTTGGGCACGTCGACGCCGGATGCGCCGTCAGCCGCGACCGTTGCGTCGACCTGCGTCGGCGTGGCGTCGGCGTCACCGGGCACGTACACGGCCGGCTTTGCCGCGACGGTGAAGTTGGTGTTGGCCTCGCCGCCATCCTTGTAGGCGAAGGTCAGCGAGTGGACGCCGTCGCTCAGCGTGGAGAGGAAGCTCGGCTTGAGCGTGATGATCGTGGAGCCCTCGCGAGCGTCGTAGTGCATCTCGTCGACGCACACGCCGTCGACCTTGACATGGTCGAAGTTGGCGAACTCGCCATCGGCGCGAACCTCCAGGGCCGCTCCGCTCTCGGCGGTCCACTGACCGTTGGCACCGTCGATGACGTTGTAGACCGGCTTGATGGGCTGGTCGGGATTATCCGGCACGTTCGGGTCGTCAGGGTCGTCGGGGTCGACCGGCGTCGTGTTCTGGGTCCACTGGGCGTAGACCGTGGCGTCGGCCGTGAAGACGTAGCTCGTCGTCACTTGCTCGCCACCATTGGTCGCGGTGAACCAGCCCACGAAGGTGTAGCCGTCCATGACCGGGGCACTCACCACGCCGGCGAGCTTGCCGTCGGTGCCGGTGGTACGGGTGTTCACGACGCCCTCGGCAAGGGTGCCGCCGTTGGCGTCGAAGGTGATGGTGTAGCTTGCACCCGGCGTCGGGGTGTCGCCGTTGGCGGTCCACTGGGCGTAGACCGTGGTATTAGCGGTGAAGGACGTACCCGTGGTGATCTCGTTGCCGCCGATGGCCGCATCGAACCAGCCCGTGAAGGTGTAACCCTCCCAGCTGGGGGCGCTCGGCAGGCTGCCTAAGTTGCCGTTGGCGTCGGTCGTCATCGTTGCGTCGCCGGTCAGCGTGCCGCCGTTGGCGTCGAAGGTGACGGTGTAGCCGGTCACGGGCACCTGCTGCGACGTCCACTGTGCGTAGACGGGGCAATCGCCGTAGAAGTTGGTGATCAGGAGCTCGATCTTGGTGCCGCCGCTCGTCTCGGTAAACCAGCCGGCAAAATCGTAGCCATCGCGAGTCGGCTGCACCGGCAGGCTTGCCAGGACATGGTAGCCATAGGAATCGGTCGTGGTGATCGTGCTGTAGACGCCGGTGTTGACGCCATCGTTCAGGTAGAAGCTGATGGTGTACTCGACCGGGGTGCTGTAATCAGGGGTCCAGCGCGCGTAGAGCAGGGCATCGGAAGTGAACGCGTGGCCGACCTGCACGAGGTCGCCGGCATTCGCATCGGTATACCAGCCGACGAAGTTGTAACCGCTCTTGGTCGGCGTGGTGGGTAGGCTCTGCAGCACGCCGGAGGCATCGGTCATCAGCGTCGTGGTCGTGGACTGATCGGCAAACTGACCGGTGTAGGCATTAAAAGTAATGGTGTAGTAATTTGTGGGCTGTTGGCTGCTCTCGGTCCACTGCGCGTACACTGTGGTGTCGGCAAGGAACGGGTCACTGACGTTGACCGGGTTTCCGCCGGTAGCAGCATCGAACCAGCCGGCAAAGGTGAAGCCGTTCAGCGACGGGGTCTCCACGGCGGAGGCCAAGGCACCGTTGGCGTCAGCGGTGATGTTCATGGTGGAGTAGCCGTTGGAGAACACGCCGTTACCGGCATCGAAGGTAATGGTATAAGTGGTCGGCGTAGTCTGAATCGGCGTCCACTGCGCGTAGACGGTAGTATTAGTTGAGAATTGAGCGCTCGTGCTGATCGCGTTGCCGCCAGTCGCGGCATCGAACCAACCCGCGAAGGTGTAACCGCTCTGGGTCGGAGTGCTCGGCTGCTGGGTGAGGTACCCGTTCGTGTCGGTCGTGAGGGTGAGGAAGTTGCTGCCGTTTTCGGAGAAGGTTCCGTTGCCGGCATCGAAAGTAATGGTGTAGGTGGTCGGCGTCACGGGATCCTGGACGCTGTACTGAATGGAGGCCTGCGTCAGACGGCCGTTACCCTCTGCAATGGTTATGTTATTCCACTGGCTAGAGCTACCAGCATAGTTCACTGTACTGAACGCTTGCACACCCGAATAAACGTCATTGAATGCATTGGATCCCACAGAGCTCAGCTGGCTGGCATTCACACCAATAGACACGGTGCCTAATTGTTGACACCCATTGAAGGCATTATTGCCAATAGTCGTAAGAGAATCGGGAAGGCCTATGGAGGTAATCGCGGTATTCACAAAGGCATCATTGCCAATGCTCTGCAACACAGAACCAGCTGCATTAATAGTCACAGTGTCTAAATACAGACAATCGCTGAAGGCCGCTTCGCCAATGTAATTGACGTTATCGGGAATGGCGATTGCATGCAACCCATGCGTGCCCATAAATGCGCAATTGCCGATGGTTATGAGCGTGCTCGGGAGCGAGACCGTTATCGTGTTTCCCTCGGGCATCATCGAAAACGAACTGGCTCCCAGCTTCGTGACGCCCTCGCCAATGGTAATGGTGGTGATGGAGGACAGGTAACTTCCCCAAGGAGCGTTCCTGGAGTCATCGTAGTCCGTCATCTCACCCGTACCGGTGCCATCGTACGTGATGGCCAGCGTGTCGCCGGTAAGCGTCCAGCTCACGCCGTCGCCGCAGGTGCCGGAATCGTCTTGCGTGGTGATCACGCCGTCGATGACGTCTCCGGCCTGCGCAGCCTTATTGGGGCTGGTCGCCCCGTCAGGCTCGTTTGCACCATCGTTCATAGAATCGGACGGTGCGGGGGTTTCGGGCTCGGTGGCGTCGCTGACGGGAGAAGCGGCAGACGTAGTTGGGTCGTCAGCGGGCGCATCGGGCGCCGAAGTGCTCTGACCAGGCGTTTGGGGGGTCACTCCCCCGGTCGCGGACTCGTCAGAGGGACGTGCGGAAGCGTCGGAGTCGCCAGTCTGAGCTGAGGTGCCATCGGTGGAGGTGCTGGCAGCGGAGGGAAGTGCGGGACTTAGCTCCTCAGCAGAGACGTTTGTCTCCGTGTAGACATCTTCGTTGGGAAGGCCGGTCGTATCGGCCATGGCCAGGGCAGGCGTGAGTGCCGTCGCGAGCGCGACGCCGAGGACGGCTGTTGCGACTTTCGCTTTGAAATGACGCTTCATCACGGAATTCCTCTCCTGACCAGGGATTTCCTACTTCTTGACCGAACGCACGCGACGCAGGCGGCGTCCGTTCTGAGACTTGGAGGCCGATGCCTCCGCTGCGCCCTTGGCGCCCTTTGCACCCTTGGCGGCTGCGTTCGAAGCGCCACCAGCGGCCCCACCGGCAGCTCCGCCAGC